>Ga0180432_10002042_pt1 | contig 30842 bp, 32 predicted proteins | sample SS_ome_10_FD_132414 | JGI IMG/M metagenome (GOLD analysis project Ga0180432, IMG submission 132414) | Hypersaline lake sediment archaeal communities from the Salton Sea, California, USA - SS_1_MS_2 metaG | ecosystem: Environmental > Aquatic > Non-marine Saline and Alkaline > Hypersaline >...
CAAAGACTTCCCCAATAGGCTTGGTCTTGGCGTCAAGCTCCTGCCTTTCTCTCCTCTCGCGCTTGTTCACCCTCTGCTCCTGTATTGGAACCTGCGACGATCATCAATATCAAGGTCGACCCAAAGGTTGATCTTGACCAAGTCGCCCTCAAAGGCACCAAACGACTCGAGATCGTCCTCGAAAATCGCAATGTCCTGACCACCCGTCTCGTCTTCGATGCGTGCGAACGCCATTTCGGACCCCTTAGAGGTCGTAATCTTGCGATAGGAACGCACAATACCACAGACCGGGCTCTCTTCGAAATCACGAAATGGCCCACCAAGGTCAACAAACCCACGACGCTTCATGCGCTCGAGGGTGGCCTCGTGCACACGCAGGGCGTAACCGAACGCCGCGTACTCCATCCGTGCACATCGACGCCAGATGTCCTCCTTGGACTCAGGCTCGAAGCGGCTCGGGATGCACGAGGAGGGCTCCCATGCGATCTCATTGACACCAAAGAGGTTGAGCTGGCCCCTCGCATCGCGCGCGGACTTGGCGATCGAGTTGGCGTTGCGCTCGATACACATCCGCCACAGGAGCGTCTCAAAGACCCTCGACGCTGATGGCTTGATTGACATCTCGTGCATTGTCCGGGCGATCACGGCCGGCAACTTCTCGGGCAACATGCCATCGAAGCAACCAGCGCGAGCAAGCGCAGAGATCGTCGACGAGTTCGGAGAAACCTTGTCGACCCAAGTGAGGATGTCCTCTGCACCCCTGCCAAGCTCGAGCCGAGGCAAGTCCTCCGCCGACACGCCAGCCACGAACGTAAAGCCCAGCATGATCTTGCCATCGCGCACCGTGGTGTGTGGCACGGGGTCGGCTGGGTCGAAGTTGACCACTTCGATGCCGTGTTCTTTTGCCTCCTCGACGTACCTCGGGACGTTGTCCCGATCGCCCGAGTCGTCTACGCGCGCCCTGAGCGACGCCGCGATTGACTCGGCCCTGTAGTGAGCCTTGGCCCATGCGGTGGCCGCCGAGATCAGGGCGTAGGCGGCAGCATGCGACTTGTTGAAGCCATAATTGGCAAAGGTTGCCATCTGATCCCACACGCCGGCGGCATCGTCTTCGGCGTAGCCGAGCTCAGACGCACCGCTCATGAACTCGCCCTTGAGCTCCTCGATCACGCTCGCGATCTTCTTGCCCATGCCACGGCGCATGACGTCGGCGCGCCCTAGCGTAAACCCGCCCATCTTCTGCACGATCTGCATGACCTGCTCCTGATACACGATCACACCGTAGGTCTCGGCGAGTATCGACTCGAGGTCATCGTGTGGGTAGACCACCTCAGATCGGCCGTGTCGACGCGAGATCCACTGGTCGATCATGCCTGCGTCCTTGGGACCAGGTCTGTAGAGGGCCACGGCTGCGACGATGTCATCGAAGCAAGACGGCTTCATCCTCGTCAGCACCGACGAGAATCCCCACCCACCCATCTGGAAGACCCCAAGCGTGTCTCCGTTCGAGATCACCTCGTAGATCGCGGGGTCCTCGACGTCCAAGGTCTCGAAGTCGATGTCGACGCCCGTCATCTCGGACACGTACATCAGGACGTCGAGCTCTTTCAGTCCGAGGAAGTCGAACTTGATGAGACCGAGAGACTCGGCGTCATAGTGATCAAGCTGACAGACCCCATCCTCCGTCGCCGGAGCAAGAAGTCGACCCTTGCCTGGAGTGATGAAGACTCCTCCAGCATGCTGGCCGACGGAATGATATGCACCGGCCAATCCGCCCGCCAATCGGAGTGCCCTGTCGACCCGCTCGTCGATGTGCTCCTCCGCCCCTGTGTTTGCGAACTCTCTTGACCCGGGCGGCTTGTTGTCATCGATGAACCTCTTGGCGAACTGGATTGCGTCTTGCGGCATGACGCCCACGACGCGCGCGGCGCTCGCGAAGGCACTCCTCGCCTTCATCTCACCGTAGGTCGCGCACATCATGACCGAATCTTTACCGTAGGTCCCCTGCACGTACTCGATCACGGCGCGACGGCCGCTGCGCGGGAAGTCGACGTCGAAGTCGGGCATAGACATGCGCTCCGGGTTGAGGAATCGCTCGAAGAAAAGCCCATGCTCGATCGGATCGAGCTGGGTAATGCCTAGCGACCAAGCAACCAGCGAGCCCACGCCCGATCCACGGCCAGGGCCGACGAGCAGGCCCGACTCTCGAGCGAACGACACGTAGTCGGCGACGATCAAGAAGTAGCCGGCGAAGCCCTTGGAGCAGATGATGTCGTACTCGTGACGGAACCTCTCGTCGTACTTGCTCATCTTGGCCAGAGGCACGTTGTGACGCGCGAGGCCCCGCTGGCCGATCTCCCAGAGCATCTCCTCGGGCGTCATGTGCTCCATGCCGACCGGCGCGTTGGGCTGCGGCAAGATCGGCGACACACTGATGTCGAGGTCGAAGTGGCAGTCCTGCGCCACCTCCATGCTGACCGGGTCCGCCCAGTCAGAGACGATGTGCCCGTCGGGCCAGCGAGAGACGAGCTGCCACGGATCGTGTACTCGAGCCTTGAAGTGATCGGCGGCCAGTGACGCGTGGTAGACCTTCTGATCTTCGCGAGCGTATCGCGCGATCTTGACCTTAGCGTGCCGGGCCCCGAAGAAGCGCGCGGCGCGCGAAGCGAACCGCTCGAACTTCTCGTGCTCAGGGATCCCCCGATTCGAAGATTCGAAGATGAGCCTGTCGCCAAAGGCGTCGACGAGCGGCGAGATCAACTTCTTGGCAACCGCGTTGTCCCCGGTGGCGTACGCCCTCCAGAGAGGGCCTTCAGTGTGGCCCGTCAAGCAGTACAGGCCCTCCGGGTTCGAGAGGAGGGCCTCGACCGTCGCCCCCGTGCCGAGCAAGTCGAGCATCGTCGACCACCCGCGATCATCCTGAGCCAGGAGCACGACCGCACCCAAGCCGGCCACGTCGAGATCGACGCCCCAGATCGGTTTGACCCCCACGCGCCTGCATGCCTTCTTGTGGGCCACCGCGCCTGCGATGTTGTTCCGGTCGGTCAAAGCGAGCGCGCCCCCCTCGCCAACGGCCTGCGCCATGTCGAAGGGGGCGCTCAGGCCCAGGCCCACCGAGTACCTGCTGTAGTTATGGAGATGTGCGTTCATGATGCTCACCCGAAGAGGTCGCCGGGATCGTCATCACCCTCCATCTCCTCGAAGAAGCCGTCATCCTCGAAGAAGGAGCCGTCATCCTCAGGAGCAGACTGGGCCAACTTGTCCTGCAGCACGACGAGGAACTCCTCGCCCTCCGTGAAGTTGAGCATGCGCAGTGAGCGCCCCCCGAAGTTCGCCGCCGCCAACGACGTGCGGACCTCCGTGGCGTCGTAGCCCAGCTCGGCGCCCAGCTCGATGAGCTGCTGAACCTGAGACGGCCTAACGGGCAGCGACCCGATCAGAATGTCGGCCAGCTTCTGAACCTCCGCATCCTCGCCCATCTTGGCGCGCGACACGTTCATCTTGATCGTCTTGCCCAGCTCCGTCTTCTCGTCGTCCGTAGAGCATGCGTTGAGGCGAGCCATCGTAAGCTCACTCATCTTGGCGATCCTGATCTGGGTGTTGGCCTCAGCGAGCGCCGCGGCGAGCCCATCGCGGTAGAAGGACAGTTCGGCGTCCTGCTCGTCGTCCGGGTGGTTGTCATCCCAGCCGGCCTCCGGCTCAGGCTCCTCGCCATGGGTGATGACGCCCACTTCCGACTCGGGCCCCTCATCATGGACGACGACACCATCGGCCACGCCCACGTCCAGCCTGTCCACGAGCGCAGCGATCTCGTCGTAGCTCTTGGCGCCGACGCCGTCGAGCCCCTTGATGTCGTCGAGGCTCAGGGACGTAAGGTCCTCCGGCGTCAGGATGCCGTTGCGCACGAGGGCGTTACGCGCCCTGTTGGAGAGCCCATGCTCGTCGATGGGGTGCGACTGGCTGACGGGATCAACCTCAGGCTGCGACTCGGACCGAACGATCGCCTCGCCACCGGGCCCAATCGACTCGACCATGCGCTCGAGCCGCTCCACGAATTCGGGATTCAACTCTTCGGCCGAGACCTCCCTCAGGACCCGGGCATCCTCCTCCTGCTTGATAGACTCCGTCAAGATCTCTGCTGCGGCCTCTACAGTCGCCCCCACGAGGCGGCTTGCGGGCTCCCTCAGCTTTTCGGGCGGCATCGCTTGGGCATACGACTCGTCTGCCTCGACGACCTCGTCCTCGTAGGCCAGCGCCGAATTGGCAGGCTCGAGCTCGGCCGACTCGTCCTCGGCGTACCTGTCGTTCACGATCTGGACGATCAGGAAGGCAGGCGGAACCTCGAGGCTCGCAGCCTCGGAGAGCAAAGCCATGTGGATGTGGTTCGGAAGGAAGTCCTCAATCTTGTAGCCTGACATTTCACTCCTTTCAGGTTGGTGAGGGCAACGGTGTCGTGTAGTTCACGCTGCCCCATCTCGGGTAGGCGACTTCGCCGCCTGTGGTTGACACCAGGTCGTAGACGTCTGCCCTCTTACCGAGAAGTAGAGTCTGAGCCCGCGTAAGATCCGCACTGACGACACCATCGGCTGCGCCCGTGGCCGCCACCCGGAGCGTCTCGTCTTGCTCGAGGGGGTCGGGCCTGATGACGAAGACGTACGTGCCCGTCGACATGTCGATGGGCTGGCAGTCCGCATCCAAAAAAAGCCACGTGATGGTCTGGTCCGCTCCCACGTAGATGGTGACGTCCTTGCGCTCTCTGTACATGGTGTATCTCCTACGGATCGTGCGTACTGTACGCACAATTGTGATGTCTGACAAGCTCAGAAACGGCAGAGCCTGAACTTTCTGCTACGGCCATTGTCGTACGAGAGCACGACATGGTCCACGACATGCCTCGACCCCATAAGCTCTCGCCACCTAGGGTCAGGGTCATCCCATCGAGCAGAGCGCCCGAGGGTCACATGTAGGATGGGCATCCGGGCCCGCTTGAAGCCAACTCGAAATGCCTCGAGCTCAGGCGAACGGACGGCCATGGCGTGCGCAAAGCCACTGCGAACCCTGAAAAGAAGCAACCCTTCGAGCGAAACCTCGAAGGGCGACGTCAGGCACGTCTTTTCGAAGACGAGGCCGTGGGGGTCCGCGTCATCGTCAAACGTCGCTATGGTGATGTGGCCTACCCCTAGAGGGGCCATGAGTGTAATCACAGGAACCGAACCCAGTATCGCGGAGGCGTGACCCACCCAATCCTTCGGCCGACCTTCCCTCCATAGTCGGGCGCCAACTTTGGATGAGGGGCGACGGACAGAATCTCATGCACCTGATGAGCCTTGGACAAAACCCCAGCAACGGCAGACGACGATGGAGACACCACCAAGGCGTGGCATCGCCACCTGCCGTCGCGAGGCTCTACCGACCACACCCACTGCGTATCCTCAGACACGACGGGCAGGTCAGACAGGAATGTGACCCAGTACCACATCAGGCGCCAAAGAGGCTGGCCGACTCAACCTGAGATGCGATGTGATCCCTGACCGCCTGGTCGCCCAGCTTCTTCATCGAGACCGCGCCACGATCGATGAACTCGAGCACGTTGTGCAGCTCATCGTAGCTCAGGTTCTCGATACGCCCGGCGATCTCCGACACGCGCTTGCCGTGCGCCGAGATGCGCTCTCTCGTCGTCGCGCCGGCCTCTCGGGCAGCGCGACGCTCCTCGAGCGTCGTGGCAACCCACACGGTAGCGTCGATTCCCCGCTCAGTCTTGCGCGTACGCTGCGAGTCCTTGATCTTGCCGGCCTTGATGAGCTCATGCACACGGGCAGAGACCGTCTGATGCAGGCCGCCCACGCGCGCCGTGATCTCAGATGTGGTGAAGCCCATGTCGCCGGACTCCTCGATCATCAGGAGAGCACGCTCCTTGATGGACTTTTTCGCCTTCATGACACACTCCTTTGTCTGGCGTTGGAGTCTTTTATCATACGGAAGGTACGCATTAAAACAAGGTGTCATCTGGTGATAATACGAACAACCAACACTTACAAACAGGAGTACCAATGAAAGTCATCAACCCCGACATCAATATCGACCCGACAGGCTTCAGGGTGACCTCATGGGAGAGTGACGGCAAGCGAGTCGAAATGGTACGGGTCGAGGCCACGATCCACTTCGAAACCTTCGGCCTACCCATCGCAGAGATAAAGGACGCCTTCGACACATGGACGAAAGGCTTCGATTTAGCGGTGGGCCACACGACGGCAGACGCCTATCCAGGCACAAGTGAGGGCCACATCAACCTGTCTTGGAGCATGGTCAGGGTAGATCGCGAGGGCTCATGGATGCCCGACGACCTGTTCGAGACGCCCGACCCCTCGCATGACCCTGACGGCATGCCACTGCTACCCGAGGCGCTCGAGGGCAGACTGATTCAGATCGTCTGGGGCGCGCTCGAGCTCGCGGCCTGGGAAGAGCACTGGCGAGAGGTCGAGGCGAAGCGATTGGCCAAGGCACGGGAGGCCGCGATCCAAATCGTAGAGCGTGAGCTCGGGAGTCAGATCGACGACGTCGTCCGCACATTCATGGCCAGACCCGACGCTCGCAAGTGCGACCTGAACGTCATACGGACGGCAGTAGAGAAGCGACTGAGGAGCTAAAAACAGCCCTCTGGTTTCGGGATAATATATATACACGAAACCATAAACGCCCCTCCGCTGGAGGGGAAAGGAACGAACATGATTGCCATTGACATCATCTCGCTGCCCCACTCCCTGGCTTATTCGACTTCCGAAAGGCAGTACGTAAGCCGGGACGCCATCAAGAGAATGAGGACCTTCCAGACAACGTGGGGCGAGGGCCCCACCGTCGTCGTCAACGCGCTCCTCGCAGAGGAGCGTGGGAAGGAGAGGTGGGAGGCCATCGCGGCCTTCTACGGCGAGGAGGGGGAGGGCCACGAGGGTCCTCTCCTTGAAGCGCACACGTTCATGGCTGAGCTTGCCGACAAGCTCAGCCACTGACCAAGAAGAGGAGCGCCACCCTATCCAGGTTGGCGCTTCTTTTTTTCTGGACAGTACGCTATAAACAACGCCCCACAACCAAAGGAGTGATCATGATTGAGCAGCAGAGGATCGACGCCATCACCCGACTCGCCGAGGCCACGCCCTCCGGCGTTCACTGGAGGCGCATGTACGCCCTGTGCCTTGAGACGTTCAGCCCCTGGGAGAGTGAGGGCTATTTCGTCGAGCAGTCCAATCCAAAGAGGCTGATGCGGCAGAAGTACGACTGCGTCAGGGGCGAGCGTCACGGGGAAGCCACGCCCGAAGAGCAGGAACTATGGGCCACGCTACGCAAACACGCCTGATCTAAAAATGGCGGTCTCGTTTCGGGATAATATATATACACGAAACCATACACCCCCCTCGATATAGAGGGGGAAAGGAACGAGACATGAAGACGAACAACTGCGTGGTTATTCACGGAACGTACGATCTCGGATGCGAAGTTAGGGAGGGCCTGCCGCTCCTCCCTCGGCGACAGTCGAGGAGCGTCCTCGCCGCTCGAAAGGGCGGTGCGTGCAGAAGTGCTGGAGTCGACCGGTGCCCTCTCCCGAGCGACGTCATGTCGATCGAGGAGGTCGAGGCCCTCCGGGGCCGAAGCCTGTTCGAGGTCATCCTGGGCGATGGCCCAGAATGGTTGACGTTCGTGCCTCTGGGCACAAACAGAAAACACAACCGCATGGTCGACCTCACAAACAAGGGCTGGGATCCGCCGGCCCCCGGCCTCTACGTGGACCAGTGGACCCCCGATGGGATCTGGCTCACGCCGTGAGCAGCCCCCACTCGAGCTCACCGGTATGGCATCCGGTGAATAGTCCGCCGATGGGCGGAAGGTAAGACGACGTGGCCCACGTCCGCGCCTCTCACGCAAAGCACACAGACATGTGAGCTTCACCCGTCCGAAGCCCCCATTCCCGAGGGGACGACGCAATCACAACCAACCAGCCTCGAGCCTGACAAGCTCCAACGACAGGCGCCGACTCGGTGGCGCCAAACTATGTAGGGAAGACACACGAAGCTCCGCCTGGGCATGCAAGGTGCGACGCTCCCGACCTGTGAGGACAGGCACTCGAAACAACGAGACAGGTCAAAAAAGAAGCCTCGCTTCTTTTTTGCCATCGCCAGACACAGAAAGAGCCCCGAGCCTGGACAGCGATTAGGGGGCTCTTTCTGCGATCGTTCACGCGCGGCATGGTGAGCCCATGCCTACGGCTCGTGGTTAAACCAACGTTGCCACAAGAGGCGCGAGCGAGTCAAGATTCAGTTGCGCTTGTCGCGCTCGAGCCGCTCTACCAGATTCGTCAGGGTCTCAAGCTTCTGCTCGATCCTCGCCAGGCGCTCGCCGTCCTCGGCACGCAATGCTTGCGCCGCCTCGATCGCCTGGACCCTGGTCGCCAATACCTCCACGCGGGTCACGAGCCCTATGGCGCCGAGAACACCCGCGACGGCCACCGCCGCCACGATCTTCGTCAGCAGGTTGTCCGCCTGCCCTTCTTGTTTTCCCACAGCGGTAGCTGCCACGCCGTCCCTCCTCATCGCCCAACACCCAGCGTCATCGAGAACATCACAACCCCCCCAGGATGTAACCAGTTCCGAATCCCACCACGAGCGTGCCGGCCACAACCATGGCCACATGCACCCATTCGGGGCGATCATCGCGCTCTACAGTAACCCGAGCAGCTTCGCGTGTCACGACATCAAGACGCAACGCAGACCGTTCGTCTGATCGTTGAATCTGAAGATGACACTGTTGAAGGGATCCATCGGTCGTGTCGAGCTGACGCTGGCATTTTTTTGCCCGCGTATCAGAGCCCTTGAGGCGCTCGGCCTCACGCGCATCCTTCTCGCACTGGCGAATCACCGTCTCGTCAACACAAACCTGTCTACTCATCGCCTCCTGAGCCTGCACGTTCCTCGAGCCAACGCACAGCGTCAGACAGGTCACGACAGACACAATCCGGGCATTTCTGAGCATCATCTCCTCCAAAATCCGGCTGCCGCACGACAGGCGGACACTCGGGGATTACCGGCGGCGGACACTTGACCACCGGCGGCGCGGGGCACTCGACGGACTCGGCGCCCGATCGATATGCGACCATACTAACAGACCCACAGAGCACGATCACAATCGGCACGACTATCCAGGCCGGCAGCGCCATGTTCGAGACTTGCTTTATCATTCGTCGTTTTCCTCGCCCACAGAGCTTGCCTCGCTGAGCTCCGTAATCATTGACCAACGGTCGGCGTCCTCTTGGATGCTGTTCACCCGAACGGTCAACCCCAGCAGCATCGTCTGGGCATCAGGCGCAGAGTCGGCGTGGACGTCGACGAGCAGATCTCCATCTGGCGCAAGCACAACGAGCGAGAACGGCGGGGCGGACCCAAGCCGAAGAAGGCGTGCGAGCCGCTCGAGCCTGCGAGGCAACTCCTCGGTGAGCGGGCTCACGGTCTTGGTGACCTCATCGCGCGACATCCTCACACCTCGTCATCGTCTTCGCTGCTCTCGCCGAAGCTGATGCCGTCGCGACCGACGCGCACACCGACGAGCCGCTTGCGCGCAATCAGCGCGACCCCGATCGAGAAGATGATGATCCACGGCCACTCGCTGACGGACTCACCCCGCCAAAGGTCAACGGCGGTGATCGCAGACAGCGCCAAGAACGAGATGCCAAGGCAAACCCACGCCACGAGCTCACCAGGCTCGTCTCTCCACTTCTCTTTGATCATCACTCACCTCCAGCTGATCGGAACATCTCACGCAGTATGCTCTGGACCCAACGCCCCCACACCACGCCGGCCGCGGGCTGCTTGTGAGGCTCGGGATCAGGCTCATCGTTCACGATCTCAGGCAGATCGGGCTCCTCAACCGTACGCCTACGGACCCACTCCTCGTAGTCGGGCAGATGACCCCCGAAGTGCCTCTTGTCGTAGACGTAGCGGTAGAAGCTATCGCCCAGGATCAAGCGACCCTTGCGCGAACCGCGGCTGTATCGCCAGTTGTCGGCCACCCAGCGGACAGCATCCCGCATAGATAGGTCGCGCTCCTCCTCGAGCTCTATGATCTTGCGGGCCGCGCCGGCCCCACCCTTGTGGATCGCGGCGATGCGACTAGGCTCCCAGCGATGACGGCTTGCGTACTTGCGCAAGTAGGCCGCCGTGACCACTGCAGAAGCGTAGGGCTTACCGATCAGGCCACGCTTGGTGCGCGGCACGACCTTGAGCAACTCGGGGCGGTTCTTCTTGAGCCAAGAACGGGCATCCTTCAGGTAGGGTGTTCCAATTTGGAACAGCCCAACGAACCCAAACCTGTTGACAACGTCCGGGTCGCCGCTCGACTCGGTCGCCACCAGGGCGAGCATCGTGCCCAAGCCAAGCTTGACGGCCCCCACATCTTCGATGGCCTCCTCAATGGCATCGGCCCAACGAATTACCCTTTTGCTCACACCCATCTCAACCTCCTCGACACAACGGCCAGCACAAGGCGCCCAACGCCGCTCCCCAAATGCCCATGAGCCACCACACCCACCACGACGTAACACGATAGGTATCGGCTGCGCACAAGCCAAACATGAGCACGCCCATCCCTGCCAGAACCCAACCCGACCAGATAGGCATCCATGCCGGGACACACGGACCAAACCAATGACCAAAAAGAGCCGCCCACGCAAAAGGAATGACCCACCAGCGACCTGCCCAAGAACGCATCGCCTCCGAGATCGTGTCGCCCGGAGAGTCGTTCGAGGCCATGATCGCGGTCCATGTGCTGATCACCATAACGGTGACCACAATCATGACCTCGCTAATGCGCTTCTTGGTCAACTTGGCCATACATCACGCCGTGAAGCCAACTGTCACGTGGGCAGAGCGGAACGTCGAACGCCCCGTGCCCGCGGTGCGACGAAGAGCGAGGCCGATCTTGTCGCCAGCAACATAGGTGATCGCGGGGGAGATCGAGACCGTCCCCGCGCTGTCCTGACCCGCCGTGATGGCGAGCGTAGGCGACTGAGCCACGCCGTTCTTCACGACGACAAGCTCATACGCCTTGCCCACCCCCACGATGTCACCAAGGGTGATGCCCAGCTCCGCAATTTCGCCAGCAGCCTGACGGCGGATGGGGGCGTCGGCCAACGAGACGCCATCCTGGGCCTCAAGGTAGAACAGCTGGGTGTTGTTCGGGACGCGACCGCGGCGAGCGTACGAGAGCTCACGAACCGTGGAGAGGCCACCGCTGAGCAGAGACTCGATCGCCGCGATCGCGGCCTCGACCTCAGTGGGGTTGCTCAACGTCGGGTAGGCGCCGGCGAGGCCGACTTGGGATGCGGTGTGCTGCGTGCCGCCATCCGACGAGCGGTCGCCGTGCGCGTGGACGTGATCGGCGCGCGCGACCTGTGTGGACGCGCCTGGGAGACTGTTGGGGCCGAGCGGCTGCGCCGTGAGGCCGTAGTCGACGGCGACATCGTCCGCGTTGACAACGATGCCATCGCCCGCGCCCACATCGATGGACAGACCTGTGCGCGTAAGGCCTGCGCCAGCATCTAGCTCTGTCGCGCCGTTAAGGATTTTGATCTCAAGCGGATTCGAATCGATCACATCGTCCGGGGCGGCCGTCGCGACAAACCACTTGGTGTCGGCAAAATCCGTGCCCTCTTGGACGCAGATGAATGATCCACCGGCGGAGTCGCCCGTCGCGAAATCCGAGGGGCGAGACCACGCACCAGCCGCAGTAACCCAAATACCATTCTGAACGGCATTGGTTTGACCTGACAGCAAGACCCGGTCGCCCGCTATCGTCGAGACGCCGTCGATCGTGGGGGTGCCCGTGAGCGCCACGTTGGTCGTCGAGACCACGCGCGCCATCTCCTTGGGCACGAGTCCTTGCGCCAACGAGTCGACGTAGTCCTTGGTCGCTGCGTCGGTGCCGCCAACGGGGCTGGCGATGTTCGTGATGGTGAATCCGCCCGCATCCGCGTCCGTGCCCAACGCGAGGCTGGACACCGTAGCGCCGCCACCAAAGCTGATGTTCTCCTCTACGTCGCCACCCGACTCGCGCGCGACGAAAGAAAAGTTCCCAGACCGCGACAGCTGCACCCACTCGAGTGCAGCAACCACATCGGCCTGTGGCACATTCGCGCCGTCGATCTGAAGGACGAGCGTGGACGAGTTGACGCCCTGAGAGTTGTCATTGAGCAACCCCGGGCGATCCGCATCACCAATAAGGTCGATATCCTCAAGAATCTCAAGGATTTCGTCGCGATCAGTGAACTGAAGCCCGCCGGCGGCCGGGATGACCACACCTTGACTTTCGAGCTCGAAGTCGGTGCCGATCAGCGGGTTGACCAAGAGAGTGAATGTCGTCGCCATGCTGTATCTCCGCAGCTTTAATATCTTCTGACGCCCGCGCCGAGACTGGGCGGCTAGGGGCCACAAAATCCTCAACCATCATGTGAACACAGCCCCACGCCTAGGCGCCAATCACTCTGCGACTGAGCCCTCATCCTCGGAGTAGCAATAGAACGTGGCATCCCCAAACTCGCCGTAGTACGGCAGGTCGTTTTTGAGTCTGATCTCAATCTCCATACCCTTCGAAGACTCAAGTGTGATCACTGACTGATAGTTCCACGGATACGTCAGCGTGCCATACCTGAGATCCCTGGAATTGATGATGTCTTGAGGCGCACCTGACGGCGGGATGATGGGGTGGTTGCCGTTGGCCTCTCGGATGAAATCTCGCATGGACTTGTAGACCGTAGGGTTGCCGTAGGGCACTCGAGTGTCACCAGGGGGCGTCACGCCTCCAAACACGTTGGCGGTCAGGTACGCCTGTTGCTCGGGCGAGAGCCCATCGAATCGGCCGTAGGGCTGGAATATCATGGTGTCACGGACCGACACGTTCGTGGAGAACTGGATCTCGACAGAATCGAGTTCCAAGACCTTCCCAGGAGCAGGTCGGATGAAAAACCTGCTGTCGGTGGCTCGATAGAATGTCAGCCGGATCTCAGATCCGTCTGGAGGTTCGTCCCTGAACTCGACGCGACCCCCTCTACGGGGCCGGGTGTCACCTGTGAACCTCTCGCTCGAGAAGTCGATCTCGTAGTCGAAGTCGGTGAGGTTCTCGATCGTCTTGGGGGTCATCACGTTCCCATCGACCGTCAGCACAGGGGCGTAAGTCTCACCGTCCGGTGCGAGCAAGGTGTCCTCGCCGAAGATCTTCGCATTCTGCGCCTGAATCACGCACACCTCACGATCCCACTGGGTGACGTCGATGTCGTAGACGCGAGTCCCCAGACCTTCGGTGTTCAGGAACATGGGCTCATCCACGATCTTCTCGGCCGAAGTGTACCAAGTCGTCGGGTCGGTAAAGTCGTGCGTGAACAGGTTCTTACGACTGACAGCGGGTGGGAAAATCGCCGTATCCAAGCGCCCGTTGATGGTATTCACGCCTTTGATCGAGACCTCCTGCACAGTGGTGGGCTCGACAGTGCCAATCCCTTGGTGTGCGAGAAGCACAGCATCAAAGGCCGCCACTTCGGCAGGCGAGAGCACCGCCTTGAATGCCACGACCACGTCAGGCCCATCGACCTCAACAGATGCTCCCCCAACCATGGCGGTCACGATCGACTCGTTTGCGTTGATCTCATTGTTCAGCGACATGATGTCGACAACACCATTCGCCGTGCTGGCCCCTACGGGTCTGATCTGCGTATCCACAGGCATTGGCTACCTCATGCGATCATCTGAATGGAAACCCTGGCTCGACGGATGCTCAAGACACCGCCTCCATCCCGCTGCTGAATTCGCAGGATCAGGGTGTGCTCAGCCGGACTGGTTACCTCAAACTCATCGAAAGTGCAGAACTGGATCCTGTCATCAGTGTCCTCTGGCTCCACCTGTTGCTGGGCGATTGTATCCCCGTTGAGAAGCAGACTCACGATCCACTCAGCCGAACCACTCGAAGAAAACGTCTCGCAGTATGCCTTGACCTCATAGATACCGGGCTGCAACGTCTGGGTCAGCGTAACCCGGTCTCGGGCACCATAGCCGGTGAAGCTCAGTGGCGACTCGTTTCGACCGAAAAACCTCACCATGGGCGGCGTGTTGATCTGAACGTCCGCCTGCCCGCCTCCAGCATCCTCTACAGTTGCGTTGAGCAGGTTGATGTCGGTGTACGACCCCTCGAAGTTGCCGTCGGCGTAAAGCAGTACGGACGAGCCCGTTCCAGGTATGCCTTGAGGCCCTTGAGGCCCCTGTAGGCCCTCCTCAAGGCGTATGAAAAGACCACATGCTGATGCAATCGGCCTGAGCGCCGCATTGTCTCCAGCAGAATCCTCGACGGTGCCCTGAAGCTGAATCACATCCCCTTGGGCTAAGAGCATCCCCTGTTTGGTGGCAGCATTGCCCTCACCGATCGATGCCCTGTGGCTGTAGGTGTACCCAAGCATCCCCTCGATCGGAACGCCGTTCTTGACGACCCTGAACAGGCCAACCGTTCTGGTGCTCGTGGACACCTGCTCGAATGAGGCATAGGCATCTATCGAGTAGAGGCCCGATATGAGGATCGTGATTTGGCCGCTGTTGGTGTTGAGACTGAAATAGTTCAGGTTGATGTGACTGGTAGAGTCTAGGACGATTCCATCGAACCCGTTTGTTGAGAAATCTGATCCGGCAGACTGGTTGTATGCCGAGATGATAGGCACCTGCTGAGCACCCACGATAGGCACCAGATCAAAGCCTCCAGACTGGTTGGTCCTGGGTATCAGACCCTCGGGCTGACCTCCGCTCGACAAAGTCTGGAGGGCAATCTCGTCCGTCCCGCCCAGCTCGTGGCTTGAGGCATGAGAATTGGGATCTCTTGGGGCAGTTGACAGATCGAGATCGCCACCTTGGAGCCTGTCGTTGATTGCCGCCAGATCAAACTCGGGAAGATCAGACATCGAAGTCTGGTGGGGGTTGGATCTCGCTGCTACGTGGGCCTCCGTGTCTGACAGGAACGCGCTGAAATCTCGACCGTTGGCCGTCTGGATGACGACGTCGCTGATCTGATCGCTCGGTGACCTGTCTTCCTGGGTGCCGAGACCGTCATGGGAGGCCACGATGATGTCGATTAAAGCGGACTGTGCAACATCAGGGCTCGCGGTGAGCACTACGGTGACGTCGTCACCCTCGATCTTGATGTGCGAAAATATGGCCGCAACAAGAGGGTCGCTGGATAGGTCTTGATAGAGCTGACCAGCCTGTGGACTGGCCCCTTGGGTTAGACCGGTAAACTGGCCCAATGAGTAGACGACGTCCATATCACGAAATCCTGTAAATCATGAGCCGCGCATCAGCGATGGTGCTTTCGATCCCTGGAGTCTGAGTGGCGTAATCCAGATCGAACTGGAATGTCCCTGTCGTCAGAGTCAGGTTGATGAACCCCGACGCACGGTGGACCTGATTTGTGCCCCCAGGGCCAGACCCACCAGAGTCCTTGGGTTCCTGCCTGTGAGTCATGATATTTGTTGAGCCATCCTGTCGGATCCGAGCCAAGAAATCGTTGTTCGTGGCATTATGGTTCCAGGCATACGACCAGTCCAGCCTGTACCTACCGGCATTGCTCGCGTTCGTCGTCACGCTCAATGTGAGCTTGGTCTGGAACGCCCCGCCAGTGTCCGTAGAGGGTGCCAAGCTCTCCGCCTCGACCATGTTCTGCCCGAAGACGAGCCGAGAGTTGATACCCGCAAGGTGCGCGGAAAGGTCCTCCTGGTTCGTCGCCTCAGCGATCGACGTGTCCCGATCGTAGGTGGTCGGCACGTAGTCGACCCTCAGCCGATCAGCGTCGATCGGGTCGGAGCCTCCGTTGATGTGCGTCGACGCATGAGCGTTCGGATCGCGAGGATCCCCTGCGTCATCGACGTTCGCATCGGTGATCTTCGAGTTAAGCTCAGCCAGCGTACCTCCACCGAGATTCCCGATGTCGGTCCCATGCGGGTTGCTGGTGTCGCCGATGTGGCTGTTCGTGTTCGTCTCAAACACGCTCACGTCGACACCATCGACAAGACCAACGTTCGTGAGGTCGTTCCCTCCGGCGTTGATATCACCCGTGAAGGCCCGAGAGCCGTCAGCGAGCGTGTACTGGGGGTGATCGTCGTCCCCAAGGCCCGTAAGACCTCCGTGGTCCGTGATTACAGACGGCGTGGGGATCGTCGTAACCCCTCCCGATCCATCCGTCTGGAAGAGCAAGCCTGCCGCCGCCGCGCCGGATCCGAGGTTTTGAACCACGAGCTCGTCTGACCCACCCTGGTTGTGTGATGCAGCGTGGGCTGTGGGTGTCCTCGGGGAGTTCTCGTCGTCGAGGGTAGCTCCTGCGAGCTTGGAGTTGAGCTGCGCCAGGGTTCCACCCACGAGGTTGGCGATGCTCGTGCCATGTGGGTTGTTCGTGTCTGCAATGTGGGAGTTTGTGGTGAGCGCCTGGGCTGCGATGTCGACCCCATCGACGAACCTGACGTTGACGATGTCGTTCTCGTCCATACCCAGATCGCCCGACATAGACCTCGCGCCGGTCAAGGGCAGGTACTGAATGTGATCGTCGTCACCCAGCCCGCCCAGGCTCCCGTGATCGGTGATGACTGTCGGAGGATCAACAGCATCCACTCCGCCCGATCCATCTGCCACGAAGATCTGACCAGGTGTCGCCGTGCCAGAACCAAGGTCCTGAACCTCTATCTCGTCAGACCCACCTTGGTGGTGGGTTGAGCCGTGGGCGTTTGGGTCCCTGGGGTCGCCAGCATCATCGAGGGTGGCATCAGTGACGGCAGCGTTGAGTTGAGCCAGTGTGCCTGATGCAATGTTGGCGATGCTCGTGCTGTGCGGGTTGCCCGTGTCCGCGATGTGGGCGTTCGTTGTCGTGGCCTGGGCCGAGACATCCACGCCATCCACGGTGCCGGGGAGGATGATATCTCCAGGCACGTTCAGGTTGTTCGACCCATCAAGGATGAGCGTGGAGTTGCGGGTCACCTGACCTGACGTGCCGTCGAAGATTACGACTGCACCATCCGTGGAGGATGACGGACCAATCATCGTGCCTGGGGTTGGAGTCCTCTCGATCCACGCCGAACCATCGTAAATGTAGAACTTGCCCTCGGACGTCACAAACGCCTCATCTCCCTCCTGGGCAGTAAGGGCGTCACGAGCTGGTATGTCCGCCACGACGTCGAACGATGGCAGGGCCGACGATGGTATCTGGGCCGTAGGCACCTTGCCACTGGCGTCCAGGGTAGCCACGCCGTTGGCCGCCGCTTTTTCGGTGGAGGCGATGGCTCCGATATCGGCTGGCGTGGTGCTGTGGGGGTTGCCCGTGGTGCCCCTGTGTGCCGTGTTCGCAGCCACATCAACGTTCGCGGAGACTCTAGCCTCGGTGTAGTAGAGGCTCGACCCCTCGGGGACATTGCTGGTGGTGAGCGAGACGGCAGGACCGGTATCGCCGTTGACCGACTGGATCGGAGCGGCGGAGGCCGCCTCGGCAGCGGTGGTGTACTGGGGGTGAGGGTCCGGGTTGATTGTCTGGTTTACGTGATCGGCAATCTCAGACGAAGCCGTGCCCGCAGGATCCGCACCCACATCACCAGCCGCCAAGGTCTGAAACGCCGTGTCGAAGTCCGTGGCAGACTGCTTGACGAGGACTTGGCCCGACGTGCCACCCGTAGGCACACCAGGACCGGCAGGCCCAACGAGCGATGCGATGAAATCAGCCTCGGTGCCCACGTTGCCAACCGCGAGCCATGACTGGTAGGCCGAGGTGATGCCGGAGGGACCTTGAATGTCAGGACCCACAACGAAGACGGAGTGATCACGGTCGACGTTGGTGTCGTTCGCAGTACCGTTGTCGCCCTGACCAACCGACATGAAAAATCCGGTATTGGACAGGTCGGAGGTTTGGAACTCGACGTTGGTGTCAGTCGATGTGTTGTAGACCTGACCGAACACGGCGTAGTTCGCATTCGGCAGCGGGGTGGTGAAGTCGTATCTGTACCGACCCAGGGAGACCCTGAAGACGGTCAGACCAAGACCGTCCACAATCGCCCCAGTGGAGGTCGTTCTAGCAAAGGCGCCAATGCCGAATCCGGTATCGCCCTTGTCCCCCTTGAGGGCTCCGACGTTTGACCATGTACCTCCCGACTTCTCGTAAAGCGAAGTATCGATAGGATCAATTGCAAGATCGCCGTCTTGGCCGAGCGCGCTCGCAGGAAGACCTGATGTTGGCTGCACGGGTGCAGCAGCACGGGCTCGAGGTTCAGTCGTGTACTGGGTGTGGGGGTCACCAACGGTGAGGTCGGGGAGGCTATTGTGAGACAGAGGATCTGAACCGCCTGCCACATGGGTCGAGGCGTGAGTGGTAGGTGTCCTTGGATCGCCTGCGTCATCGACATTGGCATCCGTGAGTGCCGCGTTAAGCTCCGCGAGCGTACCCGCTCCGATGTTGCCCAGATCAGTCCCATGAGGGTTGTTCGTATCTGCGATGTGCGCGTTCGTGTTTGTCGCGAAGACATCCACATCCACGCCGTCCACAAGGCCAACGTTGGTGATGTTGTTCGACCCGAGGTCTGCATCTGCGGTAAACGGCCTCGAACCATCTGCGGGGACGTACTGGAGGTGGTCATCGTCTCCAAGTCCGCCCAAACTCCCGTGGTCGGTGATGCTTGACAAGGGCGTGAGCGCGTACCCCCCGGCGCCGTCCGTCTCAAGGACTTGGCCAGCGGCGGCGGCTCCAGACCCAAGATTCTGCGCCAACAACTCATCAACGCCGCCCTGCTCGTGGGTGCTCGCGTGAGCGGTAGGATCACGAGGGTCACCGACATCATCCAGCGTAGCATCTGTGATCTTGCCGTTGAGCTGGGCCAACGTGCCGGGGACGATGTTGGCCACACTCGTCAGGTGAGGGTTCGACTGGTTCGCGATGTGTGCGTTTGTGGTGGACTCGAACGCATCGACGTCCACCCCATCAACGAGGCCCACGTTCGTGAGATCATTCCCTCCGGCATTGAGATCTCCAGTGAAGGCCCTCGACCCATCGACAAGGATGTACTGGGGATGGTCATCATCCCCAAGTCCGGTCAAGCCTCCGTGATCGGAATTGATCGACGCCAACGGGACCAAGCTCACGCCCCCGGCGCCATCGGACCGGAAAACCTGATCAACAGGAGCCGCGCCTGAGCTTAGATTCTGAACGACGAGCTCATCTGACTCGCCACTGGAGTGAGACGAAGCGTGATCAGTTGGAGTCCTTGGATCCGAAGAGTCGTCAACATTGGCACCTGTGAGCTTGGTGTTGAGTTCACCCAGCGTGAAGCTCGGAATGTTGAGCAGGTTGGTGTTGTGGGGGTTGCTCGAACTGGCAACGTGGTTGTTTGTGTCCAGGGCGAACGTGTCGAAGTCTACACCGTTGATCGTTGAGACGTCCTCAAGCTCCACCTGGTCGGGCTGGGGTTCGTCGTCGGTCGGAAGGTGACTGGCGCAAATCGCATCAAGGGCCGACTCCTGCGCTGGGCTCAAGGCAGCGGAGAAGAAGAAGCGGACGGTGATCACCGACCCCACCTCAAAGAGCTGAATGGATTCGTAGGTGGGAGACAGGAGGCCTTCGCCATCGATATCAAAAGCCAAGCCTGTCAGGTTCGGATAGTCCCCTGGTGCGAGTGAAGTGAAGTCGCTCGCCACATCTCGATCAACAAACGCCATTACGACTCCCTGTAGACCCTCATCCTGGCGTCGAGCATCGTCGACTCCACGTTGTTGTTCCGCGTGCGAAGATCAAGATCATAGTTGTAGGTCCCAGCAGTCAGGCCGAGCAATGAAATGAAACCGGCAGCAGGAAACCGCTGATTTGTGCCCCCAGGGCCAGAACCACCAGAGTCCTTGGGCTCCTGCACGTGGGTCATGAGCGTGGTCGTGTCATTGACCTGAATCCTGGCCTCGAAGTCGTTGTTCGTGGCATCGTGACTCCAGAAGTAAGACCATTCTAAGTGGTAGTCGCCCTCTTGACCAGCCGCAACCGTAAGGGTGAGCCGAACCTTCTGGACCCAAACATCTGGTGTTGTTGTGATCGTGACACCAAGACTCTGCGCCTTGACGAGATTCGATCCAAAAACAGGCGGGACGCCGAGTTCTTGGTCGATCCCATTCAAATGCGCGCTGAGTTGACTCGTCGCTGATGCCTCTGGGTTGGACGCGTCTGGACTGTAGTTGACTGGCCCAAAATCAATCGCGAGACGGTCTCCATCGATCTCGTCGGGCTGACCCTCGGTATGAGTCCCAGCGTGAGCAACCGGGATGGACGTCGTTTGCTCCCACGCCGTGTTGGCCGAATTCCTCACGAAAAGAGCTAATAGATCGGTCCTATAGAACAGCTCGCCCGCAACCGGCGAGACGGGAAAAGACGAACCCGCAGGAATGATCAGGGTGCCACCAGCCGCTCGATCATAAGCCTGAACACCTGAAATGTTCTTGTCCGATGAGTCATCGATGGAGAGCTGCGAGATCTGAAATCCCATCTCATGTCCTCACGGTGCTGATGGTTTGAACGCGATTTAGCGTATAGGTGAGTGTCGTAGTCAAACGGTAGAGCTCAACGCCCGCCGCATCGTACTGTATGTCGATGACCTCCGAAACAAGCCTACCAAACAGCCCGCCACCGTACGCGATCTGAGTTTCCCTGATCTTGGTGACCTTGGTCGCGTCGGTCCAAACCGTCGAGTTGACGACCCTCCCGCTAGAATAGGTGAGCTCTTCGAACGAGTTCTCGGCCAAGTCGTGCACGAGTGTGTCCAACACCTCGTGCTCGTCAAAGGCCGTCGCGAGCTGAGCGAACTCGAGCGGGTCCGTGTCGATAACGTCGTCAGGAGGCGCCGTCAGGACGATCCACCTACTGTCTATGAAGGACGCCCCCTCCTGAACACCAACGATTGCGCCGCCTGCCGCCTGCCCCGAGGGAAAGTCCGCAGGTCGAGACCAACCACCGGCCGCCGTAAGCCAGATGCCGTTTTGCACCGCGTTTGACTGGTTCGTCAAAAGAACCCGGTCCCCAACAAGAGTCGCTACACCGTCTATAGTGGGCGTGCCAGACAAGGCCACGTTTACCGTGGCCGCCAATCGAGCCACATCGCCCAAATCAAAATCAGAGGCACCCGTATCGATGCCCACGACTTCTGCCTGAACCGCACCCAGCTCGGCTACGACATCTGCCTGCGCAACCACCACGCCATCGATCTCGAGCAACAGCGTGGATGACCCTGGCCCCTGAGAATCATCATTGAGTAGGCCAGGACGATCCGTGTCGCCCAAAAGATCAAGGTCCTCGCCAACCTCAAGAACCTCGTCACGATCCGTAAACTCCAGCCCCCCGACGGCGGGGATCACGACCCCTTGAGACTTGAGTTCAAAGTCTACACCCACCAATGGATTGACAAGAAGCTTGAACGATGTCGCCATCTCAGTTCTCCGCAAACGTCAGGGTCGCAATGCAAGATCGCCAGCGCGAACGCGCATTGGATGTAGTGTTTGTAAGCCTGACGATCAACGGGTCTAATAGCTCGACCTGAGCTGTAAGTGAGGTTATCGTAACGAAATCACTGCCCGCCGGCATTGTCAGCGACGCGATCACGATGCCGCCGCGCTCCACGTCCATCCTCCAATCTGAAGAGCCCGTCGTGTCGAACCGCAGAGTCATGCCGGTGAGCCTAGCTCGACGCTCCAGCGACAAAGGCGCGTGGGTTGTAGCAACTCCACCCAAAAAAAGAGCCTGACTGCTACGTGCCCTACCCCTCATCGACAAGACGTGGTCTCGCCTGCCTGACGGCGTGAGCACCGCTGGGCCCCCGCCCTCACCAATCTCAATGATGTCCGCGGGGTCATCCCCCACAGCGATCAAGTCATCGGGCGGGCAATCTACAACGAGAGGTGACTCCTCCACGACAACGTCGACGTTCGTCGCAGGGTGCGTAATCACCTCGTAGATGGGATGAGAGGCCGCCTCTACGATAACACTGTCAACGTCTGAGCCAACGTTGAGCTCATCGCTCGAGGCCTCGTTCGTGACTGTAATGTCGCCTGATCCACTCTCGACCGTGATTACGTCGGAGCACTCCCCGACTATAATCTGGTCAATCATGGCGTATAGTCCTCCAGCACCGTGACGACGTCATCGATGACGATTCTCCACCCGTCCTTGCCGATGAGGCCACGCTTGCCGGCGGCATCCTCAATGACGAGGTCGAAGACGCCCCGCTCGGCGGGATAGTCCGCAGCATCCTGAGGGCTGATGATGATGGTGAACTGGCCGGGGTTCGCCACCTGGTCGGCATTGAACTCGATGACGGATCCGTTCGCGTTCGGTGCGGCACTCGATATCTGCAGCAGGACGGGCGCGTCGCTGTCATCGCGCTCGCGCACCTGCATATAAATCGTGAATCCAGTCAGGTCGAGATCCTGCCCGCCCGGCCTGTAGGTCAGTACCTGCTCGAAGCTCACGTGGCGCCTGACGGTAAACGTACGCCTGGCGTCCACGAAGCACGCCTTGTTCGAAGATGTCTCTCGAGTCACGATCAGCGCCTCCGCCTTGTCCAGATACGAGCCGCCGTTCGGGTCTTCGAAATAGACATCGAACTCGCCCACACGCCACGTGTAGCCGAGGCTGGCCTCGCCCGGTATGATGAACTTATAGAATCCCTCGTTGAGCGTCTGATCCAAGATCTGGACATGAGGCCCGTCAATGGGCGAGTCACTACTGCACGCAAGCAGCGTGTTCCCCGCCGAGTCCCTGACCTGCACGATGATCGTCCAATCCGTCAGGTCTTGAGGCACGTTTGGAGACTTCTCCCAGTTCCAGATCTGCTCGAAATCGACGCCCTTGAAGAGGGTATACGAGACTGAGTTTGGCATGATCTCGACCTCCTCAAAGAGAGCATCACGACAGATCAACCATCGCACAGTGGCGAACGTTGTTACCAGCCGAGGTGGTGAAGTAGCTCAAGGATCCGCCCGTGGGATGCGTGACGGTAGCGAACGTCACGTTGTTCACCGCCGTGCCCGACGCGGCAGTAGCACTCTCTACTGTCAACGCCTCACCGTTCGCCGACATGGTGAAATCTGACGTGCCATCACCATTGTCGGTCGCCGTCAGTATGACCCTAAAGCAGTCCCCTGCCACAATGGTCTTGGGCGCATTCCAATAGATGTTGATGTCACGGCCGCCCGTATGCTCACCGAAGAACCTGATCCTTAAAGGGTCGGTGATGTTGACCGACCACAGGTAGTTCGTAGGCTCCGACTCCCCCGTGTCGACCATGCCCGCGATGAACGTGGTGCCGCCCCTGTACATGAACGAGAGGTCGACGATGTAGTCGGTGTTGAGCTTGAACGCAGGGTTAGAGCCGGACGTGTTCGTCTGGGAGTCGCTCGCAGACGTCAGCACATATCGATCGCCGATAAGGCGCTGCGTGCCCGGCTCGAGCGTAAATCCACCGCCTGCATCGATCGACCCCAGCAGGTCCGTAATGCCCCCGGCGTCGGCCCTGAACGCCCACTCGGCGACCGAGGCAGCAGTGTCGATGGTGGCATCATCAGGCAAGCCGGGCGTGATCTCGTAGTCAGTGAAAGCGTTCGCGATCTGAGAAGGAGGCGCGGCAGGGGCGTCGTTGAGGAGGATGTACCCCATGAACTTCATCCCTGGCACCTGAGTGGGCGTGTTCAGCGAGCCCCCAGTGCCATCGTTGGCCGCTAGGCCCGTAACATCCCCATCGCCAGCGTCAACAGCCCCAGTTAGGTTACGCACAAACCCAAGCTTGAATCCGTTCAAGAAGCCCGTCACCCCGCCTGCGGCGGTGCGAATGAACGAGATGCTCGCGCGAACACCTTGCGGCAAGCCGCCCGGAATAAAGTACTCGACCAACCTATCCGTGCCCGTGCCATCTTCACAATAAAACTCAGCGGAGTAGCCTCCGTCGTTGATGCGATACGAGAAAATGTAGTTTAACGCAGGGTCACCATCACCCGCGATGCCATGAGACAAAATTGCCGCGTCGGGTAACTGTGTCTCATCGATGACCTCGAACCACGTCGCAATCGTCAAGTCGCCGACGCACGAAAGGACCCCAGCATTCGTAAGACCGCCGATCCCTCTGATCTCGTTGATGAACACACCATCGGCCGCCTCCTCGAGCGGCAAGCCCTTGAGGCCGCCGAGCTCACTGGGCGTGAACCCGCCCGCTGCATAATCAGCGATCGCAGGCCAGTAAGGCGCGGCCCCCAAGGCAAAGACGCAATCCGGCAGCAAAGCCACATCACGCAGCTTGGCGATCGTCTCGGTCTGAACGACAGGAACGTCCGGGTTGCCTCCGCCGCCTTCGGCAACAGGGGCCTGCTCGATCCAAGGGATATAGGTCACGTCAAATCCTCACTAGGGAAGGTCTCGAGGGTGCGCACTCCCAAGCCCCCCCAAGTACGCCGTGGCCAAGGCTTCCTCGGTCGCCGTATCCGTCGTCCCAAGGTCAACCTGCAGGAACAGGCCCTTTGAAAACGTCGAGTCGCCACTGAAGCCCACAGCCAGCCAGCACCACTCCGTTGCACCATTGATGGACCCATCAGTGATCGTGGCCGAACCATCCAAATTGTCGGTACCAGCCTGAACCGCACTAACCGTACATGGCACGCCATTCAGCCAGGCACGAACATCCTGCGTGCCATTGCCATTGTCCTGCTGCTCGATGACAATCAAGAACGGATCCTCATTGACGAGCGGGAACGGCGTCGTGAAGGTGACCGAGCTGTTCTGCTTGGACCCGAATTGCTGCAAAAGAGCAAAGGTCGAGTTGTCGCTAAGGAACAAGTAGCCGTGCACGTTGACACTGGACGAGTTAATGGATGCCCCGAATGGCCGCCGAAGCGTCGCCAGAGTATCCCCATCCTCCCAGATGCCCGCATACCTGTACACGAAGTCGCCGCCGCCGGCGAGTACATCGGGGGCCTGAGAGCTGGACCGATATCCCGCCTGGTTATTCACTCCCTGGGCGTACGAGCCATTCGCGAGCGACGGGTTGACGGTCGCGGGCGAAGACACCCAAGTGGAATCGAGCGTATTTGTCCTGTCGACGACCTTGTCAGGCGCGCTTGGGTCGGGAACCAAGAACATGAGCTCGTTGCCGGTCTCGAAAATATCGGCGATCTCCTGCTCGCCCTGAGCCAGAATGTCGAGCCTTCGATCTGTCGTGCGAATAACCCTGTCGCTGATCTCCTGATCCGTCAGTGCGACACTCATCCCCTCACACACGAACATCCTGACCCGTCCACGCTCGAGCGAAAAAACGGCGTTGTTGCCGTTCTCGGCCGAGGCAGACGCCGCGAAATCGCCCGACCCAGCATCCGATCCCCCAGTAAACGCCGAGAGATTCGTCAGCTTGTACCCGTTGAGGTACAGGCTCCACGTGTCGGAGGCCCTCTTGCCTGTCAGGTCATAAGTCACCCCCCCGAACAGGTCGACAGGTATCTCCCAAGTGCCTCTCCGATCGACATCGGTGCCCGATTCGTGCTTGGCCTGAAACGTATCAGGATCGGTGATCTCTATCTCGCAAAGCACGTTGTCATCTAGGGCGGTCCAATCTGAAACGCCCTGCACGGACGCAAGCTTGTAGGTCATGCCCGTCGTGAGGGACTTGGGGTTAAACACGCACCGCAGAGTCACGTCGCCACGCTCCTGAATCGCGGACGTGGGCGTCGCATGATGGACAATCTCCGCCCCTACACCCAACACCGAAGTAATGTTGAGCTGCTGGTCGTAGTCGAGCCCCGGGTCGGTCCACGTGATCCCCAGCTGCGTGCCGAGCTCTGGCGTCGCCACGAACCAGTCTTCGATGGGCGCCTCGAGGGCCAGCTCATCGAATCCCGGGAAGCCGTCCTTGGGGACCATCAACATGAAGTGGTCGTTGGTCAGGATCGCATTCGGATTGAATGTGACCCCCTCCCCAACGTCCGGCAGGCCCCCCCCGCCCCCTCCGGGGCTAACGGGCTGTTCGATCCAAGGGATGTAAGTCAAGACAATGCCTCGTCGATCTTCACGAGCTCATCCAGCGTGAGGGGCCTAGAGATCTTACGCCTAGCACGAGATGCACGAGCCTTAGCGAGAGCCTCACCCTCCGGCTGGTGCAGCTGACGCCCACCGGGGCCACGCTCGTCGCCGTTGCGATTGAACGTGACCTCTTCAGACCCTACCATCGCAGTCATCAGACCCGTAGGGCTGACCTTGATGATCCGAGCCATCCAGTAGATGTCTCCGAGGCACAAGGGAATCTCGTCCCCAGCCTTCACCGACAGCAGCCACCCCTTCCGACGATCTCTCTTGCTCATCGTACCCAATCTCCATGATGCGCCTGGTCGTAAGGGCCATATGCATAGACCACAAGAGCCACAAGCATAGCGCAAAGCATATGGCCAATCCCAACGCCAACAAGCCCGGCGCGAGGCCTAGATGACCCGCGATGGCGCCGTAGACCCACATCATGCCCGAGACGAGGAACAGGCCCGAAGTCATAGAGTCAAGGCCGCGAAGGCTTACGTAGCCTGTAGTTCTCACGTTCGAGCTCAGCTCGGCGAGCGTCGGCCTTAAAGGCGAGCTCACGATAGCGGACTGACTCCCGCTCGAGCTCACGCACCTTTTTGACAAGTTCGTCTCGCTCACGCAACAACTCCGCGTACGCTCTCGGGCTGACGGCCTCATCAGGCTGGATCGCCATCTAGACCCTCCTCACAGGCACATCGCCCGTGGCGCCCTTGGCAAAGAAGCTCATCAAGTCCGACACCATGAACCCAACCGACTGCAGATGGCAGGACACCGCCAACAGGTTGAGCCTCGACTCATCATGGCACACGAACTCGGTGGTCAACACGGGACGATCCCGCCAACGCAAAATGGACTCGTAGGTGCCCTCGTCAGGGTCTATCGGCGCCACGACAACGTGAACGTTCAAAGTCACACTCCTTTGACTTGTGCGGATGTCAACAGTATGGTCTGCAACCTTACTCAAAGCAAGGCGGCATCACCATGACAATCTGTCAACTCATCATGTTCATCAGCCTCGTGCACCCAAGCGTCTACACCTGGGCGAGTACTGTCGAGGAGCAGATAGAGGACACAGGCTCCCCCTCGAACGTCGACGAGGTCCTTGCTGTCATCTCTGTGGAATCCCAAGGTGACCACTCCTCACACCGCAAAGGGTCGCCGTACTACGGCCTCACGCAGGTCTACGGCGGCGCGCTCGAGTACGCATCCCGGCACGACGAAGAGCTTCGAAGGGCCTACTGCCACAAAGGCGCATGCGTAGCAAAAAAAATCACCGCCTCGCACGCCATCAGGGCGTACTTGGTAACGCAACGCGCCTTCGCACGCCGCACGGGCGGCGATCACCGCAGGCGGGCGCTGCTCTGGAAGAGAGGGCCCGGTCGCACCGCCCTGCCGGCTCGCGGCAGGTCGGCGGTCTACCTTGGCAGATACGAGGCGCGCCTCGCGGAGATTCAGTTGACGAGGTATCGGGCCCGCACCTTGGCGACGTTGCGCTCCATCGCCTCCTCGATGCTCGAGTTGGCCCACATCAAGATCGTGGACACATGGGAGAGCGCCGAGGCCGTCCTGTCCGCGAGCTCGATGACCTGGGGCGCGCTTCCGTCCCACTCTAGGCAGGTCGCGGACACGATCAGCACCGCAGACGACATGGACAACGCCACCTGATACGGGTCGATCTGCTCAGGGCCGCCGCCATTGTTCACGATGTGGAACTTCATGCCTCGACGCCTGCCGTTGATCGCGAGGTACCAGCAGACGTCTCCCAGCTCCTCGATGAGGTGATCTCGACGGGCAGGCGTGAGCTCTCCGCCGTCATCCCTGATGGACTTCTTGAGCACGTCACAAACCTCACCAGCCTCACCGACGAGCCCCAGCATGATGTACTCGTTCAGGTCCTCGTCTGAGAGCTGGCAGGTGGGCCAGATGGCCTCGGCATAGTCAACAAAATTCACAGCTTGGCACTCCTAGACTTGGCTCAAGAAACGCTCGACCGTAGCTGGGGTCAAGCCAAAATGATCGGAAAGCGCCGTTGCGGAATGGCGCTCACCGACCCGCCTCACGAACTCCTCTCGCCTAGTGTATCTCGGGAGCGACCAGAGCACACCACGCTTGAGGCACCACTTGTTGAACGTGCTCTTGGAGAGGCCAGACTCGGAGAGAGCTTGGGCCTTCGTGATCTTCCCCGAGTCGAGGCGCTTGAGCACCGTCGCGATGAGGTGTCGATCAACACCTCTCACGCTCGCGCCGAGCCCCATGTCCATGCGTATCTTGGAGACGTACTGGGTCGAACAACCGGCACGCTTGGCGACATACTTCGTCGACAGGCCTCGCTTGAGCATCCTTTCGATGGCCGCCTTATCGTACCCGCCCGGGCGACCGCCCCTGCTCCTCAGACACACGCCATGCATACGAACGTACCTGCGTATCGTATGGCGCTTGATGCGAAACCTCCTCTCGATTTCCGCAACCGACGCGCCCCCCTCCGCGAGGTCGGCGACATCCCTGGAGGTCGCACCATTCATGCTGGCCGTCACAGGCCACACGTACGGCAACTCCACCTCCCCCTCCCTTAGGGACACCTTGTAGAGGCTCGGGCGCTGCGCACCACCGCGCTTTACACGCACGGTCCGCCCATCCGGCAACAGTCGGGACTTGAGGCCACGACGCGTCACGCCAAACGCGGCGAACACCTGATCCTCATACATCCAGTCTGACCACTTGACGAACTCGCCCTCGAGCGGCGAGAGCCCCCCATGCAAGAACACCTGCCGAAGCTGTTCTTCACTGTAGCCCCATCGGCTCATGACCGTGTGAACACCGCGGGTCTCGCAAATGTACGCGAGCTTCTCAACGTCTATCTTCATCTCACACTCCAAAAGAAAAGCCCCCAGGGACGGGGGCTGCTGCTCAGATGAGGTTCTCCTCGACATGCAACTTGAGCATGCCATCGATGCTCTCCTGCTCCACGAGCCACTGAGGCAACAGCGTGGAGAGCTGACGAATCAGAGCCATGTTCTGACGCTTGTACTCCCAGTGACCACCCTCGGCGCCCGCGCGAAGCTCGGCCTTGTAGACGAGCGCATCCAGCGACGCAGAGGCCCTCATCGAGACCATTGCACAGAAGGGCAGCGCGTGCAGCGCGCCCCACTTATCCCCCGTCTTCCAGATGCGCCTGAACTCGGCGCACGTCGCGCGCCAGAGCGACCGGGGCACATCGAAGGGCGTGTAGGGACAGAACACGGGGTCGCCGTACTCGTCGACGAGCACCTCAAGCGTCCATGGCATGCACGCGCGATGACGATGCTCATCTCGCGCAGTGCCGACAGAAAGTACGTGCCTCACCTCAATCACGCCATCGCTCCTCCAACCGGGATCGAGGTACCTCCTCGGGCCGGGCCTCGTGACCCGGTCCTGATCGCCCCTCGGATGGAAGCGTGAAGTGTCGACGAACACGCCGTCCTCGGGACGCTCGATGCCCTCAGGCATCTGCCTCAAGCACAGGTTGAACCAACGACCATGCGGCACGTGGCGCCCCTCCCTCCGGGCCGCCTTGACGGTGTGCTCGGCGAAGATCTCAGCGGCGGCGAGGTACTCACCTGCCACCTCGCCCTGCCAACCTCCTAGCTCAGACATCTCCTCGAGGTGCCTGACCACCGCTCGAGCCTGGTTGTTGTAGTAGCCCATCCCGGTACGCATGGTGCCGGGCAGGGCAAACCTTCGGTTGTCCTGAGTGTAGACCGCACCATCGTCACCCTTGAGCCCGTCGTACACCTTGAGCCATCGCTCATGCAGGTGTTTCAGGTTCTTCGGCGCGAACCTGCAGACCTGGCGGGACACGCGGTTCTGGTCGATCACCCGACTCGAGGCCTCCTGCCCGATGAACAGGGGCAGGTCGAGCAAGAGCCACGCAGCCGGCCAACCGAAGCCGTCCGAGTAGATCCACAACGCGGCCATCTCAGCGATCGAGGCGTGACCATAGCCGGCGAGGTTCCGGTCGATGAACTTGACGATGCTCTCGGGCGGGTCGTCAGGATCCCAACCGTCGGGCGCGAGCGCCGAGAGCTCATCCCACCTCTTCATCAGATCGGGCGCCCTCGAGTTCTTCGCGCCCATCGTCGCCAGCACGTCCTGCCCCACGGCCGGCGAGAGCGCGAAAGAGTTCCCGGGCCCCCTCCGCATCAGTTCTTGCGTCTTCTTCTTCACGTCTTGCCAGTCTCCCGAAAAAGTAATGTATCGACTCCGTGCCCCAGTACTTGCTCCAAAGCCACCCCAACGTGTCCCGCCTACGTGGCATGTCCATGTAATGCGCTCGGCGAGTCCATCTGATGAGGGTGAGCCAGTCTTGATTGTCGAGGTACTTCTGCACCATGTCGTTGGTTGGTATGAACGCCCACTCGGAGAAGGCCGGTAGCCGACCACCGAGGCTCATGAAGGTGACGATATCGCCACAGAACTCCACCTCTGCCTCAGATGACGGCCCCACGAGCACCTGCGGGTACAACGCGTAATCCATACGCAGGTTGCCCGGGCCGCCCTGGGTCACGATCGCCCACTCGATGAGCCTGATCCCCCGGCCGGGGTTCATTTCATGAGCTCCATGTCGGCCCACCGGACAGCATCCTCAAGGCACGCCATATGAGCGCTCCTGAGGTGGGCCACCCGACTCTTCCAGCGCAACACCCTGTAGATGTCGTACATCGTAAGGGCGATCGCGG
>Ga0180432_10002043_pt1 | contig 30835 bp, 29 predicted proteins | sample SS_ome_10_FD_132414 | JGI IMG/M metagenome (GOLD analysis project Ga0180432, IMG submission 132414) | Hypersaline lake sediment archaeal communities from the Salton Sea, California, USA - SS_1_MS_2 metaG | ecosystem: Environmental > Aquatic > Non-marine Saline and Alkaline > Hypersaline >...
GCCGGAGGCCGGAGGCCTGTCGACCCGAGATCTCCTCGAACTCCTGAGGATCGTTTTCCGGGAGCTGCCGGTCCGGGCGCTGGACGTCGTCGAGGTCTCGCCACCGCTCGACGACTCGGACATCACGTCCTTCGCTGCAGTGAAGGTGATCTACGAGGTCTTCGGTTGGGTCCGCGCTTGGGGGTTCGCGGAGGCTCTCGACACGGGCACGAAGCTCCCCAGCTAGATCCGATGGACCTTGATGAAATTGGTCTTCCCCGCACCGCCTACCGGAATTCCTCCCGCAATCACTACCGTGTCCCCTGGCGTCGCCTCCCCACGCTCTTTGAGACGACGTTCCACCATCTCCAGCATCTCGTCTGTCGATCCGTATGGCGGGACAAGTACAGGCGTCACCCCCCAAACGAGAGCAAGCTGTCGAACGACCGTCTCCCGAGGTGTGAATGCGACGATCGGGCGGTGCGGGCGTTCTCGCGCGACTTGCCTCGCAGTGTAGCCGCTCCATGTTGATGTCGCGATTAATGAGGCGCCGATCTCGCGGCCGACGCGCACCGTTGCCCTTCCGATCGCATCGGTGATCGGATGGATACGCTCGCTTGTGTCATTGCGGGTCTCATCCACGCGGCAGATGACCTCGCGCTCAGCGATCGCTGAGATCTCCCGGATGATCGCTACTGCCTCCACTGGATGCCGGCCGGCCGCCGTCTCCGCCGAGAGCATGACCGCATCGGTCCCATCGAAGATGGCGTTGGCCACATCGCTCGCTTCGGCGCGGGTCGGTCTCGGATGTTCGATCATCGATTGCAGCATCTGTGTCGCCGTGATCACCGGCACGCCTCGCCGGTTGCACTGTCGGATGATCTCTTTCTGCAGCACCGGGACCTGCTGCGGCGAGGTCTCTACACCGAGGTCTCCTCGCGCAACCATCACCGCATCGCAAACCGGGAGGATCTCCGACAAGTGATCAACCGCCTCACGCCGTTCGATCTTGGCAATGACCCCGATCTCGTCCCCCCGCTCATCATCGCAAAGGAGCTCCCGAAGTTCCGCAAGATCCTCTGCCCTCTGAACGAACGACAAGGCGATGAAATCGACGCCGTGCTCCGCCGCAAGGCGTGCATCCATTCGATCCTTTGTGGTAAGCGCGCCAATCGCCGCCATGTTCCCGGGAGCAGCGATCCCCTTGTGAGACGACAGCGTTCCCCCGACGACCACTCGGCCGATCAGTGTCTCCGTCTCGCGGACCTCGCAGATCTCGATCTCGATCGCTCCGTCATCGAGAAGAAGCCGATCGCCGATGCGTGCCCCCGCGATCAGCTGCGAATGCGGCAAGGGGATGATGTGTCCGGCGCCGTCAGCGTCTCGTACGGTGAACGAAATCCAATCCCCGGAGACCAAATCCAAAGGACACGTCAGTCGGCCGATTCTCAGTTTCGGTCCTTGGAGGTCGGCCATGATCGCGATGATCGCGTTCTCTTCTGCTGCGACGTCGCGAACCAGGTGGATTGCTTGCACATTGGTTTCCGCCGTCCCGTGGGAGAAGTTGATCCGCGCGACATCCATTCCCTCACGGATCAGCGCCCGGAGGATCTCGCGACGATCCGAGGCCGGGCCAATTGTGCAGACGATCTTCGTCTTCGTCTCTGACGCGTGGCTGACCATCGCTAGCTGTTTCCTTCCCCAATCGGCTCGAACCGATACTGGACAGCATCGCAAACCGCCCTGAAACCGATTCGCTGGTAGATCTTGTTCGACGTTGGATTCAACAGGTCCGCATACAGGACGCAGAAAAGATACCCCTGGTCGAGAAGCTGCCGGCTGAGCGTCGCGACCGCCGCGGATGCGTAGCCGTTTCCCCGCTTCTCAGGAGGTGTGTACACCGCGCTAATCGCCGCACCGTGGGCTGTCCCTCGCGAGCTGCCAACCATCGATACTGGCCCTTCGTTGTCCCAGACGGCCAGCGTACCGGCATCCAAGAATCGAAGCACCGTCTTGCGTGCGTCGGGAGACGGATCGTTCGGAACGGCCTCGGCATGAAAGCGCTGCATCCACTCGGTAAGGAGTGCGAGATCCTCCTGTTGTGCCAGCCGCATTGTTCCCGGGATTCCGGTGGGCGGATGAGTCTCACGCAGGCAGTAGATCCGCATCTTCATTGCGATTCTTGCTTGAGTCTCGGTTGTTTGGGTCCATCGCGCGGCGAACGCCTCGGCGGTCTTGGGCTCTCCGTTGATTCCAGGAAGCTGCGGAACGGTCTCCCTCAGATGCTTGACAAGCAGTTCGATCGCAGCAGGCTGCACGTCGTTGCCGTGAAGGATCAACGGATATGGCGGTGTCCGAATCGCTGCGACGATGAGATCACCATCATCATCGATTGTCAGGAAAACAGGCGGGTCGTCTCCGTAGCTGTGTCCGTCTCTGACCCGTGCAGCAATCCCAAGGATCAGGTTGTTCCTCGCTTCATCTTTGGCCAGCGGTACCTCCGCGACAGAGAGGAACTCCCCAGCGCCTGGATAGGTTGTCAGCTGCATCGCGTCTCCTCGCCCAGCAGATCGATGTACGCCCCCGAAACGCGATCGTCTTCCAAAACACCAAGTTTGCGCATCAGTTCCTCGGCGATTTTTGTCCCTTGCTCCGCAGTCTGCCCTTCGGACAGCACGACCTCGATTTCCATGAATGTGCCCAGCTGCTCGACCTCATCCACATGAATCCTCGTCCGCCCGACAAGATAAAGGGAACGGGTCTTGGCTACCACTCCTCGAATCGGGAGGGCCGCAGCAAGAATCGTCTCGAAGGTTTCCGGATCATCGGAGCGGATAATCGCATACTCCGACTCCTTCGCTCCGACTCTGTCGGACCGCTCATAGTAAATCAGCTCACAACTGTCGGGTCTTAGCACGCGAAGCTTCAGCCGTCCATTGCTCACGTCATAGAATGTATCGACCTGCAGCAGCACCTCGACGTCTTTGTCGCTCAGCGCGCGTGCTCGCCGCCGAAGCCCTTCGGGGTCGCGAACGCGAGCCTTGATCTCAATGTTCCTCGGCATCGTTCTCCTCCCATTGCTCCAGCGCCCGATCAATGGCCCGCCGCATTGCCTTGTCTATCCGCTCACGGCCAGGATCGTCTCGTAGGTGTACCGTCTGCTCGCGCTCGCCCTGGAACGGGACAAAGCGCAATGCTACATGCTCGAGGTAGAATTGCCGGTCCTCCCGTCTCGCGCCCGAATCGTACACCCAATCATCAACCAACGGCATATCAAGAGCGGCCATTGTTGCACGGATTTGATGATATCTCCCGGTGTGAAGGCGCAAAAGCACATGGGCCTCGTCATGTCTCTCCGGGGCAGGGTCGATCGCCAAGACCTCGGTGATCGCTCGCTTCCCTCCGCTGCGGACCACCACTGCGCGCCTGTCTTCGATTCGAAGGTGCAGACGATGCACTCCCAGAAGACCCTCGAATCCCTGCCCCTGCCGACAGCGAACCCGTGCAAGGTAGAGCTTGACCCAATCGCCTTCCCGAATGCACGCGTTGTGAAAGCGAATCGCTTCATCTGACAGCGCAGCAACAACGATGCCGCGTGTTACACGATCGAGTCGGTGTGGAAGCTTCGGCGTTATGTTCGGGGCCGCCATGCGAAGTCGGGACAATAGCGATACACCCTTCGGATCGCTTGTCAGCTCGCTCGCCATTCCGGCCGGTTTCACCACGACGATTTCATGGTCGCTCTCGAACAGAATTGGCAGACTGAGGCGTTTTCGATCGACGTGTCCTCCCCTGTCCGTTTGCCTCAATTCCACAGCATGTTCCTCCGCCAGCACGTCCCTCTAGTCTACTGTGCGAAGACGGCTCATCACGGCACGATGATCGAGTCCTCTCCTTCTCTTCGGGGAAAGAAGAACCGACCCGAAGAAGACCACCGCACAGCACAAAGCAATCGATGCGCCAATCGGAAGATCTGCGCACAGGGAGACGACGAATCCCGACAGGGACGCACCGATCCCCAACAGCGGGGCAATCAGGAACACCTTCTTGATGTCATATGCCCACTGAAACGCCGCGGAGGCAGGAAGGATCATCAAGGCATAGATCAAGAGACCTCCGGTAATGCGTAGCGACACCGCCACGACAATCGCAACGAGGAAGAGAAGGACGTGGAATGCTCGCGCTGCATTCAAGCCTGAGGCTTGTGCAAGCTTCCGATCGAGCAGCAACGCGAAGAACTGCTTGCCGAATAGCAGAAGCACGGCAATCACTCCCGCGAAGACGCCTGCGAGAACGTACACCTGATGCATCGTGATCCCGAGAACGCTTCCCCAAAGGAGAGCCAAGGCACCGCTTCCGATCCCAGAACTTGGTGCCTTGTTGATGAAGATAAGCCCCAATGCCATGGTGAGCGGAAAGGTCGCTCCGACGACGGTGTCCACTTGAAGACGAGAGAAATCTGCGATCGGACCGAGTACAGCTGCCATCGACACGGCGAACAGAATTGCCATCCAGACCGGATCGATCGCCGCAATCATCAATCCAAGCGCAGCCCCCGCAAACGCCGCGTGAGACATCGCGAAGCCAAGCGAAGACAGTTTCATCCGAACAACAAATGTCCCGATCGCGCTGCACATCGCACCAACAAGAATGCTCCCAAGGAGCGTCGGCAAAACAATGTGCCATGGGAGTCCAAACATGCCCCACCTCTTCTAGTGTGTCGGCGCAGGAGTCCGAATAGTGTTCGCCAACTCGCCCATTCGCCCCGCCTCGATCCTAGCCACCCGATCTGATGCAGCAAGCAGAGGGCCCGCTTCGTGACTGACCACGACGGCTGCTGCGCCAAGCTCCCGACGAACCCTACCTACAAGGCCTGCAACCTCTTGTTTCGCCTCCGGATCGAGATTCGCCGTCGGTTCGTCGAGCAAGAGAAGCTCCGCCTGCTGCGCCATCGCCCGAGCCAGCAGCACCTTCCGCTGTTGTCCTCCCGACAGCCGGCCGATTGGCCGTCGCCGGAGATCGGAGATACCCACGGCTGAGAGTGCTCTCATGACATGCTGTCTCTCTCCAGCCGAAGGGAATACCGAGACCCCCTGTCCCGCAAACCGTGCGGCCAGGACAACATCCCCCACAAGAAACGGCGTGTCGGGCGGGAAAAAGAGATTCTGTGGAACATAGGCAATTCGAGAGCGAAGCCCATGGCTTGCTGGAGTCACCGTCTCGCCGAGAACACGTATGGCTCCTGAGTCAATCGGTAGTAGCCCGTTGATTACTTCGAGAATCGTCGTTTTCCCCGCTCCATTCGGACCGGTAATTGCAGCCTGCTCCCCTGCGAATAGGGAAAACGTCACTCCATCGAGCGTTGCATGCCGCTCACCCTCGTAGGTTGCTCGAACATCGACTAGGGAGACGACATCGTCCATTCGAACAGCGCCTCCTCGGGAGCAACTTCCAGTTCATACGCCTTCGCGATGATTTCCGACCCATCGAAATCGTCGATGATCTCCCGGCGAAGCTCGATCGTGATCGATTGCCCATCGGCCGTGAAGAACCGAACGCGCGGACAATCCTCTCCAACGATGTGAAGGTTCCCCTTCCCGGCAGTGCACCCTGACCCGATCTGGATGCCATCGTTGAGACATGAGAGTGGCGTGGTTTGTCCGGCTTCGGATTCGGCGCGAAGGCCGAAATAGCCAGAGCTTCCCAGCTCGCGAAGGGCAAGGAGTCCCATTCGGATTCCCGCCACAAGGTACGGCCCAAGATGCCCGTGCAGAGACGTTCCTCGGTCGATCAACTCTCGAAGGTTCGCGTTCCTCGGATCGATCTTCAGTGTTTGCATCTCACTCTCCTTGCTCCAGCGGTTCAATCGCAGCAAGCAGCGCCTCGCCATTGCGCATTAGTAGATCTACAAGCGTCGCCGTGTGGGGCATCACACCGGGGAAGTTGGAGAGAACGATGTGAGTTGCCCCGATCTCGCGCGCGAGCTTCGCCCCGAAGTCGATCCCGCTCTGGAGGTTGTCGATGACTAACTGAGCCCCTGCATCTCGTCCTTCATCGGCAAGCTCCACAAGATCCCTCATGGAGAGCTTTGCCGGGATTCCGTATCTCACCGGAATATCGAACCCCAACCAGTCAACGAACTCAGTTTGCCATTCCATGCATACGACCGCAACACCTGAAACGCTTGCGGATTCCGCCATCTCCAGCAGCTCATCTCCGAGGTCTTGAAGCGCTTTGATGTAGGTCTCCGCGTTCGCCACGAACGTCTCCGCTTCGTCGGGAAACTGCTCCATGAACAGATCGCGGATCGCTGTGACCTTTGCGATAGCCGTATGTGGCGTATTCCATTCTCCGGGTAATTGCAGCACGATGGCAGCGCTTCCGGCTGCGTCGGCCAGCGTCTCAATCCACGGCTCGAACCCCGAGTACAAGATGACCGCTGCATCCAGCACAGCCGTCAGATCGCTCGGCGTTAAGTCATAATGCGATGGACAGAAGCCCGATGGGATAATCGTAACAACCTCAACAGTCTCCCCCCCGATGATTTGGGCGAACTCCCCAAGTATCGCGTGCGTCGATACGACCGTCTCAGCCGCCACTGCCAATCCAACGACCAATAGCCCTATGCTCAGGAGCAGTGCTGTTCGTTTCATCTTCTCCCTCCATGTCTACCGGATTCTCTTTCCTGTGGACGTTCCGGTCAGTTCGCCGTGCTTGACCCCTTTGAGCCCTATCAGTCGATGAGCAAGCTGTTCGATCTCCCGTGCTTCCCCGCGTACGGCAAGGAATTCGAGGCAGTTCTGCTCATCGATGTGAACGTGGGTTGTCGAGATGACGGCATCCAGCGCGTGGTGTTGGATGTCGGTCAACTTCCGTGACAGGTCCGATCCATGATGGTCGTATAGAAGCGTGATCACGCCGACGACTTCTTCCCCGGCATCCCACTCTTGTTCTACCAGCTGCCGGCGGATCGCGTCGCGGATTGCCTCGGACCGGTTGGTCCAACCTCGGCGTTGGCAGAGTGCATCGAACGCTTCGATGAGGTCTTCGTCCATCGACACACTGAAGCGGATTGTCTTGGACATTGCGTAACACTCCTTCAAGTTTCGTAACACCACGAAGCATACGAGTCTCCCCGCTCCTTCGCAAGCAAGGGAGATCCGTTCGGCCCATGTTCTCCGTCGTTTCAATGTCGATGAATGGATCGGTAGCGATAGACGTCCTATACTCGCAAGATCTCCCATGACAACGAAGATTCTGGTTGTCGACGATGAGCCCTGGGTCGTACAGGCGGTCCAGAAGTACCTCGAAGAAGCGCACTTCGAGGTGATCCCCGCGTACGATGGCGAGGAGGCTCTCGCGGAATTCGACCATCATGCTCCCGACCTGATCATCCTCGATTGGATGCTTCCCAAACTAGACGGCATCTCCGTCGCTCGGAGCATCCGGCGAACATCTAACGTCCCGATCATCATGTTGACTGCGAAGGTCGACGAGGAGGATCGGATCAAAGGCCTGGAGATTGGCGCCGATGATTATGTCATCAAACCATTTAGCGCACGCGAGCTGGAGGCTAGGGTTCGCGCGGTGCTTCGTCGCTCAGTCGGGAAAGAACTCCCGATCATCGAGATCGGAGACCTCCGATTGGACCGGATGGAACGTCGCGTGTGGGCATCTGGCGAGCCGGTTGGACTGACCGCGATGGAGTTCGATCTTCTCGCATTTCTGATGACGCACCCCGGTCGGGTGTTCACGCGCCTGGAACTCCTCGAGGCTGTTCGTGGTGAGACATACGAGAGCTTCGAGCGATCGGTCGATTCACACATCAAACGGCTGAGACAGAAGATCGAACCGGATCCGGCAGATCCCCGCTTTCTCCTTACGGTCTTCGGCGTAGGCTACAGACTCGCCAAGGAGGCCCGTTCATGAGGCACTCCCATCGGATGTCAGTCCAGGCGAAGCTTCTCTTGACCTTCGTTCTGATCGTTGCGGTCACATCCGTCGCCGGGTATCTATTCATCAACCAGTCTGTCAAGCAAGCCTTCTCCGAGTTCACAGCGAACACGTATACTCCCCAGGAGAAGGCGGTATTGCAGCTCGTCCGCGGGTTCTACGAACAGACGGGAAACCTGCAAGCCGTCATCGCATTTCTCGAACGCGGGCGCCGCGAGGTCCCTGTCCTCCTCGTCGACCCGGAGGGGATTGTCATTTATGCACCGGATCCCCGGTACAGAGGACGTCATCTCTCCGACGACCAGCTCAAGGAGGGTGAGACCGTTCCGCTGATCAACGGGGAGACTTGGACCGTGATCCCATCGCGGATCGTGCTGGGCCAGGAGATCATCGAGAAGGGATTCCTCTGGACCACACGCCGCTCGCTTTGGCTAGCCGGGCTTGTTGCAATCGCTGCCGCGATTGCCCTATCCGCCATTCTTCTTCGGCAGATCACTCGACCGCTCCGTCGTCTCGACGCGGCCACACGCAAAATCGCGCGAGGGGAGTTCAGTGAGCGTGTAGGCACCTACACGTCTGATGAGATCGGCCATCTTGCCCGCTCGTTTGACGAGATGGCCGAGAGTCTCGAACGGGCCGAGCAGACGAAGCGGCAGATGATCGCCGATGTCTCACACGAGCTGAGAACACCATTGACCGCCGTTCGAAGTGCATTGGAAGGACTCCGAGACGGGCTGATTGATGCGACCCCTGCAACGCTCGCATCCCTGCACGACAAGATCCTGCTGACCACTCGATTGGTACGCGATCTCCATCAACTCGCGCTTGTCGATGCAGGCCACCTGTCGATTCGACGATCAGCCTGTCGAATCGACGAGATCATAGATACGATTGCCGAAACCATTGGAGCCCAACTCGAAGACTCGAGGATCCGGCTCGATCGACAGATCCCCCCCAACCTTCCGTCTGCCGATATCGATCGCCAACGAATCGAACAGGTGTTCCTCAACCTCCTGGCAAACGCCATTCGTCATACCCCTGAGGACGGGACGGTTTCGATCTCCGCCAGCGCGATGAATGACGAAATCCACCTCTCCTTCTGCGACAGCGGCCCTGGCCTCTCAGATGCGGATCTTCTCCACGTCTTCGATCGCTTCTATCGATCGGACAAGGCGCGTCCCAGTGATGGGGGGGCCGGGCTGGGGCTGTCGATCGCCAAGGCATTGGTCGATGCGCAGGGGGGAAGAATCTGGGCGGACAACGGATCCTCCGGCGGGGCGTGTTTCCACGTGGCTCTCCCGACGGTGTAGGAATACAGCTTCACAGAGGGCTCGCCCTGCACGCGGCGTGCCGCCCCTGCGTCGTTCGAGGGACGGCACCGCGACATGGATGCTCTCAGCCGACTCCTGAAACCAGCTACTCGATCGCCTCCAGCTTCAGCCCGAGAACGTCCACGAGACGCTCGATGATCTCGAGATGCCGCGACATCGCCGCGCCCCGCTGGAGCCCCCTTTGCTTTCCCAGATCGTTCTCCTGTCTGCTGAGCCCCATGCTTCGTTGCTCCTGGTTGTCCGCCAGCCGACGGCGGAACTGCTCCGTGGCCTCCGTACGATCTGCAAGCCGCTGTTCCATCCGCCCAGCAAATCGCCCACGGAGTCCGGATCCGATCGCTTCTTCTCCCTCTTCCCCGCGCTGTTCAAGCAGAACCTCCCGGCCAAGCGTCACCGTGTGCCCCGTCTCTCGATCCACTAGGAATCCCGGCAGCATCTCTTCGAGGATCTCGCCTTGCTTGATCGTCAGGATTCCCTTGATTTGATCGATGGCCTCTGCTGCATGATCGCGCGCCAGCGCACCACGTTCCGCCGTTTCGGCGTGATAGGTTTCGAGGATCTCATCGAGCTCCTCAGCCGATCCGTTGAACGTGATCATGTCCTGCTCAAGCTCCTGCCATCGAAGCGTATTCGCTTCGGTCTCTTCCAAGAGATCGCTGAGGAGTCCGTGAATCTCTTCCATCTGCTCTGCGGTAAGCGCCATTCTGTTTACCAGGATCAGAAATGGCAGGTTGCCGTTTTGGCCTGCCTCGCGTTCGCCAACCAGATCTTGCGTGCTCGCTGGGATGGCAGCGACGAGTCCCACCAGGAGCACCAACGCGACGATTCTCAGTCGTTTTCGCTTCATGTCTGTTTCCTCCTTTGCGTTCGCTGTACATGTTGGAACGTACTTCTTACCGATGAGCAGCTCGGTCCAAACCTGTGGCAGGGCTGTGAAGAGATACACGGCCCTTGATCCGCGGATCGCTCATGTGAGAGACTCTTTACCAAGATCCATCGGGGAAAGGAGCACAAGTGAAGCGAACAGGTCTAATGGCGCTTGTCCTGCTTGCCGCCTGTTCTTGGCCGGTGCTCTCGTTGCGGATCGTCTGTACCACGACGATCGTCGGAGATATCGTTGGCCAAATCTGCGGCGACGAAAACGAGTTAAGGGTTCTTCTCTCCGTCGATGTGGATCCCCACGCGTTCGAGCCGACGCCGGCTGATCTCGTTGCGATTTCGCACGCTGATGTTGTCTTTCTGAACGGCGCTTCGCTCGAGGCGGGTCTTGACACGATGCTGGAGAACGCGCCAGGTCTCGTGGTGTCCCTCTCTGACGAACTAGAGCTTCTCGGTGCCGATGGCCTGCATCACAACCATGACCCTCATTCTGAGGATCACCATGAGGTCATCGTCGACCCACATGTCTGGTTCGACCCGACATACGTCCACTCATGGGTCTCCCGGATTGCCGCTGTCTTGGAGGAGCACGACCCCCGCCATCAGGGCACATACCGAGCCCGTGCCGAGAGCTATCGGACGGCGTTGGATGAGCTGGATCGCTGGATCGAGACTCAGGTTCAGGAGCTTCCTCAGCAGAAGAGGAAGCTCGTCACCGATCACGCCGTGTTCGCATACTTCGCAGCGCGGTACGGCTTCGAACAGGTGGGCACCGTCTTCCCGGGGTTGAGCAGCCTGTCTGAGCCATCGGCAAGAGATCTCGCATCGTTGGAGAGAACGATCGCAGAGTTCGACGTTCCTGTCTTGTTTGTCGGGATGACGGTCAACCGCCGTTTGGCCGAACAGGTTGCCGCCGATACCGGAATACGGATCGTCATGCTGTACACCGGCGCATTGAGCGCGGCCGACGGTCCGGCCGGGAGTTACCTCGATTTGATCCGCTACGATGTCACGGCAATCGTTGAAGCCCTCTCGGGGGAATCGTGAGAACCAAGAGTGCGCCACCCGTAGCACGGGAAGCTCGCTTTCCTCTACTTCGCAGACGAAAACCCGCCGAGCATGTCTCCGACGCGCCTGTTGTCTCCGTGGCGAAGCTGTCTGTATCCCTGTCTGGCAGGCCGGCGCTCATCGATGTAACGTTCGACCTGGAGGAAGGCCGTCATCTCGCCGTTGTCGGCCCAAACGGTGCTGGAAAAACAACCCTCTTGCGCGTCCTCTCTGGACTGCTTCCGCTGTCCATGGGCACCGTTCATGTCCATGGCCACGGACCCTGCAAGCATGTCTGCATCGCCTACGTCCCTCAGAAGAGCGGTATCGATTGGCGGTTTCCTGTGACGGTGTACGACGCTGTGATGATGGGACGGACGCAGCGGATCGGTGTTCTTCGCCGTCCCGGCGAGCGCGACCATCTCGCCGTTCGAGAAGCCCTGGCAGCTGTGGAACTCGCAGATCTGGCACACCGACAGATCGATCAACTGTCCGGCGGTCAGCAACAGCGGATGTTCCTTGCTCGAGCCCTTGCACAGGAAGCCGATCTGATTCTGCTCGATGAGCCGTTCGCAGGTCTTGATGTTCCCTCACGATCGGAGGTCCTCGGATTGATCGCCGGACTTCGCGGACGTGGGATGGGCGTAATCGTTGCACTCCATGATCTTGGAGTTGCCGCTCAGTCGTTCGATGAGGTCCTTCTTCTGAAACGGAGGATGATCGGTCACGGCCCGGCCTCCGCGGTGCTCACTGAAGAGAATCTCCGTGAAGCCTACGGGAGCTGTCTTCATTTGGCCGAGGGCGCTTCGGGTGTGTTTGTTGTGCACGACACGGCCTGTTCCGGGAGGGATGATGCATCTGGCTGATTGGTTCCTCGAACCGCTTCGCTTCCCATTCATGGTTCGCGGCCTCATCGCGGCAATGTCTGTCGGAGGCCTGTGCGCCATCGTTGGCTCATTCGTTGTGTTGCGTGGGATGGCATTCATGGGAGATGCCATCGCCCACTCGATACTCCCCGGCCTCGCCGGCGGCGTGCTTGCTTTGGGGAGAGAGGATCGCCAATCACTTTTCTGGTGGGCACTTGGAACAGCTATCCTCGTTGCCTTGGGGATGGGATGGATCGGCAAACGACGCCGAATCCGGGAAGACACGGCGATTGGAATCGTCTTTGCCGGAATGTTCGCCTTGGGAATCGCCATGATCTCGACCGTTCGTGGGTTCGCCGTCGATCTCGTGCATTTCTTGTTCGGTAACGTTTTGGGTGTCTCGGTCGGAGATCTTGTCCTGATAGCTGCATTCGGCGGTGGCGTACTTCTGATCGTTGGTCTTTTCTACAAGGAATTGCTTGTCACGTCGTTCGACCCAACGCTGGCACAAACCCTCCGATTGCCCACCTCAGCCTATCGATATCTCCTGTTCATCCTCGTCGCTATTGCCGTTGTCGTCTCACTTCAGACCGTCGGTGTCGGGTTGATGATCGCCATGTTGATCGTTCCGGCTTCGACGGCTTTCTTGGTAGCACGCCGCCTTCCGGCAATGATGGCCGTCGGCTCCAGCCTTGGGGTTCTCTCCGGAGGACTTGGCTTGTATCTCTCGTTCTACTGGAGCATTGCTTCGGGCGCCGCTATCGTCCTCGTCGCCATTGCCTTCTTCTTCATCGTCTTCTGTGTCTCGTCGTGCCGACACCGGTGGCACCGCGCACGAAGGAGCTAGCGCTCTCTTCTCGCGCCTCCTTCGTGCTATCATTCGAGCATCTCGTTTCATCTCCCATGCGAGGAGAGATACCGATGTCAACGAGGCTACGCTTGTTGCGTTCATCGCCTCCCCTGTGTACAAGCTGTTCTCTGGAGGACTGCGCATGATCCAAGAGGACATCCAGCTGCGATCGATCGTCGAGGCCGACCGTTCCCGAATCATGGAGATTTCCTCACAGATCTGGGACGGCGGGGATTGGGTCCCAGAAGAGATCGATGCGTGGCTCCAAGACAAGTCCGGAGAGGCCGTAGCCGCGGTGCTTGACGGACGCATCATCGGATTTGCGCGCCGTACGTGGCTTTGCCCGGGACATGCCTGGTTCGAAGGGCTTCGAACCGACCCGGCGTACGCCGGACGTGGCGCCGCGCGAGAGATGACACGTCATTTGATCGACAGCGCTCGTCACGCCGGCGCGAAGAAAATCCATCTGTCAACGCACATCGGCAACAAGGCGTCGATCCACATCATCGAATCGTACGGATTCACACGTATCGCAGGGTTCGTTCTCCTCGAACGGACCATCGAAGATAGGATACCTTCGCAGTCCAGCGCTGCCATTGAGTCGGTCAGCGAAGAGGCCGCCGTCCGATTCGTCGATCGCTCGATCTTCCTTGAGCTGGCGCAGAGGCGGTTTCCCCGCGGTTGGCGCTTCTTCCCGTTTGATGTCGATCCACCAACCGCCATCGCTCGCCTGGAAACGCGGATCGGGATCCGGCACAACGGCAAGCTGATGGCTCTCGCCTGCGTCCGGCAGTCTGTGGATAGTACCGGTTCGGTCACACTCAACTTCTGTGACGGTGCGCCAGAGGTCATGTCCCAGCTGTTAGAGGAGATCCATCGGCTCTACTCAGGCCGCACCATTGAGACCATGATCCCGAAGACGGAACACGCCGAGGCCGCCGTCATGGCAATCCTCCAAGAGCTTGGCTACCAATCGTGGGACAACTCCGATGCCAATGTCTTCGTCTACGAACTCGCCTTGTCCTGACCGCAGCCGCGCGAGGATAAGTTCTTCCGTCACACCCAGGACTGCGATTGCAGGAACATCAAGGGTATGATGAGAGTCCGGCAGAAGGGGGGAAAGATACGCGATGGTTCATGATCATCTTCCCGATTTGTCCGATCGCGAGCGCCAGCGATATGCACGCCATCTGGTACTCCCGCAGGTTGGCGAAGAGGGACAGCGGAAGCTGAAGGCATCCCGGGTTCTCCTTGTTGGCGCCGGAGGGCTAGGCAGCTCGATCGCACTGTACCTTGCGGGAGCGGGCGTCGGGCGAATCGGAATCGTCGACGACGACACTGTCCATCTCTCCAACCTTCAACGCCAAGTACTCTATGGGACATCTTCTCTCGGTGGGGCGAAAGCCGAGTCGGCGAGACAGCGAATCCTCGATCTCAACCCGGATATCGAGGTGATCGGACATGAAGAGCGATTCACCCCAAACTCGGCGATGAGGATCGCTGCAGAGTATGACGCGATGGTCGACGGCACGGACAATTTCGAGACGCGTTACGTCATCAATGACACCTGCCTCGCTCTGCGAATCCCCTATGTCTATGGCGCGATCTTTCGCCTCGAAGGGCATGTAAGTCTTCTGTGCACAGAGTCGGGTCCTTGCTATCGCTGCTTGTTCCCCAAACCGCCGTCGCAGAGTGCGGTATTGTCCGGAGAGCAGGCCGGAATCCTCGGAGCCGTCCCGGGGACGATTGGCACACTTCAGGCCACCGAGGTCATCAAGTGGGTTGTCGGAATCGGTGAGCCGCTGATCGGCCGGCTTCTCGTGTATGACGCCGCCATGATGAGGTTCGAGGACGTATCGATCGAGCGGAATTCCGAGTGCCCCGCGTGTTCCGCATGACGCTCCACTCTTCGGTCGGGCCATGCCCATGGGTGTGATTGCTCTCGCGCTGCGTCAGTAGATGGCATGACATCGCCAGGCCTGTCAGATCATAATCCTAGGAATTCGGCCCCAGCGAGGGGAGGGCCCCGAGTGCCCTTTGCGCATCCGGTCCATCCTATGGAGCCGTGCGCGTCATGCGTCTCTCTTTGCTCGCTAAGTGCGGTGAGCTCCTTCCTTCGCGGTATTTCGGGGCGCGGAATCGCTCGTTATGCTCTCGTCATTCATCGAAAGGGAGCGGGGGCGGAGCAGTTCGCTCCGCCCCCGACGCACTGTAGAGCAGCTGTGGCAGGGATTGTTGGATCCGCCAACCGTGCTCACGCCGACTCCTTCACCGCTTGGATCTTCCGATCGAAGACCCAGGGTGCAGGGGAAGCGACTTTCTGCGGTTTCTTTGTCTCATTTCCGAGAGGCTATGTGGTCCAGACCCCGCGGGAATGGGGAGGGGAATCTGCGTTGAGTCTCCCGCTCGAGCTTGGGTACCTCGATCAGCGCAAGCTGCATTGAAGAGCCTGGCAATCCAGACCTGCTCTCGTGTGCTCGCTCTCACGTCCCCTCCTATGTCAACCACTTCCCATTACCCAACCCTCGCGGCATCCGCCGCGCAGGGCTCCATGGCTGGAGAGGCTCTCGCGCCCAGACTCGCTTCGTTCGACGGAAGAGCCTGGCAATCCAAACTTGCTCCCGTGTGCTCGCTCTCACGTCCCCTTTCATGTTGACCACCTCCCATTGTCCAGCCCTCGCGGCATCCATCCGCCGGGCAGTGCTCCATGTCTGACCCCCTACATGATGGGAACCGGCTGCTCCTTGGGGAGGGAGACGCCGAATCTCTCCATCACATCGAGTCCTCCATCGTCGTACCACTCCTTCCATCCGTGGCTGGAGAGGTACTCGAGGCCAAACTCGCTTCGTTCGGGGGATGGCCTCATGCTCTGTCGTTCACGAAGTGCTTCGATGGTCTCATAGCCTTCTGCCGGAGAATCCACAGATACGAAGTGCCGATGGGCATTCTCCAGCTTCACGCCTGCCGGTCGATTCACCACATTCCACACTCTGTACATCTTGCAGTCCTCCTCTACGGGAAAATGCCCCGCTGACCGTAGACCGTCTCGAGCCGCTTGAGGGCAACAATGAGTGCAGCGGTTCTTGGATCAACGCCGTACGCTTGCTTCACCTCTTCGACTCTCTCGTATCCGTTGAGCAGCTTGCATCGAAGCCTTCTGTCGACTTCTTCAAGCTCCCAGGATTGGCTCTGCTTGTTCTGCAGCCACTCGAAGTAGCTGACGATGACGCCTCCCGCGTTGCACAAGATGTCTGGGATAATGTCGATCCCCTTCTCGCGCAGCATATGGTCCCCTTCGGGCGTCGTCGGGCCATTCGCTCCTTCGGCCACAACATCGACGGAGAGAAGCGGTGCGGTTTCCTCCGTGATCTGTGCTTCAAGCGCCGCGGGAATGAAGATGTTCGCTCTGGTGGATAGAAACTCCTCGTGCGTGACAGGAGTGGCCGCCTCATATCCTTCCACAGTCCCGTGCTTCTGGACATGGGAAAGCAGCAGCTCGGCATCAATCCCGTCATCCGAGGCGATCGCCCCTCCAACGTCCTCTACACCGATCAACCTAGCTCCCAGTCCCTGCAGCAGCCGAGAGGCCCAGGAGCCCACATTGCCGAACCCTTGCACGATGAATGTCGCCCCCGCAAGCGGGACCTGGCGATCCTTCATCCAGCGTTCGATGCAGTAGACGACACCCTGTCCGGTTGCCTTGTCTCGGCCCACACTTCCTCCAGCCTCGACAGGCTTTCCGGTGACCACATGAAGACTCCTGTTGCGCTCCTGCGGAGGCATCATGGTCAGGAAAGTGTCGAGAATCCATGCCATCACCTGAGAATTGGTGTTCACATCCGGTGCGGGGATGTCGTACTCCGGTCCGATATTCCCATTGAGGGCGAAGGTGAACCGCCGGGTGATTCGCTCAAGCTCTTTGCGCGAGTAGAGGGAGGGATCCATTTGGATGCCCCCCTTGGCCCCACCAAACGGGATGTCCACAATCGCTGACTTCCATGTCATCCATGTCGCCAGCGCTTTGACCTCCTCGACATCTACGCTTGCATGGAACCGCAACCCTCCTTTGAACGGGCCAAGAACATTGTTGTGTTGGACACGGTACCCGGTGAAAACCTCGATCCTCCCGTCCTCCATCTGTACAGGGAAGTGAACCGTGATCTCATTGGCTGTGCTCTCGAGGATTCGTTCGATGTCCGAATCGAGCGCCATCGCTTCGGCGGCACGTGCAAACTGAAGACGACACATGTCGTGAAGGCTTCGTCCCTCCGCCAGACGACCATCCAGAACAGCACTTCCTGTTCGCGCAGTCATGATCCCTCCTTCTGTCTCAGTGCAACTCCCTGCTCCGAGATGCTTGATCCGCCGCTGTCACTGATGTGAATGTAGAGCCCCGGAAGGACGTTCTCTAGCGTATTTGAAAGAGAATCCGTCGCCATTCGGAAGCGACAAGGCCGCCAGACTCACGCGAACGCGTTGTCAGTACGCACAGATTTTTGGGGGGTCTGCACGTCGGATTTCCGTCATTTGACAACGCGAAACCTGCGGGCCAACAAGCGCCAGGCAAACAGGAGGTTTGCACTGTGTTGTGGCGTTTCGAGAGGTTCCCCCTCGCGAGTTAGAGGGTTTCCTGGATGATGGAGAGGTAGAACGGTGTAATTCGTGCTCGTGTCTTCAGGGTGTCAAGATCGATGATGGTTACACGCCGGCCGGACGTGGCAATTAGCTTGCGTTCTCGAAATCGCCTCAGCGCCCGCATGAGCGACTCCAACGACACGCCGAGCATTTCCGCAAGTGTCTTCCGGGGAACCAGCAAGTCGAGAGTTACCCCTTCCTCTGTGGGTTGCCCGTAGTTGTGCGCCAACGCCAGGAGGAGAAGCGCAAGATTGCGGTCGATCGACTCCACGGCCTCGCGCGTTAGCTTGAGTTCAAGCATCACAACATCGCGCGCAAGCCACCGAGTAAGGTCTGTGCAAAGCTCCGGGTGTTCGTCGCGAAACGTAAGAAGATTGCGCCTTTCGATGAACAGGAGCGTTGTATCGATGAGGGTCTTCGCGTATTGAAGATGTGTAGAATGGCCCAAGGTGACAGCTTCGAGACCGAAGAGCTCTCCTACTCCGAGGAATCGAAGAACCCTCTTCTCACCGCCGGAACTCCCATGTTTCCCGATCTTGACAAGCCCTGATTGGACGACATACACACCCGATGCATACGACTCCTCCTGCGCAATCAGTTCCCCCGCTCGATGGCGGATCTCGAGGCACATGGACGCAAGATCTTCTCTCGCATCGGGATCAATCGAAGGGAAGACATGGGCAAGCAGGTTGGTCTTATCCGCCGGTGGGATTCTCGTCATGCTTCCTCCCCCTACCGAACCATTGCATCATACTCCCCAACGGATGCCGTGACCACCGTCAGGAGGCGCTTTGCTTGGCTCGCTTCCTGTCTAAGGCGGGAACCCGAGAGCCATGAGTCCCTTCTCGATGGCTTCCATCAAAGAGATCCCGGATGAGGAATGAATCTCCAGGACCGCAGTGCCCGAGAATCCGCTCTGCTTGAGTGTTTCCGTAACCGTTTCCCAGTCTACCGTTCCGTCACCCAGAGAGAGGTGCTCGTCCGATTCCCCGTGGTTATCGTGGAGATGCAGGTGGACAAGCTGTCTTGCGTACCGTTGTAGGTAATCGGTAATCGGCTCGCGGCCTGCATCGCGGGAGATGTGCGCGTGACCGATATCGATACAGACACCAAGGTTTGTGTCTTCCGGGTCGTCCCCCACCTCATCCAGAACCCGATCCAACATCCAGATCGAATCTCTCATGTTCTCCACCGCAAGGCGTACACCGAATTTTGCCGAATACTCGGCGATTCGGGCAATCTCGGGCCAATCAGGTCGATCCTCCTCCTCGACAAGGCCAAGGCATACTGGGTGGAGCACCAGCGTTTCGGCTCCCAGTTGGTGAGCAAGATCGATCTCGCTTCGCAGGTTCCGTGGACTCCAGGACCAATGCCGTCCTTGGATATGCAGTGTGACAAATGCCGCCTCGCGGCATGCCGATGCCAGGTCGAGTAACTCCTGTCCGGAGACCTGCGGACGATCCATTGCAAGCGCTCCCCAGACTTCGACCCCAAGTGGCTCGCCAATGCTGAGGATCTTGTGTACAGCTTCCGCAGGGCTGGGCCATTCCTTGGAATCCGTCTCACGGTAGAAACCCCAGATGCTCGCGCCTAGACGCATCAAACAGTCCTTCCACGCAGTCTCTAAAGCGGCTCGACAGTTTCCGTGAACGAGATGCCCATTGAGTCTAGTTCGCCGAGAACCGGCTGATAGATCTCCGGGATCATCGGCACGTGAACTCCGGTTAGCGCAATCTCTCCTTGAAGGATCATCCGCGCAGCAATCGCTGCGGGAAGTCCGACCAGTCGGGACATCGAGGAATTGCCATGAGGAATGCCGTAGTCGATCAACGTAGAGTAGGTCCGCTCCGTGCGATCGGTGTATTCGGCGACGAATTCGTGTTGCATCACCAACATATCCCGTTCGCCGGGAACGTAGCCCATCTTGATTAGCATGCGTGATGCCACGACATCGAGGTATGTCTTGTCCGCCGCGGGGATTGCCTCGCCGCTCAGCAATCCCAACCACTCAATCTTGCGAAGAATGTCGGACTCAATCGGCAAGTTCAGGTGCTCGGCCAGTTCCATCTTCAGAGCGACGCCAGGCGAACCGATCAGCCGCTGCAGCAACTGGCCGTAGGTGAGCCCTTCGATGTCCGTTCGTTCCGTCTCGTCGAGCCACCCAAGATCGACAATCGCCTTGAGCGTGTCGCACCATCCCGGGTAGCGCAGTGTGCCACGGAACATGGATCTCACAGACGGGATACCGTAGGACTCAATGTACGGAAGCGAATCCCGATTCGGATAGACCTCGAGTTCGCCGAATCCCTTGATCTCGCACGGCCAATGGTGGGAGAACAGCTCGGCCCCAGGAACGTCAACCACATCGCCGTCCTTGAGGAATCTTGCGGAATTCTTTCCCGCCAGGACGACACCACGCGGCGCCCACGAGAATTTGTACCCGTACGGGTTGTCGTTCGCCTCCGGCGCCGGAAGGCCCCCGGTATTCGATGTGAACCCTACAAGCTTCCCGCCTGCCTCTTGTATCCGATGGATCACCTGCATCGCCGACATGTGATCGATCCCCGGATCGACACCGATCTCGTTGAGCAAGATAACACCGGCATCTTTCGCTGCGCCGTCGAACGCGCGCATGTCGTCCTTGACGTAGGACGTGGTCACCATTTGCTTCGCGTGTTCAACGCAGTATCGGGCAACCACCGGATGATAGACGTACGGAAGAAGGCTGATTGACAGATCATGGTCGGCGATCAGCGTACTAAGCGCCGCCTCATCCTTGACGTTCAGTGGCATCGCCACACCGTTTGACACATTCCCAACCAGCTGCTTCGCCTTGTCCACCGTTCGACTGGCAACGGTGACGTGAAACCCCTCTACATCCAATAGGTAGCGAACCAGCGGTCCAGCCACCAACCCGGCTCCAAGAACGAGAACTCGTTTCAACAGGACTCTCCTTTGCCTTCTCTAGGCCTCTGCATTTGCTGCAGCATCAACGTATTTCGCGATGTATTGGTACTCAGGCGTCAAGCGCCCCCGATGGCAGATAACCGCCCGCTTCAGTTCCGGGGGGAGCGCAAGCTTGTCGAAATCAACCGCGTAGTCGGCCGCGGCAATTGCAGGGACGAAGCTCCTCAGGATCTCGCTGAAGGTGGTTGAGGACTCTCGCGGCAGCTCGGTCGGCAAGATGTCGACAGCCATCATCACCGGGCCGTGCCCCTCGACACCGAAGGAAATGCTCCCTTTATCAGGGTCATAGACGTAAGTCGGATCGTCCGGCTCTGTTGCCTTCACGGTTGTCTCCACTGCTCCTTCGACATCGCAGCTGATATCGCCGATGACTCGAAGTGTCGGCTGTCCATCGGCATAGAGCGCTTGTATCTGGCTCCTGGTCACGAGCCGCGGATACTTCGGCTCCCAGTAGATGCAGTTGATCAACACATGAAGCCTCGGAAGATACCGCTCAAACGCCGCTCGATAGCCTTCCGGACAATCGTAGTACTCCTGAAGCTCGAACGGATGCCCCTCCACCAGCGGGAGCACCGTGTCCTCCTCTCGGAAGACAACCTTGATAATAGGGGACCCAGCTTCTGCTGTAACTCCCCCTGGAGCAAGTAACGCGGAGGGTGAGAGCTCGGTCATTGGTAGCAGGTCGAGGATCTCCTGTGCTCCCTTGGACACGTTCCCGTATCCGGCAACCCCAATCACGAGAGGAGAGATACTCTCCGGAAGCCCTTCGCCTGCGACCTGTTCGCCGACTTGTGAGATAGCGGCCTTCGCTTCAGACAGGTCGGCATAGCTGGATGCCTGCTTAAGATCGGCGAATGGCGTCTCGATGCCTTCCCATCGTAGACGTTGCCCAAGCGTCCATAGCGTATCGATCGCACCTGCCAGGCCGGCGTAATTGCCAAAGAAGATCAACCGCCGTCCTTGCTCATCGACAATCCTCTCGTAGTCGATGATCGTGCACCCAAGATCGAGGCACCTTTGCAGCATCGGCATGTTTGCCAGTTGCCCTTTGATGGTGTGAGAGAAGAAGACATAGATCTTGTCCGGCTCGAGGACGTCAACAGGAATCTCCTTGAGGCCAACGATGATCCGGCAGTTGGAGAGATCCTCCACAATCTCCAATCCGCTGGATCGATACTCCTCGTGAGTGAACGCACGCTTGTCGGAGGATTGCACCGCGAAGCTGAGCCCTTCCTGTGATGACAGCGCCACAAGATCCTGAGGAACTAGCGGTGTTCGCCGCTCCCAGTGGTACATGTCTTCACGCCGAATCCCGATCCGATCGCCCATCGACACCGCCTTTCGACAACGCGCCTGAGTGGCTCTCAAGCGCGCGCAGTATACCGAACCAAAGATGAGGCGGCAAACTCCATTCAGAAGGGGTTTTTGGTCCTATGTGACTAGCGCGCCCCCCATCGCTCGAACGCGTCTTTGCCATCTCGTGTGAAGAAGATCCACGGCTGAATCGTGTCCATCTCATGGTGGATCGTCACGCCGTTCTCATCCATGAATGCACGAACCGCTTCCACCAACGCTTTCGCATCGTCTGCCTCGATATCCGGACCGAGCCGCGATGCTCCTTCGATCACTTCATCCGGAACTCCGAGCAGCCGGAGCTCTTGCTCGCTCCAGTGGACGACCGCGGACCAGGAGTCCTTCACCAGAAACAACAGCTTGACCAGAGATCGAATAGCATCCGCGTAAAGAAGCGTCAGATTCAATCGCGGCCCGCCACGGGCTGTGGTCTTCTGTGCACGCCCCAAACGATAGAGGACGTCGAGGTAGTGAACTGTCATCCGATCTGTCCTTGTCTCTTGGGGTAGTTCCGCGTGTCTCTCAATGATCGGCGTAATACGATTCTCCGGATCATGCAAGACCACCGCATGTTGATACGGTTGGTGAAACAAGTCATGGGTCGATTCCGTCAGGCCAACGAAATCCGACCATGGCATGAGATAGAACTCGTAGTCAACGACAGGCCGTTCTCCTTCCGGCGTTCCTTCCTTGAAAACGAAGACTTGCCGCTCCTCATCGGGTGTGCGCTTGTAGACATCGTCTTCGACAACGACTTCGATGTCGTAATCGGAGAGTTCGTCGAGATACGGGCGGGTGATCGATCCAAGCAGATAGATCCCAATGACGCCTTCTTTCCCGACATACGGTTCGATCAGTTCGCGGGCTCGTTCCATATCAGTCCTCCTAGAAGATGCCTCAAGAAAGAAACCCGCGAAAGATCTCGCGGGCTGGTGGGTGGTACAGGGCTCGAACCTGTGACCTCATGCACGTCAAGCATGCGCTCTCCCAGCTGAGCTAACCACCCAGTCTCGTTCCTGAGGCGGCGACCGGATTCGAACCGGTGAATCAGGGATTTGCAGTCCCTTGCCTTTCCGCTTGGCTACGCCGCCGGCAGGTCAACGATTATACGAAGTGGGCAAACCGGGATCAATTCATCGTTCTCATCGATGAATCCGCTAGAGATTCTCTCTACTCAGCGGATTCCTCAGCCACTTCGGAGTCTTCGTCCTTGGTATGACCTGCCCCGCGATCGCGCACCTCGTCGATCGTGCCGACCATGTAAAACGCCTGCTCGGGGATCTCGTCGAGCTGCCCATCGACGATCATCGCGAACCCCTTGACGGTGTCCGCAAGCTTAACGTACGCACCGGGACGGTTGGTGAAGTGTTCAGCAACGTGTTTTGGTTCCTGCTATTCTCTCGCTCAAATTTATTGTTCCCCCTCATTCCGTGTTCGAAAGAGAGTAGAAAGGTACAGTTTGTCTAACTTGACAAATATCCATCATGTCCTGTAGTGTGTGGCTGGTGCTGGGGGAATGCTCTCCAGCGCCCTTTTTCGTTCGTACTGCGCTAAGGAGGTTCATGATCAGGCGAGGGTGTTCGCTAATTGCCTTTTGGCTATGTGTGCTCACCGTCTCTTTTCTCTCTCACGCCAAGACCTCATTGTCAGGAACCTGGGAGGTATCCATCAACGTCGATCCTGCAGCTTTCCCTCCGACGATCCATTCGACAGTCGACCTGACATATGAGATCGGAGATTGGTCGCTCATGAGCTCAGCAGGATGGGCCTCGACCGGACTGACAAAGCTTGACTTCAAGTCAACCGGCTCTCTGGGTGACTTCTCCCTCTCTTCGTCCCTCTCGTTCGATCCTGGTGCAGTTCGCTTCAAGCGCTGGAAAGTCTCAGCCGATTGGGACGCCAAAGGTCTGTCTCTCTCCTCGTCGTTCCAGATCACGCCGAACTACGTAGCGCTGGATATCTCAGCCGACGGGGAGTCAGGAGACCTCTCACTTGGGATCGATGTCGAACTGCGTACCCGGGGAGGATGCGAATTGCTGTTGCAGGGGATCGATCTGTCGATCGATCTTCCGTTTTGCTGCGCCAGCGTTTCGTCCGAGGTCTCCTTCTCCAAGGATGGATTCAGGGAGCTTGGCTTCTCTGTCTCCGACATCGAGATCGAACACCTACCCTGGATGTCGATCGATGCCGATCTCACATTCAAGACAGATGCCAAGGAACTCGATCTCTCTTCGTCGTTTGACTTCGGAATGCTCCCCTGCATTGACTTCTACATCGAAGTGCAGACAGCGAGCACACTACAGATCTCGAGCATCTCGATTTACGGGATCGGAATCCGCTGCAACATCGGCGATATCTCGTTCGAGGCGCTCTCCTATCTCGACGGCACGCACAAACTGAAGGGCAAGTACTGGGAGATGGTCGCGCTGTCGTTCGACGACGAGGCCGACTGCTGCGGCCCCTTCTCCGGTAGCGTCGCCGTTTACTTCCTTCAGGGCGGTGCGATGCTCTTCGATGTGGCGTACTTCGAAGGATCGTTCTCCGTAGTGATCAATCAGTCTCTGACCTTTGACATGGCGTTGGCGTGGGACATCGAGGCCGGAAGCCTCGGCAAGCTCACGTTGCGCATGGAGGTGACGTGGTGAGCATATCTGCTCTGCATTTCGAACACTCTCCGAGGTCAATCCCCTCTGCTCGGGGTGCTCTCTAACTAGAAGGAGGTACATCGTGTCTGATCTTGCCAGGATCTCTGCGGCCGTCAGCTTGACCCTGTTCACCCTGGGAGCCGTATTTGCGTCCGCGGTTGGCGACGTGGAGGAGCTGCACGAAAGCATTGTCTTTGAGACCACATCGTGCATGTGGGATCAAAGCCTGGACAACAGTCCAAGACGCCAGTTCTCATTCAGCCTGCTGCCGCAGGTCGACCTCTCTGACTTCGCAAGTAACGCCGAAATCGAATCTCACGGCGCTCCCTACCCGAGCTGGATGCTCGAGATACTCACATTCAACGGGTACCCATCGGTCGTCAAGCTCGGGGCCAACTGGTCCTCGACCATCGACGGCTTCATCAAGCTGAACGGGAGAGCCGATGCCGGGGGCAATGTGCACGTCGTCTATCCGGTTGACGTGACCTTGACCCATCCGGAACCTGAGAGCTTCTCCCGCGGGGACGCCGTTGCGTTGAAGGCGCTCGTGGTCCCGAGGGACGGGGCATTGATGGAGACAGCGTCGTTATCGTCCGGCCTGGGCCTCACGGCTGACGGCGCGTTCGGCTATCATCTTTCCGGGGCCGTGAGTTTCGGGATCAACGAACACCCATTGATCGGCAATCATAAACCCTTGGAATCATTCAGCAACCTCGCGCTCTTCCCCAATGAACTCATATGGAACTACAACCCGAAAGAAGAGCGCTGGGAGCAGCTCTCTCGTACCCTGGCCAACTTTGCGCCGCTTGGCGTGTACGGCTATGTCGGCTATCCCACCGTTCGATGGAGAACGGACAGGAAGAGCTCCGACGGATCTCTCCACGCGGATGCGGCGGAGACGTTCGCCTATGTCGAACTGGACGCACTCTCGTTCATCGACACCGAGATCCCACTCAGCTTCACCACCGACGAAGTCGAAGGGTGTCAGCTTGATTACTCCATTGTTGGGGCGACAGCCACGATGGAAACGAAAGCAAGCCAGCAAGTCACCTTTCAACCGCGACCCTTGGTACGCTACGAGTTCAGCGAACCACTTCTGGTTGACGGTGAGGTGTGCGATCACGTGACGATCTCCGCTGAGCCTTTGGCGTTGGCCGGCTATATCTCTCCCGAGATCATCGTTCCCTCCAACGTTGGAGGGCCAGTGACGATCACGCCGATCGTTATCCTGGACAACGAATTTCACAACAGCTACGGCGTGCAATCGACCCACGCACTCGATGCAGAAGCACTCAAGTACATCCTCAAGACCCGCAAGCTGGACGTCATCCAGCGGTGGACGTATTTGAGGAAGTGGTTCCGGGATTTCGAGTGGAAGAGTTACTGGGATCAGTGCTTCCGTTGGTGCTGGTGCTGCGATCTTAAGGGGTGGACTCCTTTCGGCAGCTACACGATCTGCAGTGACTGCGTTTTGTGTTGGGATTGGGAGAGCTGCTTGCGCTGGAAGAAGAAGTGGTTCACTAGGCACCTCGGAGCGTGGTTCGCTCCATGGCACGTCAAGGATATGGAGATCGAGCTGGGGCCAGTCATCACGGGAGGCTATGCGCCGACGCCGGCTCCCGAGGATAGCCGAACCGAATCCTTTAGACTGACGGGGTTCGAAGAGATGCGACTTGATCCCTTCCTCCTCGCTCCGGCACCGTGGTCCGGCGGACTCACGTTCTTATGCAGCCACGTCGTTGATGATCCGATGAATGAGGTGCCGATCGAGTACTCGATCTTCGGGCCTCCGACGGGCTGCGAGGCCCTCGAATTGGAGTGGACTGACTCCAGCGATTGGACGCCGAAGGGGATTCCAACGGTTGATGGGGACTACTCCGAGGGGACACACACCCCAGACGATGGCTCATGGTGGTTCCACGCGGCGGCACTTGACACCGAAGGAAACGTCGGCGAGCTGTTCCAATACGGGCCGATCGTCATCGACCGGACTCCGCCGGACATCTCACTAGAGAGCGATGCGGAGTGGCGTGTGCAACCAGTCGAATTCCGCGTAGTTTCGAACGAGCCCCTGAGCGGTGTGACCGAGGCGCTGGTCTCCGTGACGGGTGGCGAGATCGTCAGCTTTGAGCTGTCGCCGGAAGCGACCGGAATCCTCGTTCGCGTGCGCCCAGACGGCACGGGCGAGATCACGCTCAATGCAGCGACAATGCCAGACTGCGCGGGCAACCACTCCGAGGAAACTGATCTCACCGTCTCGTTCGTCGACGTCATTCCCCCGGAGCTTCCATCGCTGTGGTCCCCGTCGCATCCGGTTGATGTCTGGTCTCGCGTTCAGGAAGTGGCCATCGAGGCGACCGCCACGGACGATGTGTCCGGGGTGGCAGGCTACGAGATCGCCTGGACTCAGGAAGCTGAGTGGGTCCCGTCTCAGGCCGTGACGGATGCTGTCAGTCTCTGGTCGAGGGGCATCTTCCCGGCACCGGAGGATGGCTCCTGGTACTTCCACTTGGCCGTCGTGGACGGCGCCGGAAACTGGAGCGGAGGAAGCACAATCGGTCCATTCCTGATCGACACGATGCCTCCCGAGGCAAGTGTCACGAGCCCTCACGAGAAGTGGACGGATGTTCCCATCGAATTCAACATCGCCTATAGCGAGACGGCACCCGATCTGGACAGAAGGTACGTCGACGTCGACGGCGGAAGCGTCGTCGTCGTGCGGCGAACTTCGGCCGGCTCGTTCCGAGTTTTGATCAACCCGTTCGAGTCCGGTGACGTGACGCTTCACGACTCAGGTTGTGTGTTCGATCGAGCCGGCAACCCCAGTCCTCATGCATCTGCAACGGTCAAGTTCATGGACGTCGTGCTTCCGACGCCACCTGTTCTGTCTTCTCCTACGCACGAGATCGGTGTTCTCTCCAACGTGCCGGATGTTGTCATCGAGGCTCACGGGGCGGCAGACGACCTGTCTGGGATTGCCGGCTACGAGGTTGCGTGGCTGCAAGACGCTTGGCTTCCGACACACACGGAATCTGCGGGGCCGCTGTGGGCTGGCGGGACGTACCTCAGCCAACTGGGCGAAGACGGAAACTGGTTCCTCCACGTCATGTCCGTGGACAGATCGGGGAATTGGAGCGAACCTCTGAGCTACGGTCCGTTCGTCATCGACACGAGGCCGCCAACAGCCAGGATCACTGCCGATCCGGAGGAGCGCACGACCGTCGACGAGCCAGTGCAGTTCCGCATCGCCTTCTCCGAACCTGTAACAGACTTCTCCCCTGAGGATCTTGAGCTTCACCACGCAAGCGTAGCCAATTGGGACGAGGAGAGCTGGACCGACTACTCGTTTGTCGCAACTCCTGACTCCTCGGCATCGATCGTTCTGCGCGTTCCTAGCGCAGCCGCTGAGGATGAAGCCGGGAACCCGAATGATCCCTCGGATTGGATCGAGGTCCCATGCTCTGCAGCGCCGAGGATCTCTGAGATCTATCTCTCCACGTCAAACGCGTCAGGTAAGTTTGTCACGCCGGGAGATAGCGTGACAGTCGCTTTCCGAATCCAAGCTTCCGGCAATCTCGACCACGTAGACGTGGTCATCGGTGGCTGCCGAGCAGCTGTCGTACCAGCGCCAGCTCAGGATGGCGACCAGATCCTGAGCCTCCGCGCAGCTTGTGTATCAATGTCGGAAGAGACAGCAGAGGGGATCTTGGGATTCCAGATCGAGGCTCTCGGCAGCGGAGGAATGGCTGAGACCGTCGAGCACACCACGGACGGGCATACGCTGATCTTCGATAGGACGCGCCCGCAGCCAATCGTTACCAGTGAGTCTGCGTCGCACCGCAATGAGGACGTGACGTTCGTCATTGGCTTCGGTGAGCCCGTCTCCGATTTGGAGTCGTCGTCTCTTCAGGTCCTGGAGGGCAGTGTCTCTGGTGTTGCCAGGCGTAGTGAGGAGGCGTTTGAAGTAACGGTAACTCCCGAAACAGATCAGGATGTTTTGCTTCGGGTCGTCGCTGGCGCGGTCCTTGACCGAGCGGGACTCGAAAGCACGATTTCCGAGACGCTTACGGTACCACGCGCACCGGAGCTTGATGCGGTGTCGATCTCGACATCCAATGCTTCCAGCGAGTACTGCACGGTTGGTGACACGGTCACGCTCACCCTCGAAGCAAGCAGAGCGTTGTCCAGACTTCCGGAGGTTGAGATTGGCGGCCGCGATGCTGATGTGACCTACGAGGGGTCGGCGGCGTACGTTGCGACTTGCGTAGTGGGCACATCGACCGACGAGGGCGAGATCGAGTTCGAAGTTGTCTTCAAGGACGAGGCGGGCGCTGACGGGATCGCTGACGAGACGACCGACGGATCCTATGTGATCTTCGACAGCAAGACGCCCGTGATCGAGGATTGCCCTGAGGACATAGAGACAACGGGTCACGTCGTGTATTGGGATGAGCCGACCTTCTGGGACAACGGATCAGGGATCGCTTCCATCAACCAAACGCACCATCCCGGGGACGCTTTCCCCTCAGGGATAACCACTGTAACGTACACGGCTGCGGACAACGCCGGCAGTGTCTCGACCTGTTCCTTCGACGTGAACGTATGTGGGGACGCGCCGACGGTCGTGCTTTCCCTCGCGCCTTGGGAGACCGATCCGACGAGTGATTGGGAGATCGATTTCATCGCCGTGTTCTCCGAGGATGTCTGGCCCTCAGGCACCGCATTCGATGTAGACGTTGACGGGACTACAGGGGCAGATCATGTAGATGTCATATACACAATCCAAATGACGGAGTGGAAGATCACAGTATCCGGAATGACGCAGTCAGGTCTACTGGAAGTCACAGTCCCCGCGGGGACCGTGGAGGATGCCGACGGCAATCCAAACGAGGAGTCGAACACCGTCGGGGTCCAGTACGAACACGTTCCGTAGCGCATGCCAAGATCGTAGGGACAGCAGCGGAGTGCCGAATCGCTGGAATCGGCGCTCCGCTGCCTGGAATCTCGACGTTTCGTTCGTCTATTCGCCTTCCGACCCTCCACGATTCTCAATCACTTCGTCGATCGTGCCGACCATGTAGAACGCCTGCTCGGGGATCTCGTCGAGCTGCCCATCGACGATCATCGCGAACCCCTTGACGGTGTCCGCAAGCTTAACGTACGCACCGGGACGGTTGGTGAAGTGTTCAGCAACGTGGAACGCCTGCGACATGAACCGCTCCACTTTGCGGGCGCGGCGGACGACAAGCTGATCCTCTTCAGACAGTTCGTCCATTCCCATGATCGCGATGATGTCTTTGAGGTCCTCGTAGCGCTGCAGCACGCTCAGTGTCTTGCGTGCGACGCGGTAGTGTTCGCGGGAGATGACATTCGGATCGAGCATCGTCGAATTCGATTGGAGCGGATCAACCGCGGGATAGATCCCCTTCTCCACGATCTCTCGCGAGAGCGTGACCGCGGCATCGAGATGGCTGAACACCGTCGCCGGCGCCGGATCGGTCAGGTCGTCGGCCGGAACATAGACGGCCTGCACGGATGTGATCGAGCCCTTTTTCGTCGAGGTGATCCTCTCTTGCAGCTCCCCCATCTCCGTCGCCAGCGTCGGCTGGTACCCGACTTCGGACGGCATACGCCCGAGCAGTGCCGACACTTCGCTTCCCGCCTGCGCGAAACGAAAAATGTTGTCGACGAACAGCAGCACATCCTTCCCCTCTTCGTCGCGGAAGTACTCGGCCACCGTCACGCCGGTCAGGCCGACACGGAACCGTGCCCCGGGAGGTTCGTTCATCTGTCCGTACACAAGCGCTGTGTTCTCAAGAACTCCGGCTTCCTTCATCTCGAGGTAGAGGTCGTTCCCCTCGCGGGTCCGCTCGCCGACTCCGGCGAACACTGAGTAGCCGGAGTGCTCATAGGCGATCGAGCGGATCAGCTCCATGATCAGAACCGTCTTGCCGACCCCCGCGCCGCCGAACAGCCCGATCTTCCCCCCTTTTGGGAAGGGGCAGACGAGGTCGATAACCTTGATCCCCGTCTCGAAGACCTCCGTCTCCACCTCTTGATCCAACAGCTTCGGCGCCTTGCGATGAATCGAATACCTCTCCTTGGTTTCGGGCGCGGGCATCTCGTCAATCGGCTCTCCCACAATGTTAATCAACCGCCCGAGTGTCTCCGGCCCAACCGGAACCGTGATCGGTCCTCCCGTATTGAGGACAGCCGCACCACGGGCGATGCCGTCGGTCGAATCCATCGCGATGGCCCGAACCGTGTCGTCGCCGAGATGCTGTGCCACCTCAAGGATCAGGTCCTTCTCGTCGCCTCGCTCGATTCGTA
>Ga0180432_10002044_pt1 | contig 30827 bp, 26 predicted proteins | sample SS_ome_10_FD_132414 | JGI IMG/M metagenome (GOLD analysis project Ga0180432, IMG submission 132414) | Hypersaline lake sediment archaeal communities from the Salton Sea, California, USA - SS_1_MS_2 metaG | ecosystem: Environmental > Aquatic > Non-marine Saline and Alkaline > Hypersaline >...
ATCGAGAGCGACTCGCGCACGCCCGTAACCCGACGGCTGGCGCGCGTGTTCGAGCGCTACCAGGACCCGGTGGTCGTGCTCGAAGAGGTCCCGCCAGACAAGGTCAGCCGCTACGGGATCATGAAGGGCAGCCCCATCGAGGGCCAAGACGACCTCTACCGCGTAGAGGGCTTTGTGGAGAAGCCCTCGCAGCATGCGGCGCCCTCGAACCTGGCCATCGCCGGCCGATACCTGTTCACGCCCGAGATCTTCGACTACCTGGAGCGCACCCCGCCGGGCAAGAACGGCGAGATCCAGCTCACGGACGCCATGCGCCTGATGGCCAAGGAGCGGACCATGTACGGCCTGCGCATCCCCGGCACGCGGTACGACATCGGGAACAAGCTGGACTTCCTGAAGACGAACATCGCCTTTGCGCTGCGCCGACGCGACCTGGCGCCCAGTCTGCGAGCCTACATCCGCGAGCTTGCGAAGACCCTGTAAGGTCTCCTTCCTCCACGAGTCCGCAAAGGGCCATCTCCATGCCCGGGTCCGCACCAGCCTTTGACCGCTCATCCTTGCGCGGCCGGGCCTTGCGCCTGATCGTCGTTATCCTCCTCGCCGCCCTGCCCTGCGCGCGCGTGCGAGCGGCGGCCGGGCCACAGGATGACGAGGCGCCCGATCACCTGACCCCGGCGCCTGCGCCAGCACCCCCGGTTCTGACAACCCCGCGTCTCGGGAGGAAGGGCACGGGCATTCCCCGCGAGCTCGCCGCCGAAATTGCCCCGCTCGCGGCCAGCCTGCGCCAGGGAGAGTCGCAGGCGGGCAGGCCCTTTCCCCTGGCCCGCCTGGAGCTTCTGCGCGCGCGGACTGCGGCCGAGCTTCTCGCCTCCACGCACGGGTTCGGGGCAGAACTCGCCCGAGACCGGCTGGACCGGTCCATCGAGCGCCTGGAGGCGCTGCTCCAGACCTATGCGCAGGGCGGCGATCCATGGGCCGGACGCACCGGCCGCATGGAGGGCGCGTACCTGAGCGGGGTGGACGGTTCGGTCCAGCCGTTCTGGCTGTACATCCCCCCGCGCCCCGCGCCCGGCCCACGGGGCGGCACAGGCATTCCCCTGGTGGTGCTCTACCACGGGTACGTGCCCGGGTACACGCGCACGAACTGGATGGAGATCTCCCCCTTGATGGCCGACGCCCTCGAGAGGGCGGGCATGGCGATGCTCCTCACCTTCGGCCGCGGGAACACCGACTTCCTGGGCCCCGGCGAGGTGGACACGTTCGAGGCCCTGGCCGCGGTCAAGAAGCGCTACCCAATCGACGAGGGCCGCACGTACCTGGCCGGATACAGCATGGGCGGCAGCGGCGTGTGGACCACGCTCGCGCATCATCCGGGCGTCTTCGCGGCCGGGCGCATCTGGTCGGGCCGCACGGACTATTACTACTGGCACGAGCTCGAACGTGCCGAGGTGCCCGCGTACCTGCGCGTGGTCATCAATGCCAACAACCCGGTGGACCTGGCAGAGAACCTGAAGGCCGTGCCCCTGTACGTGCGCCATCCGCTCGACGATGTCATGGTCAAGCCCGGGCACACCGAGCGCCTGGTTTCGCGGTTGCGCGACTTGGGCCGCACCGCGCCTCTGGCCGTGGACCGGCAGCCCGGCGAAGGGCACTGGGGGTTTGTCGACGACCTGGACGACCCGGACGTGTACCGCGCGCTCCTGGCCCACCGGCGAGGCGAGGCGCCCGATCAGGTGGAGATCGCCACCTTCACCCCGCAGCATGGCACGCGCGCCTGGCTGCGCATCGAGGAGCTCGCGCCTTGGGGCAGCCGGGCGTATGTGCGCGCGCGCGTGGAGCGGCCCCCCTCCGCCCCGCCCATCGTGCACGTCGAGGCCGTGGAGCACGTACGCGTATTGGCCGTGCATCGAGCGGACCTGCCGCCGCGGGATGCGGACCGCGAGGGCGCCCCCGCCGTGGACCCGCTGGCGTGGCGGCTTCCTGCGGGCCTGCGGGCAGAACGCCTGGCGCCCGCAGGCAGCTGGTCGCGCGTGCTTGTGCACCCACGGGGCGAAGAGGTCGCTCGCGGTCCTCTGCGCAAGACGCCCGGCCTGTGCGGCCCGTTCATGCAGGTTCTCCAGGGTCGGTTCCTGGTGGTGGAGGGCACGGGCAGCACGCAAGCGGGCCTGCTGGCCGACCAGTTCGTGGCTACTTGGCGCGCGTACGCCCAGGGCGAAGCCCGGCGAGTCCGCGACCACGAGCTGCGGCCCGAGGACCTGGACCAGTACCACCTCATCTGCACGGGGTCCCCGGACTCGAACGCCTTCCTGGGCCACGTGGCCGACCGTCTGCCGATCCGCTTCTTCGAGGACGGGTACGCGGTCGGCGACGCCCGCGTGCGCGCGCGCCCTTCGCAGCGTCTGGGGCTCTTGGCCGTGTATCCGAACCCCGAGGCGCCGGACCGCCTGCTTGTGGTCATGGACGGCCTGTTCTACGGTGAGCACCTGCCCATCAATCACAAGTGGGACCTTGTGCCCGACTACATCGTGTTCGACCGGGGTAAAGGGATGCAAGGCGCCAACCGGGCGCTGTTGGCCGGGCACTTCGACAGCGACTGGCAGGCATCTGCCGCCCCGCGCACCGAGCGCCGTCCTTGACAGCGTCCAACAACCCTCGGCGCCAATTTACCAACTTTCTTCGAACGAATTCCCTTGCCTCTTAGCCTGGAAATCACTCAAATAGACAGAGCCGCAGCGTGGGGGACGCTGCGGACGCCACAGGGTCCGGAAGCCGCAGCGGGCTTCCCGGGGGAGAGGCGTATGGGATGCGAGATTCTAGTCGTTGACGACGATCCGGCGATCCGGGAGCTCATGCGCACCATGCTCGAGGTCTGCGACGCGCAGGTGGACGTGGCCACCTCGGGCTCCGAGGCCTTGGTGCGCATGGCCCAGCACCCGAGCTGTCGGGTGCTGCTCACGGACATCGAGATGCCGGGCATGGACGGTCGTGAGGTCGCCCGCCGCGCGTACGAGATGAATCCGTCGCTCGAGATCGTGGCCATGTCGGGCGGGGGCATGGAGCTCGCCGACCTGGGCCCGCCCTTCCGGCGGCTCCTGCCCAAGCCGGTGAGCCTGGAGGCCCTGCGCGGGTTGGTCGAGCGCGGCCGCGCCCACGAGCCTTCCCAGGCCGCCCAGGCCTGAGGCGCGCCCGCGCCGAGGGCGCATCCGAGCCCGTCCCATCCGTGCCGCGGTACGGCCGCGCGTTGGACGCATTTCTGCGAACTAGAGACGAACAAGCCGCGCCCGCGGCGCGCAAGTCCGGACGGCCCCGATGCGCCAACTCACCGACGAGGTCCAGTACCTGAAGGGGGTCGGGCCCGCCCGGTCCCAGGACTTCGCGCGCCTGGGCGTGCACACGGTGCTCGACCTCCTGTACACCTTCCCCCGGCGACTGAGCGACCGCACCAACTTCACCACGGTCGTCGAGGCCCGCCAGTCCGTGGGCACGGAGGTCGCCCTGCGCGTGCGCGTGTTGGACGCGCGTCAGCGCCGGATTCGCCGCGGCAAGCTCGTCACCGTGCTCTTCGAAGACGACACCGGCACCCTGGAGGCGATCTGGTTCAATGCCGACTGGGTCCTGGATCAGTTCCACGGCCAGGAGGTCCTGCTCTTCGGCAAGGTGCAGGCCCGCGGCGGCCACCCCCAGCTCGTCCATCCGCGGATCGAGTACGCGGGCCCGGCGGGCGACGCGGGGCTCATGATCGGCCGCATGGTGCCCGTGTACCCGCTCACCGGGCGGCTCACCCAGGGCACGTGGCTGAAGGTCATGCGCGCCGCGCTCGACCAATACGGGCCCCTGTTGCACGAGTTCTATCCGCAGGGGTTCCTGCAGGAACGCGGGCTCATGTCCCGGCGCGAGGCCGTGGCCAACATGCACTTTCCCGCCGACGCGCAGGCCGCCGAGCGCGCACGGCACCGGCTGGTCTACGACGAGTGCCTGCTTCTCCAGCTCGGGCTCGGGTACCGGCGCCACCAGACCGTAGACGCGCAGCCCGGCCGCGTGTTCCGCACCGGTCGGGAGGTCGAGCGGCGCATCCGCACGCTTTTGCCGTTCGAGCTCACCCGCGCGCAGGACCGCGCCCTGCAGGAGATCCTGGCCGACATGGCCCGGCCCGTGCCCATGCACCGGCTACTCCAGGGCGACGTGGGAAGCGGCAAGACCGCCGTCGCCTTCGCCGCGGCGCTCGTGGCGGTCGCCGACCGCGCCCAGGTCGCGGTGATGGCCCCGACCGAGCTCCTTGCCCGCCAGCACGAGCGCACTTTCACCGAGCTCCTGGGCCGCAGCCCCCGGGCCCGGGTCCGAGTGGGCCTGCTCACGAGCGCGCTCAAGCCACGCGAGCGGGCGACCCTGTTGAGCGCGCTCGCCGCGGGCGCGGTGGACATCACCATCGCCACCCACGCGGCGCTCCAGGAAGACGTGCACTTCCGCGACCTGGGGTTGGTCATCATCGACGAGCAGCACCGCTTCGGCGTGGCCCAGCGCGCGGTGCTGCGCGAAAAGGGCCGCCGTCCGGATGTGCTCGTGATGACGGCCACCCCGATTCCGCGCAGCCTGGCGCTGACCGTGTACGGCGACCTGGACGTGTCCACGATCGACGCCCTGCCGCCCGGGCGCAAGGGCGTGCGCACCTGTGCCCCGCCGCCGGAGGACCGCCCGCAGGTGTGGGACGCGGTGCGCCGGGCCCTGCGCGAGGGCAGGCAGGCCTATATCGTGAGCCCGCTCGTGGCCGAGCACGAGGACCTGGACGTGCAGAGCGCGGCGGAGGCCTACGAGTCCCTGTCGGCCGGCGAGCTGCGCGACTTCCGGCTGGGCCTCCTGCACGGACGCATGGAACGCGGCGAGCAGCAGCGCGTGCTCGACGCCTTCCGGACCGGTCACCTGGACGCGATCGTGAGCACGGTGGTCGTGGAGGTCGGTCTGGACGTGCCCAACGCGACGCTCATGGTGGTGCTGCACGCGGACCGGTTCGGCCTGGCCCAGCTGCACCAGTTGCGCGGCCGCGTGGCCCGCGGCCAGACGCGCGGCGAGTGCTTTCTCTTCTCCGACCAGGCGCGCGAGACCGCGCGGCAGCGCCTGGATGTGCTGGTGAACGAATCGGACGGGTTCCGCATCGCGGAGGAGGATCTGCGCCTGCGCGGAGCGGGCGAGTTCCTGGGCACGCGCCAGCACGGCGCCTCCCTGCAGCTGACCGACATCGTGGAGGACTTCGAGATCCTGCGCCAGGCGCGCGAGGACGCCCAGCGCCTGTTGCGGGCCGATCCGGACCTGACCAGCCGCACCCACCGGCCCGTGCGCGAGGAGCTCTTCCGCACGCTCGGCGAGCGCCTGTCCCTGGGCCACAGCGGGTGACGGCACCGAAGGGGTTGACCTTCCGGCGCGATTCCCAAGAATGAGGGCCTGGCGGCCTCGCCGGCCGCGTGTCCAGAGCACTCACCCTCGGAGCGCACTTGCCCATGACGCATTCCCCGGGCGAACCGGACCCGTTCGCTGCGCTCAGAGACGACGCGGCGTGCGCGCGCGCCGTGGCCTTGATCGACAAGCGCCCCGCCGTGCGCGCCTTGTACGCGGACCTCGTGGCTGCGCGCGGCGAGGTGCAGGCCTGCCTGGCCGGGCTTATGCGGGCCCACGCCGCACTGGTGGAGGCCTTCGCCGCGGGCGGCAAGCTGCTCCTGGCGGGCAACGGGGGGTCGCACGCGGACGCGCTGCATTTCTCGGCCGAGCTCTTGAAGGAGTTCCGCCTCCCGCATCCCCTTGCGGCCGGGGAGCAGGACGCCTACCGCCACCTGTCGTACGGCGAGGGCCTGGCCGCGCACCTGCGGCCTGCGCTGCCCGCCGTGGTGCTCGGCGCGAACAGCGCTTTGGCGAGTGCGGTGATCAACGACAGTCCGGATCCGCAGCTTGTCTTCGCGCAGGAATGCCGCGCGCTGGTGCGCCCGGGCGACGTATTCCTGGGCCTGTCCACGAGCGGGAACGCGCACAACGTGGTCCTGGCCCTGGCCGTGGCCCAGGTCCGCGGCGCGCGTACGGTCGCGCTGACCGGGCGCGACGGCGGCCGCCTGGGCCAGGCCGCGGACATCCTGGTTGCCGCACCGGCCGAGGAGACGGCAGCCGTGCAGGAGCTCCACATCGTGCTGTATCACGCCCTGGCCGCAGGCGTGGAGGCGCATTTCTTCACGCACGGCGGACCCGGACCGGAAGGAAGCGGACCGTGAACGAACGTGCGGGCACGGGCCTGCTCCAGCGGGTGCGCGGGTGGCTGACGCGAAAGGCCTCGTCCGAGGAGATCTCGGGCCCGGCTCGGGCCGAAGGATCCGCCACGATCCGCAACCTGTACGGGTTCCACGTGCGGCCCACCACCCGGTTCCTGGAGCTCGCAGGCCAGTACACCTGCGCGATCACGGTGGAGGCCGGCGGCGCCCGGGCAAACGGGCGCAACAGCCTGGAGCTCCTCTCCCTGGGCGCGCGCCAGGGCGACACCGTGCAGGTCCGGTGCGAAGGCGAAGACGCGCAAGAGGCCTGCGACGCGCTGCTTGCGCTTATCGAGGATCGATTTCATGGGATCGAGTGACCGGACAAGCCCCGGGCGCGGCGCCCCAGGCGCCCCGCCGCCTACCAAGCTCATGGACACAAGAATGGAGGCGATCAGAGCGATGAAGAACTCCCTGTATGCTCGCGTCGCGGCGTGTTGCGGCGTGGTGCTGGCATGTACGGCCCTGGCCACCCGTGGCGGGGAGGCCCCGTCCGCCGCCGAGGACTACGAGCCCACCCGCGTGCAAAAGGCCCTGGCCGGCAGCCTGGACCTGCGCCGCTGGGACACGGACCAGGGCCTGGACGAGCTCATCGACCTGCCCTCCGGGCCGGGCAACGCAGCGGGGCACTACGCGAAGCTGGAGACCCTGTACCCCGAGGAGAACAAGAGCTACCGCGAACAGACCGGCGAGGAGACGTTCGAGGTCCCGCGCAACGCCCGGGGCATTGCGCACATCCTGGCCGCGGGCAAGATGCGCACCTGTCGGCTGGTGCCCGACTACTACGAGCCCATGACCGAGCTGCGTGCCGACGCGCCGGAAGCCGTGGCGATCCTCGCCTACACGGATGCCGCGCTCGCCCGCGCCGAGGCGTGCGAGAAGGCCGGGCTGCATGACCAGGTCGAGGAGCTCCTGCGCGCCGTACTCGTGATGGGCTGGCATTTCACCGAGGACCGGCCGAACCTGCTCGTCTACCGCCTCGGCCTGCGCCTCCAGTCGCGGGCCTGCCAGCGCTATGCCGAGTACCTGCAACGCCAGCTCCAGATGGCCCGCAGCCGCCGGTTCACCGATTACGCCCGGTCCATTCGCGACATCACCCTGCAAACGCGCAAGAAGACCGCGCTGCTCTCGAGCATCGCCCACTACGACTCGCTGCTCGCGTGCGTGAAGTGCGCCACCGAGGACGAGGACCCCCTGTGGCGTCAGGAGGCGTGCGTGAACCTGGGCATCATGCGGCTGGGCGCGCCGGACGCATCCGGACAACTTCACCCGGACCCGGCCCAGCAAAAGGTCGCGCTCAACGCCCTGTCCGAAGTGGCCCGTGCGGACCAACAGCAACACATGCGCGAGCTGGCGATGTGGTGCATCAAGGAAATGCCTGACCTGATCGACGAGCTCCAGACCCAACGCGAGCAAGGCTCTTTGCCGGAGCAATAGCCGCCCTGCCGCCCTACGCGCCGTGCTCGCCTAGCGCGCGGCGCGCCTGCGCCAGGGTGAGGGCCCCCTCGTACAGGGCCTTGCCGATCACGATCCCTTCCAGGGAAAGCGCGGCCAGCGCGCACACGTCCTCTACGGTCGTCACCCCGCCGGAGGCCACGACCGGCGCGTCCACGAGCTCCGTGGCCCGGTGCGTGGCCGCCACGTTCGGGCCCCGCAGCGCGCCGTCGCGCGCGATGTCCGTATACACTACGGCCGCCACGCCGCTGCCTCGCAGCCCGGCCAGAAACGTCTCGGCCGCCACCGCGCTCGTCTCGGTCCACCCCCGGACCGCCACCTTGCCCTCGCGCACGTCCACGCCGACGGCCACCTTGCCGGGGAGGGCGGCGATGAGCTCGTCCAGGAACGCGCGGCTCTCCAGCGCGCGCGTGCCCACGACCACCCGGGCCACGCCCCCGTCGACCAGACGGCGCGCCCGGTCCAGGGAGCGGATGCCCCCGCCGGTCTGCACCGGCACGGGCACGGCACGCGCGATCTCGAGCACGTGGTCTTCGTTCGACCGCCCTTGACCGAATGCGGCGTCCAGATCCACGACGTGCAGCCAGGTCGCGCCCTCGTCGACCCAGCGCCGGGCCGCGTCCAGCGGCGAGTCGCCGTACACGGTCTCGTCCTCGGCCCGGCCCCGCAGAAGCCGGACCGGACGACCGTCCTTGATGTCTACCGCGGGCAGGATGTGCATTCCCTCGGCCTCCGCACGCGCGTCCCGGCGATGTACCGCGTGCCTCGCGCGTGCACAAGCGCCTTGATTTCCGCGCACATGGGACTATCATAGCCCTTCTCGCGGCCGCACACAAGACTCCTCGCGCGGCCGCAGACCCGGAGACCGACATGCCCGAGCCTACGTACGACTTCGCATCCATCGAGCGGAAGTGGCAAGCGCACTGGCAGGAGCAGGGCCTCTTCCGCGCACAAGACCTCGACGCATCCCGGCCGCCCTTCTACTGCCTGACGATGTACCCCTATCCCAGCGGCGCGCTCCACATGGGGCACGTGATCAACTACACGCTCGGCGACGTGATCGTGCGCTACAAGATCCTGCGCGGGTTCAACGTGCTCAGCCCCATGGGCTGGGACTCCTTCGGCCTGCCCGCGGAGAACGCGGCCAAGAAGAGCGCCCGACAAGCCCGCGAGCGCGGCGAGGCGCCCGTGCATCCGGCCACGTTCACCGAGGAGAACATCGCCCGCATGCGCCGGCAGATGGAGCGCGCCGGATGGGGGTACGACTGGACTCGCGAGGTCGCCACCAGCCGGCCGGACTATTACCGGTGGACCCAGTGGCTGTTTCTGCTCTTCTACCGGCACGGTCTGGCGGTCAAGAAGCTCGCACCCGTGAACTGGTGCGCCTCCTGCGCGACCGTGCTGGCCAACGAACAGGTGCTCGCCGACGGCACGTGCGAACGCTGCGGATCGCCCGTGGTGCAGAAGGACCTCAACCAGTGGTTCTTCGCCATGAGCCAGTACGCGCAGCGCCTGCTGGATGGGCACGACAAGCTGCGCGGTCACTGGCCCGACAAGGTCCTCAAGATGCAGGAGGAGTGGATCGGCCGCTCCGAGGGCGCCAAGGTCCGGTTCACCGTCACGGAGACGGGCGACCCTCTGCCCGTGTACACCACCCGGCCGGACACCCTGTGGGGGGTCACGTTCATGGTGCTCGCGCCCGAGCACCCGCTCATCGGGCGGCTGGTGAAGGGCACTGAACACGAACAGCGCGTTCTGGACGCGGTGCAGCGGATGCGCGCCCAGGCCACGAGCGCGCGCCTGGCCGCGGACATCGAGAAGGAGGGCGTGGCCACCGGGTTCCACGTCACCAACCCGGTCAACGGCGAGCAGGTGCCGCTGTGGGTGGCCAACTTCGCGCTCATGAGCTACGGCACCGGTGCGGTGATGAGCGTGCCCGCGCACGACCAGCGCGACTACGAGTTCGCCCGCAAGTACGACCTGCCCATTCGCGTGGTGATCCAGCCCCCGGACGGAAAGCTGGCCCCGTCGACCATGACCCGCGCCTACGAAGCCCCGGGCGCGATGGTCCAGAGCGGCCCGTTCTCCGGCCGCGACAGCGCCCAGGCCATGCCTGAGATCGTCCGGTGGCTTGAAGACCAGGACGCCGGCGAGGGCACGGTGAACTACCGGCTGCGCGACTGGCTCGTCAGCCGCCAGCGCTACTGGGGCGCGCCGATCCCGATCGTCTATTGCGAGGCGTGCGGCGAGGTGCCCGTGCCCGAGTCGGACCTTCCCGTGACCCTGCCCATGGACGTGGACTTCAGCCGGGAGGGCGGCAATCCGCTGGAGACCTGCGAGGACTTCGTGCACACGACCTGCCCGCAGTGCGGGGCGCCCGCCCGGCGCGAGACGGACACCATGGACACGTTCGTGGACAGCTCCTGGTACTTCCTGCGCTACGTCTCGCCCCGGTACGAGGACGGTCCCTTCGACCGGCAGCGGGTGGACTACTGGCTGCCCGTGGACCTGTACATCGGCGGCATCGAGCACGCCACCATGCACCTCATCTACTTCCGGTTCTTCACCCAGGTGCTCCACGACCTGGAGCTGATCGACTTCGACGAGCCCGCGCGCGAGCTTTTCTGCCAGGGCATGGTGTGCAAGACCGCGTACTACTGCGACCAGTGCAAGTGGATTCCCGAAGACCAGGTGCGCGGCGGCGAGCGCACCGAGGACGCCATCGAGGGCGGCGCCTGCGCGACGTGCGGCGGCCCCGTGCGCCACGAGATGACCAAGATCAGCAAGTCCAAGCTCAACATCGTGGACCCGGACGACCTGATCTCGCGCTACGGCGCCGACTGCATCCGGCTGTACATGCTCTCCGACGCCCCGCCCGACCAGCAGCAGGTGTGGTCGGACGCGCGCATGCAGGGCGCGTGGCGGTTCCTGAACCGATTGTGGACAACCGTGGTCCGCGAGGTCGGGTCCCTGCGGGGCGAGCCGCCAGCCATGCCCGCCTCCCTCGACGCGGACGCGCGCGAGCTGCGTCGCAAGACCCACACCGCCATCGAACGCGTGACCGGGGCCATCGAGGGGGGATTCCGGTTCAACACGGCCGTGAGCTCAATCATGGAGCTCCTCAACGCCGTGCGCGCGGCCAAGGGCGCCCCCCCGGCCGTGCTGCGCGAGGCGGTCGAAACCATGCTCGTGCTTCTCGCGCCGATCGTGCCCCATTTTGCTGAGGAGCTCTGGCAGCGCCTCGGCCACGCCGAGACCATCTTCCGAGCCGGGTGGCCAAAGTCCGATCCCCAGATCCTGGCCGCCGAGCAGGTCGAAATCCCGGTGCAGGTCAACGGCAAGGTGCGCGCGCGCATCCGCGTGACGCCCGACCTGTCCGCCGACGACCTGCGCGAGCACGCCTTGGCCGACGATGCGGTGCAGCGGGCCATCCAGGGCCGCGACATCATAAAGGTGGTTGCCGTGCCCGGCCGCATCGTGAACGTGGCAATCGCCTGATCGCCCCTTGCGGCGATCAACAGGATTCGTATACTGGATCGTGCGGGCCAATTCGGCCCCATTCCATGCGCACGGCCACGGAGTCGCCGATGCGTCGGGGAGAAGGGCACAGAGCCAGTCCGGCCATACGCCCCCGCACCAGGGCGGCGGGCGCGGCCCCCGTACGCGCCGATTCCCCGATCCTGTACAGCGAATCCGTTCCGGCGAGCGGCCTGCCCAGGGGCGCTCGCGGACGGACGCGGCATCTCCCATGCGCTTCATTCCCGGACTGCGCGTGCGCGCATCCGCTTGATTCGTATGTGATAACCTTTGGCTGACAGGAGGGAGAGCGCGATGGGGGTCTTGTTGCCGATCTATATGTATCATCAGATCGTACCGCAAGAAAAGCTCGGGCCCCGGCCGTACCTGCGCCTCACGCCCGAGGTGCTGACCGCCCAGATCAACGATCTGCTGGGCAAGGGGTTCCAGTTCATCAACCTGTGGCAGGCGTGGCGGGTCATCAGCCTGCAGAACCGCAACCGGAAATACGCGGTGCTCACGTTCGATGACCTGGACGAAGCCTTCCTGCATAACGCGTGGCCCGTGTTACGCGCCTTCAAGATCCCCGCCACCGGATTCGTGGCCACCGGCGACCTGCAGCCGGACAGCTCGGCTTCGGAGAAATCGGAAAGGCTCACCCCCGATGCCCTGCGCGCGCTCAACAAAGGGGGGCTGGAAATCGGCTCGCACACGGTCAAGCACTGCAACCTGCTGAAACTCGGCACCGAGGAGCTGCGCCGCGAGCTGCGCGAGAGCAAGCAGATGCTCGAAGACACGCTCGGCCACCCGGTCCCGTGCTTCTGCTATCCCGAGGGTGGGTTCACCGCGCGGGTGATGGACATCGTGAAGGAAGCGGAATACCTGTGCGCCTGCACCACGTTGCGCGGATGCGTACACGAGCGCACGGACCGGTTCCGCCTCAAGCGGATCCGGGCCCACATGGACCGGCTCGGATGGAAGCTCAAGTACACAACCTCCGGCCTGTACGATTGGTGGAGCGCCCGGCACAACCGCCGGCAGCTGGCCGCCATGCTTGAAGCGGACAATGAGGCTCCTCTTCTGCCTCGATAAGTACGGCGCGCCCAGCGGCGGGGCCGACGCCTTCGCCCGGGGCGCGGCCGCGGCGCTGGCCGACGCGGGACACACCGTCCAGATCCTGCGCGCGGGCCCCTCCTCCCCGCCGCCCGACCAGCGCTGCGTGGACGTCGAAACGCATGCCCTGCCCTATCCGCGGGTTGTGCGCGACGGCGACTGGCGCACCCTGGACTGGAACCGGCGATGGCGCCCGGTGGTGGACCGAGCGATCCGCATTTTCCGTCCTGACGCGGTGCTCACGCAGAACATGCTCGCGCCCTCGTCGGTCGCGGCCGCGCAGGCGGCGGGTGTGCGCACGGTCCTCTTCTTCCACGGATACCGGTGCCTGTCGCCCGATTTTTTCCAAGGCCGCGACGCGCGCACCGCGCCCGCCACGACCTTTGCCAACGCGCCGTGGCGTGCGCGGCTCAAGTGGCCGTGGGTGCGTCGCTGCCTGGACGCGTATGCCGCGGCGTTCCGCAGCGCCCAGTGCGTGATCGCGAACAGCACGTATGCGGCGGGCGTGATCGAGCGGTTCTTCGAGCGGCCGGCCGAGGTGCTGTACCCGGTCCAGGACCTGCAAGAGCCCTCTCATTCCACGCCTGCACCGCCCGGTGGCAGCGTCCTGTTCGTGAAGCCGCAGCCCGTGAAGGGCGTGCACCTGCTCCTGCAGGTCTCGCGCCACCTGCCCGAGCATCGCTTCGTGGTGGTCGGCCCGGCCCGCAGGCGGGTGCGCACACGACTCGCCAGGGCGCCCAACATCGAGCATCGCCCCTGGACCGAGGACATGCAGGCGCTCTACCGACAGGCCGCGCTCCTCTTCGGCCCCAGCCAGATCCCCGAGCCCTTTGGCCGCGTGTTCGTAGAAGCGGGCCTGCAAGGCGTGCCCAGCCTGGCGAGCGCGGCGGGCGGCATTCCCGAGGCTGTGGGCCCGGGCGGGGCGCTGTTGCCCTTTGACGCCACGCCGGAGGAATGGGGCCAGGCCCTGTGCCAGTGCCTGGCCCCGGCCACCTGGCCCGGACTCGCGGGTGCGGCGCGTGCCCATGCCGCGAGTCTTGTCCAGGAGCATGGGCCCGACCGGCTGGTGCGGCTCGTCACCGACGCCCAATAGCCACCCCCGCCGTTTGACTCAGGGACAGAGCTCCAGGATCGCCTCGGCCGCGCGATGGAACGCCCCGGGCCCGCCCAAACGGGTACGAAAGCTCAGCAGGGCCTGGCGCTGCGCGGCGGCGGCCTGTGGGTCGCGCAACAGCCGCAGGGCCTCGTCGGCCAGCCGCCGGGGGGTCGCCTCGCTCTGGAAAAGCTCAGTGACCACCCGGCGCGGCGGCTGGCCCGGCGGGGGAAAGTCGCAGGTGAGGATATTCGGAAGCGAAAAGCTTCTCAGTCGCACCACGCGCTGGCCGATCCACGCGCTCACCGCCGAGGTGCGGTAGGCCACCACCATGGGCGTGCCGTAGAGCGCGCTCTCCAGGGCCGTAGTCCCGCTCTTGGCCAGGACCACCGTGCTCGCGGCCATGACCTCGTGCGCCCGGCCCGCAACCACGGCCACGGAGTCGGGAATCTCACCAAACGAGGCTAGGGCCTCGCGGTCCGCACCTGCGGGGGGAGCGAGCGCCAAGGCGAGGTCCGGCTCCTCGGCCCGCAATCGGTCCGCGGCCGCCAGGAACAGGGGCAGGTGCCGCTTCATCTCCTGGGCCCGGCTGCCGGGGAGCATCCCCACGAGTCGCTGCCCTGGGGCCAGGCCCAAGTCCGCGTGCAGCGCCGCACCGTCTTCGTCCAGGTCCAGCGCATCGAGCAGCGGATTGCCCACGAAGCGCGCGCGCGCCCCTGCCGCGTGCAGAAGCTCCGGCTCGAAAGGAAAGATGCACAGCACCTCGTCCGTGTCTCGCCGCAAGCGGGCGAGCCGCCGCCGGTTCCAGGCCCAGAACTTCGGGCAGATGTAGTACAGGATCCGCTGGTCGGGCCGGTCGCGGCGAAGCCTGTGCGCCAGGGCAAGGTGGAACCCGGGATAGTCCACCAGCACCACCGCGTCCGGCCGCAGCGCGTCCACCGCCTCGCGCGCGGCGCGCATGGCCCGGCGGATCGGCCCGAGCTTGGTGGCGAGCTCCGCGAACCCCATCACCGCGGGCGGGCGCTCGGGCAGCACGTCCACACCCGCCGCGGCCAGTGCGGGGCCGCCGATGCCCGAAAGCGCGACATCCGGCGAGCGCGCGCGCAGGGCGCGAGCCACGCCTGCGGCGTGCGCCTCGCCCGAAGGTTCGCCTGTGGACAGGAAGATGCGCATGGCCGCTCAGTCCGCGCCTAGACCCGCCAGGGCCTGCGCATAGGCCCGGTAGGTGCGCTCGTCAAAGAGCACGAATCGCACGAGCTCCACGCCCCGGTTGGCCGCCAGCCAGTCGCGCACCGTGCGCACGGCGACCTGCGCGGCCTCGTCCACCGGATACCCGTACACGCCCGTGCTGATGGAAGGAAACGCGACCGTGCGCAGCCCCTCCTGCGCGGTCAGCTCCAGGGAGCGGCGGTAGCAGCAGGCGAGCTTCTGCGCCTCGCCCCGGTCGCCCCCGTGCCACACGGGCCCGGCGGTGTGGATCACCTTGTCGGCTTGTAGGCGGCCGGCCGTGGTGGCCACTGCGTCGCCCGTGTCGCAATGCCCGATGCGACGGCACTCCTCCATGATAACCGGGCCGCCCGCGCGGTGGATGGCCCCGTCCACCCCGCCCCCGCCGCGCAGTCCGGTGTTGGCGGCGTTGACGATGGCGGCGGTCGACTCGCGGGTGATGTCGCCCTGCACGAGCTCGATCTTGCTCTCACCGACCTGTAGTTCGTCCATGCGCTCGACCCTCCGACCGGTCCATCCTCGTCCTGTACCACGCGCGGCCCTGCGCCGTCAACCCGGTGCGTGCGCCGGACAAAGCATTTGACACCATCCCGCCCGTTGGATAGAAACGCATACAAGGGCGCACGGCACGGACGCGCGGGTCCGGCTCTCCAGGTTCGAGGACCAAGTCATGCCGCAGGACGAGAGTTCTCAAGAGGACATCGACAAGCTGTTGGCCGACGCCCTGGGCAAGTCCTCCTCGGACGAGGAAGAGGAGGAGGCCAAACCCAGGCCCGAGGGCGAGGAGACGGTCGACGCCCTGCTCGCCCAGGCCATGGGCACGGCGCGCGAGACGCAGGAACGGGCCGAGGAACTCTCCTCCGAATCCACCGCCCCGCCGGAACAGGAACAGGAAGAGGCCCCCTCCGCACAAGCAGAATCGGCCCAAGGCGAAGCCGCTCAACCCGAAGCCGTGCAGGCCGAGGCCCAGGAGCCCGGCGCGCAGGAGCCGCAGGCCGAGGACGCCGAGCAGGCGCAGGTCATGGAGGTGGCCGACCAGGGCGAACCCGTGCCCGAAGCAGGTCAGAAGATCGCGCCCGCTGAGCAGGCAGAGGTCGCCCAACAGCCTGACCGAGCCGAGCCCTCGGCCCAGGAGGCCCTGGGACCCGCGCAGGAGGTCGAGCCTCAAGCGGGCGAGGCAGCGGCCGCCCAGGAGGCGGAAGAGGCAAAGGAAGAAAAGCCCCCCGCCCCGTCAGGCGCCGAGGCCGCGGCCGAACCTACGCCCGAGTCGCCCGAGCCGAGACTCGCTCCGTCCGGCCAGGCGGAGGCCGGGAAGGAGACCGGACCCGAATCCGCGGCCGAACCCGTCGAACAGGCTACAGACAAACCGGCGGCAGAGCCGGCCGCGGCAGCGCAGGCTGAAGCCCCGCCCCAAGGCGCTGAAGAGAGACCGTCCGAGCCCGCCGCGGCTGCAGAGGAGCCCGTCCAACTCGCCGAGGAGGTGCTCCAGGTCGAGGATCTGGCCGGACAGGTCGCCGAGCTCGCGGGACAGCTCGCCAGCCAGACCCGCCGCGGCCGGGAGCGGTACCAGTCCCTGGCCGCGGACCTGCGCCAGGCGCGCGCGCGGCTGGGCGCGTCCGCCGACCAGCTCCAGGCGGCCCAGGAGGAGCGCGACCGTCTGGCCGAGGAACTCTCCACTGCCCGCGAAGAGCTCGCGTCCGAGCAAACCCAGCGGGCAGAAGCCGAACAGCGCACCCAGGCCGAGACCGCGCGGCTGCACACCGAGGCGCATGAGGCCGCGTCCCGGGCCCAGCGCCTGGACGAAGAGGTCGCCCGCCTGCGCAAGGAGCTCGAACAGGCCCAGGCGCAGGCGAACCGCGTGGAGCGCCAGGCCCGGCGCGACCAGTTCACCCTGGACCGGGTGCAGGCCGAGCTCGCGGCCGAGCGCGAGGAGCGCGTCCGGCTGCGCGAGAGCCTGACGGTGCGCGAGGAGGAGCTGCGCGCGGCCCAGGCACGCGGCGCCGGACAGACGAGCGGCGCGGTGCTGGAGGAGCTCCATCGCCTGATCCGCCGGCTGGAGGTGGATCTGGCCTCGCGCACCGCCGCGGCCCGCGACGCGCTGGAGTCGGTGGAACTCCTGACCGAGCAACCCGAGGACAAGAAGGCCCTCGCCGCCGCGTGCGCCAGCCTGCGCACCGCGGCCGGGTACCGCGCCCCGTCCGCCGACCAGGCCCCGGAAGGCGAGATCGATGCCGTCGACGAGTTCGGCAAGCTCGTGGACGCGCTCGACATGGCCGGCGCGTGCGAGGCAGCGGAGCGGATGCTGGACGAAGAGCGCGCGCGCCCGGTGGCGCTCATGGAGCGCGTCCACGGCGCCGAAGCCGTGCATCGTCCCGAGGCGGCCGAGCGTCTCGACAGCCTATTGGAGCTCTTGTGCCTGTTGCGTACCCGGCAGGCAGCTCAGGACCACTCGCAGACCGAGCGCCCACCCGAGAGCGAGCGGTTCCACGCCGCGCTCTTCGACCTGCTCCAGGACCTCGTGCGCAGCGGCACGATCTCCAAGGACACGCCCGACGGGTGGCAGCTCTTCCGCGAGCTGCGCAACCGATACGCGCACATCACCTCCGACGCGCAGTGGCGCGCGTACCGTGATCGCGTGCTCAGCTAGGCACACCGGGCAGGGGCAGGCAGAGTCGGCACGGCGCTCTTCTCAAGAATCCGCGGGGGAAGGTTCCTCCGGACCCCATGTGTCAGGGGACGAAGCCGGCGCCTCAGCGGGCGCTTCGGGCGGCGACAGGAACCGCCTTGTCAGACCCACGGTCACAAGCACCGCGACCAGCACCAAGAGGAATAGGGCCGTCGTGCGCATGATCTCGCGCGACGGGCGCACCTCGGGGAAGTAAGCGATCACGAACGCAGCGCCGATCGTCACCAACAGGGGCACCGGCATACCCAGTCCCCACACGGCCACGCCCCCGGCTGTGCACCCGAGCACCAGGGCGGGCGCGAGCTTCCACGCAGGCATGCCGAACCGATATACCGTGAGCACCAGGAACGCCACGAATACCCAGTCCGTGACGCCCACCAGGGGCGCGGGCGCGGCGTCCGGGGCCGCCACGCGCGGGTAGCTGACCGCCACGTGCTCCACCGCGCCCGTGCGCACCAGGATCTCGGACAGGCCGAAGAACACGCTCCACGCGTCCGCGACCGCGGCCACCAACAGCACCGGCACGAGGTACTGCCGGCTCGCCACCAGACGCGCGACCCAGAAGCCAGCCACCGGCGCGCCCGCCAGCAGCAGAATGCTGCGCGCCAGGCGCACCGTTCCGAACGGAGGCAACAGCACGCTGACGAGAAAGCTGCATGCGAAGGCCCCGATGGCCATGTAGGTGGCCGCGCGCGGGAATTGGCCCCCGCGGCAGGCGAGCACCACATATCCGATTGTGGTCGCAAACAAGGCCAGGTAGGTGAGCGGCCCCGCATACATGCGCCAGCCGGGCGGGATGAGGTGGTTCAGACGCCACAGCCCGATCGCCACGAGCGCCCAGCCCGCGAGCGGGGCGAACAGGCGCACCTCCCATGCGGCTCCGGTTGCCTGAGAACCCGGCGACGATCTCATCGGTCCAGGAACAGAATCGGCGTGCCCACGCGCACCGCGGTCCACAGCTCTTCCATCTCGTCCGCGCGCAGGGCCACGCCGCCCCGCGTGGTGCGGCCTTCCTCGCGGCCGTCCGTGATGAGAATCCCGCCCCCGAGCGGCGTGTCCCACGGAGGGCACGTGCTGGCCTGGTGCGCGGCGCGGATGGCCTGGAAGGTCTCGCGGTCGATGCGCCCTGCGTCGAGCGCCTGTTGCGCGTCCTCCGTGCTCGGATAGCTCACCGCCAGAACCGGGCGGCCGGCGGCGTCCCGCTCGCGCGCGCAGACGCGGTACCGACCCACCGGGCTGCGATCGTCGCCGCGGCGCGCCTTGCCGCCCGGCTCCTCGGCGACGGCCACGTCGCGGTAGGCGCGCACGATGGCCGCGTGACTGCGTAGCACCAAGCCGCGGTGCTTCAGGCTCACCAGGATGTTCGCCCGGGGCACGGGCCCGGTGATCTCTCGCGCGGACCAGTCCACCGCGTCATCGTCCGGGGCGGGCTCGGTCTCGACCGGCTCGGGCTCTGCCGCTTCCTCCGGTTCGGCCGGTTCCGGCTCGGGCTCCGACACGTCAACGTCCGCGGGCGGCGGCGCCACGGCGGTCGATCCATTGGGTTGTACCTGCGGCGTCTCGATGGTGGGCAAGGGCGCCAGCTCATCCTCGGGTTCGGTGACCTCCTCGGTCCGTTCTTCGGGCTCGGACTCCGGGGCGGACGGCGGCTCTTCCGGGGGGGATTCCGGGACCGCGGCCCGGGGGCCGGCGACCGACGGCTCGTCCGCCGGACCGCCCTCCTGCGGGGGCGCGGTGCCCAGCAACGTGTCGCGATAAGCGAACAGCACCAGCGCGAGCACCGTGATCGCGGCGAGCGCCCCCAGGCGCGTAACCCAGCGCGCACGGCCCTGCCAGGGCGTCGGCGTCTCGGCCTCGGATTCCGGACCGCGCTCGTCTTCAGGCATCGGAGGCTCTCCCTGCATCGGGTTGGGACGGCGCCTGGGCCTCGACCTCTTCCCACGAGACCCGCGGCAGCTCCTTCCATACCACCGTCTCGTCCGCCGGACCGCCTTCCACGGCGAAGCGGTGACGCCACCGCCGCTTGAACGTCAGACCGTTGCGCACGGTCACGTACCGGTAGTTGAGGCCAGCGGTGCCGTCCGTGGTGACGTTTTCATAATGATACGCCATCGCCCCGGGGAAGTACAGAGCCCGATACCCCCGCTCGCGCACCCGGTAGCAGTAGTCGATGTCCTCGAACTGTACGGGATGGTAGGCCATGTCCAGGAGCCCCGCCTCGCGCAGCACGCTCCCCCGCAGCACCCAGCACGCGCTGATCAGGCATTGCACCTCGCGCTCCGTGTTGTATTCGGGCGCGCGCGCGTCCTCGCCCCGGCCCACGAACTGCACCCGTCCGGTGGGCGTGACCGCACACCCTGCGCACTGGAGCATGTGGGCCGGCCGCGGGAACACGAGCTTGGGGCCCAGCACGCCGACGCGCGGGTCGCGCTCCATGCGGTCCACGCAGGCGCGCAGCCAGGCGTCGCCGGCCACGACCACGTCGTTGTCCACGAACGCCACGTAGTCGCCGCGCACTTGCTCGAGCGCCGCGTTGCGGCCCGCGACCGCGCCTACGTTGTCGGGGAAATCGATCCGCCGCGCACACCAGCCATCGCGCGCCGTGGCCTCTGCGGCCGTACGATCAAAGACCTCCGGCGTGTTGTCAGAGGACCCGTTGTCCACGAGCCATAGTTCCACGCGCGGGTAGTCGGTCGCGAGCAGCGCCTCCAGGCACCGCTGCGTCATGCGTGCCTTGTTGCAGGCCAGGACCAGCACACTCACCAGCGGCGCACGCGCCAATGTGCTTCCTCCTGCGGCTCATAGGGATCGCTTGCGGCCGACCGCCCGCACCAGGCCGAAGGCCGCGTTCCCCGGGTCGGCGCCCGCCGCGCGCGCAAGCTCCGCCACGCGCGCCCACGCCGGGCACATGGCTTCCTCGTTGGCGGACGCGGCCCCCGGATGCCAGATGCCTTCCGCGGCTGAGGAGAGCGACTCGATCATCAGGCCGCTCGTGGCCACGAGCGTGGCGGTGGCGTCGAACGGGGCCCACTGAAACCCCTGTGCGGCCCCGGCCTGGGCGACGAGGTCGGTGTCCGTTCCCTCGGAGGCGAGGCACGGCACCAGGGCCGCGAGCCGCCCGTCCTCCCGGAGCACGCGCATCACCTCGGACAGGAGCGCGGTCGGATCCTGTACGCCGCACAGGACCCCGCGCAAGAACACCACGTCCGCGCAAGCGTCCGGAACCGGAATGCCCCGGTCCAGGTCCGCGCGCACCCAGACCAGGGGGCCCGTGCCCGTTCTCGCGCGGGCGCGATCGAGCATCCCCGGCGAGACGTCCAGCCCCACGGTGCGCCCGCCGGGGTTGCGCGCCGCCGCCGCCGCGGCAAAGGGGCCCGTGGCGCACCCGAGGTCCAGGACGCACGTGCCGTCGACCACGACATCCGCGAAGAAGCGCACAAGGGCCTCAAGCTCCCCCGTCCCGCCGGCTCGCCGCACGAGCTGGGCCTCCCAGTGCGCGGCGGCCTCGTCGCCCCGGGCGCGTTTGCGGGCGACGTGGTCCACACCCGCCTCGCCGGCCTGCTCGGGCTCGCGGGCCAGGCGCGCCTCGGCCGCGCTGCGCACACGGGGGTGCCTGTCTTCCGCGAGCCGCACCGCCAGGCCATTCGGCAGCGCGGGGTTGGCCAGCAGATTCGCCCGGATCGTGGGCTTGGCGTGGCGTGCGAGCCGTTCGAGCACGTCCTCGCGCTCGGCCTCGCGCGCGAGAAACCGCGCCAGCTGCCCTGCTCCCGGTCCCTGCAGGAGCCGGTCCAGGTCCTGTTCCTCGACCGACGGATTGCTGGCCAGGGCCGCGGCCAGGGCGTATGCGCGAGCCCGCTCCCGACCACGCAGTACGGCATGCTCGGCCGCTGTGCGCAAGGCCAGGCTGTGGAGCAGGTCGCTTGATACGTCCTCGCGCCGCGCCACGGCCACGGCGACCTGCTCGTCCGGGTCATAGGCCAGGCGCAGCAGGGTCTCGTCCGCCGCATGCGGGTGCTCCGCCACGCCCGCGCGCACCTGCGCCTGCGCGCTGTGCGCGAGCTCCTCCAGGGCCTCGGCATCGGCCTCGGGAAGCGATGTCGCGCGCCGAGCGGCCTCAGCGTCCCCGGCGCGCGCCCGCTGCAAAAGGACGTGCAACTGACGCGCCATAGGCGCCTCTCCAGAAGTCGGTGAGAACACGGGTTCCGCTGCGGTCGTGCAGCCCGGCGGGAAGCCCGGCCCGTGGCCGAGTGCCTAGGCCTCGTCGCTCGAGGTGGGGGCGCCGCTCGCAGCCCGCTGGGCAGCCTTGGCCAGGCGGGCCTTGCGCCGGTCCACGGTGCGCCGATGCAAGATGCCCTTGGTCTGCGCCTTGTCCAGGGCGGCCTCGGCCCGACGAAGCTGAGCCTCGATCTCGGTCGAATCGCCGTTGGACAACGCGTCGGTGAATCCGCGCACGGCCGCCTTCAAGCGCTCCTTGCGCACCCGGTTGCGCAGGTACCGCTTGCGGTTCTCCCGGATGCGCTTCTTGGCGGATAGACTGTGTGCCATGGTCGATCCTCGCTCGTTCAGTCACGCGGGTAAGCATGCCCCGCGACGGAGATAACCGCAGCCTTCCTGTTCTACTGTCCGGCGGCGCCTTCCCGCGGTTCGGCCGCCTCTTGGCCGGCAGAACGCAGCCGCTGGCGCAATGATTCAACGCGCTGGCGAACGTCCCGGTAGGTGATGTCCTCCTCGTAGATCTTGCTGAACTCCTTGATCGCCTCCTCCAGCCGTCCGGCTCGCTCCAGCGCGTCTCCGAGCCAGTAGATGGGCTCGCGGATCCGCTCGAAGAGCTCCTGCCCGCGCATGGCCCGGTGGTACATACCGATGGCGCTCTCCAGGTCGCCCATCTCCGCGAAGCACTGCCCCATGCGGGTGTAGGCCTCCACGGAAAAGTGCGCGTCCTTGCACGACTGCTGATACTCGGCCACGGCCTTGTCGTACTGCTTGGTCTCCTGATACACTTTCGCCAGGTCGTGGTGGTAGCCCGAGCGCAACGGCTGGTGACGAACGCGGTCCTCGTACTCCTGAAGCTGGAACTTCTTAAGGGCCTTTACGGCCTCGGTATATCGGCTCTTGGCCTCGGGGTCCTCTCCTTCGGCCTGGTCGAGAGCGTCGCGCGCGGCGGCCACCTGCCGACGCAGCCGCTTGATCTCCAGGTCCCCGAGCTTCGCGTCGATGTTGTGGTCGCTGGGCATCATTTCTTTGGCGCGCCTGTAGGCCTCCTTGGCCTTTTCGTACCCTTCCTCAAAGTCCTCGAGGTCGTACCACACGTCGCCGATCCGCAAGAGCAGCCGGTAGTCGTCTGGACGCTCCTCGAATCTGCGCTGCAGGGCCTCCACCTTGCGCCGGCGCATTTCATCCGTGCGCGCGATCTGGCTCTCATCTTCGAGCTCGCGGCGCTCGTCCTCGTTTTTCACAATGGTGGTCGCGCCCTTCTCCACCCCTTCCTTGTAGATCGTGGCCGTCTCGGTCGCCGCGATATTGCGGATGCTAGCGTCCCAGTCGAGGTCCGGCTTGATCTGTTTGCCCTTCTCGCAGATCTCGATCGCCTCTTGGGTGCGCCCCAAGGTCGCAAGGCCGTCCTTCTGGCTCCACAACAGCTTCGTGTCGTTGGGAGCGTACCGGCTGATGACCTCGCCCCGCTGCCAGCACGCCAGCTGGTGCCATCGCGGGTCCTGGGTCTTGGCGGCCAGTTTCGTCGCGCTCGACGCCAGGAGCCGCATGGGAGCAACCCAACTCGGCGCCGAGGTAAGCGCATCCTCGCAGGCCAGGATCGCCTGCTCATGCCGCCCTACGCCCGCGAGCAGCCCGGCCCTCACCAGCGGCCAAATGGCGCCCGCATACTGCGCCGCGCGGGGGCTGCCCCGCTCGCTGACCGCGCGCGTTTGAATTACCCGCAGCTTGGCACGCGCGTCGGTGTTTTCCGGCTGGAAGGTGAGTGCCTGCTTGTAGCAGTGGATCGCCAACCCGTAGTTGCGCCGCTCCACGGCCTCCTTGGCCTTGTTGCAGAGCTTGCTCACGTCTACGGCGGTCATCCACGCTCCTCCATTGCCGCAATCAGCACACCAGGCCCGGCGCCTCCTCCACAAGGCCCCAGACGAGGTGCCAGAGAGTGTCAAGTCTATGCTCAGGCTGGCGCTAAGTCAACCGAATTCGGGCCTTGAATTTCTCCTCTTGTGGGTATAGGATGAGCTTGGCGCTTGTGGCTCAACCGGTTGTTGTAGAGAGGCTTGAGGAACCTATGGCTCTCGAATTGCGCGTATACCCAGACGCCGTGCTGCGGGAGACGAGCGCCCCCGTGGAGACGATCGACGCGTACCTGCGCGAGCTCGCGCGCGGCATGACCCGGATGCTCTACACGCACAACGCTGTCGGACTCGCCGCCCCGCAGGTGGGCGTGAACCTGCGCCTGATTGTAATGGATGCGAGCGAGAAGCGCAATGCGCCGCAGGCCTACGTGAACCCGGAGATCGAGTCCCCTGCGGGCCGCGAGGGCCTGGACGAGGGGTGCCTGAGCCTCCCGGAACTGCGCGCGCCTCTGGAACGAGCCGCGCGGGTGCACGTGTACGCCCAGAACCTGGACGGCGAGGACCTGGAGTTCGACGCCGAGGGCCTGGCCGCGCGGGCCTTCCAGCACGAGATCGACCACCTGGACGGGATCCTGTTCATCGACCGGCTCAGCCCGGTCGACCGGTTCCAGATCCGCGAAGAGATCAAGCGGCTCGAACAGACCTTCGCCCGGTCGCACGCACACCCGTCCGGCTCCGGCTGAGGACGGCCCTGCCATGCGTGTCCTGTTCGTGGGAAGCGGCCGGTTCGCCGTGCCTGTGCTCGACGAGCTGCATGCCTCCGTGCACACCGTGTGCCTGGTCGTCACGCCTCCCGACCGCCCCGCGGGCCGCGGCGTGCACATGCACGCCGCGCCCGTGACCGCGCGGGCCCGCGACCTGGGCCTGCCTCTGTACCAGCCGTCCGGGCTGCGGGGAGACAAGCCCGCAGAGCGGGTTCGCCGGGCCGCGCCCGACGTGGGCCTGACCGTGGATACCGGGTACCGGATTCCGGCGCGTCTCTTGTCCGTCCCTGGGCACGGATTCCTGAACGCGCATCCTTCACTGCTACCCAAGTACCGCGGCGCCGCGCCGGTCCAGCACGCGATCCTGGCCGGAGAGACGCAGACGGGCGTCACCGTGTTCGGGCTTGTGGAGGACTGGGATGCCGGTCCGGTCTACGCGACCGACCGCGTGGCCCTCCGCCCGGACGAGACCGCGGGCGAGCTGCTCGCGCGGCTGGCGCCCGTTGCCGCGCGGCTCGTGCTGCGCGTGCTCGATGACCTACAGGCCGGTCGGGCCCGCCCCCATCCTCAGGAGGAGGCCGCGGCCACCCAGGCGCCCCGGTTGCGCGCCGAGGACGGGCGCATCGACTGGACCCGGCCCGCCGAGTTCATCGCCCGCCAGGTACGCGCCGTGCAGCCCTGGCCACGGGCCTTCACGACTCTGCCCGCCAAACGGGGCAAGACCCGGCGGCTGCAGATCCTTGCCGCCACACCCGAGGCCGCTGCCCGATCCGCCGAGGCCCGGCCGGGCACCGTGCTCGCGGCCGATCCGCGCAAGGGGCTGCTCGTGGCCGCTGGAGACGGCTCCGCGCTCCGCGTGACGCGCGTGCGGCCCGAGGGCCGGCGCGACATGGACGCGGCCGCCTGGGTGCGCGGCGCCCGCCTGGAGCCCGGAACGCTGCTGGACGTCGAAGCCGGATCGTAAACGCGCGCTACTCGCCGATGATCTTCACGAGCAGGCGCTTGCGACGGCGGCCGTCGAACTCGTAGTAGAAGATGTGCTCCCACGGGCCCAGGTGCAGCTCGCCGCCCGTGATGGCCACGACCACCTCCCGGCCCATGACCTGGCGCTTGAGGTGCGCGTCCGCGTTGTCCTCGAACCCGTTGTGCCGGTACTGATCCACGGGCGCGTGGGGCGCCAGGCCCTCCAGCCAGTCCTCGTAGTCCTGGTGCAGGCCCGGTTCGTTGTCGTTGATGAACACCGAGGCCGTGATGTGCATGGCGTTTACGAGGCACAGGCCCTCGCGCACGCCGCTCTCGCGCACCAGGTCCACGACCTGGTCATGGATGGACACGATCTGCCGGCGCACCGGCACCTCCATCCACAGCTCGCGGGTCAGACACTTCATCGCAAACCTCCCCCTTGTCCGATCGCGTCCTTGATCCGTGCATCTGCATCGGGCTCGCATCCACGCGGCGAAGGAAATCGTTCCGCGATGCGCAGCCCCGGCAGACCAGTTCCCTCAGCGCGCAGGCGGACGCACGAACACCTGGTCGAAATAGGTATGTCCGTCCGGGCCCTCAGCCACGCCCACGCCGGTCTGGGTGAAGCCCGGGTGCAGGATGTTGCGCCGGTGCGGCGGCGACTGCACCCACTCGGTCACCGCCTGGGCCGCCGGGTCCTCGTACCCCCGGTTGCGGGCCACGTTCTCGCCGATCATCATCCAGTCGATGTGCGCCCCGTCCGCGCGCACTTCCACGGTGCGGCCGTGCTCGTCCGCATGGCCCATGTGGCAGCGCCGGGCCATGTCCCGCGCGTGCGCCCTGGCGAGTCGATTGAGCCGCGGCGAGCGCCGCAGCGGCACCAGGCCCTCGTCCCTGCGCAAGTCGTTGACGGCCCGATAGACCGCGCGCTCGCGCGGGTCCTGTTCGCACCCGGCCGCGAACAGGACGATACACCCCACCGCGGCCAGAACACACGTTCCTCGCATCCACATGTCCCGCCCCCGCTAGCCGTTCGCTTCGCCGTCCTCTTGGTAGACTGTACCGGCCCCGCCGCCCTGAGGCAAGCCGAATCGCCCCACCGCTCGCGGGACGCTTTTTGCTGTTGAGCCCGAGGCAAGGCCCTGCTACCATGTCGCGGCCCATGGGCGGGCGCCAGCGCAGGAGCGGCCGGATGATCGACATCCGCACCTACCGTCCCGACGACGAGGTCCTGGAGCGGATCCTCTGCCGCGCGCAGGAGGCCGATTCCGCCCTGTGGGCCCGCGCGGCCGAGATCGTGGCCGCGGTTCGCGACCGGGGCGACGATGCGCTCTTCGAGTTCGCGCAGCGCTTCGACGGCGTGCACCTGACGCCGCAGACGCTGTGCGTGTCCGCCGACGAGCTCGCCGCGGCCCAGCGGCAGGTCTCGGAGCGCTTCCTCACGGCCGTGAGCCAGGCCCGGCGCAACATCCAGCACTTCCATGAGTACCAAAAGCGCTCCGGATACCTGCACGACGATGGGGACGGGGTGCTGTTGGCCAAGCGCGTGCTGCCCGTGGCCCGGGCGGGGGTGTGCTGCCCGGCGGCAAGCGCGCCGCTGTTCAGCTCGCTCCTCATGAACGTCATCCCGGCGCAGATCGCCGGGGTCTCCGAGATCGCGGTGGTCGCCGCGCCGCGCAAGGACGGCGCCCTGGACCCGCACATCCTGGCCACCGCGTCCCTGCTGGGCGTGCAGACCCTCTACCGGGTCGGGGGCGCCCACGCCGTGGCCGCGCTCGCGTACGGGACCGAAAGCATCCCCCGCGTGGACGTGATCGTGGGGCCGGGCCACCCCATCGTGCAGATCGCCAAGAAGATGGTGTTCGGCGCGGTGGGCATCGACGCAGTGGCCGGGGCCTCGGAGATCGTGATCATCTGCGACGACTCGGCGCCCCCCGAGTACGTGGCCGCGGACCTGCTCAGCCAGCTCGAACACGGCAGCGGCCTGGAGGCGGGCGTGGTGCTCACCGACAGCCGCTCCCTGGCCGAGGCCGTGCGCGACCGGGTCTCGGCGCGCCTGGAAGGCCTGTCCCGGGCAGAGGCCATCCGCGCGGCCCTGGACCGCTACGGGGCCATCTGGGTCGTGGACGACCTGGCCCAGGCCGTGGACGCGGCCAACCGCATCGCGCCCGAGCACCTGGAGATCCTCACCCGCGACCCCGAGGCCCTGGCCGACGGGGTGGTGAACGCGGGCGCCGTGTTCCTGGGCGCGGCGAGCCCCGAGCCGGTGGGCGACTACTTCTGCGGCACGAACCATGTGCTGCCCACGGGCGGCGCGGCGCGGTTTGCGAGCAGCCTGTCCGTCTACGACTTCCTCAAGGACATGAGCGTAGTCCGCTACTCGGCCGAGCGCCTGGCCAAGACCGGGCGGCTGATCATCGACATGGCCGAGACCGAGGGACTGACCGCGCACGCGGACGCGGTGCGCGTGCGGCTTCGGGCTATCGGCCGCACCGCGGCGCCGACCTCGCCCGAGGAGGCCCCATGAGCTACATGCGCGCGGCGATCCAGGCCCTGGACGCGTACGTGCCGGGCGAGCAGCCCCGCGACCAGGGCTGGGTCAAGCTCAACACGAACGAGAACCCGTATCCGCCCTCCCCTGCGGCAGTGGCGGCGGGCGCGCGGGCCCTGGAGACCGCGCACCTGTACCCGGATCCGCTGTGCACCGAGCTCTGCGCCACCGCGGCCAGGGTATACGGGCTCGCCCCCGCGCAGGTCTTCGCGGGGAACGGGTCGGACGAGGTGCTCAATCTGCTCGTGCGCATGACCGCGGCCGAGGGGGCCCTGGTGGCAAGCTTCCGGCCTTCCTACACGCTCTATCCCACCCTCGCGGCCATCCAGGGCGCGACCTACCGCGCCTGGGACTTCGACGGAGCGTATCGGCTCCCCGAGACCCCGCCCGTGTCCGGCGCGGCGATCGTATTCTTGCCGAACCCGAACAGCCCCAGCGCCACGATCGTGCCGCTCGAGACGATTCGCGACCTGTGCCGCGCGGCCACCGGGCTCGTGGTCGTGGACGAGGCCTACGCGGACTTCGCGCAGGAGAACGCCCTCGGACTGCTGGGCGAATTCGACAACCTCGTGATCACCCGATCCTTCTCCAAGAGCTATGCCCTGGCCGGGCTGCGCGTGGGCCTGGCGCTCGCGGCGCCTGAGGTGATCGATGCGCTTCTCAAGATCAAGGACTCCTACAACCTGGACGCCGTGGCCCAGGCGGCGGCGACCGCGGCCCTGGCCGACGAGGCCTATCTATCCAAGACCGTGGCCACGATCCTCGCCACCCGGGACCGGCTGTGCGCCGGACTCGATGCGCAGGGATTCGAGGTGTATCCCTCGCAGGCGAACTTCGTGCTCGCGCGGGTGCCCTCGGACAGAGGGCCGGGGGCGCGCGAGGTGTACGAGGCCCTGAAGGCGCGGCGGATTCTGGTGCGCTACTTCGATGCGCCGCGCCTGGACGATTGCCTGCGCATTACCGTGGGCACGGACGCGCAGACCGATCAGCTGCTCGACGCGCTCCAGGAGATTATCGCGAAGAAGTGACGTCGTCGCGTCGACCTTGAAGGCGCAAACACCGCGGATACGAAAGGACGTTCTCATGGCCAAGAGCTCCTCCGCAATCGTGGATCAGGCGCGCGCGTACCTCGCCGCGTCCACCGACGAAGAGCGCGCCCGGCTGCGCACGGACCTGGACCGGTACGAGGGCGACTTCGACAACGTGGTCCAGGCCCTGCGCCCCGACCCGCCCAAGGGCCCGCCCACCGGCCTGCAAAAGGGCCGCGCCTGGCAGAGCCCCCGGTTCGCGGACAAGTACGCGGGGCGTCCGTTCACCCTGTACGTGCCCGAGGACTACGACGCGCAGACCGCGCGGGGGCTCATTATCTTCCTGCACGGGGGCGGCCGCGGCGGAGGCATGGACCTGGGCGCCAAGGTATGGGCCGACTACGGGGCCGAGGACCTGTTCCGGGACTCCGGGCGCATCGTGGCCCTGCCCACCGCGCCGCCGAACGAGAAGAGCTTCGCGCGCTGGAACCTGCCGGAGGTCGACGAGTACATCGCCGACCTCATCGAGGAGCTGGAGCACCACTACCGCATCGATCCGCATAACGTGATCCTGGCCGGCTCGTCCATGGGCGGGATCGGGGCCATCCACCTCGCCCACCGCATGGCCGACCGGTTCGCGAGCGTGCTGGCGAGCTCGAGCGCATGGGACTTCGCGTTCTGGCCCTGCCTCCAGGGTCTGCCCTTCTGGACGCTCCAGGGCGTCAATGACGCGAACCTGTTCCGCCGCCGCCACGGCACGGACATCGAGTTCACGCGCCTGGCGCAGATGCGCCTGGCCCAGGCCGGAGTGGAGCACTACTGCCGCGAGCACTGCGGCAGCCACCACATGGCCGACGGACAGTACATCTTCCGCGAGTGGCTGGCCTGGTGCGCGGACCGGCGGCGCGACCCGTTCTATCCGCACGTCGTGGCCGCCACCCCGCGCGGGCAGACGCCGTGGATGGACTTCCACCGGCACAAGCGGCCCCTGGCCGCGGCGCAGAACCGAATCGACTTCCATGAGATCCCGCCCGCGCCCCATGCGCGCTGGGTCACCATCGACGGGGTGGGCGAAGAGACCATTCTCATGGACATGGTGCACATGGCCGACTGCCGCGACGAGGTGGAGGAGGACTGGAACGAGTTCCACATCGACCTGAAGCGCAAGCACGTCCACGGCGCGGTGGTCGAGGTCGTGCGCGTCGACGAACACACGATCGAGGCCTCGCCGCGCAACGCCACCGGCTTCACGCTGTGGCTGCATCCGCGCATGGTGGACCTCGAACGCGTGCGGGTGCTCTTCCGCGGCCAGACCGTATTCGAGGGAAGCGTGCGTCCGTCGCTGGCTACGCTCCTGGACAGCTACCTGCGACGCCGCGACTGGGGGCTTCTGTACCCGGCTCAGGTGCGCATCCAGGGCGATGAATCCTGGGCGAGCAGAGACCAGCTTCAGCTCGCGCGCGTTTAGACCGCGCTTGCCCGCGGTGCGCCGACCGCATAGAATACGTTCGCGCGGCCGCGAGGCATGGTCTCGCATGGGGGCGATCAAATGGACTGGCGGGACTTCGCCATCGCCCTGGTGGTCTTCCTGGCGGGGGCGGGCGGGCTGTATGCGGTACTGCGGCCCGGCACGCGCACGCCATCGCCCGAGGAAGCCCGCGGCACAACTCGCGGCGAGGCCTGCGCCCGCCTGTTCGAGGCCGCCGAACAGGGCGACGCGGATACGGTCGAGCGGATACTCGCCGGGCGGCCGTCCCTGGCGGACGCGATCAACGACCAGGGCACAAGCTCCCTGCACGTGGCCGCCGAGCGCGGCCATGCCCGCGTGGTCGACGTGCTCCTGGATGCGGGGCTGGACCCGAATCTGCGCGACCGGCAGGGACGGACTCCGTTGCACCGGGCCGACAGCTCCGCCGCCGCCTGCCCGGCCACCGAGCGGCTGCTCGCCCGCGGGGCCGAGGTGAACGCGCGCGACGACCGCGGCTGGACGCCCCTGCACGCGGCCTGGAACGCGCCGGCCAAGGTGCAGGCCCTGTTGCGGGCCGGCGCGGACCGGGACGCTACGAATCGGGAGGG
>Ga0180432_10002045_pt1 | contig 30823 bp, 36 predicted proteins | sample SS_ome_10_FD_132414 | JGI IMG/M metagenome (GOLD analysis project Ga0180432, IMG submission 132414) | Hypersaline lake sediment archaeal communities from the Salton Sea, California, USA - SS_1_MS_2 metaG | ecosystem: Environmental > Aquatic > Non-marine Saline and Alkaline > Hypersaline >...
AAATGGACAAAGTAGTTATGATACGATTATAGGTGGTTATAACAACACTATCAACGGAACAACAAATACTGTTAGTAATAGTATTATTGGTGGTAATGGAAACACAATAGAAGGTGATTTAGACAATATAATTATCTTAGGTGGTGTTGGTATTACAGCTGGATATGAAAACACTACATATGTAAATAAATTAAACATTAATGATGTTCCAACAGGAACAAGTCTAAATAACTTGGGTATTGATATTCATGGTAATGTAGTTGTTGGAACAGGTGGAGCATCTAATCCAACATTATCACAAGTATTAACCGCTGGTAATACAACTGGTTTTAATTGGATTGATGTTGAAACATTATATGGGTTACGTAATATAAGTGGTTCAAATGAAAGATTATATTCATTTTATGGTGATGGTTTAAAAATGGAAACCACAGATGGGACTAATTCTGGTGAAATTAGTTTAACCGATGCTGGTATTTTTCAAGTTAAAAATACAAATGAAATATTTTTTGACCAGTATTTTGCACCATCTGGAACAACATTTGAAGTAAGAGGTAGTAATGCTGGTGGATTTCAAGGTATTCAATATGATGATGATTATTCATCAAACTATACAAACAGAAGTTTAGTTGATAAAGAATATGTTGATAACGCTGTTGGTGGTGGTATTGATGGTGGAGGTTCTACTAATCAAATTACATATTGGTCTGATAGTGATACTGTAACAGGTAGTAGTAAATTTACTATATTAACAGATAATTCAACATACGCACAAACTAAGGTTGAAGGTGATAGTAATAATTACATCACTATGTATGCTACAGATAGTGGTTTATCTAATTTAACATTGAGAAATGAAGGTAGTTCACAAAACACAATTCAATTAGAAAACCTTGACAATACAGCCACTGGTGGTGGTAATTTATTATTTAGTAGGGTAAACGCATCTAGTCCATCTACATTTACAGGATTGACTGAAAGTATGAGATTAGGTAATATATTCTTTAAAGGTAATGATGATAACACTACTGGGTTAAATAGTGGTGCTGAAATTAGGGTAAGTGCTGATGAGAATTGGACAACAAGTGGTAATGGAACAAGGGTAGATTTCCACTTAACTAGAAGAAATGAAACTTCACTTTCATTACCATTAAGATTAAATACACAAGGTGTTGAAGTTAGAGGTTCAACTTGTGTTATACCAGAAGAAAATGATACAGGTGGTTCATTCACACCAGACTATTCACTTAGTTCAATCCAACAAATTACTCTTACAGGTAATACAACAATTGAAAACCCAACATATGTTAACCCAGGTGCTACACTTATGTTTATTATTAAACAAGATGGGACAGGTGGTCATACAGTATCGTGGGGTAGTAGATATAAATTCCCAGGGGGGACAACACCAACAATAACATCAGCCGCTAACTCTGTGGATATTGTAACACTTATAACAGAACAAAGTGGTAGTAATATTTATGGTGCTGCTGTTCAAAATTTTAGTTAATTATGATAGTATTTCCGTTAAGTCATTTCGCATATTCTTCACAAGAAGGAGGATGTGCCCCAATACAGGGTTTAACATTCAGTAGTGCTGCTGGAACTTCTAATTTGTATTATGCCCCAGCTTATGGTTTATATGATTATGGTATGAGTATGTTCCTTATTGACCAAAGTGAGTTTGGAAGTGGTGAAAAACAATTAAAATCTATTAGTTTTGAAACTACTGGTGGTATTGGGTATGTATTCAATAACCAAAGAGTTAGGTTAGCACACACCACAGCGACTAATTTAACCACTTCAATACAAATCCTTAGTGCCGCTGATGTAAGTAATCCAGCAACATTTACAGGGGTAAATAATTCAGATTTGATGACAGTTAAAGACATATTCAATTGGACTATTGGGGCTAGTGGATGGCAAACACCTTTAACTTTTGATGAAAACTTCTGTTACAATGGTGTTGATAACTTGTTAGTTATATGGGAAAATATAGATGGTAATTGGGCTAGTGGTTATCCATATTATGAAAGTTGGTTTTCAAACACTAATACGGAGACTTGGTATAAATATCAAGATAATAATTTCCCAACTGGATATGGAACAACCGATGTGAGTTATAGACCAAATATGAGGTTTGAATATTAAAAATAAAAACGATGGTAAATAGAGAAGAATTAGTAACAAAATTAGAAGTATATGGAACAGTATTATTTTGTGATATAAATACTGAAATGAGTTATGTTGTTGTAATGGAAAACTGGACAGGGACAATAGACAACTTTGTTGATATTGTATCGGTAGAGGTTATACCAACATATCCACAAACAATCACTTTAACACTTGTTGATGGTGTAATAAAATCAGAGTTTAAAAAATAAATTAGGATACTAATATGGGAACTAAGATAAGTGAAAATACCAAAAAACACGTATTAGAGTGGGATGAGGATAGAGGTGATTTACTTCTAAAAGAATATCAATATACCACATGGAATACTGGAACAACTGAATATAACGTATCACTTGTTGATACAAAGAAAGTTGGTGGAGGTGATTATGGTAACTTCTTTGATTACACAGGTGGGACTATAACCACTATATCTTCAACAGGTGTTTATTATAAGGTAAATGCGAATACTACATCAGTATATACAAAAGGATTTACTCACACCAATGGTAGATTGACAAAAGTTGGTGATGGGTATAACCCAATTAAGTTAGAGGGTATTATCGCTTTCAATGGAACCAATAATGATGAATTACACGTTTTATTTTATCAAAATGGTAGTCCAATACCTTGTAGTCTAGGAACTATGGTTATTAGAGGTAGTGGTGGTAATACAATATCTTTTCATTGTATGACTTCAATGGTTGATGGTGATTATATTGAAGTATATGTATCCAATCAAACAGGTGCTAGAAATGTTACATTAGAGAATATGAATGTTATCCTTACTGAAATAACTTAAAAACAATAACCCCAAATAATATATTTTATTTTAAACGAATAGAATGGCAGAACAAATCAATATAGAGGTATTATTAAACACAGCGAAATCCGCTAAGAGTGTTGAAGAATTAGAGGATAGTATTAAGGACTTAAAGAATGCCGCTACCCAAATTGGTGCTGGTGGTGAAGGTTTTGATAAGTTAGTTAATACTGCGGGTAGTTTGAAGAGAAGAATTGAGGATGTTGAACAATCAGTTGATAAAGCATCCAAAGGACTTAAAGGACTTCAAAACTTTGTAAATATAGGAACAAGTATAGCGGCTGGATTTTCAATCGCTGAGGGTGCTGCTGGGTTATTTGGTGATGAAAATGAGGAACTAACTAAGAGTATCCAAAAGGTTACATCAGCGATGGCTATTCTTAATGGTTTACAAGAAATTAGAACATTACTTATTGAGGAAACCACTATTGCTACGAGAGCGATGGCGGCAGCACAGACATTATACACCAACGTTACCAAAGCAGCGATAGTCCAAACCAAATTATTTAGAATAGCGTTGATATCAACAGGTATTGGTGCTTTGGTTGTTTTAATAGGGGCGTTAGTCGCTAATTGGGATAAATTGACTGCGGCTATTGGTAATTCTTCTTTCATGTTAAGAAGAAGACAAAAACTATTACAAACACAATCTAAATTAAATAAAATACAAATTGAAAATATTGAAAAGAGGATTGAGTTATATGGTGATGAATTAGAAACATTAGATAAGTTACAAAAGAAAAGAAAGAAGTTATCAGAAGATGATGTTAAAACACTGGAAGATAATTTTGAGACACAAAAAAAGATATTAGAAGAGACTGAAAAATCATATGAACTAACCGAAAAAAACATATATTCTTCAATCCCAGAATTCATATATTTTTCAATTTTTGGTGCTACAGAAGAAGATGTAAAAGAAGTAAAAACTAAATTAGAAGAAGCCGAAGGATTGTATTTAGATAGTCAACAAAATCTTAAAAATATCCAATCTGAACCAACTCAAAACTTAATCAATGAATTAGAAAGACAAAAGGATTTACAAGAAGCACAAGGTGAAGATACTATTGATTTAGAGAGAAGAATACTTGATGAAAAGGTAAAACTATATACTAAGGGGACTGAGGAATATAAGGACGCTCAAAATGATATAAAAGTATTTGAAGCGAATGTTGAAAGAGAAAGAACTGAAAAGTTAAAAGAGGAAGAAGAGAAGAGAAAAGAATTATTAAAACAGGCTACTGAGAAAAGAATTGTATTACTACAAGAACAATTAGTAGCACAAGGTGAATACTATAAGAGATTATCTGAGTTAAGAGTTGTTGGTGGTGATACTGGAACACCTGGTATTATAGAAGATATACAAAATTTAATTAATGAAAACAAATCATTTATTGATAGTTTAAATGATACAGAACAACCATTAGATAACCTTGTTAAAACTTTTGAATTATTAAGTAAAAACTTTAATACCGTAACAATTCAATCACAAAATTTCAATTCATCCATTGATGAAGAAGGTAAGGCTATCGCTACATCAACTCAAACACAATTAGATTTTATATCCGCTAAGGGTGATGAATTTGGTGTATTCTATGATAATATTAGAGGTAAACTAACAGGATTATTTATTGAAGGTGATAGGAAGAAGTTTGAAGATGAAATTGATAAATCATTTAGTAGTTTTGAAGAAAGGTTTTCTGAAACAGAAGGTTTTTTAGAAAAACAAAGGGTATTCACATCAATTTTAGATGGTTATCAAAGAGCGTTTGATTTAATATCATTAAATACTCAAACAGGTATTAGTCAAGATTTAGATACATTCTTTATAAGACTTAGAGATAAGTTGATTTTAGAAGATATCATTAAATATGAAGATGTATTTGATGAAGAATTAAAAGCGTTATTAAGAGGTGATTTAATTGAAGGAGAAGTAGTAAGTAATATTGTTAGTGAAGACGATTTAATACTTATTGAAAAGTATGGTGTTGATTTAGATAGACTAAGAAGTGGAACCGAAGAATATAATAAAGAATATGATAAGTTATTAGATTACTTTATCCAACAAGAAACAATCTTAAAAGGACAAGAGGGTGCTTTCAAAGGGTTGAATGAAGAACAAAAAGAATTACTTACACAGGATATTGAGGGACTTGCTAAGACACAATTAGACGCACTTATCAAAGTTATTACTCAAACAACCATTTTAGAAGATGGTATTAGGGGTGTAAGTTTTGAATACCAACAATTAAATAATGAGTTAAAAACACAAGCACAGAATACAGACTTATTAGTTGGTAGTATTAAGGCGAATTTAGATACAATCACAAAAGACTTTGATTTCTCACAACTTATTGATGGTGGTGAATTAGGATTAAGTCCAGAAGACTTCCAAAAGAATATTGATGTTATCACAACCCAATTAGAGAAGTTTGGATTAGATAGAATTGTAATAGACGAATTAACACAGGAAGAACAATTAAGGATTTTAGAGTTATTTCAAGAAGAGGCGGAGAAAAAGAATGAAGAAAGCAAAAATGAGATAAGACAGATATGGGAAGATGGTTTCTTATCATTATATGGTGAATTATCCAACTTTATTACATCTGTAAGTGATAGAATAACTGAGACTAGAATTAGAAACGCTGAGTTAGCGAGGGATGCTGAAATTAGAGCGATAGATGATGTTGAAAACGCTTACAAAGAACAACAATCAAATTTATCCAATGCTGACAAAGCGAGATTGGTTAAAGAAAAGGAATTTGAAAACCAAAGAGAAGTTATTAGAAGGAAAGCTAGTAAGGAAATAGCGGAATTAGAAATGAAAAACGCTATGTTACAATGGGAATTAAGATTAGGTGAAGCGGTAGCGACAACAGCGTTAAACGTTATCAAAGCGTTAGGACAACCACCTTTTATGGGAACTAACATAGCCGCAGCTAAATTAGCTGGGGTATTGGGTGGTATTCAAGTAGCGACACTGATGGCACAACAACCAAAGATGTCTGACTTCCAACAATTCTCAACAGGTGGTATGGTTGTAGGACCTGGGACATCAACATCAGATAGTATCCCAGCGATGTTATCAAATGGTGAGGCGGTGATAAACGCTAAATCAACTAAGATGTTTTTACCACAATTAGACATGATAAATAAAATGGGTGGTGGTTCACCACTTATCCCATCTTATAATCAAGGTGGTTTAGTTCAAGGTGGAACAACTAGTATTGATACAAGTGGTATGGAAGAAATAATGATGATGATGAATAATCGTCCAATTAAGACTTATGTTGTATCACAGGATATTACCAACGCTCAACATAATGATAGTGTGTTAAAGAATAGAACAACATTCTAAAAATCTACAAATAATAGTTAAATAATAGTTTAAGATATGGAAAAGAAATTACCATTATACAAAATCAAAGTAAACCCAAATGATGAAAGTGGGGTTTACGCTGTTTCATTGGTTGATGAACCAGCGATTGAGGAAAATTGGATAAAGTTATCTAAACAAGTTGAGATGTCATTCTCAGTAGATAAGGATAAACAATTACTTTATGGTCCAATGTTAATCCCAAATAAGATGATTTATAGACGTGATGAAAATGGTTACGAATATAACATTATGTTTGAGAAGGAAACCATTGAGTTAATCGCTGAGAAGTTTAATAAGAATAAACTAAACGACCAATTCAACTTCCAACATTCAGACCAAAAGGTTGAAGCATTCCTTAAAGAGAATTGGTTGACTGAAAACCCAGACAAATCACAAAAGTATGGTTATGAATTACCAGAAGGAACTTGGTTTGGAGCGGTTAAGGTTGAGGATGAAGATTTTTGGAAAAACAAAGTTAAAGGAGAAGAAGTAAAAGGTTTTTCAGTTGAGATACTAGCTGGAACAGAACTTGTAGAATTAAGTATCAATAATAATAAATCCAATAAAAAAGAAGAAGAAATGGAGAAAACTAAATTAGCAAATGTAATGAGGACTGATGGTGTCGCTGTTTATTACGAAGGTGATTTTGTTGTTGGTGTTGAAGTATTCTTAGATGAAGAAATGACACAACCAGCACCAGAGGGTGAACACGAATTAGAAGGTGGTCTTAAAATCGTTGTTGAGGAGGGTAAAGTTTCTGAAATTATTGAAGTTGAAGAGGAAGAAGTTGAGGAACCTGTATCTGAGGAATTAGAGACAGAAGAAACGACTGAGGAATTGGAAACGGAAGAAGTAGTTGAAGAGAAATTATCTTTTGAAGAACAAGTATTAAACATCGTTCAACCATTGTTAGACCAAGTTATCACTCAAAACTCTGAGATTATGAATAAAATCACAGAGATGGAAGCAAACATCGCTAAAGAAAGAGAAGAAGAAATGAGTGAGTTAAAATCACAAGTTGAAAAACTTTCAAAGATGGCGGGTGATGTATCTATCACAAAAAAGACTGATGATAGAAAAGTAAAAGTAGAAGAAGAATTATCTGAAAGAATAAACATTTTTAGAAAATTTAGATAAAAAATCTACAAATAATAATCTGATTATAGTTTATCATATAATCAAGTAATAAAAAAGAATAAAATATTAAAAAAAATGAAAAATTTTAAATTATCTTTTACAGACAACACGACTTACGCTGGAGCGGACTTAGAAGGTTTCTACGCTAACGCTTTATTAAAAGGTGTTTCAAAGGAAAGTTTCAAACTTATCCCTAACGTGAAGTCTAAAGCGAAAATCGCTCAATTAAACTTAGGAGATATCCTACAAGATGCTGATTGTTCATTCAATGGAACAGGTGAAGGAACATTAGCACAAAAAGAAATTTTAGCACACGATGTTAAAATCAACTTAGAATATTGTTCAAGAACTTTTGAAACTAACTACTTATCAGAATTGATGAGAGCTGGTTCAAATTCTGACCAAGTGATGCCAGAGAGTGTTGAAGCATTCTTATTAGATGAAGTATCTAAGAAGGTATCTAACGACTTAGAGAAAGTTGTATGGCAAGGTTCTGGTGCTACACCAAACTTCACATCTGAAACAGGATTGGAAGCGAAATTAGCGGCTGATGGAGACGTAATTGACGTATCTGCTACAACTCTTACTAAGGGTAACATTATCACTGAAATCTCTAAGGTATATGACGCTATCCCAGCTGAATTAAGAGACAAAGAAGATTTAGCGATTTATATGGGAACTAACGCAGCTTCTTTCTATCGTCAAGCACTTGCTGACGCTTCAGCGGAGACTTACTACATGCAGAAACACGATGAGTTAGAATTCTTAGGTGTTAAAATCATTGTAGCTGGTGGTATGTCAGCTAACAAAATGGTAGCAGCACAACAAAACAACTTATTGTTAATCACAGACTTAATGTCTGACTTTGGTGAAGTATTAGTATTACCTCAAAGAAGTGTAACAGGAGCACCAGTTGTAAGAATGGTTGGAGACTTCAAATTTGGAGTTGACTACGTATATGGTTCAGAAATCGTATTATACGCATAATATGAATATGTAAATAGGTTGATGGGGGTCTTAACCCCCTTACAACCATAAATAATAAAATTAAAAAAAAAAATATAAAAAATGGCTTGTTGTAATTTAATCAGTGGAGGTATAACAAAATCATGTGACAATAACGCTGGGGGTGTTGAGAAAATCTACATCTCTGATATGTGTCTAATTGAAGGTTATACTGAAGCAAACTCAGAAATCACCGCTATCACAACTAGTGGTGCTACAGCTTCTTTTTATGAATTTGAATTCAATAGAAATACATCTTCATACTCTGAAACTGTAAATATTGACTTAGCGAATGGAACAACTTTCTTCAACCAAGAGGTAAACTTAGTAATGAGTAGAAGAGAGAAAACAAAAGCTGAGGCTATCAAACAATTAACTGCTGGACAGAAAGAATTGTTCATAATCGTGAAAGACAGTAATGGTTTATATTGGGCATTCGGTAAAGACAGTGGTGCTGTTGTAACAGCGATTGAAGGAGGTTCTGGTGTTGCTAAAGGTGACGCTAACAACTACTCAATCACATTCACAGCTGAGGAAGCGGATAACGCTCCAGAAGTGGATAGCACAATCATAGCGGCTTTATTAGCGTAAATCCATAGGGTTTTATATCTATCTTTAATAAAAGGGATGGTGGGTTCTCCACCGTCCTTTTTTAGTTTTTATAAACTATTTTACTCATCATATCATCAATATGTTTTGTATTACAACCATCACCAGTTTCATATCCTTCATCATCGTAATCTTTATATAACTCCTCAAATTTATCCAAATTTACTTTTGTAAATGTTTCATCAGATAAGTGTTGGATATCATATTCAACATATCTTAACTTTTCTTCGGTTATTTGGATGTCAATGATTACATCTTCTTCACCATTCTCATACATTTCTTCCCATTCTTCAATAAAACTATCATAAACTCTTTTAACATTCTTAATTTTGTTTAAAATACTTTCTCTTCTCTTTTCCATAATAATCGTTTTTAAATTTCTATACCATAAAGATAGTAATTTTTTTTCAATCTGCAATGGATATAAACAAAAAATATGAAAAATATATTTTAAAGTATGATACTAATAAACAAAGGAAGTAGTAATAAAGTTGTTCTCACACTGACTGAGAAGTCTACTTTATTGGGTTATGATACAAGTGGTAATTTAACAGGAACCACTTATAATTTATTCGTTTTTGAAAACGATGGTAAGGACCAACAGAAAATCTTCACAGCGGAAGATACTAGTCCTTATAAGGAAAGATATAACGAATTTAGAATAATAGAGAGTAATTATCCAGAAGACTTATTAGATGGACAAATAAATCTAACAGGTAGGACATCTCAATGGAATTATAAGGTGTATGAAAGTGATATACCATTTAGTGCTGATACTTTATCTGTTATATGGACAACACGTAAGGTATTAGAAGAAGGTAGAGTATTGGTAAGAGGTAATGATATATCTTCTCCAATAAATGACGTTTATTTATAAAAAAAAGAATATGGGATTTTTAGACAATTTTAGTTTTAACAAACAAAAAAATACAGAGGTTGAAAGTGTGACTATTGACACTAACCAAAATAATAGTGGTGATTGGGTTAATAGTGTAATGAACTTCGCTATGGAGACATCACTTCCAGTTATTAAAGAACAAAATAACTACGAATGGGTTAAATACCAAAGTGATTTGGGTGATGAATATCCAGAGTATTTAGAAAACTTATATAACACTTCACCAACACATCAAGCGATTGTAAACACTAAATCAATGATTGTTGCTGGGGATGGTTTTGAGGTTGATGATGAAAGATTATCAGAAGACCAAAAATTAGAGTTATATAAGTTGATGGAATTTACTGATGGTAAAAGAGACATTGAAGATTTCATCAAAGACTTATCAAAAGACAATGAGTTATATGGTAGTATCGCTATTGAGGTGATATGGAGTTTAGACTTCTCTAAGATAGTTAAAATAAGTAGGATTAGTCCAAAACATATTCGTTGTGGAAAGTTTGAGGATGGTGAGATTAAACAATACTTCTATAAGAGGGATTGGAATGATAGAAGAGAAGATGTTACAAAGATACATGGGTTTGATATTAACGATAAAGAACACCACAGACAACTTATTTATTGGGGAACACATATGGTTAGTAATGAATATTATTGGGAACCATCTTATATCGCTTCAACAAATTGGATTGAATTAGAAGCGAATACAGGACTGTTTTATAGAAGTTTAATGGAGAATGGTTTCAACCCATCAATGATTGTTAAATTCTTCCGTAAACCAGCATCATTGGAAGAAAGAGACGAAGTGGTGAGAGGATTAAAACAATCATTCGGTGGTGTAAAGAATAGTGGTAAAGCGGTTGTATTATTCTCAGATGGTAAGGAACTAGCCCCAGAAATAGAACCAATCCAAACTCAAAACCTAGATAAACAATACACCGTATTAGCGGACCAAATCCAATCTAAGATACTTACAGGTGCTAGGGTAACTACACCATCATTATTTGGTATTGTGACACCTGGTAAGTTAGGAGAGAGTGATTTTGAGACACAAGTAGAAGCATTCACCAAATTCGTAATACGTCCTCAACAACAATTCCTTAATAGGGTTATAAATAAATTATTAAAGGTTAACGGATTGGATGTAAATTTTAGAATTACCCCATTAGAGTTAGGGAAAAATAATACAACAGAAAACTAAAATATTTTTTGTATATTTGTAATATGGAAAAGAAATATAATTATACATATCAGATTAAAAACCTAATAAATGGTAAAACCTATATTGGGGTTCATTCAACGGATGACCTAAATGATGGATATATGGGTAGTGGTTATAGATTAAAACAATCTATGAAAAAACATGGTAAGGAAAACTTTGTTAAAACCATTATGTGTTTCTTTGATACTGCTAAGGAGGCTTATGAAGAAGAAGAGTTTTTGGTTGATGAGAAGTGGGTTAAAAGAAAAGATACTTATAATATGGCTATCGGTGGTGGTATACCACCATCACATAAAGGTGTTAAAAGGTCCAAAGAAACTAAACAAAAAATTAGGGAATATCAATTAGGAACAAAAAAACCTTGGAGTTCTGAATGGAATAAAAAAAATAAGGTTGGGAATAAAAATTGTGTCGGTAGAAAATATACGGAAGAAACTATAAAGAAAATGAGTTTAAGTTCTAATAATGTTGGTAACAATAACCCTATGTATGGGAAAGAACATTCAGAACAAACAAAAGAATTGATTAGACAAAAAACACAATTTAGAAAAAAAGATAATTTACCGATGTATATAACAAATAGGAATAAAAATAAAAATACTTATCAAGTTACATATAAAGGTAAATATGTAGGAGTATATCCAACTATTGAAGAGGCGGTAAAAGGTAGAGACAACTACATAAACAACATAAATAATACTTTATAAAAAAGAATATAAAATGGCATATAATACATTTACATCATTCGTAAGCGAAAATTATCTAAAAGGTTTCACCCCAATATCAAAGAATATTGATATTGAAGAGGTTACGCCCTTTCTTGAGGAGACCGAACTTATTGATGTTAGAGAGTTAGTGGGAAAACCACTTTATGACGATTTGAAAACAAAGTTTATTAACCAAACATTAGATACTAATGAGATTGAATTGGTAAACTTATTAAAGAGAGGTATATCATATAAATCCGCATCACAAGCGTTACCATTCTTAAACACAAAGATTACATCAAAAGGTGTTCAAAAACTTAGAGGTGATTATTCTGAAGCTGGTAGTATGGAAGAGATGAAATATCTTAGAAGAGAATTAGAGAATAAGAGTGAATATTTTTTTGAACGTTGTGTAGAATATCTATGTAAGAATAGTAAATACTTCCCATTATACAACGTTTCTGATGACGTTGAAGGGATTATATCAACTAGTGAAACAAGATACGACAGTGATATCTATTTTGATGAACCTGGTGATTTAAGATTAAATAAATACCTTTATGGTCAAAACAAAAATATTTGATATGAAAACTAAGATATTATTATTTTTAATGAGTGGATGTTCTCTTCTTATGCCCATCAAACCACTGATACTAATTGTGGTTGGTATGGTTATGTTAGATACCATATTTGGTGTATGGGCTTGTCTAAAAATACAGGGTAGAAAAGAGTTTCGTAGTGGTAAGTTATTTAACATAGTCCCAAAGATTTTTTTATACAGTATAACGATACTTTTATCTTTTCTAATGGATAAGTATATCTTTGAAGGAGTTCTCTTCTCTATCCCTTTCTTTTTGAGTAAGGCTGCTAGTATTCTATGGATATATATTGAAGCAAAGAGTATTGATGAGAATTCACAGAAAATGGGTAATAAACCTATCTTAACAATAATCAAAGAATTATTGGGTGGGGTTAAACAATTAAAAAAGGATTTCAATGAAACAAAAAAATGATGAATGGGATGATTGGTATCCAGACCAAAGTATTTAAATTAAAAAAGGGTGAGAATATTCTCACCCTTTAATTTGATAACAAAAACCTAAACAGAATTATTTATTAAATTCTAATACAAATATATATCATTTATCTTATCATATCAACACTACCTTCATTTATTTTATCAAAAGTATAAAATTCCAATTCTTCCCTAATCCTTTTTTCTTTGGTTAGTTTTTCCCAACGCTTTTGTGATTTCTTCTTCCACCATTCAATCATATACTCTAAATTATGTTTATGGTAATTTTGACCTTCTATTAATTCAGTATCTTCACCTGTAATATATTCTTTATAATTCTCATAGCCAAAGTTGGAATAATAAAATCTTTTTTTAGTTTTTGACTTCATCTTATCCTTAATGAACTTATTGAAGTCAGTTACCTTTTTTTGTCCCCAATATTCTTTAATATGATGTTTTAGGATTGAGATAAACTTATTGAATTCTCTCATCTTAGGTGCTGATTTATTAAATCCTCTTTTTTTATCATATGGTTCCACCAATTTACCATCCCATATATCAACACCATACACTTCTCTCATTCTATTTAGAAGTGGTTTATATACTTCATCAGTTGGGAATATAAACATATCACTCTCAGTTAAGTCAGAATATCTAATAAATGGTTTTAATCCATCGTATTGAGATACACCCTTTATATCCCCATATAAGGACGTTGTTTCCCACCAACATATATCAACACCTCTTTCACCATATTGTTTGTTAAACATCTCCCTAACCTCATGAGAACAAGATATAAGTGATAATAATTTACCACCCAAACAATTATAACCAAATGGTTGGACTGGAACGATAATACTTCCATTATACATATGTTTATTCACCATACCACCATTTAGTTTAACACCATCAAATAATGTTGTCCTTGGTTTGATTGAGATACAAGGTGATGCTATCCTTAAAAACCCAATATACTTATCGGTTGTTTCTTCCTTAACACCTATCATAATTCTTCTACCAATTTGATTTTCTAATGGCATAGAAGTAAGAGGTAACACCATATCAGTCCATAACTTGTGTGACATTACCTCTAACTTAATTTTAAAATCTTTTGGGGGTATTGTATAATCATTAAAGAAATTGTCCATTAGAAGTGATGTATCAACGTCTTTGGTTACTTCCTTCTTTTTCTCTAAAAAATAATCTTTGATTGTATCAATGTTTTCGTAGAAACCTACTAAATTGTTTAGTATTTCTTTTACCTCTGTTTTTTCTAATTTTATATCCATACAATAAAATATAATAAACCTATTTATTGTAGGCAAATTCTATTTCCAAATCTCTGTATCCTTTGGTATATTAACAACTCTGAATATCTTTCTCCAAAAGTTTCTATGGATACAAACACCCTCAACTCTTCCACCATCACCAGATTGTAATTTCCATTCAATACCATCACCATCTTTTTTATGTGTCATTACAAAGTCTCTTAAATCGTCTGATTGGATGAAGTATGCTTGTTCAAAGTCTGGAAAGTAATATACGAAGTAATCTGCTTGTGATGACATAATACCAGAAGGTTTTCCACTACAACTTGTCTCAATAAAGATATTCCAAGTCATTACATCTTTGAAGAACTCATATCGGTCCGTTTTTACTTCAAAAGTTAGTTCACTATTATTTTCTTTATTCTTAATTTTGAAATCATAAAGTTTATCGTTTCTAAACTCTACTACCTCATAGTGAGGTTTTTTGTTGGTAATGTAGTCAGCTATTATTCTTTCACCGATATTACCTTGTTCTAGGTCATTTAACCATTTACTCATTTTAATTCTTTTAAATTTATTGTTATCTATATAATAAATATGTGAAAAATTATTTTTGTTAACGTCTAGGTAAATATTTTTTAATTTTTCTTCTCCATATCTGATATCTTTTCTTATCAGCTTCGGTAAATTTACTATTGGTAAATGGATTTAGGACTTCTTCTCCCTTTGGTGATAACTTATATTCGTAATAGGATATTATCTCTTTCAGTCTATTAACACCTATTATTTCTTCAATCTTTTTAAGTATTGGGTTTTCATCTTCAAATACTTCAATAAAACCATCGTTTTCTTCGTTCTCTTCAACTATCTTCATATCTTCGGTATATAGTGTCCTTTTTTTATTATAAAGTCCATAGAGATGATTTCTGTAACTAATAAACATATAGTTGGATAAGTTGTCCATATCTATTTTATTATTCTTATATGCTTCAAGTATCTTTAATAATACACCATTCGCTACATCATCTTTATCCATTGGTAATACTTTTCTTAGGTAACCAGAAAAGTGATATTCCCACTTTTTTCTATTCTCTTCAAAAACATTTAAAATCTCTTCCATATAAAAAAATATAAAAATAATTAAGAATGTTTTTGCCTATACGAAATATTATTCTTACATTTGTTTAAGATACAAAAACAAGAATTATGATTGATTTAAGTAAAACTTCCAATTTAAAGAAACTAAATATCAACTTATCACACATTGGTTGGATATGTTATAGTTATACACCTCAATACTTATATTACTGTAAGGGTAGTCAAATCTTAATACTTAATTTGAATGCTAAGGTAATAAGGTCAATTCAATTCAATAATGATAAACAACATTATAGATTAGATTACTTTGATATTAACTCTATTGAAGAGTTGATATGTAATGTATAAATACCTTATCTAAGTTGGTGATGAATGTAGGGTAGGTTACCATATAGTAACCAGGTAGGATACCATATGGTAACTAGGTAGGATACCATATGGTAACCTCATTATTATACTAACTAATTAAACTATATTATTAGAATAAAATATTATACTATATATTAATATAATAATTATAATATAGATTTTTTTAGTAATTTAGTTGAAGTATTAAAAATAAAATAATATTTTTATATAAGTTTTTTGAACTTTTACAAATTTCTATATATTTATATAAAAAGAGAGTAAACTCTTCCAAATTAAATCCCCTTGTTGGTGGGGATAAGCTCCCACCAACTTCTCTTAGGGTAAAAGAGAAAAAAAATAAGAGAATATAAATAAATTAAAATGAACAAATTAGAATTACTCCAACAAAAAACAAATGGATTTAATTTTATTAAATCTTATCCAATCCTAAGAAAATTAAATATATCACCAATTAGTATTAATATACTTGAATTAGTATTATCATATGAAGATAATAATCAAGAATTCTATATGAGTAGAAAGGAGATGGCTAATATATTATCTTCAACCGAAGGAACTATCAAAAAAAGTATTAGTTTATTGATTAAATCCAACTATGTTATAGTTAATACCAAATCTAATTATAATGGCACCAATGGTGGTAGTAAAAGTAGTATCAAAGTTAATATAGATTATATCATCCAATTACTCACAGAGAAGAGTTCTAACGAAGTTAAACAAGAAACTAATACCAATACACCGAAGGTGGATAAAGAACCTCTTAAAACTAATAATATCCAACCAGAGATAAAAGAAGATACCAATGAAGATATTATTAAAACAATTACCAATATCAAAGGTGAGATAATGAATATTGATAATGACTTAATAGAATTCTTCAATGAAAAGATTAAAAATAAAAAAGGTTATATCAAAAGACAATTGAAAACAAGTAGCGAAGAATATATGAACACCAAGTTAAGAGAAAAAAGAAAAGAGGTAGAACAATTTGAAATAGATATAAGAAATTTATATAATAAAAATATACCAAACTAGTCTTTTTCTAAAAAACTAGATATTTATATATAAAGAGAAAGATATGACAAACCTAGAAAGATTACGTGAATTAGTTCAAATCATTGAACAAGAACAAATCAAACTTCCAGAAATGGATAATGATTTAAAGAACTGGATTGAAGAATACAGGACTAAGATAACAGAAAGAATTCTTAGTAAATATGAAGATACAATTACAAAAACTGATGAAGAATTATAATATGAAGAAGATAGAGTTATACATTGATAAAGTTTTAGAGACAAAGGAACTTGGTGATAGTATAGATTGGTTGGTTGATTTAGGAACCATCAATACAAGTGGTGATGAATTGGTTGATAACTACGCTAACGAAATGGAGAGTTATACATTACTTATAATCACCCAACTAAGTGAAGAGAATTATGAATTCTGTGGTAAGGTTAGAGACGCTATTGAAATTATCACAGAAGATATCCAAAGACTTATTAAGATGAAGAAGTTGGATGAGGATGAAAAGTATGAATTACTTAAAGAGATAGAGTTTATTTATGATGTATATAAATTATCGTTAAAGAAACTCATTGAGGATTTTATATAAATATTCTATTTGCCATAATGGGATAATTGTTTTATAAGGTTTAATTTTTATTGTTATTATCTAAAAGAGGGAATTACGAAAGTTTTTCCCTTTTTTGTTTTGCCTGTATTAAAAATTTTTCTTATATTTGTTATATAACAATAAAACGATAGAATTATGGAGAATTTATTAGATTTAAACAAAGAAAACAAAGTAGGATTAGTTAAGTATAAAAACTTAATAAGAAGAATGGGTTATAACATTGATAACCTTCAAATGTATAATGTTAATATCAATAAATTACCAAATTCAATTATCAAACATAAAGTGGCTATTGAATTAGTTAAGGGTAATTGTTTTGTGGTAATAACAAAGATACAGGACCCAATAGATAATTCAAATGTATATTCAGTTGAAGTATTACACAGATACACAGATAATGAAGTATTAGAACATGAAGGAAAACAAGTAGTTAAATTCAGTGAATTACGTTACTTATTAAGTGATATAGATTTCAACTACTTTAACAATAGAAAAGTTAGAACTATGGAGTATGAAATTGCTATCAAAGACTTCACCGTTGATATCTTAGATGAAGAATTACCATTCTAAAAAAAACAAGAAATAGAATTAAGAGGGACTACAATCCCTCTTTTTTCGTTTCTAAGAGACTTAAATAAACAAATGGTAGTCTAACTATACTTTATGGTATAACATCGTAATATGATGGTTTAAAAACAAAATTAGAGATGCCTAGAAAGAAGAAACCAAAGTTTAAAAAGGATGACTTAGTTAAGATGATAGTTGATTGGGCTATTGATGGAATACCACAGGCTAAAATCAAACAAGATATCTTAAAGTTGGGTTATCAAATATCTTATTTCTATACCCTATACAACGAAGCGAAACCAATCATCAGAGAAACACTGATAGAGGTATCAAAGGATAGATTAGAAGAAACAATCGCTGAGATGGAACGACAATACTATGAAGCGTTGAATGATGGTGATAGAAGACTTGCCAATGATATTAGAAAAGAAATAAATAAGATAAGTGGATTACACCAACAAAAGGTTGATATCACAAGCAAAGGTGATAAGATAAATAATATTGAAGTAATCAAAATAATAGAAGTTAAAAACGAAGAAGATGAAGAAACTAAAACTGAAAAGTAAATACGAAGGATTAAGAGTAACACGAAGTGATATTAGAATTGGTAAAATCACTTTTGATGCTAACACAGTTAAACCAGAACATTACCAAAACTATTATGATTTAGGTTTCACTGAACTATTTGATATAGTAGAAGAAGAGGAACCAAAGAAGGAAATCATAGTTGAGGATAAATTGGTTAAACCAAAAAGAAAAACCCCTACAAGACGTAGAAAGAAAACAGATAACAATAAAGAAACTGATAAGTAATGGACTACGATAAGATTAAAAGATTACATTGGTTAAGGGTATTCATCAATGATGGTATCATATCAACCAATGTTAAACGTATTAAATGGGATAGTGAAACAGAAGAGTTGGTAATACAATTCCAAAATAACGCCTATTACACTTACTTCAATGTTCCAGAAGGTATCTTCAATAGAGTTGAGGATGGATTAGCGGGAACAAAAACATCTGGACCATGGGGACCTGTTGGTAAATTCCCATCGGTTGGTGCCGCTGTTCATCAGTATTTAATTGAAGGTGGTTTCAGTTATAGAAGAGGTGGAAGAATATAATATTATATAAAACAATTTAAAGATGCCATTAAAAAGATGTCAAGAAAATAACCAACAAGGTTGGAAGTGGGGTGATGAAGGAAAATGTTATGTAGGTCCAGATGCTAAGGAGAAAGCGTTACAACAAGGTAGAGCCATTGGAGACTACGAATTAGAAACATATAATGATTATCCTAAGTCAGCGTCAGAAAACGCCTGTAAAGTCCTTAGATGGAGAGATGAACACGGAGATGAAGTTGAAGGAATGACTAGGGTTGGATGGACTAGAGCCAATCAATTATGTAAGGGTGAGAATATCAGTAGGGATACAATTAGTAGAATGGCTTCATTCGCTAGACATAGACAAAACGCTGAAATATCAGAAGAGTTTAAAGGAACCCCTTGGAAAGATAAAGGATATGTAGCATGGTTAGGATGGGGCGGAACCAGTGGAATTGAATGGGCACAAAGAAAACTAAAACAGATTGATGAGATGGAGAAGATAGAAACCTTCTCACGTTATATTAGAAAGGATATGAGGATATCTATTGACTATGATGGTATAATCACTAATAAGGCGATTATAGATATCTTAAATGGATTAAAACCCTTTTCAATTAAAGAGTTATTTATCATCACCAACAGAATGGATACAGGTATGATTAGACTAGCGAATAAGTTAGACATATCAAGAAATAGAATAATAAGGGTTAAGGATGATACACAAAAGTATAATGAAATAATCAACAACAGGATAGATTATCACATTGATAACAATAATGACTTCCTTAACATCATTGGAGATAGAGGTGTAGAAGTATAATGGAGTTAGAGTTAAAAACCACTAAGGTATTTAGTAAAAATCATCAACAATTATCAAATGATGATATTAGATTTATAATCAATCAAGGAGGGAGTAGGAGTAGTAAAACCTATTCCCTTTGTCAGTTATTGATAGTATACGCATTACAAAACCCTAATAAGGTAATATCTATTGTGAGGAAGTCATTCCCAGCGTTACGTGCTACAGTAATGAGAGATTTCTTTGAGGTGTTAAAAGATTTAGATTTATATAATAGTGAATATCACAATAAGACAAATCACATATATAGATTTCCAAATGGGACAGAGATAGAATTCTTCTCAGTTGATGATGAACAAAAGATAAGAGGTAGAAAGAGAGATATCTGTTGGTGTAATGAGGCGAATGAATTATCAAGAGATGAATTCGTTCAGTTGAATATTAGGACTGATAATAAATTCTTTTGTGATTTCAATCCAAGTGATACGGAACATTGGTTATATGACTTAATAGAGAGACCAGACGCAATCAAACTTCATTCAACATATAAGGATAACCCATTCCTTCCAAAGTCCCTTGTAAAGGAAATTGAGGAGTTGATAAAGACAGATGAGGATTATTATAATATATACGCATTAGGTATCCCATCAAAATCAAAACATACAATATACAATCACCAAAAAGATTTTTCATTCCTTCCAGAGAAGACAGAAACAATATTAGGATTAGACTTTGGATACCAACACCCCACAGCGTTGATAAGATGTGATTTCGTAGAGAATGAAGTCTATGTTCAAGAATTACTATATGAGAGTTATTTAACAACACCAGAATTAATAGATAGATTAAAAGAGATATTTAAATTAAATTCATTGGATGCTAACACCAAAATCATATGTGATTACGCTAGACCAGAGATAATAGAGGATTTAAGACGTAATGGGTTTTATTGTATAAACGCCATTAAGAATGTCAATGAAGGTATTGATAGTGTTAAATCAAAACAACTATTTGTCCATAAGGATAGTTTCAATCTTAAAAAAGAATTTAATAACTATAAATGGAAGATGAGGGGTGACCAATTATTGGATGAACCAATTAAGAAGTTTGATGATGGAATGGATGCTATGAGATACGCTATTCTATACTATAAGAGAAACAATGTTGATGTAGGTGGATGGGAATTTACATCTTTTTCAATATAAAACTGAACTTTACCAAATTTCTACATATTTATATAATAAAAGATAAATATGCCCGTATGTCTAATGGATTATACAAAAGAGATAAATAACTTTATTGAGATTAGGTATGATTACCTATTGGAATGTGCCACAAACATTCTTAGAAAGAATAATAGGGGTATAGACCCCACAGAGTTAGTCAGTGAACTAACAATCCATTTACTCACCAACGAAGAGAAAATACAGGACTATATAAGATTAAATAGGTTGGAAGCGTTTTGTGTCAGTTGGATGAATATACAAGGAAAGTATAACACATCACCCATCAACTTAAAATACACAATAAAAGCGTATGAGATGGATGACTATACAAAAGAAACCTATGGTGAGATAGATGAAAAGATAGATAAGATAGATAAACACGAATACGAACAAGATTTACTAAAACACTTTACCGAAGAACAAGTAGGAAAGATTATGTTGGTAGATAATATATACCCTTCCCTCACCAAATCTGAACAGATATTATTTAACGCCTATTTCATTGAGAACTTATCGTATGATAAGATAGTTAAGAAATACACATTTTTTAGAGAGAAGGATGGTAAGAGGATTAAATATAAATCAAAGAAAAGTATATATAACCTTATGAAGGATTTAAAAGAAAAAATAAATAAATTGATAGAAGAATAAATTATGGAAAAAGTAAGATTGATGAATGGAGACAACTTAGAGTTGTTAAAAAAATTAGAAGATAATTCAGTTGATAGTGTGGTTACTGACCCACCATATGGATTATCATTTATGAATAAGAAATGGGATTATGATGTGCCTTCAATAGAGTTTTGGAAAGAGGTATATAGAGTATTAAAACCAGGAGGACATATATTATCATTCGGTGGAACAAGAACATATCACAGAATGGTTGTGAATATGGAAGATGCTGGTTTTGAGATTAGAGACCAAATACAATGGATATATGGTAGTGGTTTCCCTAAATCACATAATATAGGTAAGTCATATGATAAGAAGATGGGTAATGATAAATATGAAGGATTTGGAACATCACTTAAACCAGCAAACGAACCAATAGTGTTAGCAAGAAAACCATTAAGTGAAAAGACTATTGTTGATAATGTTATTGAATGGGGGACAGGTGGAATAAATATTGATGGATGTAGAATTGGTAGTGAGGTTAGGACAACAGAAGGTAGATGGCCAGCCAATGTTATTTTAGATGATGAAGCTGGTAAGGTATTAGACGAACAGAGTGTAGGTTCATCAAGATTTTTCTATAACGCCAAAGTTAGTAAGAAAGAAAGGAATATGGGGTTGGATAATTTTGAAGATAAAAAAAGACCAGGACAAAATGATACTGGTTTATATTCATCAAGTCCATATTGTATTGATTGTGGTAAGACGATAAATGGAACAAACGACCATAGTAATTGTAAAGAAGGATTAGAATATAAATCATCATCAACTACAACAAAAAACAACCACCCAACAGTAAAACCTGTAAGTTTAATGGCATACCTAGTTAGATTGATAACACCACCAAATGGAGTAGTTTTAGACCCATATATGGGTAGTGGTTCAACAGGGATTGCCACTCTATTAGAAGGGTTTAATTTTATAGGGATGGAAATGGATGAAGAATACTTTAAGATTGCTGAGGCAAGAATAAATAACTACGAGGAATATAGACAATTTATAAAATAATTATGGATATAATATTAGAATTATTTGGGTTGTGTTGTATCACAATCCTTTTTGTTACAAGTGAACCAATGGTATTGATTAAACGCCACTTAGGTTTTAAGGAAGAATATTACTATGAATGGGCACCAATTAAACAATTTATATTTAGATTGATTACGTGTTGTCTATGTAGTGGATTTTGGATTGGGTTGGTATATACTCAATCCATATTACTTGCTTCAATAATATCAGTTATGTCTGAGATAATAAATACACAATTAAAAACTAATAAATTATGAACCCATATATAAAAGAATTTTTTAAAGATTTAACAGATGAAAACCTACATGATAAAGTAGGTGAATTACTGGATGGTATAAAAGGTAATAAAGTATCTTCTATCCAAACAGATATTATGTTCTCTTTACACAATAGAATATTCAAAGAAAAGGAACATACTAAGTCTTGCTCTAGTTGTAGGGGTAGAGTATATAATAGATTGAAGGATTGGTATAAAAACAATTTAATAGAATAATATATTTTATAATATGAAGTTTAAAAGTAGATATGATTGGAGTGATATCAAGTTATACCAAATACAGGAAATTGATACACTACCAGAGTTTGATAGTAAGTTAGATATGATGATTGAACAATTATCAATACTTACTGATACAGACCCTTATGATATTAAAAGATTACCAATAGAAGAAATGGTAAGTGAGTTTAATAAATGGGATTTTATAAATGAAACACCTAAACCTAAGGCGATTGAAAAGATTAAGGTTAATGGTGTATCATATGGTTTGGTAAATTTTGATGAGATGTCATTATCCCAACTTGTGGATATTGAAGAATATGTTAGTGATGGTATAATTAAAAACGCCCATAAGATATTATCGGTGTTATATTTACCATACAAAAATAAACTCTCTAAGAAACTAAAACCATACGAACCTAATAAAGAGTTGGAAGAAGGATTAAAGTCCGTTACGTTGGATAAAATATACCCAACATTGGTTTTTTTTTATCTTATCGTTCAGACTTATTTAAACGCTTCACAACAATCTTTGGAGAAGAAGTTGAACGAGATGGTTCCAATGATGACGAAGGAGGAAAGAAAACAATTGGGGATGCTAAGGCAGAGGCTGAGGAAAAAATTAGACAAAAGTGGAATTGGATGAAACTAATTGATATGTTAGCGAATGAGGACATATTAAAAATGGAAGACGTAGTTAAATTACCTATGTTACAATGTCTTGTTTATCTCCAATATAAAATAGAATTAAATAATGTTGAAAAAAATAAATACTAATGGCGAAACCAATAACATATAATCAAATCATTCAAGTGTTTAGAACCGTAGCGAATAAACATTTACAGATAAATCACTTTGGACATGGAATGATTGAGGACGTAAATACTTTCCAACAGGAAGACGATAAATTCCCTGTCCTATGGGTAGTCCCACAATCAACGAGATTGACTAACAATTCAACTGTATATAGGATGAGGGTATTAGTTTTTGATATAGATAAGACTAGTGATGATTATAGAACTGAAATACTAAGTGATACACTTCAAATCGTAAGTGATGTAATTAAATACTTAAAGAATGAAGATTGGGATTATGGTGTATTACAAGACCAAAATTGTATCCCATTCGTTCAAAAGTTTGTTGATTATTGTGCTGGATGGTATTCTGATATTGAGATAGAAACTGTATCAAATAATAATCCTTGTAATATTCCAGAATAATGACACAACAAGAACTTGAAAATAATTTAAGACAACTAGCGGAGAGACTTGAATATGATATGAAAGATATCATTGAATTGAATGGTGCTATCGCTACAGGGACTTTATTAAATGATTTATCAGTTCAATTTGAAGAAGAGAATGATGGGTATAGGATAGCGGTTAGTTATCCATTTTATGGTAGGTTTATTGACCAAGGTAGAAACCCCTCAACTAAACTACCACCATTGGATGCTATTAGAGAATGGACAAGAATAAAAGGAATTCCAGATGACGCTGTATTTCCAATCGCTAGAAGTATAGCGGAGAATGGATATGATGGTATCAACTTTACGAGAGTATTTTTTGGTAAAGAAGAGAAGGATGCCCTTAAAAAGAATATAGGAGAAAACTATATGAAATATATAACTACAATTTTAACAAACGACTAAACTATGAGTTTTACATTTTATCATACACCGTTTGATGGTATATCACCAAATATAACACCAATTTATAATGGGTTACCATACTCATTACTTACAGTATCCCAATGGTATGAAAGACCTGGGTTTAAATATGTCGCTGACATTTATGTTGATGGAGGAACTGATAGGGTTGCTAGACTTAAACACGATGCGGATAAGGATACCAATGTAGGAGTATTTGACTTTGGTAGAATAATTGAGAATTGGGTTTATAATGAAGCACCTGTTAATAACTCAACATTACAATCATTCTCACCATTTAATGATAAAGAAAAATCTGTTATACCATTTGAAATTAAATGGGGTATGGAAATGGATAGATATGATATCATTATTAATTGGTTACCATCATTGGGTAATGCTAGACTTGTTGCGGATAGTGGTAATCATAATTTAAGAACAGGTGATTATGTTGTTATTAGAGGATGTGGTGAAGATAGTTATAATGGTGCTCATAGAGTAATAGGGACAACCACATCAACTGCTAGAATTGAAACACCATATGTATCCAATCCAACTGAGAAGGGTGAATTTATTGAGGCGGAAGGATTTGTAGATAATAACTATTGGTATGATTATGACCAACAAAGAGGTATGATTGGTTGGATTATACCAACATTTAGACCTACTGAGATTGAAGTGGGAGATACGGTTACAATAGTTCAAGACCCAGGTGCTACAAACCCAGGTTATGATGGTGAATGGTTAGTTGTAGGTATTGACACAACAGTAGTTGGTGGAACAACATATCAAAGAATTAAAACTAATTGTCCATGGTTAGGTAATACCCCTCTTAATGGTGGTGCTATTTATCCAACAAATAGAAAAAGAATTAATGAGAATTTAGATACATCTGGTGGTTATGTATTCAATGGTGTGTTACAATATGATGAATACTTAGATTGGGACCCATCAGAATATCAATTAGGTTTTACAAGTGGTAAATTCTTAACTAATTTACCTCAATTAAATATGATTAAAGGGTTACACTCAAACACTGATAATACAAGGATGTTGAAGTGTTCAAGAGATGAGTATTTAACTTTATCATTCTTATATGGTGATTTAAAGGATGAACAAATAAATCAAGTTTATTTTACATTCTATGATGAGAATAACAATATTATTCAAACAGGTTTAGACGCACCAGCAACACCAAATACAGGTGATAATATGGTTGATGTAGGGGTAGGTCCAAAGAATATAACTTTATTCTCACCAAACCCAAATCCACCAAATGGAACTAAATACTATACAGTTGAATTAAGATATGCTTCAACACAACCATTTGGATTAAAGGTTGGTGAAAGAATTACAATTTATTTAACTGAATGTAATAGATATACAAATAAGAGAATTAAGTATCTAAATAGATTAGGTGGATGGGATTACTTTGATTTCAAACTTAGAAGTGAAGAAACAGTTGAAGTTGAAAGAAGTCAATTTAGAAGAAACCTTAGACAATTAAATTCATCAAAAGATTATACATATAGAGTAGGTGATAGAGGTAATACAACATACAATGTAAATGCGTTAAGAACTGAAAGTGTTAGGACTGATTGGTTAACACCAGGTGAGGCTAACGTATTGGAAGAATTATGGACATCACCACAGGTATTCTTATTAAAGGATGACCCAAAAGGTAATTTAAAACAATATCCAATCAATATCACAACAAATAACCTTGATAAGGGTAAGGGTGAGAATTTTGGATTGATTAGATATGAAATTGATTATGAATACTCAAATAATATAATGACACAAAGACTATAATATGGATTTTAGAATAGAAGCGACATTACAAGATGAAAGTAGTAGTGTAAATTTAGATTTATATGGTGATTTAGATATTAGTGTAATTTACAACTTATCTGATATTAGAGAACCAGAAAGTAGAAAAACAAACTACACTAGAACTATTGAATTACCAGCAACCAAAAGAAATAATAGATTTTTTGATGGTATTATTGAAGCTGGTTGGTCTCCTACTAAATTTAATCCAAATCTAAAAGTCAAAGCATCACTTTACAGAGACGATGAGAAGATTATTGAAGGTTATCTTCAATTAACCGATATCATTAAGAAGGCGGATTATATGGGTGGTGGAATTGATGAATATAAGGTTATCATCTATGGTGATTTATTTACATTCTTCTCAGACTTATCAGATACAGAATTAAACGCTATTGATTTTAGTGAATACAATCATAAATGGATAAGAGAAAATATCGTTAATAGTTGGGATACATCTATAATCAAGAATGGTAGTTCCAAAACATTTAATTTAGGTGATGGATATGTTTATCCAATGGAATGGAGAGGACAGACTGATACAGATTTTACAGTTGAAGATTTCTATCCAGCATTCTACGCTAAAACATTATGGGATAAAATATTCAATTATGTTGATGTTAAATACAAATCAACATTCCTTAATTCTGAGAGGTTTAGAAGACTTATATTACCATTTACAAGAGATAGGTTATATATACCAGATGAAGAAAAAGAAAATAGAGAATTTGAGGTTGAAACAGATGTAAATAACCAAAACTATCCAACTTGTTTTACTTCTGAGGATTATGGTAGACATTTAAAGATGTTTATGTATACAACAGTGGCTAACACTTACACAAACACCCCTTTAACATTCAATAACCAAATATCTGACCCAAATGACTTATGGGTATTAGAAAGATATTTTGAACCAAACTTTACAGGTGAACAATCAATCAATTTAGATTGTATCATCAACACAGTGTTTAGGGTTGTTGGTAATTGTCCTTCAACAGGGTTTCTTATAACAGGTCCTTATAATAAAATTAAAATTAAGTTATGGGATTTTACTGATAATGTTTTAATAGATGAAAGACAATTTGAGGTATTACACCCAACAGGAAATCAATTTGGATGGGTAAGAGTTGGAACATCAATAGCATGGAGTTACACAGGGACATTCATTGAAGGACATAGATATGGTTATTTAATGGATTATACGGTTCCAGAAGGTCCAAATGCGTCAAAGTTAGTAAACTTATTAGGACAACCGATAAATGGTAGAATGGATACTTATTTGGTTAGTGGTGGTAAGGTATTTAACGCTATTGGAGAATACTTATTTGAGGGTGATGAAATACCAATGAACCAAGCATTACCAGAGATGAGTGCTAAAGAATTCATTACATCAATCAATAGAATGTTTAACCTTTATTGGTATCCATTAGAAGATGGGACAATTAAGATTGAACCTAGGGATGATTTCTATTCTGATGATGATGTTGAGATTATTGATTGGACTGAAAAGGTAGATAGGAATAGTGAAATTACAATCACACCATTATCTCAATTAAGTAAGAAAGAATACTTATTCCATTATGAGGAAGATGATGATTATTATAACAAAGTTTATAAAGAGAATTTTGAAGAGGTATATGGGACTAAAAAGGTAACAGTCAATAATGACTTCCTTGAAGGTGAGTATAAGGTTGATATTTCTTTTTCAACATCACCATTGGTTAACTTAAATAATGAAGCGTTTAGAATTGTCCCAGCATATGTTGAATATGAAGATGGTTATTATGAGAGATATACACCAAATACTAGAATACATACTTATGGTGGGTTATTAAATTGTGATGAATGGGTATTTAATAGTAATGTAGAGAGTGAAATATCTAAATCGGTATATCCATACGCTGGACACTTAGATAATCCCTTAGAACCAACGTATGACATCTTATGGGATAATCCAAAGTTATATTACTTTGATTGGAAATATAAGACGAATGATAATCTATTCAATACGTATTGGTATAATGTAATGAGTGATATAACATCTGTTGAAGCACATATGTTAAAATGTAAGATGTATCACAACCAATACGATATTACAACTATAAATTTATTTGACACAATTCAAGTTGATGGAGTAAATTACGTAATCAATAGTATAGACCACAACCCAGTTACAATGATATCTGATGTTGAGTTGATTAAAATTAGTAGACAAAACATTAGGAATAAGTATAAGAAGAATACAGGTGGTGGTTCAACATCCACTGGTAATGGTAAAGGTGGTTGGACTTGGACTGACTTAAAGGAAAAAGAAAAGGTTAAAGAAAAAAAACCATGGGCTTGGGGACCATGGACTGATGGTGGTGGTAATGGAACTAACACTGTATCAACTACTACTTTTATAGATGATTGGAGGAGAAGAGAAAAAGAAAGGGTAACTAGGGAAAAAATAAGAAAGAATATCCTTACCAACTTAAATGAAATTAAGGGTAAATTAAATACTATCGCTTCAACTGCTTCTTATGTTAGAGTTATGGGTGATAGAAACATTGTTTCAGAAAGAGCGTCAAATATCCTAATACAAGGTAATGATAATATTGTTAAACCTAATTTAAGGAATGTTACAATTATTGGTAATGATACCATCGCTACCAAATCAGATACAACATATATCAATGGTGTTGAAATATCATCTAAGGAGGGTGTAGTTGAAGGTGGTGAAAATGGATGGTTATATAGTGGTGGAATAAATGAAGTTCAAAGTCCATTTAATAACACTTCCCTTATAACTAATATAGTTGCTGGTAGAGATACTGTTCAAGAAAAGAATGGGTTTAATACAATCAATTATTTGAATTGTGGTGTTGATAGTAATAATGACCCAAATGATAAACCACTATAAAAAACAAATTACATATATAATATATTTTATTTAAAGAATTAAAATGAGTAGAAAAAATCAAAACGCTAGAATTCAATTTAAATATTCAACCATTGGTGGGGTTACACCTACAATAGCCCCTTCAATGGACCACACAGATGGGACATGGTCCCCAACAGACTTATATGTTGGGGAATTCTTTTTGAATGCTGTTGATAACACTATGTGGGTTAGAACACTTACAGGTATCGTTCCATTAACATCTGGGACAACATCAATAAATATATCACAATTCGTAAATAAGAGTGGTGATACAATGACAGGGACATTAAACGGAACCGATTTTAGTGGTAATTCGTTTTATGGTAATTTATTTAGTGGAGGAACATTTTATGGGGATGGTAGTGGACTTACAGGTATTACCGCTGACGTATTAGTTCAAAACTTTACAGGTGGAACAGTAAGTGGTCCAACTACTTTTACGAATACACTTGATTTAACATCCGCATCAGTATCAGCATCAACAATAGATACCACAGGTAACTTAAACTTCATCAATGGTGATGTAACTATCCAAGGTGGTAATTTAGATGTATCTAACGCTGTTTCAGCTACTACATTTTATGGTGATGGTTCAAATCTTACAGGTATTAGTGGACTTACAGGATATTTTGAAAAAGAAAATGGTAGTTTAAAAGATACGGAAGGTGCTCATACAATTAGTGGAACATCACAATTATCAATCATAGCTGGTGGTAATGGTAATAGTATTATTGGTAGTAATGTAGGTGGTATTATTGGTGGTGATAGTAATGTTCTTGATAGTTCTAATGGTTCACTTATTTTCGGTGGTCAAAACAACACTATTGAAGTCAATTCAACAGCGTCATTTATATTAGGTGCTACTAGTAATATTACAGGTGGTGCTAACTATTCTGGTATATTCGGTGGAACAGGACACCAAATAACAGGTATTGATTGGGGATTTATTGTTGGTGGTGAAGGTAACACTAACGAAGGTCAAAATTATAGTGGTATTATCGGTGGTAGAGATAATACTATATCTGGGACTACATCATCTGGTGTTATAATTGGTGGTGTAAATAATGAGTTAAATGGACAAAGTAGTTATGATACGATTATAGGTGGTTATAACAACACTATCAACGGAACAACAAATACTGTTAGTAATAGTATTATTGGTGGTAATGGAAACACAATAGAAGGTGATTTAGA
>Ga0180432_10002046_pt1 | contig 30820 bp, 27 predicted proteins | sample SS_ome_10_FD_132414 | JGI IMG/M metagenome (GOLD analysis project Ga0180432, IMG submission 132414) | Hypersaline lake sediment archaeal communities from the Salton Sea, California, USA - SS_1_MS_2 metaG | ecosystem: Environmental > Aquatic > Non-marine Saline and Alkaline > Hypersaline >...
AGGCAATGCAGCTGCAGCCCCTGGAGCCGATGGTAACTACCAAGAGATAGATTCCGGTGATGGGACTGGAAGCATAATCAAATTCAATAATTCCAATGCTTCTAATCAAACAGTGATGGTAGTCAGCAATGGCCTTTTGGTCAATGCCCCTGATAACTCTAGAGATCAAGCTCTTGAGTCACTTGCTGGTCAAGTAGATGCTATGATTCCAACACTTGCAAGCGTTGCTGGTGTCCCTGAAGATGATTTTCAAGCTGCACCTAGCAATGTAGATTTAAAAGCTTTTGGGAGTAAAGTTAACTCACTTCAAAGATATAAGCAGATAAGCAACTCTGATAGTCCATATTCAGCCATATCTCCTGTAGAATTGCTTTTAGTGGATACAACAACGGCAGCAGTTACAGTAACTCTTCCAGCGTCACCAAGTATAGGTGATCGTATAATAGTTATGGATAGTCATAGTAACTTTGGAACAACAAGTTTAACAATAGATAGAAATGGCAATAACATAGATGGTTCAGCGGCAAATTTTACTATAAGTACCGATGACGCTTGGGCAGAATTCATTTATGTCGATTCAACCCGTGGTTGGGTAGTGAGGATATAATGGCAACTTACGAAGATAAGAAAGCAACACAAGCACAAGCAACAATACCAGATGCTACTGATTCTGAAACTGGCTTAATACAGTTAGATGATACATTTGCAGCCGATGCCTCAAATCCTGGTTTGTTAAAGGCAAATATACAAGATGTATCTACTTCGACAGATACCAGCACAGGACTTCAAGCCAATGTGGAGGGATATGGAAATGTATACACGCGCACAGTTAATGGATTTTCAGACCATGCTGCTATTATTACTGTAACTTTTATGTATAGATATGATAATAATAATGGTACAGCATTAACCACTAGACCTAGAATTCATATATATGATACAACGTCCACAGATACCATTAACAATGAAGTTCAAAATATTGGAGTGGTAACTGGTTTTGATGATAAAATTTTGAGAACTGTTACATGTATTGCACCACCAGTAACAGGCACAACATATACTATTGAAGCATGGGAAGAAAATACTGGTGGTGGAAGCTACAATGCCACAAATGGAATGTTAAGTATTTCATGTACAAAACTTGTATTACCTTAAGGATAGAACATGGTTGACTTAATTAGAAAAACAGCAGGTGCCAATAACGGCGGTGAACTAGATAGTGATAACCCGCAAGTTATCAAAGGTACAAAAACCTTTGATGATGACGTTACATTCAATGGCACTGTTAACATAGATGCTATCGGTGGCAATGCTGGTGGTATTAACTATTTAGAAGGTGACAATACATCTTTTGAGAATGGAACAGTAGGCGACTGGACCCTATACAAAGATGCAGAACAATCGACACCTGAAGACGGTACAGGTGGAAGCCCTAGTGTGACGTTTGCAGCCTCTAACTCATCTCCACTTAGAAATACTTACTCCGGTATCCTCTCTAAGGGGGCATCAAATTTATTAGGTGAAGGTGTTGGTATAGATTTTACAATCGATGATGCTGATAAGAATCAAATGTTAACAGTATCATTTGATTATTCAGGCTCTGAAAATTTTAGATATGCCAGGAATAATGCTTTAGAAGAAGTTGTTGATTTTTATTCTGGTGGCCTTAATGAAAAATCTATTTGGGATTATACCTCTGGAGATATTATTATTAATAGCTACTTAGATGATTGGGTAGCAGATGGTAGTACTGTAGAAGCTGTTAGTTTTTGGCTAGCTAAGGGAGCAGGTACAGTTGGTAATGCGCGGCTTATATATATTCAGGCAGATGTTCCATCTGGGGCACCAACAGTTGCCTCTAGTTGGATTAGTCTTTCTGGAGTAGGCACATTACGAGAAGAATTTGTGTTTCCTCTTACAACCCCTATTGATACCACAAATGGCGATAAATATTGGTGGGGTATTGAAATTGATATAACCACTACGAATAATACTGTAGAAATACAATCTAATAATGCATCAACCACCAATGAAACATCAATTTATCTAAGATATATTGGTGATTCATATGAACTTCAATCTAGTCAGCAATTGGATTATAAAATATATACACGAGATGATAGTGCAGTTAATGGCGATGTTATGCCCTGGATATATGATGTTGATAATACTGAGTTAATAGCTTTAGCACCTAATAAACTAGGCGGAAGTGGTAAATTTTCTGGTTCTTTCCTTGCAACTGATAGTTCAAACTACAGATTAATACTCCATACATCTAGTATAAATGATGAGTTATGGGATTTAAAAATAGATAATATTGTTGTTGGACCTCAAGATGTAATTGCAATCCCAGATCCGAGATGGCCGAGCTATGACGAGAGTGAGGTTACAATAACGGAAGATACAGCATTTACTATAGATGCGGTAAAAGCTAATTTAATACCGTATGAAACAGCAGATAGTAAATGGAGATTAAAATTCAATATATATATGGATTTATCTGGCAGTCCGGGTGGTGGGACTCCATGGAACATTAACTTAGCTAATACAACTTTTGCGAATGAAGATACATTTTTCTACCAAGCTCTCGCTGTAAACGGGACATCTCCTACAGACGCTAACAGATCATACGGTATGTGCTTACCGAATACAGGTAATATTTACTTAGATTCGGCAACAACACGGTCAAGATGGAATATATCAGGCGACGTATTACTTGAATCCAAACCAACATGGGCCACCAAGACCGCGCCGGATGTTTACCTTGCTGGGAAGGTGAATGTTGATGAGGTGGCTGCTGTCTACACAACCGACGCAGGAAACACTATAGCTAACTCCGATGCTGTTGTTGATTTCGAAGACGTCGTTAAAGACACACATAACGCAGTTACAACTGGTGCATCCTGGAAATTTACTGCGCCAGTATCAGGGTATTATACGATAAGCTCAAGTTTGCAATTGAACGAAACGGCAGGCGATTTTGACGGTAATGCCGAATACTTCAGACACTATGCCGTAATCGATGGTACAGAAAAATATGCTTTATCTAGGTTTATACCACCTGCAGCAAGTGATTATCCTACAGTTAATGGGTCAGTTACAGTTTATGTAGACAAAGATAGCTACATACAAATAGAGGCCAGACAATCGAGCGGAGTTAACAAAACTTTATCAGCTACTGGTCAGCAAAATTATGTTTCTATCGTAAAAATCCCATCCCCACAAGAAGTGGCAAACGCCGCGCTCACGTTCAGCCAAGCTACAGAGGATCGGCCGGGGCTTGTTTATCAGAGTGCATGGTCTGACTTCACTCCAAACTCAACTGGATTTACTGGAACATTCACTTCAGCAAAATATAGAAGAGATGGACCAGATTTGTTGGGGAGAATCACTTATACATGCGATGGAAATGAAACAGGCGGTAGCATGTATATAGAAACACCAGCTGGTCAAACTATAGATGTTTCTGATTATGGGGATTATACGAAGGTTGGAGATGTTACTTTCTATGATGTAACAGGAACTGTCTATGCAGGAACAGCTTACCTTGTAACATCAAATAGTAGGATTTATATATCGAGTCTTGGCTCTGGAGGAACCTATACAACTAACGCAGGTGTGGATATGGATACCACTTCTAATCCGTTCGAAGCTGTTTCTGGAGATATAATCAATATAAATTTCAGAATACAAATATCAGGATGGTAATGATACACATCATAGCGATTATAGATTGAATATAATTTTAAATAACCTTTAAATAGGAATTAAATATGCCACAAGTACTAGTACCCGATAAGATAGAAGAACTCTCAATTGCTTCAACTACAAGCATATCGTTTCCATCCTCTATTGTAACTATTGGCGGTCAGCAATATCGTAATAGCTCAACCCTAACCTGCGATCTTTCTACAACTGGAGCAAATGGTTTAGATACAGGATCACTTGCTTCTGACTCGACTTATTTCGTATATGCGGTTGTGAGTAGCGGAAGTATGGCAATTGTTGCTAGTTTAAACCCTGATACCACTGGACCTACTGGATTCTCAGTATGGAAGCTAATTGGAGCTTTTGGAACTAAACCAGGTGCTGCTGAAGTTGATTTTATATACTCGATATACGGTCAACATGGCAAACCTAAAAATGATATCCAGGGTAGGGCGATATATGATGATTTAGCTAGTGCACCCACGGTTGGTACTCAAAACTATATTATAAATGGTGGTTTTGATTTTTGGCAACGTGGAACAGATTCTGGCTCTGTAACGTCTTCGGGTTGGCAATATCAAGCAGATAGATGGAGATTTTACACAAGTGCTGGTGGTGGTGGAACAGGCTCTATCTCACGCCAAACACTAACACCAGGAGATATATCAAGCAATTCGCAATATTACCTTCGGTGGGATCAAACTGTGGCTGTTACAGCCTCTTCTCCCGCATTGCAAATCCCAATTGAAGACGTTAGAACTTTAGCTGGTAAAACAATTACACTATCATTTTGGGCAAAACAGTCTGGAAGTGAAGAATTTAAAGTATATACTAAACAGGATTTTGGTAGCGGTGGATCGTCGAATGTATTTAGCTCAATTCCAACATTTACACCATCTACATCATGGCAACAGTTTAGCTTCACATGGGATATACCGGATTTGTCCGGTAAAACAATTGGGACTGATAGTAATTTTGCCATTACATTTGGGACTGATGGTTTAGGTACCTTTACCATAGATATTGCAGATGTTATGCTCAATGAGGGGCCTATTGCTGCCCCATTTCAACGTGCAGGTGGTACAATAGGTGGTGAATTAGCGTTGTGTCAAAGATATTATCAAAGAATTGAGGATAATGCAATAATAGGGCATTGTCCTAGGGTTAATATACGAGGTGCCAGCACTTCGGTTGTAAATGTATGGTATAGTTCAATTGTACCATTCCGCTCAGTCCCCACATATTCCCAGTCAGCGACATCTTCTTTTGCCATTTACCCCACTAGTGGCACTACAGGGGTTAATGTTTCTGGAAGACCAGCAGCTAATATTGAACTTCTAAGCTGTGGAGACGTAGCGTGGAATTATGAAACATTATCAGGAATAGTTGGTGGTCAAGCATACAGTTTATTCTTATCATCAGCGGTTATGGCATTAGACGCAGAATTTTAAAATAAAAGGATATAAATAATGACATTAGCTCCTAGAATTGACAGTATAGAGAATACAACTGATGGCCTTCAGTATATTACTGATAATCAGGTTATTCTTGAGAAGATGGATGCTCCATATACTACTATTAATAACCGTGCTCAGATGGTAAACTATGCAGCTCTCTGCCCGATGATGGGTATTAATCGCATACAGACACAAGAAGTATTTAAGATTGATGAAGAATCAGGCCCTAACGGTGAGCCTGTTTATGGTGTTGTGAATGATAAATGGGGACAGATTAGATTTGTTGGTACAGTAACATCATATAATGTTGCACGTGGACAATTAATAAATATTTCTACTACAGGCGATTTTGTAGAAATAGTTTTTTGGGGCACAGGCTTAAATGCTCTTATATCTTATGTAACATCTGATAACCGTGGTTTTAATGTTACAGTAGACGGAATATCTCAACCTGCTGTTGATTTATCATCATTGTCTAATGTGTTAATAAATAGAAATTATTCTCCACACCATGTTGTAAATATTGTCAGTGGGTTAAGTGCAGGATGGCATACTGCTATATTAACAAAAACTACAGATTTTGATACGGAATTTTCTGGCTTTGAAATTCTTAATGAATCTTCCACGATCGACATCCCTGCTGGTTCGGCTGTAATTGATGGTAAGCTAGTAACCACTGCTTCTACGCAATCATTGGCTTATAATCCGCTCACTGGTTCTAATGGTGGTAGAGTAATTACATATTTACCACAAAATGGTATAGCTGCCCAAACATATACCGAAGTGGGAACAGCCTCTACTACTTTAGCTAATGTAGATCATTCCAATGAAGAGGTTATTAGAACTTATTATTGGCGCGAGTTTGGTGCCTCTAGGAGTGATGATTTTAGTTTAGTAACCTCTAGCTCTGACGTGGCATTTACTTTAGACGATGGTACAACTACATTAGTTGGGGATGATGTATATAATCTTACGGGTGCCAGTGGAGAAGGGCTTCGGTTGGTTGCAACAGGTGATACTTTCACTTTTACTTTTGTTGGAACTGGTCTCGATATATATGGCGGTGGCAATAACGGAGCTGTTAGTACAGAAACTTTCACAATTGCGATTAATGGCACCAATATAGCAACTAATGATGCAGTATTTGGAACTACTGCTATTAAAAATCTTCAAATTGCTTCCAATCTTCCATATGGTACACATACTGTAAAGGTTATACAAACAGGCTCAACCGGTGTTGATGTGATTTGGAATAAATTTATTATATATGGACCTAAAAAGCCCACATTGCCAGCTAATACTATAGAATTAGGTGATTATAATGTGATGGCTGACTTTGTTACAAATGATACCGCAGGTTTAGAAACTATTGCTACTGGAGTTTTGCGTAAGTGTCAACTAAGAGAACATATTTATACTGGAACTTGGCAATCAGCGACAATTACACCAACTTATATTTGCGGTGGATCCACATATGCCACAACAGCTAGTAATCAAACTGTATCTTATACTTTCTTTGGTACTGGTTTCGAACATCGGTTGGATGATAACGCCAATACAACATTGAATTTTACTATCAATGGTTCTTCAAATTTATCTAGTTATACAACTGGATTTTATGGAAGTACTAATGCGACATTTACAGCTTCTACAGGGGTATATGTAGGGACAGCCTCGATGGATCCAGGTGGTGGTATTTATGTTTACGATATGCCTCTTGGACTATATACAGTTGAAATAGAATATGCAGCAGGTAGTACATATATCCCCATGGCTCTTGATATTATTACTCCAATTCATACTCATAAAAATAATGGCCCACATGTTGTCCAAAATACACTATTAGTTGGAAGTCAAGGGGTTTTAGATACAAGGCCATTGCCACAAGAATATTTAGATCCTAATGGAACTTCAAAAAATAAATTTGTTGTATCGGGAGATATTACTTTAGGTGCAAAAGCTCCACTCGAAGATATGATGACTACTATTTACACCACTAGTGGCAAATTGTGGATTGAGTATACAGATAGATTATATGGTACTGCTGCAATGTATTTGTATATTGATGGTGTAGAACAAGATACGGAAATAAATTCTGTATCTGATACACTATGGATATACACTTCTAAATCATGGCTAGTTAACGTATCGCCTGGTGAGCATACAATACAAATTCATGGATATACTAGTGGTTCTGGTAAGACTGGTGGTGGAAATCGAAGTATGAGAATACACGAACTTAAATAAGGATTAAACAATGGTTAAGCAGAATATCCCATTAAGACCCCTGAAGGATCAGGTTGATGCTGGTACTGGTGGAAGCGGCGGACTTGGAATCAATTATATTGATAATTATGATTTTGAAGATGCCAGTGTTACTGGTTGGGAAACATATGTAGATACTGCACAAATCGATCCAGAAGATGGAACAAGTGTAGCTTCTGCTAATGTTACTATCACGTCTAACTTAACGACACCGCTTCGTGGAACATATGATGCCCTTCTATCTAAAGATGCTGCTGATCGACAAGGTGAAGGTTGGAGTTATGATTTCACTATCGATTCTGCTGATAAAGCAACTATGCTTGCAGTAAGTTTTGACTATTCAGTCTCAGCTGATTTCCTATATGGTACAAATGGTGACCCTTCTGATCCCAGTGACGTTACTGTTTGGGTTTATAATGTTAATGAATCTGAGCTTATTCAACTTGCTCCATATACATTAGATGGAAGTGGTAAGTTCTATGGTGTATTTCAAACAAAAGCAACATCTACAAATTATAGACTGATTCTCCATATCTCAGGTGATAATACCGATGACTGGACAATGAACATCGATAATGTATTTGTTGGTCCCCAAACTAAAAGTTTTGGTCCTGCGATGAGTGATTGGACCTATGGTGGAACTGTCACTATACGTGGCTCAACATCAAATCCCACTAAGGGTACTGTTGTAGAGGATAAATTTTACTATAGAAGAGTAGGAGATAGTTTAGAAGTTAATTTTGCCTATGAACAAAGCTCTGCTGGCTCTGCTGGTTCTGGTAATTATGAATTTGTCCTACCCAATGGGTGGCAAATAGATTCTAATAAAATAGCAAATGATCCTAGTGGCCAAGTTACTGTAGGTGCTGCCTATGGATATTCTAGTAGTACCTCTAAGGCTTTTACTGGAACAGCAAGTGTGCAACCAGATGTGGATACAGATTATGTTATTTTAAAATTGGGAAATGATACTGCTGCTGTTGAGAATGTATCATCTACTCGTCTTGATTTAAACACTACAATTATAAGATTAGGTGCTGAATTTAAAGTCCCAATCGCTGGCTGGAGCTCAAACACACTTGTTTCTTCAGATGCGGATACACGAGTTGTTGCAGCACAAAGTGCAGATATTCTTGGAATCACCTTAACATCTGGATCAACCGTTGGGCGAATTGGATTTAATACTACGGTATTTGATACTCATGGTGGGATGGTAAATGCCGGTTCCGGATCAACTTCCGCTGATGGATCTATATATACTGTTCCTGTAGCTGGTAAATATAGCGTTAATGCACAAATAGGAATACAGGCCGCGAGTGCTTGGTCAGCAGGGGATTTAGCATACACATATATTTATGTTAATAACTCTCCAGTAGCGCAACAAACCTTTAATGCTCCAAGTACAGGTACGTATACACCAGTTATAGTTTTATCAAGAGTCTTGGATTTAAATGTAGGTGACACAGTACAAATTGTAGCATACCAAACCTCAGGTAGTAATAAGGCCGTTGTGGGTAACGCTGATACGAGCTGGTTTGAAGTAGAACGTATATCTGGTCCAGCTCAAATTGCGGCGAGTGAAGTGGTTGCCTTTAAGGCCAATGCAGCTGGATCACAATCAGGACCAGATACTACTGCTGGTGGATTTATTGAGTTTGCAGGTGCTGTTGAGATTGATACACATGGAGCCTGGGATGGTACAGATACCTACACTATACCTGTAAATGGAATATATGAAATAACTGCTTGGGTTTATGGTGGATCAATAAATATGGGAACAAATAGCGCCAGTCGATTACACCTAAATATCGATGGGGTTACTGATGACTATTTATGGTTTACTGAAGAATCTGCAGCAAATACTGCAAAAAAATCACAAATGCAAGGTTCAGTAATTAAAAACCTAAAAGCCGGACAAACTGTACGTCTTAATGGCTATATTGATGACAACACAGGGGGATGGACTGTTAATAATGCCAGTTATATGTGTATCAAACGCATTGGTGGCGTAATGTAATCAATCAAACATTCCTTCAAGCAGCAAGTGACCCATATCTATCACTTGCTGTTTTTCTTTTCCAGGATTTTTATCTACCCAATTATCACTCCAAGTAATGGTCAAACCCAATACTTGCAAATCTTCCCATTTCTCCATATTGTTACTCCAATCAACATCAATATGGACATTAGGATCAAAAGCCTTGAGTCGATTTTCCATCAAGGTAGTAGTCTTCTCTAGTCCAGCAATAAAATCCCAAAAATCATCCGAGCTCTTACGTACTTCTTCAACAGCATCTACATAACGCATCATTACCTGCTCGGGTGACATAGATCGCTGAGAATTAGTACGTAATTCTTTATATTTTTGGGCTTTTTTATTGATTAAATCATAAATTTGTTTTTTGGATTTTTTAGACATTGTTCACCTTTGAAAAGAACCATTTCAAATATTCTTTAGGATCGTTTTCCTCCATGAACACATCATTCCAATCCACCCCAGTTTTGCCAGTAAATGCATAGTGAGTGCAAGCTTTGGCATTTTTAAATTTCTTCAGCATATCAAGACCAGCCTCATCGGAGTCAGGGGCAACAATTACCTTATAGCCTTTATTAACAAGCTCATTCATTTGTTCTAATTGATGTTTAGTGGCGCCAGAACCACTACAGGCAATGGCTCGCCATGGTGTGGTGATTGCACTTCCATATGTTGCATTCAAAGCCTGCTGTATTGCTTGGGCATCAAAAGCACCTTCGACCGCAATCACACCTTTAATATTAGACATCAATACATCTTGATTCCAATTATAGAACAAAAGCCCAAGACGTGTACCTGACATTGTGTCAATCTTGCGATCATTGCCATTGGCATCCACAAATGGCTCTAAAAAACGAGTTTGAGCCCCTACAAACACACTACCAAAGAAATAAGGGAATACTATCCCTTTACGTTCCATATCATAATACATACCTTCAGCAGGCTCTAATCCTCGCTGCTTGCGAATATAATCAACCCCTTCTTGTGCCCTAGGATCAGAAAGTGGTATAAAATGCTTTGGCCACTCTTGCTGAGTAACTTCATTGGGAGTTGCTTCTTTGAAATCAATTTTATTCTTTAGAAAGTCAGAAACAGATACACCTGCGGCTGCACAGTAAGCATAAAGACTATAGCCCCGTTGACATTTGCCCTTGCAGTATACCCAAAGGCTTCCATTATCAGGATCTTTATGCCAGTACAGCGTGTCCCTGGGCCGTTGACATATAGCACATCTTTTGGTATTAATCATTTTGTGCCTCCATTTTAGCACGAGCTCTATCTAGCATATCGCTTTGATCTTTACCAAGTGTATCTTCTACCATTTTGTCAATATTAAAATCTTCATCTTTTATTTCAGATTGCTTCTCAACCATCCTTGCTTTTTGTTTAACCACTTCTTCTTCAAACTGCTGTGTATATGGAACATATTTACCACCACGATAGCCAATTGGCATTTCCTCACCCTGGTTTCCTAGCCAACGATCTTTATGTACTATCAAGATACTTCGTGAATATTGTTTATCGGTTTTCAATTCGAATATATCAGTTGCTTTGTTGAGTATTAGTCGTCTGCCCTCAAGCCTCTCTTTATAGTCACTTTCACCACGACGTATTTGAGCCATTAGGATAATTGGACAGCCAACTGAATTTTTGAAGTAATCCAAATCATTTGCGAACATCTCATTGGCTTCATGCGGGCGAAGACCAGGTTGAGCAATACTATAATTGACATTTTGATAATAATCAATCAATATAGCATCAAACTTACCAGATGCTCGTGTAAGTAGGGCTTTCATACCCTCAGGAGATGTCGTAATCCTAGAGTCGCCTTTAAAATCAAGCCCACATATTGTAACACTATTTTTAGAGAGTGCAACCATATTGTTAATTACATTCTCACGCTCTTGGTCTGTAAGTCCGCCCTTAATCTTATACTTATGAATAGAGATATCTAAATCTAAACAAGATACCCTAACACCTACATCATCATTCTCTTCTTCATTAACAATAATAAGAACACGTTTGCCTTGTTTTATTAGCTCTTTTGCAATATTAGCTGTAAGAGTACTTTTACCTGTACCTGTACTAGCACAAAACAAAGCTAAACTACCAGCGGCTAATTGAACAAAATCCTTCAATTCATCATAAAGAAAAGGAATGCAATCTTCACGTTGCTCTGCTTTCTTACGTGCTTTTTCTGCAACCTCATCCCAATCAGTATCTAAATCAGCTGTCTCAAGTGTTTTTTGTATTTGTTGATTATCAAATATACGCTTGAGTTTATTCTTAGCCTCATGCTTGCGAACAGCATCTTGTAGAGTACGTAACTCTTCTTTTTTCTGTTCTTTACGGGCTAATTCTTCAAATTTTGTATTATCATCACTCAAGAATCACCTCGCTCAGTAAAGAAAAAAGGATTTTCTCGGGTAACTTTCTTGGATGAATTATAAAAATCTTCTTCATTTAATTCATCATCTGTAGCTATGCCTTTTTGTGTTTTCCTAGTTTTTTTAGTGGGTAAAGGCGGGGGCAGAATATCTTTCTCTTCAATAGGATATAGCTCATAATAGGCAGCTAATGCTTTATTACGAATATCATCTTTCCACCCATCAAGCCACTCTTTATAAGAAGTTTTTACATATGGCTTTTTGACTTTCCATACATACTTAGCTGTGCTGTGTGATGGAAGAGAATATCCCACAGCATCATCAACAATTTCACGAGCTATATCATATGGAATTGATGCCGCATACAGTGAATAAAAGAGTTGGTCAAAATTTTCACGCATATTCTCGCGCTTTTTATCCATTTTGACAAAATCAACTTTCCATTTTTCAAAAATACGATTTGCTTTAGTCTTTTTGCTCACATTCAACCTCCTGCGTATCACCGCTTTTAAGGTTTGTGATTAAGATTTTAGCAGAATTGTATTCCCGATCAATGTGAAGAAGCTCTAATTTGTACTCATTGTTGATTACGAAGGGTCGTGAGGCATTTAACCACCAGTATAACTGGTTTTTAAGCTTATTAGCAAATTGCTTCATCCAAAAATCTCCACAAATATAAATACTTACCAATATATTTTTATTATACACATGAATTTATAAAATATGTATGCAAAGCTATACTTTGTATAATAATCTTATGAAAGCTATTGTAACAAATAAAACAATCACTATTTTGGATGCTACTCCAAAATATGAACAATATATTACAGATATTTTATCTTTTGTTGATAAATCTAAGCAGTACCAGTTACGGCGCATGGAGAAAAACCCATGGCAAAAGAATTCACCACATTATCACAAGATAAAAGCAGAGTCCACAGGTTGCCTAGTAGTTAAGCAAGATAATAAAATTATTATACCCTCAGGATTTGCATATACATTAAATAATGATATGGATATTGAAGATCTCAGATCTTCAACCGGTGATAAAATTGCCCTCCCTTGGAAAAAGAAGCCATTTGATTTACGTCCTTATCAACAAGAAGCTGTAGAGCTAATGGATAGTGAATATCGTGGATTAATTAATATGGCAACAGGCCTTGGTAAAACACTCACAGCCATCCATGCTATTAGAAAAATAAAGCGAAAAACGCTTATCGTATGTCCTGGTAAATCTATTGCAGATCAATTCTATTTACAGCTATGTGAAGCATTTGGAAGTCATCGTATAGGTTATATGGGCGGTGGAAAAAAGCAGCTCAAGGATATCACAGTTGGTATAGTGGGAACCATCAATAATAACATCGATACGGTCTCCAAACATGGTCTAGGATTGGTTATATTTGATGAGACGCATCATATTAGTGCTGATACATTCTTCTCGATAGCGGAGAATCTGGGAGACATAGGGAAGATGTTTGGATTGACTGCTACAGACTTTCGTTCTGATGGTAAAGATGTCATGATTACTGCCGGTGTTGGCCCTGTTGTAATCAAAAAAGATGTGGTTTGGGGAGTTCAAAATGGCTGGCTTGCGGAACCACATTTCTTTATCCGTAATATTTACTCTGGACAACGTGAATTTCCTGGTGACAAGCTCAAGAATTACAAATCTCATATTTTGAATTGTGAAGTCACCAAAAAGCAAATTGAGAATGATTGTCGTAATTTTATAAATATGGGCAAATCAGTATTGTGTTTGGTATCAGAAGTTGCTCATGGCGAAGAATTATCTCAGGCACTTGGGGTCCCCTTTGCAACTGGCAAAGATAAGAAATCCGCCTCATATATTGACGAGCTAAATAGTGGTAAAACGCTTGGGCTTATTGGTACAGATAGCTTTATAGGCGAAGGCACAGACACGAAACAGGTGGATGTCTTGATATTGGCTAATTTTGTTGCGAGCAAAGGGCCAGTGATTCAATGCCTCGGGCGGGGATTACGCAAGACGAATACAAAAAGTAAAGTGATTATATTAGATTATAAAATTGCTAATTCTAAGATGTTGGCTCGTCATTGCGATAATCGTGTTAAAATATATAAAACGATTAATTCTAATATTACTATGATATAGGTGATATATGTTAACAGAACATTTCAAGGCTAGTGAACTTCAGTGTAGTTGCTGTGGTCAGCTTGTAATTGACAGACAGCTTGTTTACGGACTTGAAGTCCTAAGGCGGCTTTTAGGAAAACCAATCATTATTACTTCTGCATATCGATGTATGGCACATAATGCAGCAGTTGGTGGAGTTCCTAATAGTCAACATGTATTAGGTAAAGCTGCTGATATTCAAGTACCTGGATTAACCCCAGATGAAGTACACAAAGTTGCAAAATGGTTGTTTACAGGGTTGGGATTATATGATAATTTTTTACATGTTGATGTACGCGAAGGCAAAAGAGCTTTTTGGTCAAATATATCATATAATAGAAAATTCACCGATGATGATTTATATGATAGTCATAAATTATACAATCAAGGCTTAAGTTTTCGTGAAATTGGTACTATCTTAGGATACGATGCCTCTAATATTAGATATCACTTTGATAAAAATAAGTTGCCACGTAGAAGCCAGAAAGATGGTATTGCCTTATCCGAAAGTAAAAGAGATAAAACTGGTAGTAATAACCCAAATTGGAAAGGTGGCAAATCAAAGTTACAATTAAAACAGCAAATGGCTCAATATGCAGGCGGTAAATGTAAAGATTGTGGCCTCATTTATACAGTAGAAAATTCACCAGTATTTGAATTTCATCATTTAAACCCATTGATAAAAAGTTTCAATATTTGCAACGAATTACAACTACATGATATCGATGTAATTAAAAGTGAAATAGATAAATGTAATTTATTATGTGCTAATTGTCACAGATTACGTCATTACAATTCAAACAATATATCATCCGAAGATGTTCTACCAGAAGGACCATCAGATCAGGATATAGAGAACAAACTCAAAGAGGCTGAAGATGAGTAAACATACTGTTCAATTACCCGATGGGTTTGAAATCGATTTAGATAATGTCACAGTTACAGATACCATAACCACAGATAACACCGCTGTACCACCACTTTGGGATACTACCACTACCGATGGTATATATGAACCATTTTCACCTTATAATCACACCTATAGCTATCAAGAAGAAATTAAAGCCCTCAAAGAAGAAATAAAAGAGCTTAAGAAAATCATTGAAGAGCATATCTTGCTTGGACATGGTGAGTAATGTAGAGTCGATCTATATACTTTCCTAAAAACTATCTTATCAATTCAAATCTAATCTAGTTTTGCGCAGCAAAACTATGTGCGGGCTCTTGCCCGCACGCTGCTAGTAAAGTATATAGTATAGAATAGATTAGGGGTGATGGGGAAGTCTTCCCTATTATACAGCGAAAAGATGAAAATGACTTGCGCTAAGCGTTTTTGCTTTGGTGTACATTATACTTTATGTAATAATTACATCTTGTATAATTTGTAATAACCATCGGAGGAATTATGCAAAAGATGACAACCCAAGAGCAGTTGCAGCAACTGCATGAAGAAAGTTTTGCAATAAAAATAGAAGTTTTATATGACGGGAGATTACCCTTTAAGGCCCATAGGACTGATGCTGGCTTTGATGTATTTGCTACTGATGATGTGATTATTCATCCAGGAGAAATTATCAAACACTCTTTGAATATAAAAATGCAATTGCCACGTGGTACATATGCAAGTATTGAATCTAAATCTGGACTTGGTGCTCGTGGCTTGTTGGTTTATGCGGGTGTAATTGATCAAGGATATCGTGGTGTTCCTCATGTTGTCGCAACCAACCTAAATCATAAAGACCCAAATCCTATTGTTATTAAAAAACATGAGAAAATAGCACAATTCATTGTATATCCTTTTAATTCAGAATATTACATTAAAGAGGTTTATAAGGTAGACGAAAATACAGCAAGATCTGGGGGCGGTTTTGGTTCAACAGGTAAGTGACACATATAGTGACTCTAATGGTGAAGCTTTTCAGAAATTGCAACGAGCTTTTCCTATATGGAATATTATTAACTTTACAATAACACAACAAATGCAATCTGCAGCAATATATGATACCTTTACTATTGGTCAGGTACCAACATATCAACCATCAGGGGGTGCTACGTTTACACTAGAAATATATAGACAAGTTAAACCAGGTGTTAACTCTAGTTTAAATCTTCATGGGTTAGCAGATTGTTGGTTAGATTGTGCCATAACTGTAGATGGTGTTAATAATGAGGTATTACGTTATGTATTTACAGGTTATGGTGAGATTTGGGATTTTATTGAAAAACATCAAGATGAAATATATAAAGAAGTAACTTTACCATATTTAGATAAGCAATTAGATGACATTTTAACTAATAAGTGAGAATAATGAGTAATATTTCTAATTTATTTAGTACGAATATTCGCATTATGAATATGGATCCATTAGATCAAGATGCTATTTGGCCTATGAATATTGAAATATGTATTTGTAGGGTACCAATTCGTAAGCGAGACGGCTACGATCCTGAAAAGATGAAGACATTCGCTGAGAGGCTAAAACACCATATGGCCCATAATGGTATAGTATTTTTGATATGTTATGCCCCAATTGAAGAAAGAAGTAGGCCATTTGAAGTAGCAAAAACTATGACAGACAAGGGGTTTCACCATATTGATAATATTGTTATTGAGAAAACATGGCTCCCAGGTAAGCGATCTGAAGTTAATTTAGTGAGCTCTCATGAGTATGTTTTGCATTTCTGCAATGGTAAGGTTTGGAAACTAGATAGGCTGCCAATCAGAGAATACCTCAGTACTCCTGATGATATATCTTGTCCTGGTAATACATGGAAAGTTACTACTGGTAGTTTAGATGAGAGCTACCCATTAGATTTAGCAGAGTTATTGATTCGTATGACTGATTGTCTTCCAGGTAGTGTTGTATTTGATGCATACTGTGGAACCACATCCTCACTAAGGGCAGCATTGAAAGTAGGTCATTCGTTCTATGGCTTTGAGCGGGATAATAGAAAATTTAAGAAAATGAAGGATTTAATTGATAAATACCAAAATGAAGGTGTGATATAATGCATAAAATAGAAATTGTACGTAAAAAGGGTGCTAGTAAATGTCTATCAAGTAAATTTTGTGAAATATGGCTTGATGGTAAAAAATTACAAGGTGTTCAAGAATTTGACTTAAATATTGCCAGTAATGAACTAGCAACTATTACCCTTAAAATAATCGGTGAATTTGACATTGTAGACGAGGAATAATATGTTATATAAAAAATCTAAAGCAAAAGATATGGTTCACAATAAGAGGGAACTAAATAAAATTGTCTATGAAACTCTTCACAAGATGGCAGTAGTTGCCGGTGCAACCTTAGGTCCTGGTGGAAGACCGGTTTTGATTGATCGTGGTGATCTAAGTCCATTGGTTACCAAAGATGGTGTTACTGTCATTAAATCCTTGGGTATTGCTAATGCCTCTAATAACATTGTCTTGGATGCTGCAAAAGAAATCTCCATTGGTACTGCCAAAGAGGCAGGCGATGGTACTACAACAGCTATTATTATTGCCGATAAGCTAGTTGAAGCAGGGCAAATATTCCTTAAAGCAAACAAGAAATATAATCCACAACGATTAATTAATGAATTAAATCAAGCTTATGACACCATTGTTGTTCCTTATTTGCAACAAAACGCAATTGAAACTACAACACCAGAAGAACTACGTAATGTAGCCCTCATCTCCTCTAATGGCGATGAAAGAATTGCAGATGCTGTTGTTGAAGCTGTTATGGGTGCTGGCGATGACGGTAAAGTATTGATCCATGAAGGCGATGGTGATATTATTGAAGTTCAGCATGTCGAGGGGTTTGTTGTTACTTCCGGTCTTAAGGACTTAGGTCAAATTGGGCCTGCATTTATTAACGATAAAGCTGGTCAGCAAGTAAAAATGGATAATGGTCATGTGGTACTCTATGATGGCTCGCTCAATGATCTTGCAATTCCTGCTCGTATTCAAGAGGCTGTTGTAGATGAAGCTGGTATGTCAGATGGTAAGCCTATTGTTGTATTTGCACATGCATTTGCTGATAATGTATTGGATAAGTTTGCGAAAACTACTAAAGGTGGTATTACAGTATTACCCGTTAAGACACCAAGATCAGGATTACCCAATGGTGCATCAATGTTTCTACAGGATATGGCAGCATACACTGGAGCATTCGTATACGACCCAGGAACACAGGATGATATTAATGATGGTGGTATCGGTAGTTTTAATTCAGCAGTTGTAAATATGTATGAAAGTTTCATCATCAATACTCCTGATGAAGAAGCAATTGATGCAAGGGTTGAAGAACTGAAGGCTTTTTTATCGCAAGCATTTGGAGAATTAGATAAGCAACATCTTAGGGCAGCAATTGCAAAGCTCCGAGGCGGTGTCAGTAGCATTATAGTGGGTGGCACCTCTGAGCTCTCGATACGTGAGAAGAAAGATCGTGTGGAAGATGCAGTTGAAGCTGTGAGATCAGCGATTGCAGAAGGTATTGTTCCTGGCGGAGCTACCACTATGTTGAAAATTGCAGCAGAAATGAGAGCATCCAAATCACGTAAAGAATCTTGGAGTATCATGGAAGAAGCATTACAGGCACCTTTTATGATACTAATGGATAACTGTGGTGAAGATCCTGAAGCAGTTGTTCAGAAACTAATGCCAATCATTACACAATCTAAAGGATTACCTGAAGCTGTATTTGATGCTAATAATTATGTAATTGTTGATCCTTTTGAAGTAGGGATTATTGAACCAGCTAAAGTATGTAGAGTAGCATTAGCAAATGCATTATCAGTAGCTGGATTGTTAACTACTTTGGGTGGTATTGTTGTTCGTCCTTCTGATGCTACACTAGATAATCAACTTGAGCTTGCAGAAGCTTCGTTTAAAAATATGATGAGTACAGTAGGGGAATAAAATGAAATTTTTAGAAAAACGGTATGTCCAGATATTAATTGCAATTGCAGTTGGTATCACATTAGGGGCAGTATTCTATCCTACTAAACATATTGAAAAACGTATCACAACTGAATATGAAAAGAAAATTGATAAGTTAGAAAAGATTCATATTAAATCCACTCAGAAGCTGGTTGAAGAATTTATTAAACAAGATAAAGAGATTAAGTCGTATAAAGAAATTACTCAAAATAAAATTAGTTCATATCAATCTGAGATACGCCAACTCAAGTCAAAGATGACAGAGAAAACTTACAAATTAATCAAACCTGACGGCACAATCGAAGAGCGTACATTTAAACAGTCTGAAACTGAAGAATATACCTCTTTTGTAAAGTCTGTAAAAGAAGAATTTACTCGTAAAATCAATAATATAGAGCAGAAATGGACTTCAATACACAAAAAACGCGTTAATGAACTCAAAACACAATATAAGCAAGAGTATGAACTTAAACTAGAAGAGTATAAGAAACAGTATGAAGAAACTATAATCGATGTAAATCCTAAGAAATACACACTAGAAGCAGGGTACACTACAGAAAGAAAAGTATACCTACATACATCCTATACATTATGGGGACCAGTATTTGTTGGTGGCCACACAGAGGGTCACACTGATGGAACTGGACTATCTGGTGGGTTAGGATTGGGGATTTCTTTTTAGTTGTATAATATTATTTTAGATTAGGTACTAATTAATATGCCAAAATTTAGATTTAAATGCAAGCAGTGTGATTCTGTAATTGTAAAATATGTCAAACCTGGCACAAAAGAGATAGAGTGTGCCTGTGGTGGCAGTGCAATTTGGCAAATGCCAAGGCTTAATGGGGCTGCAGATGTCACTGAAACAGTAGATAAAGATTTTGGTACTAAATGGCGTGCTGACCATAAAGATGACCTGAAAAAGCGCAAAGATGAATATTTTTGGCAGCATGAGGTACCTAGATTGGTAAATAGTGGTACTTATGAGTTGCAAACTATGCTGGAAAATGGCTGGATTAAGGTAAATGATAAAGGGGAAATTGAGATTCAAAACAAGCCACCCCATAAGAGGTAATTATGAAAATAGGATCTTTAGAGATCAGCAATATACTCAGTATTAAAAAGGCCCGTATAGATTTTGATGAAACGGGCCTTGTTCTTATTGAGGGGTTTAATTATGATGATGGTACAGCCAATGGGGCTGGTAAGACTGCTATTATGAATGCTTTGGCATTTGGACTATATGGAAAGCTTCCACGTAATATCACAATCACAAATCTCCTACGATATGGTACTAAAAAGGGTGGTGTAATTGTAGATAAAATTGCTACTAATGATGGGATATGGAAGGTTCAGCGTAATCGCCCTGGCGGTGTCTTATATTTTAAAGATGATGTGCAACAAGATATCAGTCAAGAGGAGTTTGAATCTAAATTAGGATTAACATACTCACAGTTCTTGATATCAATGTATTCAGCTCAAACTAAAGGTGAAAAATTTATTGATATGAATGATCGAGGTAAAAAAGAGTTTTTACTACAGCTCATGAACCTTGAGGATTTTTCTAAAGCTAAAACAGTTGCAGATCAAGATATTAAAGATATTAACACCAAAATACATCAATTACAATTACAAGAAGCAGCACTATCCTCAAGGATACAGGCCTTAAGTGAAATAGTAGTAGATGTCAATGAATTAAATACAAAAGTAGCAGAATATCAATCAAATATCCAAGAATTTAATCAAAAGATCAAACAACAGCAAGCAATTACTAGGCCAGATATATCTCAATTTGATGCTTTAGAACAAAAAATCACAAAACATCGCGATATTATTAACGCTGCCAGTATTGAACGCAGTAAATTAGTTCAACAGTTTAAACAATATGGACAAGAATATAATAAATGGAAATCAGATGAAATGCCAGGGCACGATGTTATATGTCCTGAGTGTGCGAAATCTATTAGAGAGGTTAATGGTGAGTTAATTAGTCATGTGGATTTAGACAAAATACAACAAGAGAAAGCTAAGAAAGCCAATGAATTAAGAGATAAATGCAAAGATATTAAAAAATTAATAGATGCACAAGATGTAATGATTGCCAAAAAGCCTGAAATTGATAAATTAGAAGCTACATTAAGGCAAAAGAAAATACAAAAATATGCAGATTACGATAAAGCCCAAGAGTTAATTACCAATTATCGAGCTTATATTGCTCAGCAAAATACTTATATTAATACAATAAATAGGCAAATTATTGAGCAATCAGAGCGTGTTAAGGAATTAACAGATAGTAAACAAAAATTACAAAATATTACAACAAAAATACAAAATTTTTCTAAAGAGTTGGAATTGCTCCAAACTATATCCCATATATATTCCCCCACGGGAGCTCCAGCTTACATTATGGATTCGATAGTAGAGGATTTTAACAATGCTACAGCATACGTTTTGGCTAATATATGGCCAAATGTAAGCTACAGTATACAAACCTTCAAGGAAAATAAATCCGGTGAGATTAAGGCTAAATTCTCAGATAAATTAATACTTAATGGCAAACAAGTGAATATTGGTAGCTTATCAGGTGGTCAGCATCGATGCCTATCTTTAGCTATAGATTTTGCTATATTGGATGTTCTGTCGAATAAATTTTCAATCGATATCAATCCTGTTATTTTTGACGAACCCCTATCTGGGCTAGATAATGCCAATAAGGAAAGAATATTAGAAGTACTTGAAAAGATTGCATTAAATAGACAAATCATCATTATTGAACATAGTAGTGAATTCAAATCTGCCTTTTCAAAAACTATCAATGTAGAACTACGAAATGGTATATCCACTGTATCCGTATGATATAATTAATAGGTACACTATAATTGTGGAGATATATCTTAATGGCTGACAAACCGACTATTTCAACACCTAATCTTGATTTGGACAAAAACCCAGGGCAAACTATGAGTCCTAAGGTTCCTAAAATGCCAGCAATTCCAAAGGTTCCACCAAAAACTAATCAAGTTGGTGTATCTCCAGATTCTAAAAAAGACCCCACTAAGCAAGCTGAACAAATTAAAGATGCATCCCTAAAACAAGATGCTATGGAAGCTATTAGACTAAATAAAAGTGGTCAATGGTCTCTAGATAAAGTTGATCCCAGTAATATGTATTTTCATATACATCAAGATGGTTATCGTATTACTGATAAGCCTATGCATTATAAAGAAATTGTGCAACGCCATGGTCCAGTCAAGGAATTGGAAAGTAAAGGATTTCGTTTACATCCAGCTGATAAGCCTGAAGAAAAAGTAGAAAAACGTGCCCCTAAAGGTGTAGATCCTAAAAAACATGAACGATGTGTAATGGGTGTTAAGCAGCAAGGGCATGATGTTGGATCAGCGCATGCTATTTGTTCTGCCTCTATGAATAAAAATAATAGCCAGTGGTCACTTAAGAAAACTGATGATATTGTTCGTGAGGAATTAGAGAAGATTGATTGGAAGGGTGTTGGCAAAAAAGCAGCAGGTTTAGCAACAGCAGGTGCTTTGACTGCAGGTGCAATGGGCATGGGCGCCACAGAGGCCAAGGGGGATGTTGGTCATTTAAAGCATTATCTAAAATCCATGCATGGCATGAATATTGGTGGACATGATGTTCATGTTTCTCATGAAGATACAACTAATCCTAAACTAAAAGGTAGTACCAGTGGTGCAGGTAATTTTTCCATTAAAGTTGGGGATTACAAAATCAATGGTAGTTACAGTGGTGTAGGTGATAGTAGCCATCATAAATTACAACTTAGTGGTCCTGTCCATGTTAAGGGTGGTCATGCACCATTTGAAGGGGATTTGGATACCAAGGGGGATGATGCTGCAGAAAGTTTGCATAATTACCTATCTGGTAATTCTGACGATAAACATCTCAGTCTACAGAATAAATTAATGCAAGAACGCACAAAAGAAGATGGTAATAAAGGATTAAATATAGGTAGTTTTAACCTTGAAAAGCCTATTCAAAAAAGTAATAATGATCAGTGGTCATTAGAAAAGAAAAAGCCACCATTTGACCCACGAGCCGAAAGGGGTACATATGGTGGTGAAATGCGAGACCGCTGGGCCCACCATCACGATGCAGAAGCTAAAAGCAAGATACCTCGTATGGAGGGTGCTGCTCGTACAAGAGCATTGAGTAAACTAGCGGGATCAACAGAATATAGACGTAATCCCCACACCAACGAAGTTGAGTTCTTAATGCATCGAGGAATAAACGAGGATGAATTAAAGAATAATCACAGTGTTGATAAGGGAATTACTCGATATCATAATGAATCAAAAAATGGATGGACACCCAAGTTAAATGTTGCTCATGATTTTGGTGTATATGGTGATTGGGATAATAAAAAAGGACATGTAGTATCTGCGTGGGTCCCAGAAAGCCAATTACACACATCTTTTAGACAGTATGGATCCGATAGCCCTAGTGAACATGATATGCTGCGTGATGAGGATGAATGGTTAGTTTCACATGAGCAACCATTGCAACACCATAAGGTAGTTGAGGCCGATAAGCTTCAGACTGGGCCAAAGCCTTCTAAAATACAAAGAATGGCTGAGCAACAAGGGCAAAAAGTAAAGACTATGAAGGACTTTTCACCTGAAGAACTTCAGGCAATGACTGATCGCGCTAATAAAAAATAATTGTTGTTAATCTCCTATGTATAATATCGTAGGAGGTTATATGGCTAAGCGAAAGCAAAAACTCACCAAATCTGGTAAACCAAGAAAAAAACCTAAATGGAACCCTAATGCTGCATTTCGCGGTGCTTTGCGTCGTGTATTTGCTCGTTCCCCAAAAGTGGTTGAGGTCAAGCAGGCTGCACGTAAGGAAGAAATTAAACACAACAAAGATGGATCAGTATCCAAAAAGAAACGTGTATTGTATCAATGCGCAATATGTGGCAAATGGTTTCCAGGTACACATGTGGCAGTAGATCACGTTAACCCAGTAATTAATCCTGAAACAGGATGGGTAGATTGGAATGATTTTATATCTCGATTGGATTGTGATAAAGACAATTTACAAGTCGTTTGTAGTTACACGAAAAAATATGAAGATGAAACTGGTAAATATGGCACTTATTCCTGCCATTATAAGAAATCTCAAGATGAACGCAAGGCACTTAAGCTTTTGAAGGATAAATCATGATTTGTAAACAATGCGGAGATGAAGTACATTATTGTGGTAATTGTGATTATGTAATGCATAAGGATTTGGGATACTGTAGTAAACATTGCCTTGAGAGTTCTAAGCCATATTTAGAGGCAACAAAAAACTTTAGTAGTTTTTTACGTACACTAACACCAGATCAGAAAGTGAGATTTGCTAACTTCCTAGAGGCTTATCCTGACTATGAAATAATTTTAGATAACATGTGGGAATTATTTATTAACCATTCCGACTCTAATTAATGTATTCAATATGATTTTGTATAATGTTGTTAATCAACTAATATATTTATTTTAAGGAGTTTTTATGTCTGTTAATTTGGGAAAAGCCAAATCAGTTTTAAGTGAAACCTTTATTAAGGATAGCGAAGATATTACTGAAGATAAGGCCATGGAATTGATTGTTAAGGCTGAAATGGAAATCAAAGAGCTAGAAGAAGAGCGGGATAATGATGATCAGCTTAATGCTGCGAAGGTGATTGTAAAAGATCTCAACGCAGGCTACTCATCAGCTATCAAGCACAATAAAGCCAAAATCAGACATCTCCTTGGAAAAATTGAAGAAATTCAAGAGGGTAAGGTTAACCCAAACGCTTCAGTATAATTGTACTGAAGCATTAACTAAGGAGAGATACGGTGAGTTTAAAGACTGATTATTTAGAAGGCCTTAATGGATATACGGCACAAATGGCTGCAGTTTTTGCAGCGGGTGTTGATTTTGTAACCACTAATTCCGCCACTATAACTACTGAGCTACAAACTGCTGCTAGTAAGGGTAAAAAATCTTTTACAATTACACTCCTTACCACCTTTGAGACTGCAAATCTTCGTCTCGAAGGTACACATATGGATACATTTTTTGCAGGGATTGTTAAAGCATTCGCTGATGAGGACATTTATTCATACGAAGTATCTCCCTCTTTGGATACCACAGATTCTAATGATCTATACGTTATCTTAACGTTTACCTTCTAATATACACCTCATCATCCCCACCCACACTATGACCGCATACGCGGTCATATCTTTATGTATAATATAATTATCATATTATTAACCCCCTCATAGGTGTTGAGGTCTAATAAGGACAAATTATGAATCAATTATGGATTGATGTTGAAACTACTGGTTTTTATGCAGATAAACATGATATAGTACAGCTTGCTTGCATCCCACTAATCAACGGTGTTCCTCAAACTCCCTTTAACGAATTTTGCCAACCAATTAACTGGAAAGATATCCAGCAAGGTGCTATTGATACCCACGGTATCACTATTGAGCAAATGAAAACATTCCAAACCCCTGCTGAATTGTGCGATAAGTTAATTAAATATTTAGATAGCTTTAATACACAGTTTACCATTGCTGGGTTTAATGTTAGTTTTGATCGAAAATTTCTAAGTCAATTTTATACAAAACAAGGTAGGTCTAATGATTTTTTTCGTCACTTTGTATTAAATGTGCATGATACCTATTCAAGGGCTCGTAAAATTGGTAAAAAAGAAATTGGCACAGAGAATTTAAAATTAGAGACTCTTGCTAAGCACTTTGAGGTATCAATTGATGCTCACGATGCTTTATCAGATATTGAAGCCACTATTGAAGTAGATAAGAGAATTGCTAAGATGCTAGGAGAAGCATCAGCAAATTACTTGGCACCCACTAAACAGTACGATATTGAATTACTAGAACCAGCTCAGCTACATGTGCATTCCTCCTACAGTGGGGATGCCATTGGTGCTATATCTGAATGGGAAGCTTGGTGCAAAGAGCATAAGGTACCAGGTTTTTCTACTTGTGATCATGGTCTAGCGGTGTCATTTGGGGAAATCACTAAGGTTAAGGGTGATGTGACTGGAGTTCCTGGTGTAGGGCTTTATTTACGAATAGATGAAACTAATGATTATATACCCCTCAATGCTTGGGCCATATCCACCCAAGGATATTATAATTTAATGAAATTAGCTTCAGTTGGATATGAAAACCGTATTATCGAGGATGGTGTAACACTTCCAATATTACATAAATCACAGATGGTAAATCTTGATGGTATTATATTTGGGCTGAGTGACGCTTATGGTGCCATTGGTCAGGCATTAGTGAAGCAAGATGAAAAACTTATACACAAAATTATAAAATACGTACTAGATATTATCGATTCTAAACAATTATTAGTAGAATTAGTGGCAATTGATATTCTCTATAGCTTTACAGATAAAATCGGATTTCAACCTATTGCAACAAATAAGCTTATGCCTGATGGGAATTTAGGTAAAGCATATAATGTGTATATGAACAAAATTGCACAACAATATGAATTACAATGCATACCCGTAAGCAATGCACATTTTATTGAAGAGCAAGATAAGATTGTTCAAGATTGTGTCTCTAAGAACACCTTTACAAGTAATCGTCATTATCATGAATCTTATCATATAAAAACTGCTAAAGATATGTACTCAATATTAAAGTCACATTTAGGTGATGAATTGACTCCGCAGCGTTTTACCACAATGGCAGAAACCACCCGTGATATTGTTAACAAAGCAAAAACTATTGAAATAGATCATACATATCATTTACCTAAAATTAATATCCCTCAGCATATTGCACAAAAAACTGATAATTATGACCAACAATGCTTTATGTATATGATGGAAAAAATAAAAGAACACGGTCGATGGATTGATGAGCCGGAATACAAGGAGAGATTTAAGCTAGAAATTGATGTTATTATGAATAACAAAACCCTAAGCTTTATTCCATATTTTCTACTATATGAGGATATTTGTGCCCATGCGAGATCAGTTGGTGTATTCATGGGTGAAGGTCGTGGTAGTGCTGGTGGTTCATTATTGTCATATTATTTAAAAATAATCCATATTGATCCTGTTAAAGCAGATTTACCATTTGAGAGATTCCTATCTCATCCTAGAATTGATGGTGGTAGCTTTCCAGATATTGATGGTGATTTTTCAGATCGTGTGCCTATTATTGAATTTTTACGCGATAAATATGGAGCAGGTTTTGCTCAGGTCGCTACACTTCAAACTATGAAAGTAAAGAATGCTATATGTGATGCTATGTGGGCTCTGTATGCTCGTAATCGTAATGATCCAGAAATACGAGCAGTATGTGATGTGATTGCTGATAGCCCTCAGGGGACTGCTGAAAAAGACTTTTTATATGGCTTTACAGATAGAGAGGGGGTTATACATAAGGGGCATATCGAAGAAAATGAAATGCTCCGTAATTTCTTTGAACATTATCCCGAAATTGAGCGTATGGTGAAGAAGCTTATTGGCTCAATTCGAGGCTTTAGTCGACATGCATCAGCATATGTAGTTTCCACCTTAGATTTATCCTCCCAACGTATTCCCACAATGATTATGGACCACCCAGAGGTTGGTGAAATAACAGTGACCCAATTCCCAGCAAAAGCAGTTGAAGATATGGGTCTAATAAAGGCTGATATTTTAAAGGTAGTTAACCTAGAGTCAGTGCGGCAATGTATTAAATTGATTAAAGATCGTACTGGAAAAGACTATATGCAGGAGGATGAATTTGGTATGGCAGAAATATATCGCCTACCAGATGATATGGCAGTATATAAAGATTTTCATAATAAGAAAACAGATAGTGTATTTCAATTTCATACTGAAATTAACAAAGCTCATATGAAAGACTTTAAACCACAAAGTCGATTACACTTAGCTGACATGACAGCTCTACTTCGTCCTGGAGCAATGGATGCTTTGGTAGTCAATGAAGAGCTATCTGAAGAAGATGGAGTATCAGCAGCTCAATACTATATGGATGTGCGTTCTGGTAGACGTAAGGTCAGTTATGTTCATCCTGATTTAGCTCCAATGACATCTAATGGAGTTTTCTGTTATCAAGAAGAAATTATGAGCTTTTTAGTTTGGTCTGGTTTTACAATGGCACAAGCGGATCAATATAGGGCTGCAATTGCTAAAAAGAAATTAGATAAGATGCAATCAGCATTTGAGAAAATCAGGCAAACATGTAGTGCTAAAGGTTGGACTGCAAAGCAAATTCAAACTGTTTGTAGTCAGATACAGGCATTTGCTCGATATTCATTTAACAGATCTCATTCGCGTTGTTATGCGGATTTAGGCTATATAACTATGTATCTCAAGCATCATTATCCACTCGAGTGGTGGTGTGCAGTACTGAACACTACTGAAAAAGAGGACAAGCTTCGTGGGTTTGTGGCATTATTGGGTGATATGGTCCAGCCACCATCGTTAAAGTATCCATCAAGTAAATTTGAAATTCGTGGTGAACACATTGTGGCACCTGTTACTATCATCAAAAAGATTGGTCCCAAGACAGCTAATGAGCTGGTTACCAAAGGGCCATTTGAATCAATTGAGGATTTTTGTTTACGAATTGATCATACCAAGGTTAATATTGGTCATTTTTCAGCATTACTACAAGGTAGAGCTGCAGATGATTTAATGGATACTGGGATTTGGGTTTTAGATTATGGTGCAGCTCGAGAAGATTTAATTGAACGATACGAGAAAACAAGAAAAAGTAAAACCAAAATTAAAGAAGAAATCCGAGATTATGATCCAATCAGGGTATTCCTAGCTGAGCGAGAATACAACCAATGCTTTAATAAGAGTTTATTCCTAGATGGAGATATTACAAAGATTATATTAGACTGTGATAAAGACTTTGAGCCTACAGGAAATCCAGGTGTTCCAATGTTTCGTCATGGTGTGCCGGTATTAGGTAATTTACGGGTTGCTGCTGGTATGGTTGAAAATAAAGTTGAACGTAAGGTTGGGATGGTATTGCTGTATAATTCCTCCCTTGTAAAAAAAGGTATATCTAAACGAACTGGTAAGCCATATGAGTTTTTAACCATTGAGTTATCTGATGGGTTTACAAATGTTGAATGTACTGATTGGTATAATAAACAGGCATTGGGATGGCCAAAAGATAGCCTTGTGTATGTCACAGGATATCTCAAAGAAGGGTGGCGAAGCCCAGTGTGCATTCAAGTAAAATCAATAAAGCAACTCACTAAGGAGAATACATGAAATTTGTATGCGTTAAAGAAGCACCTGAAGAACTACGTAAGGGTGAATATGTAATTAGTATGCCGGACTTTATGGAAGAAATTCAAGAAAATACACATCGAAAAGGTAATACACAAGTTACTCGCAATAAGCACCTACGTCACCTAATTGGTACAGTAGGTATGAATTATGGGCCTGAAGATTTTAGTCCATATACAGATGTCAGAACTCACCCCTATGAAGGATTGGCATTTAAATCCAATGAAGATCTTTCTAAGATTTTGGTAACAATTTTTGAGAAAGAGTATCCAGCAATGTTTGATTACTATATTGCTAAGAAGATCAAAGAGCGCCCAATGGCTACTAAAGTTATCTATTTTGTGGGTGATTTCTTGCAATCTAAGGCTTTTACTGAAGCTGGTTTTGAACATATTGAGCTCAAAGATGTTGATGTAGTATTGGGGCTTAAGAAGAAGCGAACAATAGGAAGACCTGCTGTAAAAGACAAAACAACTGAATCTATGGTATAATAATATTGACAATAATGTCATTAAGCAATTTGAAGCCTATACAGGCAAGGAGAAAATTATGGCCAAGATTACCATTAATACCGAAGCACTTAAACCCCAAAAAAATTGGATTCGTCACAAAGTAAACGCTGGAGATAACGTTTATCGTATTCTTCCTCCTTATGGCGATATTGAGGTGCATAAAAATGTACCCTTTAAGAAGTGGAGTGTGGTATGGGGGCTTGTGGACCCTGCATCGGGTCGTATGAGACCTATTAATTCACCCATGAACTCTGATGAGCGCAAGTGTCCGGTCTCAGAATATCTTGATTTGCTTACTCAGCAAATTGAAATGTTGAAAGATCAATATAGAGCTCAGGGTGTGCAAGAAGATCAGATTAAAGAACAACTATCTTTTGCGAATCGCTTGTTGTGGGAAATTAAACCCAAACATGTATATGCTTATAATGCATCTGATAAATCAGGGGCTGTAGGCATTTTGGAAATCAAAACTACCGCTCATAAGGCTATGAAAAAGAAAATGATGGAATACATCAATATTTATAGCCAAGATCCTACATCTCTGAATTCTGATCAAGATGATAGTGGTGTTTGGTTTAATATCACTCGTGAAGGTGAGCGAAAAGAAACTAAATACGATGTAGTATTCAATGTTACACGTGAGAAAGATGAGCAAGGACGTCTTATTTCGATCGATGATCGTTCTCCTTTGGCTACCAATATAGTTAATAATTATAACGATTTGGGATACAACCTCCATACACTATATAAGACCCCAACTTATGATGAGTTGAAATCCACTTTGATTCTCAATATCAATGAGTGGGCAAAAGAGCATCCTGAAGTATTGGTTGCGGGTTTTCAAATGACTGATATGCCTTCAGCACCAGCACCAATTGAGACGCCTGTTGAGACGCCTGCGCCAGCACCACAGGGCACTAAGCCTGTTAATATTTCACTTGGTGAAGATGATGATGTCCCTGCAGCAACCCAACCTACTCCAATGCCAGCAGCTCAACCAGCAGCTCAACCAGCAGCTCAACCAGCAGCTCAACCAGCAGCTCAACCAGCAGCTCAACCAGC
>Ga0180432_10002047_pt1 | contig 30818 bp, 23 predicted proteins | sample SS_ome_10_FD_132414 | JGI IMG/M metagenome (GOLD analysis project Ga0180432, IMG submission 132414) | Hypersaline lake sediment archaeal communities from the Salton Sea, California, USA - SS_1_MS_2 metaG | ecosystem: Environmental > Aquatic > Non-marine Saline and Alkaline > Hypersaline >...
AAGCGGCGACGCTCTCGCTGAAAAAGGAAAGATGGCCCCGGGCAAGGGAATCTTCGTCAAAGAAATCGAGGAGGCGCTGCTTCGAGGCGACGCGGCCCTCGCCGTCCACAGCCTCAAGGACCTCCCGACGGAAATGGTGCCGGATCTCGCCATCGCCGCGATCCCCGAGCGCGAGGACGCACGCGACGCACTCATCTCGAAAAACAGCGCCCGGCTCAGCGACTTGCCTGCCGGCGCAGTCGTCGGCACGGGCAGCGTCCGCCGCGCGGCCCAGCTCCTTGCCGCGAGACCCGACCTGCGCGTCGAACCGATCCGCGGCAATCTCGACACCCGCATCGCCAAGCTCACGGGCGCCCGCGAATCCGACGTCGCCTACAACGCGATCGTCGTCGCCGTCGCCGGCTGTCGCAGACTCGGCCTGGCCGATGCGATTACGGAGATCCTGCCCGTCGAGATCATGCTGCCTGCCGTCGGCCAGGGCGCCCTGGCGGTCGAGACGCGCGACGACGACCCAGAGGCCCATGCTCTCGCCGCCGCGCTCGACGACGAACCAACGCACCAGGCGACCACGGCCGAGCGAGCCTGCCTGCACGCCCTCGGCGGCGGCTGCCGCGTCCCCATCGCCGCCTATGCCGAGATAGCCGGTAGCACCCTAACGCTCCAGGCGAAGGTCTGCTCCACCGACGGTCTGCAGATCATCGAAAGCACAAGGCAGGGCCGGGCCGCCGAGGCCGAAAGGCTTGGCGCCGCCCTGGCAAAGGCGTTATTAGAACAAGGGGCTGAGCACCTCATCCAGTCAGCTCACTAGCCGGACGAACCGGCGACGCCACTGGTCATAACGCCACTGGTCATCATGATCCGCTCCGACGGCTTTCCGCGCGCTATAGATTGTTCTACGCTGTGGAATAGCCAAGCTGTGCCAAACCCGCTAGAGGTCATCTAGCAAAGGCTGTGCAGCTGAGACTTAGTCCCAGACAAGATCGAAGCTGTTAGCGCGCGCCTCCCCACGAAGTAACGGGCCTCGACAAAAAAAGACAACTCTCTTGACTTAGAAACTCCTTTTGCGGTAACCTTGCTGAGCCACAAGAAATTGGGGCAGCTAACTTCCACAAGTGAAAGCCTTACCAAACCCATATGCGCACATTAAGGAGCCGAAGAGATGTCTAACGGAATGAGCGAGCTTGACAAAGAAAGACTGAGATTCTTTTCTCAATCGATCTTTGAAAGGCGCAAAACCCAATACATATTGGCCCTCTTCCTTCTTGCAGCAACCGGTGCATGTGCGAGCTTAGTAATCCAAGCCGATGAGCCCCTCACAGTGCTTCTCGTCCTCCTTGTGCCGATACTACTTGAGATTCCAATCTATCTTTCTTGGTGCTATCAAAACCACCAGATTCTGGCCGCTGATAGGGATCGCAGAGACCTCCTAGAAAACAATTACGGCGTACACGAAAGACGGTGGCAAGAACCCTTGGCCAGATACGCATTCGACGTGGTTATGATTGCCTTACCCTTTCTAATAGTCGCTCTTGCTTGGTCACTTGTGCGAAAGGAGTATGACTGCGCATGGTGCAGCAATACGGAATTCCCCATTATCGCCCTGTGCGCCATGTTTGGCACAATCTTTTCGCTTGTTTCGTGCGTAATCTACAATCGTGAGCCCAAAACGAAGGAATGACCTGGGCATTGCCCAGCGACTCGGAATTGCATAGGCAGCCTTCTAAGGCCCCTGCTGCAAGGGCAAGGCTCTTAAATCGAGTATCTTCAGGTCCAATGCTATGTCTAAGAACATGCCCACAGACGATAGTGCTGGTAGCTGTGACCTGCCAATCTCTGACAATACGCAGCGGTTATACTCGGGGTTCATGGAAGAGACGGCCCGTTGGCCGGAGATGGAAACTTACAACGGCACAATACAGAAACTCACACGTACTTACTATGGCAACCCGTTTCCCTACGATCCTCGCTATAACACGGTTCATTGGATCGCGGAATATTCAAGGAATATCGTGGAACTCGCTAGGGACTTCTGCTGGATGAAGGCACATGCCGAGGCTCGACGGAACGAGCTTTCTTCGCGCGAATGGATACCCGTGCGGCCCCAGGAATACGACACATTCGTTCAGCGCCACGCCGTGCACGCTTTAGTGTGGGCAATCATTTGTAGGGATAAGCTTGCCTTAGCGGTATGCGCATATTTTGAGCCCTTTAATCCGGAATCAGTCAAAAATCTGCGAAATTTTAAAGATGTGCTTACCTTTCTGAATGAGCGACGGAAAACTGATGACGCCGTAAGTCCTTGCAGGCTCTTTCTGGCCGCATTAGAAGCGCTCGATGGATCCGACTTTAGGCCCGTGAAAGAACTTAGGGATTACGTCGTTCATCGGTCGAGCCCAAACGTCTTCGTGGATGAAGTTCCCCAGAACTGGGGCTTTCCTTACATGATCCCCTTGCTCACTCCAAAAGAGATCCGGAAGAAGGAGCAGGAAATTCTCGAGCGCTTCAAGGAGACGCCGCGTGTCGCTAGTAAGGTCCTCGAGGACAACCGCGTTGGGGGCATACTGTTCAAACACGAACCCTTGGAGAAGGCAGGGGTAGGATATCCTCAGATGGAGGAAATTCTTGAAAAAGCGCTTAGAAAACTGCTTCAGGCTGCAAGCACGTGCATCGAAACGCTTCTCGAAAGAGAACCGCTAAAGACAATGTTTGAGAGTCCCATTATTCCAGGCCCAGGGACATAAGAAAATGTAAGATCGAATGCACACCACAGCCTGGAAAAACAGAGAGAAGCATTCGGAAAACGGAGGCGCTGATGTCCTGTATCTTCCATTAGGTGTGCCACTTTACTCGTTCTAACAACATAAACGAAGACCCCGGATGCTTGAGCAAGCTTTCTTCAAAAAGATCATCCGCAGCGCGCCGATCGGGATCATCACGACCGATCTCGAGCGCCGTGTCACGTTCATCAACGACCACGCGCAACAGATATGCCGGCGCCCGAACGAGCCGCTCGGCGTCCCCGTTGAGAAACTTGTCGCCGACCCCGAGGCCATGCGTGCCGATCTTCGGAAGGTGCTGTCTGGACAAGAGCTGCGGATCGCCCTCGAAGCCCACGTCGAAACCGACACAGGCGCGCGCGTCATCGAGATGGCCGCCACGCTGTTGCGCGACGAGGCCAACGCGCCGATCGGCCTGCTGCTCACGTGCGCGGACGTCACCGACAAACGCGAGCAGCTCGAGCAGCGCATCGCCGAAACAAAGAACCTCAAAGGCCTTGGGCTCCTCGCCGGCGGCATCGCGCACGACTTCAACAACCTGCTGAGCGGCGTGATGGGCTACGCCTCGCTTCTGAAGGCCAAGCTCGACCCCGAGACCGCCGCGTTCGGCTTCGCCGAGCAGATCGAAGCCTCCGCCGGCCACGCCAAGGAGCTCACCGCGCAACTGCTCGCCTTCGCCCGCGGCGGCCAGTACGAGGTCCGCTCGCTCAACCTCAACCAGACCGTGCTCGAAGCCGTGCACTTGCTCCGGGTCACCATGCCGCGCACGGTGAAGCTCGTCACCCACCTCACCTCGCGACTCAGCCGCGTCGAAGCCGACCCTACCCAGATGCATCAGGTCATCACGAATCTTTTCGCCAACGCGATCGAGGCCATGCCCTCGGGCGGCCGGATCACGATCCGGACCGAGAACACGACGCTCGACGGCGAGGCGGCCGCGGAAGCGCTCCAGCTCGATCCCGGCCCCTATGTGCACCTCGCCATGAGCGACACCGGCCGCGGCATCCCCCCAAAAGAGCTTCCAAAAATCTTCGAACCCTTTTACTCGACAAAGGGGGTCGGCTACGGCCTCGGCCTCTCGGCCGCCTACGGCATCGTCCACAACCACCACGGCGCCGTCACCGCCGAAAGCACGCTCGGCGAAGGCACCACGATGCATGTGTACCTGCCCGCCTCGGCCGCGACGCCCTCGCCACAGCCCCCAAGAAAAACTCAGCGCCTCCGGGGATCTGAAACGATCCTCGTCGTGGACGACGAGGCGATCATCCGCAACCTGCTCAACCACGTCCTCGGGGACCTCGGCTACACGGTGCTGCTGGCCGGCGACGGCGAGGCGGCCCTCGAGATCTTCCGCAAGCAGCCGCGCGCCATCCACTGCGTCATCCTCGACATGGTGCTCCCGAACATGGACGGCGCCGAGGTCTATGCCGCCATGCGGGAGCTCGACTCCGGAGTGCGCGTCATCCTCTGTACCGGCTACTCGCTCAGGGGCACGGTCGAAGAAATGCTCAAAGCGGGCGTCGCTGGCGTGCTCCGAAAGCCATTCCAGATCGAGGAGCTCAGCGCCGTCCTCCGAAGCGTCCTTGACAAGCCCGTCCCAGCCACGCCGCGCTAGGCAACCTTCCATCATAACCAGCTTCAAGAGAAAGGCTTGGGACCCAAGCGCCTCCTCACCCGAAAACGCCAAAGCCGAAAGATACGCTGAAAACCTGCGGTTAAGAGAAAAAAAGCCGAACTTTTGCGAATATTGTGTTGACAAATTTGGCTGCGCTTGGTATACTTCCAACGATTGCAGAGTGTGTCTCTCTCTACTCTGTAGAAACAGAGTCACACCTGCCAGCAGAAGGGGGATTCGTGAGAGACGAGTCTTATTGTCTTCAGTGTTGTAGCGTGCCGCCTCGGTACGACTCGAAACCTTCCCTCTGTCAAGCGGCCTGTCCACAGCCAGATACCCAACCGGAGGTCACCGAACAGTGAAATATCTCAGCACCGGATTACTCGTGGCATTCGTAACTATCGCCTTCCCGCTTACTTCGGAAGGTTTCTATTCCTACAACTACGGCGACATCGAAGGCGATACGATGAAGTTCTGGCAGATCACCGAAAGCACCTTTACACATGACACTGCTCTGTACGGGACACCGACCGTCATCGGCGACAGCCTCATGTTCGATCCGAGCGCCTTCGCTCTGTCCGTGACGGGTGGACCATTCGACTTTATGGATGGCATGCTCGATACAGAGATCACGTCTCTGCCCGGGACGTACATCGGGGCCATTAGCTTCGCGGAATATGGCGACGTCTCGATTTACGGAACCGGCACGGCGGACACCAAGGCCAATGTCGCTAATCTGATCACTGTGAAAATCACAGAAATCGACGGGGTGCCCACAGTCGTCCCGACACTCCAGCTCAACACCGTTTTCTCACCGTCGGACGGTGACTGGAATCTGGCCGACGATGGCCAAAAGTGCGGCGTCCAGTGGCAAGGCGTCATTTACGCTGACGTAGACGCGTGGATCGTGGAGAAGGGCTTCTCGGGCCATGCGACCAAGGTGGAGCTCACCATGGATAACCAGCTCGGTGTCGACAGCGAGGCCGGCTCCACGGCATATATCAGGAAGAAGGAAACCGACGGCATCAAGGTCACGCCCATGGAGGAAATCCCCATCCCCGAACCGACGGTGCTCGCGCTGCTCGGTCTCGGAGGCCTGGTGCTCGCTCTCATACGAGGAAAACGGAAATCCTAAATTCTAGGCCCAAGAGGTCGTGTTTTTGACGTCTTGTGTGATCGTTACGAGTTGTTTCGTCGGGTTGGCTTCTTGGTTAGTTCACGGATTGAACATTCAACTGGAGGCTGACAACAATGAAACATCTAGCAATTGCACTGCTCGTGGCAATGGTTGTGGCACTCACCGTCCCACTTGCGGCCGCCTCGACGAATTACGGTGACTACGCCGGCGACACGATGACCTTCTACCAGGTCACCGAGGATTCAACGACGGATCCGGGAGCGCCTCTCTACGGAACCCCGACCATTATCGGCGACACCCTTCTCTTCCCCCTGACTGCTTGTGGCTCCTTTGCTTATGGTGGGGCCACTGACATGACGCACGGCACGCTGACGACGACGATTGAGGCCGTGGCCCCGAATACATTCATTGGCGCCATCGGCTTCGCGGAATACGGCGACGTCTCGCTCAGCGGATCAGGGACGGCAGCCACCTTCGCCAAAGTCACCAACTCGATCGTCGTGGACGTCAAGGAGATCGATGGGGAGCCCGTCTCGGGCGTGACGTTTACCGTCAACTCAGCGTTCTCCCCTTCCGAGGGCGACTGGAATCTGGCCGACGATGGCAACCAGGCCGGCATCCAGTGGCAAGGCGTTCTGTACGTCGACGTTGATGTGGCACTCGAGGCTTTCGGCTACGCGGGATGTCATGCCAACAAGGTTGACATCACCATGTCCAACAACCTCGACGCCGGGAGCGAGCCCGGAACCTACGCCTATATTCGGGCCAAGGAAACCGACGGGATCGCCATCACGCCGTTGGAGGAGATCCCCACAAATCTCGCCCCGACGGCCAACGCGAACGGGCCGTACATCGTGCCGGCCACCTCCTGGGACGGCGCGGTCGTCGTGCTCAACGGCAGCGCCTCGTCCGACCCGGACGGCGATCCGCTAACCTACAGCTGGAAGATCGGTGACGTGGAAATCGGCACCGACGCCGTCATCACGTGGCAGTTCCCGATCGGTTTGACCGGGGCCGTGACGCTCACGGTGACCGATCCGAGCGGCGCCAGTGGCACGGCCGAGACCTCCGTGACCGTCACCGTGATCGACGTGGCCATCGACATCAAGCCCGGGAGCTTCCCGAACAGCATCAATCTGGGCTCGAACGGCTCGGTGCCGGTGGCGTTCTTCACCAGCGAGACGTTTGACGCCACGACGATCGATCCGCTCACGGTCACGCTGGCCGGCCACGACTTCTGCGGCCTGATCAAGCTGCGCGGCAAGAAGAACCCGCAGGCTCAGGCGGACCTCGAGGACGTCGACGGCGACGGCGACCTCGATCTGGTCGTGCACCTCGAGACGGAAAACCTCGCGATCGAGCCCACGGACACGATGTGCACCCTGGGCGCGTTGACGGTCGACGGCTTCGTCGTGCAGGGCACGGACTCCATCAACATCGTGCCGCCGCAATAAGACAGATCAGCTTTGTCATCAACGCCCCGCCGGAAAACGGCGGGGCGTTTCTTTGCCCACATAAAATAGCATAAAATAGGGACAGTCACCTATTTTTTCCAGTATCAGGCCCACGCCAAGTTCTTCCGGGGCAGCGGAATACCAAGCGAACGCGCCAGTGAGCCCATGCCCGAAAAATAGGTGACTGTCCCTATTTTCCAGCAACCGAGAGCACGGCGGCCTTAATTGACTCCGCCGTCGGCTCCGCCAACGCCACCCGCGGCCCCCGAGGCGCCCACACACGCGAGTCCGTCGAAACAAAGACAGCCACCGTCGGCGTCCCTACCGCCGCCGAAATGTGCGACACCCCCGAATCGTGACCGATCGTGAGCGCGCACTCGCCGAGCACCCCCGCCAGCAGCCCAAGGTCCGGCGCTTCCAGAACCGGCGCTACCGGTTCAAGGCGCTCGAGCAACCGCCCCACAACCGCCTCGTCCGCCTCGCCCTTGACAAGCACCGGCGCGGCCTCCTCAAACGCCTCGGCGAGCCACGCCCAGACCTTCCCAAGAACTTCCGCCGGCGTATTCTTCTTCTCGCTCCCGCTCCCCGGATGTACCGCGACCACGGCCTGCCCCGATCCGGGGCCAAGCGAGCCGAGAAGCTCCCGCGCCTCCTGACGCTTTGCCTCCTGAACCTCGATCACCGGATAGAGGTGTGCCGATTCCTCCGCGTCCGGCGCAGGAAGACCGGCCGCGCGCAGTTGCCCGAAAAAGCCGGCCGTGACGTGCCGGCCCTCATCGCGCGGAAGCGGATCAATCTGGATCGCCCGTTCCCCCAAAACATCACGCAGTCGCTTCGCCGGCAGCGTATCTGTCCCGAGAAACGACACGATCAGATCGTAATTCCCCAAGAAACCATTGATCGCCCTCTCGGCGACCGGCTCCTCGCGGAACAGCGGCAGGAAGACCGCGCTCTCGATATCGCGCCAGTGCGTCACCAGGTCCTGCGCCAGCGGCGCCACCCGGCCGTGGCACGCCAGATCAATCACCGCGCCCGGCGCCGCCAGCCGCAGCCACTGCAGCACCGGCAGCGTCACCACGAAGTCCCCGATCGCCCCGCCCCGCAGCACCAGCACCCGCAGCCGTTGCCCTATTCCTCCTTGCCACTTCATGCGCTCAGTGTACGTCGGGATGTGCGGAACGGTCAAACCCGGGAACAGCGTTTATGATCGTTTCGACGGTTGCCGGAACGCCGACGCTGTTCTTGAACGTGTACGCGTTCTTCGGTACCATCCCGACGTACGCACGCGGAAGCGTGAAGGGAGAAAGGGCTTGGCCGAGCGGATCATTATTACAGGGGCGACGGGGTTTCTGGGACGGGAGGTGCTCAGACGGCTCCTCGAGCGGCTGCCGGGGGCGCGGTTCGTCCTGCTCGTCCGCGAGAAGGAGGGCGAGACCGCCGCCGAACGCGTACGCGCCCTTATCGAGGTACTTGAGCCGCCGCACACGCGCGCCGCCGTCCTCGACCGGATCGAAGCGTACCCGGCCGACCTCGCCCTCGAGCGGTTCGGCCTCTCGGAAAGCGATTACGCCTCGATCGCCGATGGCGCGACGCGGATCATCCACTCGGCGGCGACGGTGCGGTTCGATCACCCGCTCGAGGTGGCGCGCCGGATCAACGTCGGCGGCACGCGCAGCGTCATTGCGCTCGCCCGGGAAGCTCATCGCCGCGGCCCTTTAAAAAACTTCGCGTACATCGGCACTGCGTTTGTCGCGGGCAAGCGCACGGGCCTCGTCCACGAGCACGAGCTTGACGCCGGCCAAGGTTTTCGCAATACGTACGAGCGTACCAAGTGCGAGGCGGAGGCCCTCGTCCGCTCGCATATGGAAGAGCTGCCGACTGTGATCGCCCGACCGAGCATCATCGTCGGCGACTCACGCACCGGGATCACGACGAGCTTTAAGACGATGTACTGGCCGCTCAAGGTCTACGCGAAGCATCGCTGGCGCACGGTGCCGGGGCATCCCGACGCCGTCGTGGACATCGTGCCGGTGGACTTCGTCGCCGACGCCGTGACGCACTTGGCGCTTGACGAGCGGGCCGTCGGCCGGTGCGCCCACCTGTGCGCCGGCCCTGAGGGGAGCGCCACCATCCGCGAGATCGGCGAGTTCGCCTCCGATTTCTTTGGCGTCGGGCCGCCGCGATTTTTCGATCCGGCGTTCTTTTTCGCCGTGCTGCGGCCATTCCTTTACGCCACCGTCTGGGGCAAGCGCCGCCGCGTGCTCCGCAACGGCCGTTTCTACCTCCCCTACTTCCGCATGCAGGTCGCCTACGACACGACGCAGGCGCGCGAGCTCCTCGGCCCCGCGGGCATCCGCGCGCCGAAGGTCACCGAGTACCTCGAAAAGCTTTTTCGCTACTGCGTCGAGTCGGACTGGGGCAAGCGCGTCGTCACCCTGTCCAAGGAGGCCGCCTGACGATGCTCCAGAGACTGCGCCTCGCCCGCAAGAAGGACCTGACGCTCGCCACGCTCCCCGACGAGCTCCTGCCGATCCTCGGCGACCGCGAGGTGAGCTACCACGACGACCTCATCGGCCTTGACGGCCGGCCCGAGCCGATGCAGCGCTACCGCGACCTCTACCGCGAGATCAACGCGATTGCGCGTTTCCTCCTCGAGGAGATCGGCCTTCGCCGGGGCGATCTCGTCGCCATCTACAAGACGAACGACGTCCGGTACTTCCGCTGGTTTCTCGGCGTGATCCGTGCCGGCGGCATCGCCGTGCCGCTCAATCCCATGCTCCAGCGCGTCGAGGTCGAAAAGATCCTCGCCCGGTGCGGCGCCAAGACGCTCGTCACCGACAGCGTTCTTTTCCGCGAAAAGATCCGCTCGACAGAGGCGCTGCCCGTCGAGCGCTGGATTCAGGCCGACTACGGCAACCCGCGGCTTGACGGCTTCCACAGGATCTCGCCCGACTACCTCGATGCCCCGCCGGTGACCCCAGCGCGGCTCGGCCGCCGCGAAACCGTGGCGATCTTCCACACGTCGGGGACGACCGGCTTCCCCAAGGGTGCCATGCTCTCGAGCCGGGCGCTGCTCGGCGGGCTGGCGATGGCGGCGATGTACTCGCCTTTCGTTGGCCGGCACGACCTGGCGCTCATCGCCCTGCCCTGGGCGCACATCATGACCGTGAGCACGGTGCTCTACGGCCTCGTCGCCGGCGTGCGCGGACGGTTCATGGCGCGTTTCGACGCGGCCGGCGCGATCGCCGCGATTGATCACTACAAGGCAACTGTCTTCGTCGGCGTCCCCACAATGTTCACCAAGCTCCTCGACGCCAAACCGCTGAGAGAGAAACTCGGAAGCATCCGCATCTGGATCTCGGCCAGCGATCGCCTCCCGCCCGAGTCTCAGCTTCGGCTGCGCAACTATGGTGCGCTCTTCCGCCTCTTTGGCCGCAGGGCGGCCCGGTCGCTGTTTATGAACGCCTACGGCATGGTCGAGCTCGGCGGGGCGGCCATGTTCAGCCTCGACGCGCCCTTCCTGCCCGGACGCGGCAACCTGTGCCTCCCCCTGCCGCCTTACCACGTGCGCATCGTGGACGACGAGGACCGCACCGTCCGCTGGGGCCGCGTCGGCGAGTGCCTCATCAAGGGGCCCGGCGTCACCAACGGCTACTGGAAGGACGAGGCAGCGACGCGCGCGGCGCTCACGCACGACGGCTGGCTCCGCACCGGCGACATGGCGCGCCGGATGCCCGCCGGTCTCGTGCAGCTCGTCGGCCGGAAAAAGGAAGTCATCAAATGCGGCGGCTACTCGATCTTTCCGCGGGAAATCGAGGACGCCATCGCCGAGCACCCGGGCATCGCGCGCGTCGTCGTCGTGGGCGTGCCGCACCGCGAGAAGGGGGAGGTCCCCATCGGGATCGTCGAGCTGCTCGACGGGTTGCAACTCGCCGAGGAGAGGCTTCTGGCTTGGTGCCGCGAGCGGATCGCCCCTTACAAGGCCCCGCGCAAGATCCACTGCCTCGCCAGAGGCGAAATGCCCGAGGCCGCCACACAGAAGGTGCTCAAGCACGTCCTGCGCGAGCGTTACGCGAACGACTTCTTCCCGTCGAGCTAGGCGACCTGCCGGGGCCCTTGTGTCGCCTCCCTGAGCTGATCGTTCAGGAGGCTGATCTCGATCTCGGTCAGCCCGGCGATGCGGCAGACCGTCACCCACGGCATCTTCTTGGCCCTGGGCATCTCACTGATCGTGCGGAGAAGATTGAACTGCCGTTCGCGCCGCAGCAACGACTCGAAATCGGGCACCGCCTTGGCGACCGCGCCCGTCAGCGTCTTGCGAGAAAGCTTCAGGCTCGTCATTTTGCCTACTCCCTGGGCGAGGATCTCTCGCCCCCCGCTTCGATGGCCTCACTCCTCGACATTCTAAACGTCAGCCACGCCAAAGAGTTCCCCTGGCGGGCCGAAAGCGAAAGCAGGCCACTCCCCCGCATTGCCCACAGCCCATGCACGCGTGGTTCCTCCCGACGAGCCGCTCCGCGGCAATTGGGAGTAGCCACGGGCGCACGCCCTGCGTAGCTTCAGCGGCGCAGGGCAAGCCCGTGGGAAGAAAATGAAAAACATGCAGAGCCCCGTCAGGGGCGATTGAGCTTGGACCGCATGCGTTCTCAATCGCCCCTGGCGGGGCTTAGCCCGGATTTCCCACGGGCTGGGCGCGCAACGGCGCTCGCAAAACCAGGACGGTGATTACTTGCTCGATCCGCTTTCGAGCAACGCTGAGAACTTGTCCCGCAGCTCACCGAGCACGAGGATCTCGACGTTGTAGAGCGTCTGCATCTTCTCTTCCTGGTCGGGGCGGTAGCCCTCCGAGATCGGCGTGACCCCGAAGATCCGCAGCGACGTGTTCTCGAGGTACTTGGCGAGTTTTTCGGGGGGCACTTTTTCCATCACGATCTTCATAGCGTTCCCTCTCGTATTATCACAACATGCTCACACGAGCGCCGAGGCTCAGCCCGCGGCGGGTTTTTCAAGCGAAATGAGCGCGCGGCCGTCGTGGAAAATCGTCACGACACCGGCCGACTCCGAGACGACGATCGCCAGCGCGCCGGTCGAGGCGCTGATGCCGGCCGCCGCGTTATGCCTGGCGCCGAACCCCGACGGCAGCGGATCGCCCGGATTGACCGGCCGGAGGTACGTGCCCGCCGACAGGAGCACCCCGTCGCCTCGGACGATAAACGCCCCGTCCACCGCGGAAAGCTCCTTGATCGTCTCCTCGAGCCGCGGGTCGAGCACGTTCAGGTCCTCCTCGGCGTAGCCCCGAAACGGATTAATGATGAGCTGGTGCGACTGCTCGACCACCCGCGCGTGATCGCCCACGACGAACATCGTGCCGACGGGCCGCCCCTCGCGCCCCTCGCGCGCGAGCGAGCTCGCCAGCTCGACCAGCCGCTCGAGCACGACGGGCTGAATGTCGCCGCCGATGTCCGAGACCCACGTCTCGCTCAGCGCGCCGAGCTCCTGGCCCACCCGCGTCACAAGCAACGTATCGAGGAACCCCGAATGCGGCGGCCCCGAGAGGCTCACGACGATGTCGTTCCGCCCGACGAGACGACGCGCCACGCACATGAGCAGCCCGAGCCGGACCGAATCGGTCCGGTTGCGGCCCGGCGCCGGCAGCCGGATCATCGTGGCCGTCGGGTGCGCCTCCCGCTCGCTCGGCACGCAGTCCTGGCAGGCGACAATCACCGGGATCGGCCAGCCCGCATCGAGCACGGCATCGAGGTTCGTCTCAGCGTCCACGCACACGATGGCGGCATTCGCCTCGGCCTCGCGCGCCGCCTCCAACGCGTGCCGCAGGATCAGGTCCGTCATCTCGAGCGCGGGCCGTGACGGCGGCGCTTCCTCTCTCGGCAGTCCGACGTCGAGCAGCTCGACAAACGCCGACGGGCTCGACGCCTCAAGGAGCCGCGCAGTAAGTTTCTCGTCGCGCAGCCGCCGGCCGAGCGCCGCCAGAATCGTCAGCGCCAGCTCGCCTTCTTTCTCGTCAACGAGGAGGAGCACGAGCAGCCGCACGGGGACCGGGTTCTCATCGCCGTAGTTAATGCCGACCGCGCTGCGGCCCACCGCGATGATCGCCGGCGCCTTCATCGGCAGGCGCGCGTGCGGCAGACCGATCGAGTCGCCGATCCGCGTCGTCATCACCGCCTCACGCTCGAAGACCAAGTCCGCCACATGAGCCGCATCGAACCCGTCGCCGAAACGCACCGCCACCTCGACCAGCTCGCGAATGGCGCCCGCCTTGTCACGACTCGACAGCTCGACCACCCGCTCAGGGCTCAAGTACTGCGCCAACGAAATCATCCGCGTCTCCCTAAAAACTCCGACCGGGCCTATCGTATTCCAGACCGCGCGCCTGCGCAACCACCGCGCTCCGCGGCAACCTCGACACACTCGTCTCGCAGCCGAAAACGGAATGACTTGTCACAGCCCGGTCGCAACTCAGCTATGCACTCCAGAGCTCTTTGTATATAGTTACCAACACTCACGCATTATTCTTAAAAATCTCTTTTTTCTCTTGACATTGCCGAACGAATCCCCTTATCGTCAGTTGTGCAGCGGGTTGAGTATGTGATCATACTTGCAGCGCGTTGACAGGTCCCGACAAGATCATCAGCAGAGGCTCCTACCACCCGCCTCGGGACGAAGGGCGCGTCGGCACGTTACATGCTCGGCTTGGGCCATGAACGAATCCTGAGACTTTTGTTTTTCGGGCTGCGTTGTAAGCCGTTGAGCTGGTGAACGCCCAGCGACCTGAACGTGCTGCCGCGCATGAGGAAAGGTCGCCGCACCGGAAGCACTTTGGACCACGTGGAGCAGGCTATGGCCGGAATTCCCTCTTCCAAGAAAGGCACCACACGTGCGATTTTCGTCGGCAACTTTCTCCCGCGCACGTGTGGGATCGCCACGTTCACCACCGACCTCTATCACGCCGTCGCCGGCGAGCTTTCGCCGGCGCATTTGGGCGTCGTCGCCATGAACAACACGGAGGAGGGCTACAATTATCCCGACGCCGTCACCTTCGAGATTCAGCAGAACCGCATCGGCGACTACGAGCGCGCCGCGCACTTCATCAACCGTTCCGACGCCGACCTCGTCTGCCTCCAGCACGAGTTCGGCATCTTCGGCGGCGACGCCGGCAGCCATCTCGGCATTCTCCTCGAGGAAATCCGCAAGCCCATTGTCACCACGCTCCACACCGTGCTCGAGCGGCCCACGCCCGCGTATCGTCGCTCGATGCTCGACCTCATTCGCCGCTCAGACCGACTCGTCGTCATGAGCAAACGAGCGTTGCGGTTCCTCCGCGACATCTACGACGTGCCCGCCTCCCAGATGGTCCTCATCCATCACGGCACGCCGGACGTACCGTTGACCGACCCGGACTCGTGCAAAGAGCCCTTTGGCGTCGCGGGGCGGCCGGTCATTCTCACCTTCGGCCTGCTCAGCCCGAACAAGGGCATCGAGAACGCGCTCGAGGCGCTCCCGCCGGTCGTCGAGCGTTTCCCCGACCTCGCCTACATCGTGCTCGGCGCCACGCATCCCGAGGTGCGCCGGCAGCACGGCGAGGGCTATCGCATGTACCTCGAGCAGAAGGTGCGCGACCTCGGCCTCGAGCGGAACGTCATCTTCCACAACCGCTTCGTCGAGCTCCGGGAGCTGCTCCGGTTCCTTGCCGCGGCCGACATCTACCTGACGCCGTACCTCAATCGCGAGCAGATCGTCAGCGGCACGCTCGCCTACGCCGTGGCCTCGGGGAAGGCGATCATCTCGACGCCCTACTGGTATGCCGAAGATCTCCTCGACAACGGCCGCGGCGTGATCGTCGGCTCCGACGACACCCAGGGCCTCACCCACGCAATCGGACGCCTCCTCGGCGACGAAGCGCTGCGACTCGAGCTCCAGCAGAAAACCTACACCTTCGGACGCCGGATGATCTGGAAGGAGGTCGGTCGCCGCTACGCCCAAGAATTCAAAAAGGTCCTAAAGGAACAGCGTGCACTCATGATTGCACGAGTCGCCCGAGAGGCCCGCGTCAGTCCCTCGGCGCTGCCAAAGGTCAACCTGGACCACCTTCTCGCGCTCACCGACGAGAACGGCCTGGCCCAGCATACGCACGGCAACATCCCGAATTTGCTCCACGGCTACAGCGCCGACGACGTCGGGCGTGCGCTCGTCGTGCTTGCCCGCGCCCAGGACCACGACACCAACGGCCTGCCGCAGGCTGGGTGGAACCCGGCACACGTCGAGCTCGTCGCCAAGTACCTTACCTTCATCGAGCAGGCCCAGACGCCGGACGGCTACTTCCACAACTTCATGGACACCGGCGGCCGCTTCCTCGATGAGCGCGGCAGCGAGGACACCTTCGGCCGCGTCGTCTGGGGGCTCGGCGAGATGCTGCGCCGCACGAATGACGAGCAGATCCGGGCGCAGGTCGCGCATATCCTCGAGCGGGCCGCGCCGCACCTGAGCGGCCTCAGCTCGCCGCGGGCCAAGGCCTACGCCATCTGCGGGCTCGCCGCCATTCTCAAGCGTTTCGAAAACGCCCACGTGCTCCGGCACCACCTCGAGCAATTGGCGACCAGTCTCGCCGAGCTTTACACCATCAACCGCGACGACGGCTGGCACTGGTTCGAGGACATCATCGCCTACGGCAACGCCAAGCTGCCCGAGGCGCTTCTCATCGCCGCCGGCATCACGGGCGACGAGGCGCTGCGCGCCTGCGGCCTCGAAAGCCTCGACTTCCTCATCCGGTGCCAATGGAACGGCCGGTTCTTCGACTTCGTCGGGAACGAAGGCTGGTGGGTCAAGGACGGCGCCCGAGCCATCTTCAGCCAGCAGCCGATCGAGGCCGGCTACCTCGCCACCGCCTGCACCGCCGCCTACGAGATCACCGGCGAGGCACGATACCTCGCCTTTGCCCGCCGCAGCTTCAACTGGTTCTTTGGACAGAACCGGCTGAACGCCATCCTCTACGACACCTGGACCGGCGCCGTCGCCGACGGCCTCGACCCCCACGGGCCCAGCCGGAACCGGGGCGCGGAGTCCGTCATTGTTTTCTTGTTGGCACTCCTTTCTCTGGCTACACTGAGCGTGCAGCGATCCGAAAAAATCTCAGCATAGGAGAGCCATCAATGCCACGGGCTGCGACGCCGCGAGGCAATGCCTCCAGGAAAAAACCGATCGTCATGATCTCAAGCTACCCGCCTCGCTTGTGCGGCATCGCCACCTTCTGCGAGGAGGCACGCGAGTTCATCGAGAAAGCCAACCCGGGCCGCGAGGTCCTCGTCATCAGCCACACCGACGGCGACGGCGACGGCGTCATCCCCATCATGGAGATCAACCGGCCCGATTGGTGGGCGCCCGTCGTCAAAGAGATCAACCGGCTCAAGCCCTACGCCATCCACATCGAGCACGAGTACGGCCTGTACGAGTACCGCGACGAGCGCGGCGTCGGCGACGGCAACGAGGGCTTCCTCAACATGCTCGAGGCGTTGAGCGAACACCCCATCATCGTCGAACCCCACACCGTCCACGGCCGGCTCGACGACTTCGAGGCCAATTTTATCTACAAGCTCTGCCAGCGCGCCGACGTCGTGCTGTTCAAGTGCCACTACCAGAAGTGGCGTCTCGAGTGGACCTTCCACGGGCGCGACTGGCGCATGCCGACCAACATCATGGTCGTCCCCCACGGCTCGCGAAGCGACAAACGCTGGGGCCTCCACGAAATTCCACAACTGCGCGAAGAGCTCGGCCTGGACAACGTGCCCACCCTCTCCGAGAACATCGTCGGCATGGTCGGCTGGATCCAGTCGAACAAGCGATGGGACATCTTGCTCTCGATGTGGGAGGAAATCCACGACGAGGTCCTCGGCCGCACCGGCCAGGAGTGGGACCTCCTCGCCGCCGGCGCGATGCGCGACCCCCATCACAAGGCCGACTACGAAAACTGGAAGGCCGAAGCGCTCGCCCTCGAGCAGAAAGGGCTCGCCCACTACTACGAGTTCATCCCGCGCGGCGACATCTACTACAAGATGATGGCGGTCTGTAACTTCGTCGTGCTCCCGACCATAGACGAAACCCAGTCGGGCACCCTCGCGCGCATTGTCGCGCTCAACAAGCCCTTTGTCACCACCGCGCCGCTCGAGGGCCTGACCGCTCAGGCCATCGAGTCCAAGGGCGGGCTCCTCTTCACCACCAAACAGCTACTCAAGGAGCAGGTCATTCGGCTCGCGTGCGACGAGCGCCTCCGCATGGTGCTCGGCGAGAACCTCAAGCACTACCTCGACGAGGTCGTCGCGTGGGAAATCGTGGCGGGGCAGTACAAAGAAGCCTATGGCCTCGCGCGCGAAGCGAAAAAGACCGGCGCCAAACCCGAACTCCCCTTCGAGTTCTAGGGTTCAGTCCTTCGTGCAGGTAAAGACGGCGGGACCGCCGCTCTGGCTGTCGGTGTAGGTGCCGCTCATCGTGCGGCCGTTACGCGAGATCGTGGCAAAGAGGTCGGTCGAGTCAATCGTGAAGCGGTAGCCGGTAACGTCCCCCGTAAACCGGCCCAGCCGCGGGTTGATCCCCTCGACCTCGCCGTCGGCGTCCATCGTCATCGTGAAATCGAAATCCCCCGAAGTACTGGCCGTCTCGAACTCACCCGTCCACGAGCCGGACACGTCCACCGCCGGCGGCTCGTCCCGGGTCGGGTTGTCCGTTTCATCGGTATTGCAGCCGACCACGAACACCAAGCACGCGACGGCGACCACCCCAAAGAGCATCCACGGGAATCTCAACTTCATTGCATCTGCCCTCACTTGCCACTCCTACCCTACCTGACCATTATACGCTGGCCGGCCCCCTTTGTTCACGCCAATACCACCGAGAACTTCAGATCTCAATGAGCCTCGACTTCGGGGCCGCCCCCGTAAGCAACTCGAACTCGCCCGGGGCGGTGATCAGGATGTCGTCCTCGATACGCACCCCGCCGAACCCCGGCACGTAGAGCCCCGGCTCGATCGTATTCAGTGCGCCCGGCGTGTTGTGAAACGCGCCGCCCATCAGGCCCAGGCCGTGGCCGACCGAATGGATGAACGGCCCGTAGCCGTCACGCTCGAAGAGCTTCGACACCGCCTTGTTGATCGCCAACACGTCCTTCTTTTTCCGAACAAGCTCGAAGCTGAGCTGCATCGCCCCAAAAACCTCATTGTAGAGCGCCCGCTGCTCGGGCGACGCCTTGCCGAAGACGAACGTGCGCGTGATGTCGGAGCCGACGCCGTTAACCTTCGCCCCGAAATCCACCATCACCAGGTCGCCTTGCTTGAGCTTTCGGCGGCCGGTCACCACGTGCGGATGCGACGTGTGCGGGCCGAAGGCCGCCATGCCGCCGCCGAGCGCGCCGTCCCCCGCCATGTGGAACGAGATCTCCGCCATCAGATCAATCTCCGCCATGCCCTCGGCGCACATCGAGGGCACCGCTCGGGCCGCGCGGGCCGCGATCCGGCAGGCCCGACGCTGGTCGGCGATCTCCGCCTCGTCCCGCTTCCGCGCAACTTGCGTCACCACCTCGCTCACGTCCACCAGCTTCCGGCCACGCAGCGCTTTTTTCGCCTGCAGGAACAGCTCGTGCGTGACCGCCTGGAACCGCATGCCGACCGTTCGGGCCCCGCCGAGCGCCTCGCGAATCGCCCTGGGCGCCGCGCCCTTGTCGGCGAAAACCACGACGGGCCAGACGGTCTCCGAGCATGCCTCGGCGAACATCGGATGCGCCAGCATCGTGACGCCCCGCCTCGTCGCGACCGCCATCCCCTCGCCGGCGCCCGTGAGCCACCGGAGCAGCGCCGCGTCGCCCTGGACGAGCACGGCGTCCGCCACGCCGTCGAGCCGCCGAAAGAGCCGCCTCAGTCGTGCCTTATGAACGTTTCCGGCCATGCCTGCCTCCACACGTGCTTCGACACGTCTCGGAGTCAACCACACATCCGGCGCGATTTCAACCGACGAGGAAAGCCCATGCTTCGGCAAACATTTCACTTGCATTAGAAGGATAGCCCGCGATATACTTCTTTTTTCGCTGCCTAGTGAGGCAAAGAGTTCAATCGGAGGTAGAATGCTCAAGATCACGTTCATCGAACCTCGGGCCCCCGGCATTCACGTCTATACCCGCTTCAGGATGCCTCGGATGGGCCTGCCGACCATGGCAACCCAGGCACGCGAGCTCGGCCACACGGTTCGCGTCTACATCGAGGACGTCGGCAAGGTGGACTTCCGGGCGGCCTATGACTCGGATCTCGTTTGCATCTCGTCCATTTCCTCGACCGCGCCCCGGGCGTACGCTTACGCCGACAAGTTCCGCCAGCGCGGCCTGCCCGTGATCATGGGCGGCCCGCACCCGTCGGCCAAGCCCGAGGAAGCGCTCGAACACGCCGACTGGGTCCTGCGCGGCGAAGCGGACGACACCTTCTTCGAGTTCCTTAAAAAGTTCGAGGCGCGCGAGGCGCTCGGCGACATCAAGGGCCTCTCGTACCGGACCGATCTCGGCTGCATAAACAACCCCCTGCCCGAGCACACCGTGGACCTCGACACGCTCCCGATCCCCGACCTCAGCCTCATCGAGGGGTGGAGACGGATGCGCATCTTGCCCGTCATGACCTCGCGCGGCTGCCCGTACAACTGCGCCTTCTGCTCGGTCACCAAGATGTTCGGTCGCCGCTACCGCTTCCGCAGCCCGGACAAGATCGTTGACGAGCTCGAGCGGGCGATGGCCCTCAAAAAATGGTTCTTCACCTTCTTCGTTGACGACAACTTCATCGCCAATCGCAGGCGGGCCAAAGAACTCATGCGGCTCATGATCGCCAAAAAAGTCACCCCGCGCTGGTCGGCCCAGGTCCGCGTCGAGGTCGCCAAGGACGACGAGATGCTCGATCTCATGCGGCGCTCGAACTGCAAGTTCGTCTATGTCGGCCTCGAGTCCATCAACCCCGAGACCCTCAAGCTCTACAACAAGCAGCAGAGCCTCGAGGACATCGAGCTCTGCATCCGCAAGCTGCACGCCCACAAGATCCGCATCCACGGCATGTTCGTCTTCGGCGCCGATACCGACACGGTCCAGACCATGCGCGAGACCGGCCGCTTCGCGCGCCGCATGAACATTGACACCGTGCAGTTCATGATCCTCTGCCCGCTGCCGGACACGGAAACACACCACCAGCTCGAGAGCGAGGGCCGCATCCTCGTGCGCGACTGGAGCCTCTACGACGCCCAGCACGTCGTCTTCAAGCCGAAGAACATGTCGCCGCTCCAGCTCCACCTCGAGACGTGGAACGCCCTCGCCAAGTTCTACTCCCCGAAAGAAATCGCCAAGAGCTACCTCCGCTTCGACTTCTTCGGCGCCTTCCTGCGGAGCTACGGCAACCGGATCAACAAGGAATGGCTCCGCTTCAACGCCGATTTCGCCTGGATCCTCAAGCAGGCAAACTGCGTCGAACTACTGAAGAAACTGTCGCCCAAACCCGTGGTTGTCGAAGCGGACTAATTCCCAGCCGGGACTCGTGCCACCACGCCGCAGGTGATGCAACCATGAAGGCGCTGCAAGCCGCCCTCATCATTGTTCTCACCCTCGTCGCCTCGCCGAGTGGCGTGTGCAGCGAAGAGGCCGCCGACCCGTCCGTCACGGCCCTCCTCGAGCAAGCCGCCGCCGAGAAGAACGCCGGGCACTACACCAAAGCCGCCGCTCTCTACGAACAGGCGATCGAGGCCGACCCCAAAAACCCCGCGCCGCGCCTCGAGCTCATCAACCTGCTGGCCCAGGTCGCCGGCAAGGAAAAACAGTGCCGCCGGGCCGTGCGCGACGCGATCAAGGCCGACGTCTTCTCCGAGGCGCAGTGGGCCGTCGTCATCGAAATCTGCACCAAATGGGGATTCGAAAAAGACGCCGCCGACGTCTACCGGATGCGCCTGAAAAAGGACCCGGACAACGCCGACTATCCGACAAAAATTCTCGAGCTGACCCTGGTGAGAGAAGCGAAGCCCGAAGAGGTTCGCGCTGAGATCGAGTCGCTCCTCGGCGACGAGCCGCCCCCCGAGGTCGCCCTGCGCATGGCGGCGATGTGCGAGACGCACCTCCTGTTCGACGAAGCGGCCTGGCTCTACGAAAAGCTCCTCAAGGCCGACAGCGCGAACCTCGAGGCGCGCCTCCGCCTCGGCCAAGTGAACCTCCGGCAGGGCAAGCTCGACGAGGCCGAGAAGCACGCCCGGGCGAACATCGAGCTCGACTACGAACATCTCCCCTCGCGGCTGCTGCTCGCCGAGGTGAAACTCCGGCGAGGCGCGTACGAGGAGGCGCTCGACGAGTTCCGCACGCTCTCCAAGGAAGAGGGCGGGCATTTCGAGGCGTACCTCGGCGAGACGCACGCCGCCTTCGCCGTCGGTCAATACGACGACGCGATTGCCGCCGCCCTCAAGGCGCTCCGGATCGAGCCCGACTCGGCTTCGGCACATGCGCTCCTCGCCGACGTGTACTTCTACGTTGGGCAGTACGCGAAGGCCGCCGGCGAGTACCGCCACGCGATCAAGGCGGACCCGATGAACCTCGAGGCGATGATCGGCGTCGGCCGGGCGCTCACCGACAGCGGCAAGAGCCGCGAAGCCGAACGCGCCTTCTACCGCCTCTACGACATCTACGAATCGGCCACAAGCGAACGCGAGCTCACCGCGCGCATGCTCACGCACGTCGGGATCGCCTGCCGCTACACCGACAACCCCAAGGACGCCCTCCACTGCTTCGTCGAGGCGACCAAGAAAGACGCGACCTACATCCCGGCCCGCTTGTGGCTTGGCCGGCTCTTTCTCGAGCGCCACCAGCCCAACGACGCCGCCAGGGAATTCTCGGAAATCCTCGCCATCAACCCGCGCCACACGGGCGCCCTCGTCGGCTTGGCCGAGGTGGCGCTCGACCGGTCGCAGTTCAGCGGGGTCCAGGAGCACTGCGAGGCCGCGCTCGCGGTCAACCCGCGCCACGTCGAGACGCTCAACGTGCTGGCGAGCATGCGCATCCTCGACGAGCAATATGCCGCTGCAAAAAATGCGCTCGATACGGCGCTCGCCGTCAATCCCAACTCGCTCGAGACGCTCTCGCACCTCGCCGCCTACAACAACCAGATTGGCGATGCGGCCGCTCTCGAAGAAACCATGCGCCGCGTCCTCGCGATCAACCCAAAGTACGCGCGCGGCTACGAGATCGTCGCCGCCGCGTGCGAGTACCGCCGCCAGAACGAGGCGGCGATCGCCCTGCTCAGAAAAGCCATCGCGCTCGACGACCGCTACGCGCCTGCCTGGACGAGCCTCGGCATCATCCTCATGCGCGAGGGCCGCGAGGACGAGGCCGAGGCCGCCCTCACCGCCGCGTTCAAGCTCGACAGCTACAACCACCGCACGCTCAACTTCCGCACCGTCCTCAAAGAAATCCGCACGGGCTACGCCGTCCGCGAAACCGATCACTTCGTCATGAAGTGGCACGCCGACAAGGACCCCGTGCTCGCCCACTACCTGCCCGACTTCTGCGAGCAGGCCTACACGGATGTGTGCGCCCACTTTGAGTTCGAGCCGCCGCACAAGACACTCGTCGAGGTGTTTCCCGAACACAGCCTCTTCGCCGCACGCATCTCGGGCGTGCCGTTTATCGCCACCGTCGGCGCGTGCTTCGGCAAGGTCTTCGCCATGGACTCGCCGCGCGGCGGCGGCTTCAACTGGCGCAACGTCTTTGCCCACGAGTTCGTCCACGTCGTCACGCTTCAGCAGACGGACATGAAGATCCCCTTCTGGTTCACCGAGGGGCTCGCGACCTACTGGGAGAAATCGCCGCTGCCGGTCGAATGGGACCGTATGATGGTGCGCGCCGCCGTGCTCGACGAGGTTGTGCCGCTCGACGACCTGAGCAGTTGGTTCACCCGCGCGCGCAGCATGGACCAGCGTCAGTGGGCCTACGCGCAGGCGAGACTCACGACTGAATTCCTCTACACCGAATTCGGCCGCGAGACGATCGTCGCCATGCTCACGATGTACCGCGACGGCAAGCCGACGTCCGAGGTGATCAAGAAGGCTTGCGGCATCCCACAGGCGGAGCTCGAGCAACGCGTCAAGTGGTTCATCACCGGACGCGGGCGCGATCTCGGCGTGCCGCCGCTCTTCATCCTCGACGACGCCGAGCGATTCAAGGCGCGGCTCGAACATGCGCCCGACGACGCCGAGGCCCACGCCCGCTACGCGCAGGCGATGGCGCAGCGGTTCGCCGAGGTGGCCGGCCCCGACGCATCACGCCTGGCCGACGAAGCGCGCACGCACGCCCAAAAGGCGATCGAGCTCGGCGCCGCCATGCCCGAGCCCTACGTGGTGCTCGCGTTCCTCGAGCTCGGAGCCGGAAACGTGGCCGGGGCGACTCGCCACTGCCGCGAGGCGCTCGCCCGCGACGAGAACAACTTCCTCGCCCACGTTTACCTCGGCGACATCGCGGCCCAGGCCGGCCGCACAGACGAGGCGATCGAGCACTACAACGCCGCCAAGCGCGCCTGCCCGCAGCAGGCGGACGTCGGCTACAAGCTCGCGCGCCTCTACGAGGGCCGGTGGAAAACCAACATGGCGATCGCCGAACTCGAGCACGTCGCCCGCATAGATCGTCGCCCCTACGCGGCGCTCACAAAGCTCAGCCGTCTCTACGAAGAGAAAAAGGACTGGAAAAGCGTCACGCGCGTGCTCGAGCGGGCCCTCGACTTCAACCTCTACGACCCGGAACTCTACAAACGCCTCGGTCAAGCCTACGAGGAGCGCGGCGCCGACGAGCTCGCGACGCAGACCCGAGCGATCGGCGCCGACGTCGCCTACCTCGCCGCCACGAGCACTTACAAGAAGCCGGAGGTGGTACACTACCTGAGGCTCGCGCTCGCGATGAACCCGAAGCATGAAAAAGCGCTCAAGCTCGTCGAGCAGATCGGCGGCCTCGACGACGAGGAGGAACCCACGGAAGAAAACGGCGGCACCGACTAGTAGATCACCTTGTTGAGCGGGTACTCGATGATCCCCTCGGCGCCGGCGGCCTTGAGCTTCGGGATGAGGTCGCGGATCACGCGCTCGTCCACGACGACCTCGATGGCGACCCACCCTTCCTGCGTGAGCGATGAGATGGTCGGATTGCGCAGCGCCGGGATGAGCGCGGTGACCTCGTCGAGCTTGTCGCGCAGGAGGTTCATCTTGACGCCGACCTTTTGCTCGGCGTGTAGCGCGCCCTCGAGCAGGAGCGCGATGTTCTCGATCTTTTCCCGCTTCCACGCGTCATCCCAGGCTTGCGTATTCACGATGAAGCGCGTCGTCGAGGTCATGAGCGTCTCGACGATCCGCAGATTGTGCGCCCGCAGCGACGAGCCGGTCTCCGTGAGCTCGACGATCGCATCCACGAGTGCCGGGACCTTGACCTCGGTCGCGCCCCACGAGAACTCGACGGCCGCCTCGACACCCTGCTTCGCAAGGAAGTTCTTCGTGAGGTTGACCGCTTCGGTGGCGATGCGCTTGCCCTGAAGGTCCTTGACCGATTGGATCGGCGAGTCCTCGGGCACCGCGAGCACCCAGCGTACCGGCGCAAAACCCGTCTTGGCGTAGACGAGCTCGGCGACCTCGTGCACCTTGGAGCCGTTTTCCTCGATCCAGTCCTTGCCGGTCACCCCCGCGTCGAGGACGCCCTGCTCGACGTAAATCGAGATCTCCTGCGCCCGCAAAAGGATCACCGAGAGCTCCGGATCGTCAATCGTCGGGAAGTACGAACGCGAGGACACGCCGACGTTGTAGCCCGCCTTGCGGAACAGCTCGAACGTCGCCTGCTGCAGGCTGCCCTTCGGCAGGCCCAGCGTCAGCTTCATTGTGCGGTCTTTCATGGTACGGCTCCTTGCAGAAAACAGCGCATCCTAGCACGTGCCGACGCGAAATCAACCGCTTTCGGCGACTTACCCGGTCGACAAATCGCGTGCAACGGTCTCCGCGGCGTTCGGGATGAGGGCCACTTGTGCGTCGGGGCGCTTGGCCAGCGCCTCGTCGAGCGCCGCCTGGAAATCCGCGATTGGCGTCGCGCCGATACGCCGCACCGTCTCCTCCGGCAGTCGGCTCAATAGATGGACGCGGCAGCGGGCCGCCTTGCGGCGCATGGCGTAGGCCGTGCCGCCGTGGAGCTCGTAGCGGTGCGTGAGCTCGTCCAGGAACGCTGCGTCGTCGAGGTCGAACCACGAGAGGAAAGTCTCCGAGCCAACACCTTCCGAGCACTCGGCCGCAAGGAGAAGCGTCCCGCCGTCGCGCACGAGTTCGCACGCGTTATCGAGCGACTTGTGCGCCTGGATAAGCGTGATGTCGCGCGGAAAACCGCCGCACGAGGCGATGACCACGTCGAAGCGTTTTTTCACCTCGATCATGGCCGTCTCGCGCAGCCGCTCGCACGCCTCGTCGTGCGAGGCCTCCCATCGGCCCGAAAAAATCTCGGAAGGCTCGCCTCGTCCGTTGAGCAGGCAATGGATCGAGAACGCCGGCGACGCAAGCGCGACGGCCTCCCGGATGTCCTCGGCGCACGCGTTGCCGTGGTGCTCGCCCTTGAGGCGCCGCGGCTCGGCGAGCATCTGCTCGACGTAACGCGCGTGGTTCGCGAGCACCCCCGCCCGGCCGGCAAGCCCCGGGAAGACGAGCTTCGGCCCGCCGCCCGTGCCCGCGAAATAATGAAAGCCGACCGCCCCGACCGTGATCGCCGCGTCGGCCCCGACGTACCGCGGGTTCAAGGCGACTCGCGTGCCCGCGGGCGTGGCGCCGACCTCGACGAGGTCGTCGGCGTCGCAGTCATGGTGCACGATCGCCACGCGCCGGCACGCCGCCTCGCCGTAAAGTTTTTGGGACGCCTCGTCGGGCTGCCGCGCGTGGGTTCCGTACGCAATAAGGAGCGTGATCGCCTCATCGGGGACGCCGCAGCCGTTGAGCTCGTCGAGCAGCGGCGAGAGTAGCGCGGCATAGGTGCAGGCCCGCGTCCAGTCGGCCACCGCGACCGCCACGCGCATACCGGGACGGATGAGCCGCCTCAGCGGCGGGCCGGCCGTCGGCTCGTTAAGCGCTGTGACGAGCGCCGCGGCGGGGTCCTCGAGCGCCGGCCTCGGCGGTGGCTCGAGTTTCTCGACGGCGCAGCTCGACGGCAGCTCGACGCGGGACGTCCCGCGGCCATATGGAAGGGCAACCTGCATCCCGGCGTGTTCCTCTCCAAGGAACATAGCACGTCACGCCGGGTGATGAAAGTCGCCGAAAAGGGCAGCGCCCCGGGCGGGAGTGCCCGGGGCGCTGGTGTCGCCGCACAGGGAAGATGAACGTTACAACACGCGTTCACCAAGATCGGGATACACGTTGTCGTTCAGGGAAGAAGAGTCCGTTGCCGTCTCGTCTTGATCCGCCGGTTCCATCTCGTCCGGGGCCGCATCGAGCGGCGCGGCGCTCTGCGCCATCGCTTCGCCCGAGATCTCCACCGTGCCGCCCGCGAACGCCATTTCCAAACCGGCGCCGTCGCTTTCGGGATCTTCGTTTTCCGCGCTTTGCATGATGAGCTCGTACGGCGTCAGTCTCTTGCGCAGCGCGTTGGGGTCGAGACCGGTGACTTCGGGGCGTTTCGCTTCGCGTTCGGGCGGCGCCTCCTCCACAGCGTAGTTTCGCGCCCGCGCGATCGAGTTTGTTGTCGGTTCTGTCGGCGTCGTGCTCATCACCACGGCCTCGTAGCTCGATTCATTCATTGAATGGACGCTTCCAGCGTCGAGAAAGCCGACCACGCTCCGACCGGCCATTCACTGAATGAACCGTTTGTTCTGCAACGATTCCGGCTCCCATCGAACCGGATCGAATCACCCCTGGGAGAATGAACTTTCGTTCCCCTCTCTTCTTCACCCAAATCATCGGCGCGGGCAGAACGGACTTGAGGAAAAAATTGCCGGTGCCCGAGGGAGTCTGAATCTCGTCGGGAAATGTGGGCTAGAGCCACTCGGCCATGAGCTCGCACAGGCGCTGCTCGATCACGGGGCGCTGGAAGGCGGCGAGGCGCTCGCGCTGCGCGGCGACGACTCGCCGGCGCAGGGCGGCGTCGCTTAACACGAGGTCCATGAGCTCGGCGATCTGCTCAAACGCTTTCTCCTGCACGAGAACGCCTGCGCCGCCGAGCGTCTCGCGCACCGCCGCCTGCGCATAGGCAACGACAGGCACGCCAAAGTGCATCGCCTCGACGAGCGGCGCGCAAAACCCCTCGTGCTCGCTCATGCAGAGGAAGAGGTCGGCGGCCCGGTAGCAGGCGTTCAATTCCGGCTGCGTGAGCCGGCGCATGAAGACGACGTCGCGCACGTCAAGCTCACGCACGAGCCCGTGGAGATAGGCCGCGTAGCGGTCGAGCGGGTCCATCGCCCCGACGAGAATGAGCCGCGAACGGCGCCGCGACGTTTTCTGGAAGTAGAAGAACGCCTTGATGAGATCCTCGAACTTCTTGTTCGGGCTGACCCGCCCGACGAACAGGACGTTCGTCGCATTGTCGTCGTAGGTCGCGAGCGTCGCGGCATCCGGCGCGGCGTCAAGCGCGGCAAAGTTGATTGCGAGCGGCACGATGCCGGTGCGGGGATAGCCGGCCTCGACGAGCTCTCGCTCGTTGTACGCGCTGTCGGCAAGCGCCAGCTCCGGCACCGCGGCAAACGCGTGCAGCTCCCGACGCCCTTGTTCGAGCGCGCGGCTCGTGCGCTCGTCGGTGGCGGCGTAAAAGTGGGCCGGGGTGATGTTGTGATACTTGATGACTTTGTGCGCCCGGAGTTTTGTGAACCACTCGGCGAGCTTCGTGCCGATCGCGAAGTGGAAAATCATCACCGCATCGGCGTCGTCCTCGGCCTCGAAATCTCGGTAATCGCGCGCGCGGCCGCGCATGACCGCCTCGGTGAACGTGGGATCCGCAAAGACCTCCGAGCGGCAGCCCCACGACCGAAAGATCTCCTGAAGCACGAGGACGTCATTGCTGATCGCGTCGCCGGCGCTGAAGCCGGCAACGAGTTGGTGGATCGCCGGCGCGCCGCCTGTGTGCGCTCGGTTCATTCGGGCCTCGAAGAGAGCGTTGGCAGCGAGGGGACGACTGTCGGGATGAGGTGCTCGCGAAGCCGTTGCTCGATCGCCGGGCGCTGGAACGCCTCGAGACGTTTGCGCTCCCCGGCGACAATGCGCTCGCGGAAGCCTCTGTCGTCCACGAGGAGCGCCATGATCTCGGCGATCGCCTCGAACTTCTTCTCGCGCGCGAGGACGCCCGTGCCGCCAAGCGTTTCGGCCACGGCTTGCTGCGCGTAGGCGACGATCGGCACGCCAAAGTGCATCGCCTCGACGAGCGGGATGCAGAATCCCTCGTGCTCGCTCATGCACAAGAAGAGGCGTGCCGTCTTGTAGCACGCGTTGAGCTCGGCCTGCGTCACGTGCCCCGTGAACACCACGTCGCGCACGTCGAGCTCGCGCACGAGCCCGCGCAGGTAGGCCGCGTAGCGGTCGGCCGGGTCCATCGCGCCCGCGAGCACGAGGCGCGAGCGCAGCCGGGCCGTCTTCTGGAAGTAGAAGAACGCCTTGATGAGGTCTTCGAATTTCTTATTCGGCGTCACCCGGCCGACAAACAGCACGTTCGCCGCGTTGTCGCCGAGCGTGGCGAGCATCTCCGGGTCCGGCGGCTCGTCGAGGGCCGCGAAATTCATCGCGTTCGGCAGCACGCCCGTGCGGCGGTAGCCGGCCTCGACGAGCTCCTTCTCGCTGTAGGCGCTCGCCGCGAGCGCCAGCTCGGGCACACGCGCAAAATCGGCCAGCTCGCGGCGGCCCGCCTCAAGCGCACGGCTCGTGCGCTCGTCGGTGGCGGCGAAGAACCGCGCCGGGGTGATGTTGTGGTACTTGATCACCTTGTGCGCGCGGAGCTTTTTGAACCACTCGGTGAGCTTCGTGCCGATCGAGAAGTGAAAAAGCATCACCGCGTCCGCGTCGTCCTCGGCCTCGAACTCGCGGTAGTCGCGGGCGACGCCCCGCATGAGCGGCGAGGTGAACGCCGGGTCCGCAAAGACCTTCGACCGGCAGCCCCACGAGCGCACAATGCGCTGGAGCTCGAGGACGTCGTTGCTGATCGCGTCGCCGGCCTTGAAGCCGGATGTGAGTTGATGGATCGCCGGCGTCCTGGCCGGTCGGTCTGTCGCGGATGGATTCATCGCGGTGTGCGCTCGTCGAGGAAGCGGCGCGTACCGGACGGTGTTGCGTCGCCCACCGGGAAATCGCTTGTGGTCATCTTGTCACGTCCTATAATCGAGCGCCCTTATAGCACATTGACCTGCTGGCCGTCAGAAAATGCGCGCAAGACCGCACAGAATCTCGCAGTCCGTCGGTGCCCGCGCGTGGCGGCGCTATCGGCGCAGCAAGCTCTCGTTGGCGGGCAGCGTGCTCGTTGGGCTCCTCATTCTGGTCGCGATCTTCGGCCCGCTCATCTGGCGTTTCCACCCGATCAGGGACTACGACCTCGGCCGCGCGATGAAAGCGCCGAGCCGCACGCACCCCATGGGGACCGACGAGCAGGGGCGCGACGTGTTGGCGCGGGTGCTCCATGGCGCGGGCATCTCGCTCCAGGTGGGCGTGGCGGCCACGGCCATCTCGGTCGCCATCGCCTTGACGCTTGGCTCGCTCAGCGGCTACTATGGCGGTTGGGTGGACAACCTGATCATGCGGTTCACCGACATGGTCTTTGCGTTCCCGGCGCCGCTGTTCGTCATCGCCGTGGCGGCCGTGTTCGAGCAGCGCTCGATCGTGATCCTCTTTTGGATCCTCGGGCTCATCGGCTGGCCGGGGATCGCGCGGATCGTCCGCGGCAAGGTCATCGAGGTCAAGGCGACCGAGTACGCCGATGCGGCCCGGGCGCTGGGCGCGGGGAACCTGCGGATCATCGCCCGTCACATCCTGCCCAACGCGCTCGCGCCGATCATGATCGCCGCGAGCATCGGGATTGCGGGCAACATCTTGACCGAAGCATGGCTCAGCTTCCTTGGCTTGGGGCTTCCGCCCGAGGTGCCGAGCTGGGGCAACATGATCAGTGAGGGGCGCACAGTGATCACCGCAAAGCCGTGGCTCTGCATCTTCCCCGGCGCGGCCATCATCGTCGCCGTGCTTGGGTTCAACCTGCTCGGCGACGGCCTGCGCGACACCCTCGACCCACGACTCAAGAACACACGATAAAGCGAGGTCAAATCATGGGAACTTCTCTGGTGAGATGGCTGATTGTGGCGGCGCTCTGCGCCGTGCTGGCAAGCGGGTGGGTATCGTGTTTCGGCAAGCGCGGAGACGAGAACGCCCTTGTGGGTGAACAGGAGATCAACGGCGTCGAGTATCGCGAGTTCACCGTCAACACATTGGCCCAGGCCGCGAAGAAGGCGCCGTATTTGAATGAGCTGATTGACTACTCCATATCCGATCCGAAAACGTTCAATCCGCACACGGCAAACGAGACGTCGTCTTCGAACGCCTATGCGTGGGTCTTCGAGGGGCTCACCAACAGTGACGGCGTGACGCTGGAGGTGATTCCCTGGCTTGCGGAGCGCTGGGAGGTCGCCGAGGACCAGGTGACCTGGACGTTCCACCTCCGCCGCGACGTCACGTTCCACGACGGCACCCCGATGACCGCCGACGACGTGGTCTTCTCCTTTAACGACATTGTACTCAACGACGATGTCCCGGGCGTGGGCATGCGCGACCTTCTGACCGTTGATGGAGAGAAGGTG
>Ga0180432_10002049_pt1 | contig 30809 bp, 36 predicted proteins | sample SS_ome_10_FD_132414 | JGI IMG/M metagenome (GOLD analysis project Ga0180432, IMG submission 132414) | Hypersaline lake sediment archaeal communities from the Salton Sea, California, USA - SS_1_MS_2 metaG | ecosystem: Environmental > Aquatic > Non-marine Saline and Alkaline > Hypersaline >...
GCCCTCCGTCCTGAGTGTAATAATCTGCGCAAAGAAGTGTCAATTCTATGTCCCCGAATTTCCTAAGCTCATCGCATAAATAATGCGTATGTACACCCAAGCCGCCATTGTTATCGAACGGACTGCCGTTAATAAGCATGAGAACTTTATTTGTAGACATGAAAGTTTCCTTTTATGGTTACACTCGCATCCTGCGTAGCATGGGCGTTTTGAAGGACCAATTCGATCGTATTGTCCACAATCTGCACACTCTTGATCCTGACTAATTGCCAGCCCGTATTGTTATAAAAGTTCCCCGAGAGAAAACCGTCATCCTCGTAAGCGTATGCCTTAACCCACCAATCGTAAAAAACACAAAGGCTGATCATGTTATAACTTCGACCCGTGCTCTGGGCTTTGGCATTGTTTATGTCGGTAGTGAACATGATATAAGAGTGTGCCCTTCGCCAGGACGAGACGGCCGCCTGGGGAACGTATAAAAGCAAGTGTCCCATTTTGTAATCCGAACGGCTCAAGGGAATAACAAGCGTATAAGTCGTACCTGCAGGAATAGCCTGATTCGTACAACCGAAAGTTCCTTCTTCCCGGCCATCTTTTCTGACCACATCCAGCTTGCCTGTTATAGGATTGAATTTCATCGGCATATCAAGTCCTTGTTATGGTGGCTATTTCGTCACTTGAGTTATAAGTCAAAGTCAAGACTGCAACAGCAGTGCCACTCGCCCCGCCTTTTTTATAGGTCACGGTTTCGATTTCACCCTGGCCGTCACCTGAAGACACATAAGTCAAAGCGATATAATCGTAAGCTGGGATCTCAAAACCGATTAACTTTCTCAACTCAGTTAAAATAGCGCCGTCGCTTCCACCCCCGACATAAACATTCCCAGCCCGATAAAATTTCTCGCCATCTTCCGTTACCAGCCTGACAGGTATCGCTTCTTTAGGCTTTATGTTTTTAATAAGGCTCTTAAAAATAGTTGTCTTGACCTGCTTAAAAATACTCTCGTTTGAATCTTTAGCGAATTTGAACAATTTCTTAAAATCAAACTCTTTATACCAAACAGGCCTTTTGATGCTTACTTCCCCAGGGTGTTTTTCGGGTTTTATCTCTTTTAAATTGGAAACCCTTATCTCCTTAGGGTGTTCATGCTTGAAATCTTCTGCATTGGATATTCTTACCTCTCCGGCAGGAGGCGGGAAATTGCTGACAAACACCTTAAACTCTTTGCTAAATTCCTGCTGGTATTTGTCCAACGTTTCTGCCAATCCGCGTATCTCATTCTTGATATCTTTAAATGCCTTGGAGTCCTGCTGTCCCTCTTTTATCAACACACAAACCTTGCTGATGATATTGACGATATCTTTCTGCCTGTCTAAAGACTGCAAGAGAAAAATATTCCTCTCCAGATTATCGTCCTGTGCTTCGGTACCCAATAACCGGCTGATTTTGTTTCTTTCTAAAAGGGCTTGCTTTTTATCCATCGATTAAAACCTTCTCCAGCTTTGTTTTTATATTGGCCAGTTCCTTTTTTAATACGCTGTTGTCATTTCCCATCTTTGCAAGCTCACCGCTCAATTTCTCGTTCTTCCTCGTAACTTCTTCGGCGTCTTTCAATATCTCCCGAATCTCTTCTTCCTGTTTCATTTCCTCTTTCTTTTCTTCTTCCTCATCTTTAGGGGTTTTTGAATTGGCAGTTGTTTCCGGAAGATCAAGCTCTTTTCTTTTTTGCTCCTCCCGCGCCCTCTGCTCTAGAATCTCCTCCCAATCCTTGCCTTGCCCGGCCGCTTCGTCAGCCAGGCTTGAGATGTTTCCTGCGATAGCCTCTTTGGAAGCCTTGACTTCTTTAAGCGGATCCACCCAGGACCAGCCGGGGGCTATCCATCTCGCCCTAACCCAATCAAGCCTCTTTTCATAAAAATTATTAGCCTTTAACTCTCCTCTTAGATAAGCCTCTTCCAGAAGCATCTCCCAGACGGGCTGGCAAAGCTTTTGAGCTAACCATTCCTGCCTGACCTTAAAATATCTTCTGGCCTCTAATAACGCGGCCCTTGCACTCGAGTAATTCGTCTTGGAAAAATCTTTTGCAACCAGCTCATAAGGAAGGCCCAGCGCCGCAGAAATTGCCCTTAGGATCCTGTCGACAAACGGCTCGAATGTCGCGCCCGGCCTCTGCGGATTGAACGAAGTAATGGATTCACCCGGCATTAGGTGCTTAATCATTCCGGGCTCTAATGACTCGATCATCTGTCCCGACTGGTTTTTCTCGTATGCGGAATTAACTGCCACGTCCATAGATGATTCGGAGGTTATGAAAAGCGAAAAGCACGCCGCAATACGCGCGGCAACAAGTTCCGCTTCGGCATATTCCGACAAATCTTTGAAATAAGTAAGTACCGGGGCAAAGAAGGGAATGCCCCTGGTTTGTCCGGACCGTAAAACATAGTACAGATGAAAAACATTCTTTCTCCCCATTTCGCCTTTAGCCTGGATTTCCATGTATTGCCTTGCTTCTTCTCTCGTCCTATGGCTGATATCTCCGGGGTGTGTCTTTTGAATGAAATAAGAAATCGGTTCGCCCTTTTCGCCAATTTTCACTCCAGACCTGATTGACTTATCGCTTCTTTTATCGGATGGGGTATTAAGCCTGTCCGACTCTATCAACTGCAGTGCCAATGAATACGGCCTGCCTTTATCTTTCAGCATCAATGGAACGATTATCGCCTCACCATTCTCGAGAATCTGCCTGTCCACCAGCTGCTGGATTTCGTAGAAGTCCATGCGCTCACCGGCATCGGCATATGGTGTCCACTGCTTCCATATCCTTTCCGCCTTCTTCTGGAAGTTATTTGCCGACTTCTCGCTTATACTAAGTGAATCCTTGTCCACCTTGCACTGAGGCCTGATGCCTGTTCCAATAACATTTGTGGTCATAGTGGAGGTAATTCCGGAAGCATGCGCGTCATTTCTGTTCAAATCACGACTGCGCTCCCGGATATCGGATAATTCGGGAAGTAAATCCTGATCTGCCGAACCCCCTCCGGGAAGCCATGAAGAACGCAAACGATTCCTGCTTGCTCCTTTATAAGCGCCTAACTTATGCGAAATATTTATTGCCTCCCGATACATCCTTCGCTTAAACCCTGCCTTAGGAGAGAAAAACGAAATGACATTGTCTATTCCGGATGACAACTTCTCTGATATTTTCTGTTTAGTTTTCATGATGGATTATCGAATCCTGCGTATGTCGTGGTGTCGCTTGATCCTGCGATTTCTCTTCGCAATTGGTCTCGTAGTTTTATCAACTCGCTAATACTTATATATTGAAGATTTCTTCCGCCGATAGAATAGGACTGCACAGCTCCGCCTGTCATCCTTGCGTTAATGGCATTCTCGACATTATCAAGCATCTCTTGTTTTGTTGGCGCGCTCACAATGTGCTCCTTAGGCTATCCCAATAAAAAAGCCCGCATCTCGCTCGTCGACGAGTTACGGGCTTCTTCTTGCTATTGGGTGCGCTTAAGAGCTGATCAGGCCCTTGCACAGTACTCTTTAATCTAAAGAATAGTCCTATTTATATTGTTTTGCAATATAGTCGTTACCAGAATCTGGTAATAATTACTTTTCCTCTATCGATTTGAATTTCCAACCGCATGACTGGCACGTGTGATACCTTATCGGGAAATCCGTCTTATAACATAGGACATTTTTGCTCTTGCACCTGGGACATCTTAAAGGAATAAATCTAACCCCGTAATCTTCGCTGTCGTTCGGCGGACGTCCCGCTGACCTTTCCTTGAATCCGCTGTCGTAATTGTCGCTTTTAAGCCAGTTAGTTTTTCTTTCAATCCATCTGCTCATTTAAAGCCAGCTTCCTTCACGTTTCCTGATCCAATTCCCGCGGCTGGTATCTTGATCGACTATTTGTTGATGCACTTTAACTGATTCGTCTTTCCTGATGTTTAACGCCCTGATAATGTCTGCCGCGGCAACTGCGTAGACTTCTGCGTCAAGATAGTGGTTTGCCATCGCCGTCTTTTTCTTCTGCCAAACCTCTTTGGCGCGGCCGGTGTTTCTATTCCGCACCAAAACCTTATGCTCTGAGGTAAATTGATTTAAGTATTCATCGGTTGGATTCCTAAAGATATGCCATTTATAAGGATCTCGAGTCGCTACCAGGCGGTTGATTTTATCCTTATACTGGCTTACGTTCAGATTCCATAAAACCAAACCGCTTTTGATAACACTGCCTGTTCTTGAATTAATATCTATCTTTGAAGCCCTGTAGAAGCGTCCGCCCGCAAGCTCTTCCTGCCCCTTAATAGCTTTTGTCCTGTCCGACCACTGGCGGCAGAATCGATACACTTCGTCGGTGCGGTACCCCGAATCGATACAGCTCATATATACCGGCAAGGTCTCGTTAGAAGATAATTTTTTATATTCAGTCTTGAAAAGTACATCTTCGATATCTTCCCAATACTCAACACGGTCGGCCCTGACCAGCCATGACTCTTCATAATAACCCCAGCCGCGTACACAATAATAAAAATGGTCTTTCTGGACGTCTACGCCAGCGGTCAATACAATTACGTCATCCGGCACCGTGCCCTGATCATATTCGCGAGAGAGAACTCTTATTTTATCGACAGTGGTTTCTTCGATCTTCTCTTCCCAGACCTCGGCAAGCCAGGAATTGACGAAGTTCATCAGAAGTTCGATATAGTCTTTTGATTTCATAAACTCACTGGCGATATCGCTCCATCTAAGCCAGGGAGAATAAAGAGAGTTTATCCAAAAACCCCTGTGCTTGCTTCTGATAATATTTCCTGAAATGCTTCCGTCATCATCAAGCTCGGCGTCTTCCGGCACCCACTTCCCTTGCAACAATATTTTATTTTTGTGATAATCTTTTATGTGCTTGTTGCAGTGATAGCATTCATACCAGGCAAGGCGTTCGTTTTTGATGCGCTCGGCTGATTTCTCGCTCTTAGGCCACTTGATTTGGTTAAACATCAACACCTGATATTTGCCGCAATGAGGGCAGGGAACATAAAAGCGGCTCCTGTCCGATTTTTCATACTCCCTGAAGATATAACCGTCTCTTGTGGTCGGCGTGGATACTTTAACGGTCTTCTTGTTCCAAAATGTCTTCTGCCGTTCAGTGGCAAGCTTTATCGGATCTGCTTCCCGGCCCGAGAACTTGGGATACTTATCGATCTCATCCAGAAAAAGATAGCGGATAGGCCGAGAGGCAAGATCAGCGGGCGAATTGGATCCTGCAAAATACAAGATCATCCTGTCCAAATGATATTCCAGTCTCGTTATATCGTCCGAAAGCCTTGGGAGATGCTGGCGTAAAGCAAAGGAACTTTGAATCATAGGCAGGACACGGTTGCAGGAAACGCTCTTTGCGTCGCTCTCGCGCGGCAGGACCACAAGCGCAGGTCCCGGATCCTGGTCGATGATAAACCCGAGCATATTGAACATGGCCTCGGTCTTACCAACCTGGGAAGCGGCCATAACGGTTATCTCCTCGACAAAAGGATCGGTGAAGGCATCCATGATGCCTCCCAGGTAGGGTGTCCTCTGGGTTTTCCATCGGCCCGGTTCGGCCGAAGTAACCGGATTAAGATAACGAAAAAGATCAGCCCACTGGCTGACCGTTATCTTCTCCGGAGGTTTCCACTCCTGCTTCTCCCGGGACGTCCAGATTCTCCTGTCTTGGGTCGTCACTATCGTCATCTCTGGCAAACTCCTCAATGATTTCTATTATTGCCTGGTATAATTCGGCTTCGATTTCCCTTGGTTCTTTCATTGCCAAGACCGGCGCCATTCTCGTCGGTAGGGCGAGGAAGGATCTCTTAACCGCAATGATCCTTGCTATCCGGCCCTTTTCCACTTCTTCCCGAGGCATCAATTCAAAAGTTGCTTTCTTGACCTCGAACTCAAGCAAGGTTGCTTTATATTTTAAAATCTTCGCATTCCAATAAGACCTCTCATCAGTCTGGTCTGCATTGCGCTGTTCGTACCATGCCTTGATTTCATCGAGGTCATAAAAGCCTTCCTTGGTGGTGGGCATGCCGTCTTTTTTCCAGCGCTGGACAGTCCTGTAGGCAACGTCCATAACCTTGGCAACTTCTTCCATTGTCTTGACTACCGCAGGGCCCAACGGCTCTGCTTCGAATTGCTCAAGCTCTGCAATCTCCTGGGCGGTCAAAGGTTTTCTGCTTTGCATCTTCTCGATCAGATAAAGATGCCTTTTCTTGCGGGCAATCTCTGCCAGGTTTTGTTTCTTATTCTGCTCTGCCATTTAAATATCTCCGATGTATGGTTGTTTTAAAGACAGCCCCATCGAAAATAAAATCTCCCTAATTTCCAAAAGGCTTTTTTTTCCAAAGTTTCTCACATTCAACAGTTCTTTTTCCGTATATCCGCATAAGTCTGAGACTGTTCTTATTCCTAAAATCTTTAAACAGCGGGCTGTCCTAACCGAAGTCTCCAGAGTGGATATATCTGTTTCATTATGCCGATGCAGAAAATACTTTTTATGATACGTCCCGATTCTTATGTTCACTTTGTTGAGGGATTTTTCCAGTTCTTTGCGCTTATGTAGCAACGCTTCATAATTGCTGTCCAAATGGCAAATCAGCCTTTCTTTTCTCGGGGAATGCCCAATCATCCGGACACCCTTGCATAATAACTGCCTGATTCTTTCCGGGGTTACATTATGCTTTCTGCTGACAGTTTTCAGCGTGGACAGCTCATCGAAATAATAATCTGTGATGATTTTTGATATTCTCTCCGGAATATTGGCTCTTGCCGTAACCCAGTCTAAAATATCTTTGTATCTGTCCGCGTAAGCATGCAGGTCTATTTCACCTATGAATTTTCTGTATTTGTCATTTACATCTAATCTGCACATCACTTTTCTCCCTGGTTAACTTCGCTCCACTTTTTCCCGTCGGTTTCCCGAACAGCGTCTTTTCCTGTAAAATCTGCCCACCTTTGTATTGTGACATCGCAAAAGACCGGTTCAATTTCCATAGCAAACACCCGGCGGTTCAGCCGCTCTCCAGCAATAATCTGTGAGCCCGAACCGCAGAACGGCTCATAACAGATATTGCCCGGCGAGGTATGCACCCTCATGGGAATGGCAAATACCTCCGTGGGTTTTACCGTAGGATGTTTAATTCCGGTGTTTCTCTTTTTTCCTTCCCAGTCCAGCTCCCAGATATCCGAATAATACTCGGGGTTCGTTGGATCTCCTGAGCGCAGTAAATCGACCGTCCAGACACTTCCGATAGATTTGTCTTTTGGCCGGTAAGGCGGTTTCTGGCCTTTTACCCACATCAAAAGGCACGGTTCATGCCGCCAGGAGTAAAAAGAATAGGTGAGTATGGCGCAGGGCTTTACCCAGATAATCTGCTGATGAAGCAACAACTTCAATTCATCGCAGATTTCTTCGATCATCGCTTTGCGCTTTGAAGCATGCCACAAATATAGGGCGGTGTTTTCTTTTACATGGTTCAGTCCCACTTTATAAAACAATTTTATGAATTCCTTTGCGTCGGGAATATCTACCTCATGGTACACATCCGACCAGTCCTTACCGCCGGTCGGCCTGTCGGCTCCGGTATAGTCGACGCAATAAGGCGGATCGGTCGCAAACAGGCTTGCCTTGTTACCAGCCATAAGCCTTGCGACATCTCCTTCGCAAGTAGAGTCACCGCACAAAAGCCTGTGCTCTCCTAATATCCACAGATCGCCTTTTTTGGTAATTGCTTCTTCCGGCGGCTCAGGGATATCATCGGGCAGTGTTTTACCGGCTCCCATGTTTTCGGTTTCGAACTCCGAAACCTCATCCCGCAACTCCTTCATACGAAGCGCAAGGTAGTCATCCGAAGCCTCGGTACGTAGTTTCTCCAAAAGCGGAATGATTGCCTGTGTCCAGGACCCGACAATCTCCTGAGAGTTCAGGGTAACATTCATGGCCATCTCGGATATCTCATCAAGATCCACCATGATTGCGGTCACGTTCTCCACGCCTTCCTGCTGTAGGATTTTATACCGCTGATGCCCTGAGATGATACGCATGTTGCGCTTGTTGACCACCAGAAGATCCACCAGTCCGAACTTCTCCAGCGAGTGCCGCAGGCCGGTAAGGGCCTCATTCGAAATCTCCCGCGGGTTGTAAGGTGCCGGTTTTAATTCGGACATTTTTACTTCCAAAATGTCCGGTTTCACGTTGATTTTTGCCATTTCCGCCTCCTTTTAAACATAAATTCAAATATCCATAACCCTTTTATTTACAGCGTATTTCAAGCGAGGTGCCCCCTTGTTGCCGCTTTCCCAGCCTTTGACCCATATGACCACGACATCGATTTCTAAACCCGTAATCACTGACAGACTGCGCCTCACCTGACCCTCGCCGCACGCCCCCTCTGGAAGGACCCGCATCCTCTGGCCGTAAACGTTGTGAGGATTGTGAGGGTAAATTCCGGTATTTTCTACGTGCACCTATCCACCCTGCCCTGTTATCTGTTTTAATATATCCGCCATCTTGCCGATACCTTCCTTCTTGAACTTCTTGCTTTGTTCGATATTCATCTGAGCGAAATAAGCCGAGCTTTCCATCTTGAGTACTTTGATAAGCCAAGGGTAAGGCTGGCTGATCCTGCCTTTGTCTTTCTCATACTGCTGGCAGATCTTAAGCAATACTTCATCCGGGATATTCTCGCCCTTGCGCCACTTCGCATCCTTCTTGAATTTATTAATAAGCTGGTAAATATTGAATCCCTGCTTATAGACTGCATCCAATGTCTCTTTGGTCTTTAAAGAAACAGCGCCAGCTGGCTCTGCCTGTTTATTAACTATCTCTTTTCCATTCTCTTTCCCATCCCCATCCCCATTCCCAACTGAGGATTTTGTAGCGTAACCGTTAGTTAACGGTTGCTTAACGGTTAATAACTCTTTAGGCGCAGGTGGGATAACGCTCTCACGTTCGGTCTTGTGAGGTTTCTGATGTTTCTGCCAGTTGATTATCTGATAATACTTCTCGCCGTCTATCTCATAACGGATTATAAACGGCCGCTTACCGTTCTTTTTGGGGCAGGCTAAAATCTGCATTATTTTCTCAGCGTCAACCTCATCATAGGGCATAATCTCGATCTTAAGCCGCTCCGGACGGTCTTCACCACGGCCATCGCGGTCTGCCTGCACCCATAAGCCCTGATAAAAAAGCCTTGCTTCGAAAGAAAGTTCCTTTATATCTTCATCTTTAAAGAAATCAGGTTTTAGATATCGAATCCGTGCCATTTTTTATTCCACCTTTACGCATTCATACCAGGCCATGTTGCCTTTTAAGTTTCTTTTAACGCACTCATCCTTATCCAGTTTGCGTATTATGCCTTCCCGGACACAATCCCTGATCGTCCTGTCGGCCCGCAGATAATAGTTTCTGCTTTCATATGCGATAACATCCGCTTTTGAAAAAATACCTTTCTGCCTGCACCAGGCCAGTAAATCTTTTCTTTTGTTAACCATTTTTATCACCTCCCGATTATCAGTTCATCTTATCCAGCAGAACAAACCCCATAGAGCCAGGAAAAAGTACACAACAAACAAAAACGCCTGCGCGTATAATTTCTTCCGGAAATCTATCACGGCCCAGCAGGCGTTGGTAAACATCCACAAAGCAAATCCTGCCGGATTCTTCTGCACATTCAATATGACGCCGGTGATTGAAAGCCCGGCCAGAAGCCACATCATCATTTCAGTGAAGGCTTTCGGATCCTTGTCAAAGGGGCGGTTTGCTTCGACGAATTTGCCGCGGTTATACCAATTTAGTTTTCCGTAAAGTTCTTTCCAGCCTTTGTTTACTTTCATAAGTCTTCTTTCCTCCTTATTCTTTCCACAGTGAATTTGTCCTCACCGAGCTTGCGGGTCATGAGGCCAATGAATATCTGGGCGATGTATTCACCGACCTCGCTCGAGGCATCGATAACCGCCTTGTCGTTCGTGGCCAGATACCCGGCGTGAAGCCGCACCTTGGCCTGGCCAAAGGTGTATTCCGCAGTCTCAATGGCACGGGCGATTTCTTTCTCAATGGTCTTTTTGCTTACTTTTTCGTGAAATTTGAATTTGCATACATCCGTCATTTCAACTGCCTCCACTGCATGTATATCCCGTTTTCTTTCAAAATGTCGCGCGGTTTTTAAAAATTATTTCAAATAGTCTTTAAGACCTTCTTCCTCAAAGATTTGCCTGATTCTAAGAACATCCCGATACACATTGCTTCTGTGTTTATCGAAGTGCTTGCAGGCTTCATTTATATTCAAGCCCTCTTCTCCGAGAAGTTTGCATAGCTTCCTCTGATGAGGCGTAAGTTTTTTGTATGCTTTGGAAATTCCTATTTTGAGTTCGGTATCGATTGGGGAAGGGATATTGCTGGTGTCTGGGATTTTATCTTTTAAGGCAGGTGCGTCTTCGTCATCGTTGAGAGGCTGATCTAATGATACGCTTTCATATATCGTTTTTCGTTTGTCTCTGTGTGCGTCTCGCGCAACATGTCCGAGGACATGTCCGACAACTTCGGCCATAAAAGTCTTTTTTGATCCGCGACCAGGATCATGCTTGTCCCGGACCTCAAGCCAGTGTATAAGACATTCCTGCAGGAGATCATCGAAGTCTTCATATTCTAAATATTTCTGTTTTTTTCTGTAATCATTGATTACGCGTTTTGCAACAGCAAGTTCCCAACTCTCAAATAACCCTCCGTAATTCAAAACACCTCCCCCTCAGGCTTCTGCAAACAGAAACACTCGAGCAATTCCCCAGGTGTTATGGGTCCGCCTTACGGAGGGCTGTTAGAGAGTTAGGTTATTTATTCCCTTTTATCCGGCACTTCGAAATATCTTCTAACCCCAATAATTCTCTCTGCGTCGGCTCTCTGCCTAGAATGCCGGTCAGCACTTTTATTATTGCTTTGCAGAGTTTTCCGTCCTGGAGTTGTTTTTCTGATGCGGAACATTTTTGAGCATAAACTATACGGATCCGGCCTCCGAATCGCTTGTTAAAATTGTATCGCGTCCCTTTTCCCATTAGTCACCTCTACCGCATGTATATCCCGTTTTTTCTTAAAATGTCGCGCGGCAATGCGACAAAAAGCAAAAAAAGAGGATATACATACAGTAGATGCCTCTATTTTAGGCCACTTGGGGAGAGCGGCAAAACCCATTCATATAGCTTGACTTGTATGCCTTTTTGTTATAGGGGGTGTTGTGAAAGGAGAAGAAACGATGCTGACGCCCAACAAAAATTCAGTTAAAAAACGATATGTGATCTATACCCGTTGTTCCACCGATGACCAGGCCCAGGGTGATTTTACTACCCTTGACGCCCAGGCCCATCACTGCAAAAACATGCTGGACGCTTTTGGATATGAACTCGCGGATATCGGAGATAAAGGTGTAATAAATGATGACGGATACTCTGGCAAAGACCTCAACCGTCCCGGCATCCAAGCGATCCTATCTGACATAAATAAAAAACAGTCGTTCGACGGAATTATATTCTTCCGCCTCGACCGCTTAACCCGTAATACCCGGGACCTTTATTGGCTCATCGACCAATTCAGGGCAAAAGAGATCAATTTCGTCTCCGTAAGAGAAAATCTCGACAGCTCTACCGCCATAGGCAGAGTTGTAATCGGCATTCTTGGAATTCTGTCAGCCTTTGAGCGGGAGCTCACCGGCGAACGCGTGAAGGCTTCCGCGATCGCCCGGGTACGCCAGGGCAAATGGGTGGGAGGCGCTGTACCTTATGGATACAAACTTATTAAAGACGGCCCGCAACTGCCGAATGGCAGACAGCCGCATAAAATTGTCATAGATGAAGTAACAGGGCCAAAACTAAAGATGGTCTGGGAAATGGCCGCCGACAACAAGTCTCTGTCCGAAATAGGAAACGAACTGCTGAAGATGGGCTTTAAAACATCCAATGGCAAAGCGTGGAGAAAACAAGGCATTTCAACAATCATCAAAAATCATTTTTACAAGGGATATTTGAAATACAACGATGAGATCCATAAAGGCAGGCATCCTGCGATTGTGGATGAAGCGCTGTGGGATAAGGCGAATAGAATCCTGGTGGGAAAACTGCCCGGACACCGCTTTATTAAAAAAGCGAGAAAGTACATATACCTTTTATCCGGACTGCTTAAATGCGGGAAATGCGGAAGCCATTATATCTGCGAAACCGGGAGCGGCCACGCTAAACAATTCTTTTATTATCTGTGCGGCAGATCCAAGCAGAAACTGGGATGCGACGGCGGAAGATTGTCTGCTACAGCCTTTGACGCTGAACTAATCGATTACTTCAAACGGGCTTCCGAAGATCAGAACATTATCGCAAAGGCCATAGGCGACGCGATCCTGAACGCCCAGATAAAACTGGAAAAGCTGGAGGCGCTTATTAAAACAGCGGATGGCCAGCTGACGGCAATACAAAAAGAAGCCAATAAACTGCTTGAACTCGGCATGAATAATTCGATCTCGCAGGGCAAAACCTACAAGATAAAAATGGCAAAGCTTGATAAAGAGATCATAAGGCTGGAAGACGAGCTGGATAAACTGCAGGCCAAAAAGAGCGTGGCTCAAATGTCCGCTAACTCAGGCGAGTTTCTGCACAAAAATTTCAGGTTTGCCCTGCAGTACATCGAGCAATCTCCGCCGGATGCCCAGCAAGAACTAATGAGAGCGATGATTAAAGAAATACTGGTTTACGAGGATCATCTCGAAATCAAAATGTATATCAGCGATCCTGACCAGGACAGCATCTCTTACAATGTACCTGCCGTAAAGACCGCCAACATCCCCCAAAAAGGAAAACACCCCACAGAAAACTGTGGGGTGTTAACCGCAGAGGCGAATGGTTCGCCTGAGCGTCATATTTGGCTCCCCGGGTAGGATTCGAACCTACAACCTACTGGTTAACAGCCAGCCGCTACTACCATTGAGCTACCGGGGAACGGTTTTTACAAATTGTACGGCGATTTCTAATTATAGGTAAAACATGAAATATTGTCAATTGGAAAGACTGTCATAACACTGTGTTTCTCAATATATTCGTTATCTATATTCTATACGCTTTCCTTCAGTTATGATACAATTTTAAATAATCATTTTAAACATTTTTAAAGTTATGGCTCAAAAAGAAAGATATATTGTTCACATTGATATGGATGCTTTTTTTGCATCTGTTGAACAGCGCGATAATCCCGCATACAAAGGTAAACCCGTTATTATCGGCGCGGATCCAAAAGGTGGCAAAGGACGGGGCGTTGTCTCGACCTGCTCCTACGAAGCCAGAAAATTCGGCATCCATTCCGCCATGCCCATCTCTATCGCCTATAACAGATGCCCGCATGGCATATTCTTGCGCGGTAATATGTCAAAGTACGCGGGTGTTTCCCATGAAATACTGCAAATCCTGGAAAGATTCACACCCGAAATAGAACCCATCAGTATTGATGAAGCATTCATGGATATTACCGGCAGTTACCATCTTTTTGGCTCACCCGTAGAAACATGTTATAAGATTAAAGAAACAATTAAAAAAGAAACCTCCCTTACTTCTTCGATAGGCCTGGCGCCAAACAAAATGACAGCGAAAATAGCTTCGGACCTTGAAAAACCGGATGGACTTGTAATAGTAACTAAAGAGAACCTGCTCGCTTTTCTTCATCCCCTGCCGGTTAAAAAGCTCTGGGGTATCGGTGAAAAAACTGAAAAAGCTTTAGGGAAAATAGGAATAAACACAATAGGAGATCTAGCCAACCGGGACATAAAAAACCTTGAACAAATCTTCGGTCAAAACGGCGTGCACGCCTGGGAACTTGCCAGCGGCATTGATCCGCGCACAGTAATGGTAGAAGAGGAGATAAAATCCATCAGCAATGAATATACATTTGAGGAGGATATCCGTGAAATGCGTCTAGTGATGGACACCCTCATGTTTTTAAGTGAAAAGGTCTCCCGGCGGCTGCGTAAATCCGGTCTAAAAGGAAGAACTGTCACGCTAAAGATAAGGTTCGCAGACTTTAAGACCTATACCAGATCCATTACGCTCGATACCCCTACAAATTTCGAAGATATTATATATGAGAACTCCCTACAAAAAGCTCAAGATTTTGATTTGAACAAAAAAGCGGTAAGACTGCTCGGGGTCAAAGTATCAGGCTTAATCAATCCTCTGATTGAAAAAGATCTCTTTGACGGGGATTCCGCCCAGATAAGAAAAAAAGAAGAGCTGCATAAAGCGCTCGATCGTATTAAAGATAAGTTCGGGGAAAGCTCCGTCAGACGGCGTTTTTAACCTGTGAAGCTCCATGGGCTAACGCCCATGGGATCCACATTTTCAGTCTTTCCGTCAAGCAGAACCCTGCACCGAAGGCCATTCATCCACGCCCTTACGGGCGTGGCCTTCTGGTGCATGGGTAAACAGCATATGATCTGCGACCATATCCGCTTTTGTTTTCCCTATAAGATTTTCAGCTATTTTAAGCCCGAAAGCAAAAGTTGTGCCGGGTCCCTGGCTTGTAATAATATTAGCGTCCTGGACTACTTTTTCTTTTGTAAATTTGATATCAGTAGAAAAATTCTTCTCCGTCCCCGGATAACAGGTTGCCTTCCTGCCGCTTAAAACGCCCGTGGGGGCAAGAACTAACGCTGGAGCAGCGCATATAGCAGCTATCAGCTTACCTTTCGAATTCATCTTCAAGATGAAATTTTTCACTTCAGGGGAAGAAGCAAGGTTCTCGGCCCCGGGCATGCCTCCCGGGAATATTATGGCATCGGGAAGAGAATCGTAATCGGCAAGGATCATATCGGTCTTTATCTTAACGCCATGAGAACTTGTTACCAAGTCTTTTCCAAGACCGGCTATAGTAACATCCACTTCTGCCCTGCGTAAGATATCAGCAGGAACAAGCGCCTCGACCTCTTCAAATCCATCCGCGAGAACAATTAATGCTTTTTTTTTCATTTTCCCTCCCCTCTTAAATAACAGCAAACTCTACCGAAAAACGCACCACCTCTTCTATTGTCTTATTATAATTATTTTTCTCTTGCGATGACATTTTTTGCCACAAAGGTTTTTCCAGGGGCAGGTCACTTACAAACATAAGCGCGGTAATCTTTCGTCCAATAACTCCCGCGGCATGGTACACCGCTGAAAGCTCCATATCTACAGCCTTGAACCTTTTTTTCTCTATGAGGTGCAGGTTTTCACGGTCTTCCGCCAAGATCGAGCCGATTGTAAAAATATTACCGCTTTTTAAACTTTTCTTGTTCTTTATATGATCCTCTAAAAATGTTTGCAGGCTTTTCGTATAGTCCGAATCAGCCGGGATTAATTCACCTTTATTAAAAATTTCTTTTATATCGGAACTTTGCATATGATACCTGGTAAATCCTTCGCCGTTAAAGGCATTCTCACCCACCAAAAGATCCCCTATATTGCACCCGGCCAGTCCTCCGCAGGATCCTGCAAAAATTATTTGTTTTACTTGAGTCTCTTTAAAAAGCAAAACTGCATCCCCGGCAAAATGCGCTCCCATATTGCAGCAGATGATGCTGAATTTGCGTTCATTTTTTGAAGCAGTCATTCCGGAACATAAGCGGCCCCTGAAAGACGTTAGCGTCTTACAATACTCGGCAAATTTCTTGGCCGAAAAAACAGGGGTTATAATAGCTGTCTTTTGCAGGGTTTCCGGGGGACAGCCGAAAGAATATTTGAATAGTTTTCTATTTTTCTTCTGACTTTTATCTTCCGTCATTTATTTTTTTCTTTCTGCTTCCTCCCGGGGTCTTCCGCACTTACCGCATACTTTACTGAGATCGGGACTCATCTCTTCGCAATACCGGCACACCCAGAACCCTTCCGGAGGGTTATTCAGACGGTGCCTCCTCTTTAGATACGGCCAGCCTCTAAAATAGATAAGCCCGAAAATAGCTGCAACGGCTATAGTTATTAAAAACGGTATGACAAACGTCGGAAATGTGAAAATCGGACTCACCTTATCTAGACTGATACCATAAAGAGTCAGCCTTTTCTCAACAAGGTCATACGCCCCTTCATACTCTTCAATCCTGCGAGAGGCAAGACTGCGTATCAAGGGTTCGGAAATGCGGTATTTTCCGGCATAAAGATCATCCAGTTTAACAAGATAACTTTTATAATACCGGGCGGCAGTACTATAATCGCCCTCTTCTTCATAGACGCGCGCGAGTAAAAAATCCGGGGCGAAGTGTTCCGGCCAGATATTACGCGCTTCTAAAAAATCCTCTTTCGCCACTTGCAAGTCCCCCCTTGAAAAAGCGTAGAGTCCATCCGTGAAACTGTCGGCAAATCTGACCAGGTCTTTTTGCGTTTTCCCGTCACCTGAGATTCTCGCAACAACACTCTGGTCGAGGAAAAACCTTTTATAAGAGAAAAAGTTTTCTTCTTCCGCGGAAGTCCGGCTGTATAAAGCAGGGGGGGCTGAAAATATCAAGATAATGAGGAATATAAAAAAAATAAGCGTTTCTTTTGAAACGGGAGTTATCTTCTTAAATGGAAAAAAAATAAGGGTTTTCATGTCGCGACAACTGAACGAGGTAAGGACTGTTCTACTCTGATAAATACCGAATCTGCAGCAAGGTTATACAGTGTTTTTAATAAGCCCCAGAACTTGATCTATCTTGAATGGTTTATATATTATTTCTGATGCCTTCTCTTCAAGGGCCTTATGAACCAGCTCGTCAACGGAATACCCCGTCATCATTATGACCATGGTTTCCGGCCGGATCTTTTTGACCTCTATAAGGGTTTCAACCCCGTCCATATTCGGCATACGTATATCCAGGAACATAATATCGAATGGGCTGGCTTTAATCAATTCGATAGCCTGGGCGCCGCCGTAACAGCTTTCGGCTTTGTAATTGTTGGATTTGAGTATATCACAAAAAACGTCGGCGAAATCTTTATTGTCATCGACGATCAGTATCTTGTGTTCTTTTTCCATAATATACCTATCCTCCCCTTTTTGGGGATTTCTTCATTATTAAATTCCCTTTTTCTTACGGCAATATAAATTTTACACTAATAAACCTCTTTTGTCGATGACTTTTTAAATTCGCCGTTTTCCGCATTTTAAGGTGCTTTTGAACCTTTCTTGCTTTTTAAAAAAATATGTGTTAATCTAAGTTCGCTATGGAAAAATGTTCCATAATAATCGCCTCTTATAACGAAGGCAGGAACCTGGAAAAGTGCCTTTCTTCCATTCAAACTATTGACTACCCTAAAGAATCCTTCGAAGTTATCGTTATCGATAATAATTCCACTGATGATACAGCTGAGACCGTCCAAAAATTCCCTGAAGTAATCTACCTCCAGGAGGAAAAACAAGGTGCTTCTTTCGCGCGCAACAAGGGCATCCGTCATGCCAAAGGAGACATACTGGTCTTCCTTGACGCGGATACTTCTGCTGCGAAACCGTGGCTCCGGTCTATCACCGAGGCATTCCAAGATAAAAGAATAGGTATTGTAGGCGGGGCGATATACCCATTCAATGAACATAACATTTTTTCAAGATACCTGGCAAGTTCACTCTTCCTCCGGTATCCCCGTTACAGAAAAAAGAAAGAGATTAAAGGCTATCCGAGCTGTAATCTGGCAATACGGAAACAATTAATAGCTGGGGGCTTCGATGCGGCTGCTTTTACAACATACGGCGAGGATAAAGATATCTGCTACGAGATACTAAAAAAGGGTTATAAAATAATCTTTGAGCCCAAAGCGATAGTCTATCACCGTCATGCTGAAAGTCTATCTGAGCTTTTAACGCTTTTCGTGAAAAGCTCACAGGGTAGAGCTGATTTCTCAAAAAAATACCCTTATGCACCTGACATAATTCTGTTAAACTTACATGTGCCGCTTATTTACATAATACTTCTTGTGGTTCTCTCCATATGGCTGGGAATAAAGGGTTTTTTAATTGCAGCGTTGCCGCTTTTGATTTATCTTGCTTATAGCAGTATACTTTCTTTTGTCGAGACTAAAGACTTCCTTGTCAGTTTTTTTATTAAACCGCTTCTTGATGCTGCTGCGGTCTGTGTAATATACGGCTCATACCACTGGTACAGACTGACTAAGCGGTCTAAAGACCAATAATATTTAAGGAGACTCTTATGGATATCAGCGTAATCATACCCGTCTATAATGAAGAGGATAACGTGCACACCCTTTATTATGAAACAAAACCCATACTCGACAGTCTCAATAAATCATATGAAGTTCTTTTCATAAATGACGGGAGTACTGATAGCACCTTAGCGGAACTTAAGAAAATCAAACAATCAGAACCGCAGGTAAAAATTATCGATTTTAATAAAAATTTCGGTCAGACCCCGGCTATCATGGCCGGATTCGACTGCGCTGAAGGCGAAATAATCATAACTATGGATGGGGATCTCCAGAATGACCCTCAGGATATCCCGTCACTTATAAAAAAAATAGAGAGCGGATTTGATCTCGTAAGCGGCTGGCGCAAAGCACGAAAGGATGCTTTTTTCAGCAGGATCTTGCCGTCAAGAATGGCCAACTGGATGATATCACTCATATTGAAAGTCCCGCTGCATGATTACGGTTGTACCTTGAAAGCTTACAAAAAATCTCTCATAAAAGATATACGGCTCTATGGCGAGACCCACCGTTTTATCCCGGCAATTGCTGAGTGGAGGGGCGCAAAAATAGCCGAGATAGAAGTCGGCCACCGCCTCAGAAAGTACGGTAAAACCAAGTATGGGTTAAACCGCACCATGAAAGTGTTTCTTGACCTGCTTCTTATCGCGTTTCTTTCTGAATACAGCACAAAACCTATACGGTTTTTCGGTGGCATGTCCCTTGCAAGCGGCGCTCTTGGCTTCTTAACGCTCTTAGCTGTCATATACATGAAAATCGCTAATCACATAGATATGACGGGAAACCCCCTTTTGATATTAAGCGTACTCTTTTTCCTCGTAAGCGTGCAGCTTATCTCTATGGGGTTTTTGGGTGAGATCAATATCCGGACTTATTATGAATCGCAAGATAAAAAAACTTATCATATCAGAGAGATCTTCAGGTGAGAATACTTATAATAAACTATGAGTTCCCCCCATTAGGCGGCGGTGGCGGGGTTTTTTGTCGTGATCTTGCAATTGAGCTGGCTAAAGAACATGAAGTCGATGTTTTAACCACCCGTTTTCCGGGACTGGGAAAAGAAGAAAAAGCTGACGGAATAAATATATACAGGGTTCCGGTTCCGGGAAGAACATCGCTTCATTACGCGACACTTTTGTCTCTTTTAAGTTTCCCTCCCTGTGCTCTTATAAGGGGGTTCGGGTTATTCCATGATAAAAAATACGATATTATAAACACCCATTTTGCCGTGCCTTCAGGGCCTGCCGGGCTTATACTTTCCCGCGTCTTTAAAACGCCTAATGTGCTGAGTATCCACGGGGGAGATATTTATAATCCGCTTAAGAAAACTTCACCGCACAGGCAAGCCCCTTTCCGCTGGGCGGTACGCACCGTTCTAAAAGAAGCTTCAATAGTTATCGCACAATCAGAAGACATTAAACGTTTCGCTGAAGAGCTTTATCTCCCCGAAAGAGAGATAAACGTAATCCCCTTAGGGCTGGCTAACACGGGTTTTGCCCCCTTGGATCGCAAAACCCTTTCAATGGAAGATGACAAGTTTTATGTCATCTCCATAGGAAGAATGGCAAAAATAAAAGGATATGATTTCCTGATAAAAGCAATCGGTTTACTTAAGAGTAAGGGTGAAAATATCAGTCTCATTCTCATAGGGGACGGCCCGGAACGCGCTTCCCTGGAGAGGCTATCGGCCGACCTGGGGTTGACCGACCGCGTAAAATTCACCGGATGGATATCGGGCGAGAGAAAATTCCAGTATCTTTCAGCATGCGATATCTACGTGATGTCCTCCATACACGAAGGCTTCGGGATGGTGCTCCTAGAAGCGATGTCATGCGCCCTTCCGATCATCGCTACAAATAAAGGCGGACAAACCAGGATTATCGAAGATGGTAAAAGCGGTATCTTAATACCTCCGGCTGATATAGAACAGCTTGCCGCCGCCATTGTAGCGTTAAAGCAAAATGCCGGTCAGAGAAAAGCTATCAGCCTATATAACAAAGAACATGTTAAACAGTACGGGATTGCTTCTGCCAAAGAAAAATATTTAGAGCTTTTTAATAAATCACTTACTGCTGACTAAAATTTTTTATTAAAGAGATAAATATGCTACACTAAGTAGCAAACTCAAAAAACCATGAATATTAGTAAATATTTTACAGGAAAACCTGCTCAAAAAATCACTGTAGCTATTTTTATAGCAATCCTTGTTCTCGCTTTTAACGTTAGAAAACACACCTTTAATCTCCCCCACATTAGCGGTGACCAGCTTCACTATGTAGGCCTGGCTTTTAAGCTCGACACCCAGGGCACTAGCGGTTATAACCTAAGAGGCATAAATATCGATGTAAATCTGCAATATCCAAATCTTGTCAGACTCGTCCCGACTGAGGATAAGGGGCATCTGCTTACGGCGATGGACAACGAAAACATTACCTATTATGATCAGGCGCTCCATCACCTGCCGTATGGTTTTCCGTTAGCTATTATGCTGTCCCATAATATATTCGCGCGGGGTGAGCCTTATTATCTCCTGGCTTTACCCAATGCCGCGGAAATCATCCGAAACGCTCCCTCTGGGGCAGGTTTAAGGGATTTCCGTTTCGATCCGCCAGTAGCGCCAAAGCAGTTTTACTCTATAATAATCCCGCTTTCTTTCAGTCTTCTTCTAGTTATCCTGACTTTTTTCCTGGCTAAAGAGTTTTATGAAAGCTACGCCATAGCATTAGTCGCCATGTTCCTCGTAAGTATCAGCCCTATCGACATACTGACATCCCAAAAATTATGGTCAGATGATATGACAACTGCTTTGATGGTGCTTGCGGTACTCTTTTATGTTTTGTCCGTTAAAAAAGATAAGGCGCTTTTAGCGTTTACGGGCGGCCTTTTCTGCGGCTTAAGCATCCTTGCCAAACAAAGCGGCGCTTTTATCATTTTTGCCATAATCATCTGGCATTTTATAACAAACTTCACCAGACTCTTTAAGAAAGAGACTTTCCTCACAGTAATATTCGACAAAAAGCTCATCCTCTTTGGTCTAGGAACGTTCATAACCGCGGGATACTGGTTTTTTAAGGTACTGGCGACTTACGGCAGCCCCTTCTACCGGCCCCAACAAGCGAATATCAGCAAAGTGGCCTTAACAGAATGGTTCAAAGTCGTCGGAAGCCGTCCCTGGCATCTCTATATTGTCGGCATCCCCTACCAGAACCCGCTCTTCTCTCTGGCTTATATATCGCCCTTTTGGCTGTATTTCGATAGAAAGCGTCTTAAAAGCACACTGTTTCTCCTCTTATGGATAGCTGTATTTTTTTATATATTCCAGGTTTATTTCGCCGGCGGAGGCAAAGAACACCGTTATATGCTGCCGGCATATCCGGCTTTTGCGATCCTAGCCGGATATATCGCGAACCATATAAGGATCTTTCTTGATAAGTATAGTAAACTTTATATAGGTACAGCTCTACTAATAATCATTCTGCTTGCTTCAGCCGTATGGTGCATACCTATGGCAATGGAAATAGTGTTTTATAACGGGGCGCTTATACTAAAACCTTTTTGATGTTGTTGATAAAATGATGAACCCTAAAATCTCAGTAATAATAAGCGCATATAATGCCTCGGGTCATCTAGCCCAAAGCGTTGAAAGCATCCTGAATCAGTCTTTTAAAGATCTTGAGCTTATCATCATTGACGATGCCTCAACGGATAATACGCTAGATTTGATAAAAAAATACGCACTAGAGGACGAGAGAATAATATATATAAGCAATGAGAAAAACCTGGGTCCCGGTAAATCACGCAATAAAGGGATAAAAGCGGCAAAAGGAGAATATATCGCCATCCAGGACGCGGATGATGTTTCTTTTCCTGCGCGGTTACAATTGCAGTATGATTTTCTTCAAAGTCATCCGGACATTTTTCTGGTCGGCGGCGGAACAAGTAATATCGCTGCTAGCGGCAGGAAGACTACAACGTTTACCCCTTTAACCGATGAAGCAGAATCAAATAAGGCTTTTTCAAGAATATGCCCGATCGTCAACGCTACAATAATGTTCAGAAACGGGCAACGCGTCCTCTACCGGGACAAGTTCAGATATGCCATGGATTACGACCTTTTCCTGAATCTCTTATCACAGGGAAAAAGAATGACAAATCTTCCTGCGCCTCTTATAAAACGCAGGATGCTCCCCTCTTCGATTTCTTTCGGGAAAAGAGTGCATCAAGAACTTTTTGCAAAAAAGGCGCGTGAATTTTACAGCCAGAGGAAACTCTACGGAAAAGATGAATATGACAGTTTCGAACCGGATGAAATACTTAAAATCAATGTTGAGAACTTACGCGATCCGAGGCTGATCGCTTATGAAATCGAAGCACGATTCAAAGTGAACGAATTTAAAGAGGTAAAAAAGTTATACGTAAAATATTTCAAGCATCGCAAAGTACCGGATAAATATCTCCTGTATTTTATGACGAGTTTTTTGCCCAAGCCAGTCGTTGATTCTTTAAGAAAGATCTTATGGGGCTGATTATCTAAAAGCGATTTACAATGAATGATGCGAACAAAACAGTCACAGTAGTTATCTGCGTCTATAACCGCCAGGGTTTTATAAAGAGGTGTCTGGAATCCGTCCTTGCGCAAACCTACCAAAATACTTCTGTCATCGTCATAGATGACGGCTCAAGCGATAAAACTACAGCGGTTTTGGAAGACTTTTCAGAAAATAAAAAGATAAGTATATATCATAACAGTCAGAACCTCGGACTAATGGTTTCACGGAACAGGGGCGCAAGTATGACGGATTCTGAAATAATCGCTTACCTTGATTCAGACTGTGTGGCAGAGCCGGACTGGCTGGAAGAACTCATCAAACCTTTTAGCATATCAGCCGATATAGTCATAACCGGAGGCAGGATAGAGGATCCCTTACCAGCTGGTTACTGGCAAGCCGTTATGGCAGGAACTAACTTCATCAGACACAAAAGCGGTTACACCCATAAAATAATGGGCGGCAACATGGCATTTAGAAAAGATTTTCTGATTAATAACAAATTTGATGAAACTTTAAAATATGGCGGCGATGAGACCGACCTATGCCTGCGAACTCTTAAGCTCAATTTAAAAATATACTACCAGGATTCCGCAAGGGTTACCCACTATCATAGAAAGAACTTCATACCGTTAGTAAAACAGAGGTTTTTTACAGGAGTGGGTAATTATTACATACGGCTAAAAAACAGGGCTTTCCCGTTTATCTCCGTTAAAAGCCTTGTGCTTTTGATGGGAGCCCTTTCCCTGGCGCTGTCAATATTTATCCCCCCGATGCTTTATTTATCAATAGTTTCCTTTATCCTCTATGCGGGAAGAGTCCTTTATGAAAATTACCGTCCTAGAAGGAAAAATCTGGCAGAAGTAATCTTTTCGTTCCCGGGAAAACTGATTCTTGCAATCATAGAAGATGCAGGTTACATTTACGGAATAGGCCATATCGCCCGTCTTAAGTAAGTTCTCTATAGATATCAATTAAACGGGCGTTGAGATTTTCTGCTTCAAAATTCTCTTCAATATAAGTTCGCGCGAACTGCGTTACTCTCTCGAAGGTTTCCGGATGCTTGATCAAGTGTTCTACTTTCTCTGCTATAGCGCCTGTTTCTCTTTCACTTGTAAGACAACCTGTTCTCCCCTCTTCAACAAGTTCCGGGATACCGCTAGAGTAGGTGCTTACAACTGCAAGCCCCATGGCCATAGCCTCCATAAGAACAACTGGGATACCTTCCTGATCGGCATTTTTCGCCGTTATACTCGGCGCTAAAAGAATATGTGCCTCATCAAGCAAATCTATGACTTCCTTGTGGGGTTTTTCGCCCAACAGTTTCACCGCGTCAGCAAGTTTAAGCTCATCGATCAACCTTTCTAGATCTTTTCTCAAAGGACCATCCCCGATAATGTTATATTCGATTTTGAGTTGTTTTTCTTTTAAATCCCTTACCGCGCGAATGCCATAGTCTATTCCTTTTTTCTCAATAAGCCGGCCAATTGTTATAACTTTCACCAGCTCTCCTTCTGGTACTTTCCTTATTCTAAACGGAAACTTCTCGCTTTTGATCCCCATATGATGCACCCGTATTTTATCCTCATCGCATCCAAGCTCTAGCAGCCGGGCCTTTAAATGACTACTAACCGGCAGGAAAATGTCACCCTTTTTAAACAAAACATCATATACCTTCTTCCCATGCTCTTTCACGTACTTGCTCAGGTCATACCCATGAAACGAAGTGACAATTTTTCCCTTAATCGCTCCCACCTCCCTAAGAAAGACTCCGGTAAGACCGTTTGGCCCGAAATGGCAATGCACAATATCATATGATTTTTCCGGCAGAAACGGAACGGCCGAATAAACAAGTGAAAAAGATAAAGCTTTTGTGCCGAACTTAAAAACGTTCAAAGTGCGCAGCATAATTTTTGGATTTTTTGAAAAATTTTTCAAAAATAGAAATAAACCCTTTATAAAGACCAGAATAAAATCGGAAGGCATGCTGGGCCGGTAATACGTATGCGTTAAAAGGTTATATTTTTCTATATCTTGATGGCTTTTAGGGTCGTCGCCTTCCACTAGAGAATAAATATCGATCTCATGGCCGCGGTCTGCTAGACCCGTTATCTCGTCTAATATAAAAGTCTCTGACACGGCGGGAAATTTGCTAAGAATAAACGCTATCTTCACGATTTTTTCCGTTTTTTGTATATTATTTTCTTAAGCGCAAAAAAGGAGCGCCACCAAAGGGGCACTTTTGTCCCGGTCACTTCATAGCCGAGTTCTTTTAAAAGCGAGGACTGTGTGCTTTCAAAAACGCCGATCTTCCATTTCGACAGATTCCTTTTCCAGGCATACACCCTTGAGCTCTCTAGCGGTTTATCCGCCAATTCGAATAAAGAAGCATGCTCCTTGGGGATAACGGCGTGACTATCTTTATAATACTTAAGCATTTCACCTGTATATTCGATATGCAGCCAGTCACATAACTTTTTAAGCGTCGCTTCAGGTTGTGCAATCAGCTTTTCATAACGCACTTCACGGTATCTTTCATCCCCCAAAGAAAGGCCTGCTTTCCTTCCTGCCTGCACTTGTTTAACCCAGTAATACGCAGCTTCAAATGCATCTTTAGTCCAGCCGGCTTTCAGGATACTCGCCGCCACATCACGCCCATCGCGTATAACATGTATAAACTGCGCATTGGGAAAGGCGCGGGCCAGCCATAAGATATCGGAGACCTGTTTAGGCGTCTTATCACCCCATCTTTTCTTGTTAACTTTATGCGCGGAAGCGGCAAATAAAGCTGCGGCCGCTCCGGGGTAATTGGTGGGTGCGGCACCGGCTAACGCTTTTTCGGCTTCTTCTTCCGTTAATTTAAATGCCGGGAACGTATACGTCGTGGATGTAGCTTTATTGCTTTTAAGATCGTTTACAAAGGTCCTGCGGCGGTATGCCTGGGCAAAGTCACCATAAACCCTGGATTTCTTTTTAAGAGATGTAAGAAATCTTGTCTCGGCCGGTATATGCAAAACCGGGCTTTTAACAAGCATAAGTCTGAGCAGTGTCGTCCCCGAACGATCGCATCCCACAATAAAAACTGGTCCCATACTTACCTCTTCTATATAAAATTTACCTGATACTACTTACTATCTCCGTCAGCTCTTTTCCTATTCTATATCCAAAAAACTTGCCGAATAAAACAAGTATCGCAATGTATGCCAGACCCCCTGTAATTATATAAACAGCTATTCCTAATATATCCGCAGGAGCCAGGTACCCCCGAAGAGATTCCAATAAATAATAAACGATAATAGCCGCTATAAACGGCATAACAACCAACTTTACGAACCGTCTTGCGCCGCACCCGGTAAGCTTAATAACCTTATAATCCGCAAGCGGATTAGAGACTATCGAAGAGCCCAAGAGCGCAAAAGAAGTCCCAAGTATCCCGAATTTTACAGTCAGCGGAAATATCAATACAGCCAAAACTGCAAGTTTAACTGTAGTTAACTTTGTAATAATGCGGGGGCGCCCCACTGCCTGAAAAACCGGTCCTGTCGTAGCCCCTATCGCCCTCACTACGCCGCAAAGTACCAGGACTTTCATTGCCGGCACCATCGGCATCCATTTACTGCCTAAAAAGACCTGCGTTAAGTCTCCCGCTAATGCAAACAAAAGAACCGCCGGTAAAAATGAAAAGAAAGCCGCAACCCTGAGGACCCGTAAATAGGCTTCCTTAAGTCTCGGCATATTATCCTGGACCATCGAATAGGCCGGGAAGGTAACCTGGGAGATTACATACGTTATCTCCGTAGCTGGCAGATTTGAAACGAGGTATGCCATCTGATAAAAACCAAGTGCAGTAGCTCCGATAAGTTTACCTACGACGATATCATCCCCTTGAGTAATGAGAAATACGAGTATGCCTGAGCCAAGCACCCACCTGCCAAAACCAAATAGTTCTTTTGCTTTTGCCCTATCAAGGCAAAAACGCGGCCGATACGGGTCAATGACATATGATGTTACGCACCGCGTGAAATTACCCGCTAACCTTCCAAAAACAAGCGCCCATACACTGCGGAACATAAGTGCCGCACCGACAGCGACTACTAGATCTACTACGGATCCGGCAATCTCATAGACAAAGTATTTATGGAATTTTAACTCTTTCTCAAAATAAACGACAGCGATATTCGTCAAGCTTCTAAAAAGAATTGCAAGCCCGATGACTCGCAGAATAGAAACGGCTTGTTCCGTTTTGAAGAATGCCGCTACATATGGAGCAACTATGAAGAGAATAAAAGCAATTATAAAAGCTCTGATTACACCTATCGTCCATGCAGTATCCAGGTAAGGGGTAGTGTTTTCTTTTTTTTGTATAAGAGCCTGCCTGAACCCTGTCTGTGAAAAGGTATCGAGCATAGACAGCGTCAGGAGCGCAATTCCAAAAAGACCGAAATCGTGCGGTGAAAGAAGCCTGGCAAGAACAATAGTGCGGATCAGATAAAAAACTTGCTGGATAATGCGGCTAGCAATAACCCACCTGCCGCTTTTAATAGCTCTATTGTCTAAAGATTCTATTATGCGCATGTCGGGTCTTTACACTTTTTTAAGACCAAAACTAACTCGTGGTTCTGCCAACTATTTAGACCGTTTACGTAGTTCCTCATGCCTATCCAGGGAGATTCTTTTTCAAATATTGTCTCAAATCTGTCTTCCAATAATGAGTAGATTTCCTTTTTTCCCAAAAGATGAGGATGAGCTGCCGTCCTTTTCATCTTTTCCTCAAAAATCTCTACCGTCAATACAAAATAGCCGTCCCTTTTCAGCACCCGGAGGATCTCATTTATTGCTTTTTCAGGGCTTGTAACATGGTCTAAAACATTGGAACAAAAAACAATATCAAAATAGTCTGTGTCAAAAGGTATGCTCTCGCCCAAGGCTTTACTGACGTGCACGCCTTCAGGGTATTCATATAGTTTTGAATACTCATCCGCTAACGGATCTATACCGAATCTTTTACCTTTTATAAACTGTAATACAGTGGATACCCCGCACCCTACATCCAGGACTTTACTGTCTTCTCTGATCTTACAAATCTTCTCTATATCATCCAGATACCGGTACTTTTTCCAATAATCCAATACTCTGTCTTTATTAGGCGTGAACTCCCTGGCCCATCCCTTCTGGAACATCAGTTCATGGTCGTATTTGTCATAAAATAGTTGCAGTATTTTATCAAGTCCGAGTGTTTTAAGAATATTTTTAACTGGTTTAGGAATCCAGACTGCAATTTTTTCTAACATTGTATGAACTAAATGAAAAAGATGCCGCTTAAGCAATTTTTCCTGACTTAATGAATGCTTCCGCTGTCAGAAAATCCGTTTTATCCGTAAGTTTCATATTATATATGGAACCCTCCACTATTTTCACGGGCTTGCCCATAGCCAGTACCAGCCCGCAGTCATCTGTCGCGTCCAGAATGCTGTTTTCCAGGGCCCACCTATGCGCTTCAAGTATCGTCTGGTAACGAAACCCTTGCGGGGTCTGCATTCTTTTAAGGTTGTCTCTGGCGGGAATTTCTTCTAAATAATCGCCCTTTTTTATAATTATGGTGTCACCGGTCTCGATGGCTGCTCCAGACGCTCCAACTTCTTTTGCTGCTACCAAAGTGTTTTCAATCATCCGGTCATCTGCAAACGGCCTTACAGCGTCGTGTATCAATACCAATCCTGTATTCTCCGGACAGTTTTTTACGCCGATATAAGAAGATTCCTGGCGTGTGCTGCCCCCTTTAAATATCCCACGAATTTTGCCAATACCCTCTTTTTGTATCATATCGGATAAGGCATCCGTATAGTCTTTATGCGAAACTATGACTATATCTGATATAAGGGGATTTTTTTCAAAACGTTTAAGCGTGTGGATTATGACGGGTTTTCCTGCCAGGGGCATGAACTGTTTGGGCATGTCCGCACTCATGCGGATCCCTTCACCCCCTGCAAGTATTATCGCGACTGTCTTTTCTTCCATTTTTTGCCGCTGCACCTCTTTAGAGCCCAATAAACTTACCTTTTTCCATGAGCTTTTTATCGTCCACATAGATATCCGGGTTCGTCAGCACCCCATCCAGATGCAAAGGAACATCGTTATCTCCCCCGTAAGAAAGGTTATTCCCTACAGCTATGTGTACCGTGCCGATAACTTTTTCATCTTCAAGAATATTACCGATTATTTTTGCCTTGGGGTTGAGTCCTATGCCCAGTTCCGCCACACGGTACGCTTTCGACCCGACGCGGTCCAAGCGTTCCCGCACCTCACCGGCTCTCCCGCCGGTAATTTTGCGCACCATACCGCCTTCAGCTTCAAACGTAAGAGGTGATTTTAAAATCCCCAGGCTCGGGAACGACGCGTCAATTACATAAATTCCATCGCAGCTCTCCGGGGCAAACGATATTTCCCCTTCCGGAAGGTTCCCATATGCACCCGGATAATCGAGCAGGCCCCCGTTTTCCCCGAAAAAGTTTCCCGCACCGAGCGTGAATGCTATATCGGTACCCAGCTTCGTCGTTACACGAACCCTGGAAGCGTTTTTAAGTATCTTATACAGCACCTGTGATTTTCTCTTAAGATCATCATAATCGACATCAAGACATCTGTTCGCGATGTCCTCCGTTATATCCGGCATCGTCGCTATTCTTGCTCCGCGGCTATTGGCTTCTCTCCTGGCTCCGGTATGAGTAAGCGATTTCTCCGTCACCAGGATCTCTACGTCATATTCAAGCATTGTCCGCGCAACCCTTGCAGGCGGTTCGGCGGCATGCTCATCTGCCGGATCCATAACTATGATTTTTGACCGGTTAGTTATCGTCTTTGCATATTCATAAAATGCGCGGCCGATTGCTTCTTTGATCGTATCGGTAATAATAAGACAGGATTCTGACCCTTTAAGCTTAAGAGCCCTTTCAAACACAGCTTTAACGGCATTTTGCGTAATCATCTTTTATCCCCCGCGTAATGACTGTTTATCTAAGAAGCAGCACTCCCGAAACGATCAAGATCACACCCAAGAATTTTGAGACAGTTATAGCTTCATTGAATAAAACAAGTCCCAGAACAAAAGCTATAAGATAATACGACCCCGATATCGGCACGACACGGGAGACTTCTCCTGTTTTCAGTCCGTGATAAAATGTTATCTGAGCCAGAAAACTTGCCAGAAACCCGGCAATCACCAGGATTGTTATCGTACGCACGTCAACAGCTCTCATCTCGCTCTTTTTTACCACGAAGACCCCCAGAAACAAAAGCCCGATCAGTACACCAAAACAGCGGTAAAAAAGCGCAACGAAGGGATCCACTTTTGTAAGACAAAACTTCTCTAAAATAGGTACAACCCCCCATATGCACGCGGTAAAGATCGCCCACCAGAAGGCGTTCATCTCCAGCTCCTTTTTTAAAATTAAAACTTAACTTGCGGAACCTCTGCGGCTCCTTCAGCCGCCTCGAAATACTCCCGTGGTTGGGTAAGTCCGCGCATTGAAGCGAACATGCTTCCAAAAACGGTGCGCCTGTAAGCATTAAACGCCTTTACGGCGTCATTATACCTCATCCTTTCAACGGCTATCCGGTTCTCGGTGCCTTCAAGCTGTGCCTGAAGCGCAAGAAAGTTCTGGTTAGCTTTAAGGTCCGGATAGTTCTCAGCAATAAGTAAGAGCCGTGAAAGCGCTTCCGTCATCTGATTAGCTGTGTCTATTTTTTCCTGACGGGTCTGGGCTGTACTCCACTGGCTTCTCAGCTGTGTGACTTCCGTAAGAAGGGTTTTTTCATGGCCTGCGTAACCTTTGACAGTGCTTACAAGATTGGGTATAAGGTCGTTTCTTCTTTGAAGCTGGTTTTCAACCTGTGCCCAGGAGGAGTTTACCGCTTCGTCCAGCTGTACCACATGATTTAACCCGCCTATCAGCCAGCCGCCTATTATCAGCACGACCAATGCGATTACCCCTATTATTATCCACACGTTTTTCATCATATCCTCC
>Ga0180432_10002050_pt1 | contig 30803 bp, 50 predicted proteins | sample SS_ome_10_FD_132414 | JGI IMG/M metagenome (GOLD analysis project Ga0180432, IMG submission 132414) | Hypersaline lake sediment archaeal communities from the Salton Sea, California, USA - SS_1_MS_2 metaG | ecosystem: Environmental > Aquatic > Non-marine Saline and Alkaline > Hypersaline >...
ACTGGCCGAAAGGGGCGTCGATTTTGGGGCCCACTGGTTCCGGGGCCCAGCCAAGGGCCATGATCTGTCGAAGGTCAGAGACGAAGGCTGGTGGATGCTCTCAGGAACCCTGTTTCTCGGCGACACAACGGGCTGTAGGCAGCTCCTCGACACATGGGTCATGTTCAACCGCTTCATGCGTCAGATCGGCGTCACACAGGGCGGCGGCCAGAAGAATCTTTGGTACCTCGTGACGTGTCTTGAACACTTGAAGGTTGAACGGTTGCCGGGCTGCTATTGTAGGGTGTTCGACAAGCCGTGGGCCTACGATACGGATGAGCCGGTCATCATTGAGCACTCGATAGCGAGTCGGGAGCACAGACCACCGACCAACCATGTCGGCCCCTTCCACGGGCGCGTGAACCAAACGCGGCGCAACTATATCATGGGGTTACGAAAGCTGGTAGCATGAAAGGCTTTGTTTTGGCACACGGTCGGAGTGGTACGACCTGGATAGCCCGCGCCCTTACGGCCTGTACCGATTTAGATGCACGGCATGAGTCGATGGGGAAAAGCCTGGGTCAGAGTTTTGGCGGTGTCGAATCTAATGGCAACTTTTGGAGAGACTCCAGTCTTCTACGCCACACCTATCCCGGTGTTGCTGTGGTACATCAGGTGCGTGATGGTCGCAAGGTACTGCGCAGCGTAATGACAAGGAAGGTAGACATACCCGATTGGCCATTTGAGCAGTCGTGTACGACGTGGACCAAGCGTAACGAAAAGATGATGCGTGATATACCCGACACCCATAGGTTCCGCCTTGAAGACCTAATCCAGGAGTTCGATGCCTTCAAACTGTGCGCCACGTTATTGGGTGCCAAAACAGTGAACATGGTACAGTGGGAGCGCGAACGTCTACAACCGGCCAACGTGTCGGCACACGCATTCCCGGTCTATGACGACTGGTCGGAAGTCCACAAGCGGACATTCTGGGACATCTGTGGTGCTATGATGGTGAGGCTGAGATACGTATGAGAACCGTCCTACTCTCGACTTCTTCGCTATGGAACTGTGGCGATGATTGGATTCGGGAGGGGCTTTTACGATGCCTGAATCTGAAGCCCGATGTACGGACACTGTGGTGGAACCGTGGCTGGGGTATCCGGTCGATGTTCGCCAACTCCCTGAAGGTCAACCTGGAGTTGTCCGACTACATCATCATGGCCGGTACTCCTGAGTGGATCGACCGAAATGAGGCCATCTATCGGCATTGCATGTCGGCCCAGAAGCCTATTGCACTGTTAGGCGTCGGTCGGACGGGCGGCTTCCTGAACGACGAGCACTCGACGCTGATGGCTGCGGTGGCGCGGGCCGGAATCGTTGATATTGCCATCACGAGAGACAACATCGCGCCTCGCTATCTTGACGCCTGGGGCATCGACTCCGTGACCATGTGCGATCCAGCGTTGTTCTGCAAGCCGTTGGGGGGCGACCGTGACCTGAACATTATCGGCTATCGCGGCATGGGACTCGGGCCGAATGATGGCAACCGCCACCACGTTCTGCGGGATGGTGGACCGTCCAAGCAACTCGATGATGCGATGGTCGCGGCGTTCGAGGCAATGGACGGGCCAAAGGTCGTGACGGTCCACGATAACCGCGAGATCCGCGCCGCAGAGGAATTGTTCGGTCCCGAATACGTCTACTGTTCGTCAGACTACCGGGATATGTACCAGCTCTATTCGCGGTGCCGCTACTACATCGGCACACGGATTCATGGATTTGTGCCTTCGGTCGTCCATGGTGCAGCAGCCCAGTTGATCTATCCGACCGACAAGGCCGAGACCATGGATGTAGCTATCGAGCGGCTGGGGTTAGAGGGCCATGCCACAGTCCAGATCATGGGCCGCGACGAGATTGCGCCGAATCTGGATATGGAGCCTATGGGCGATTCGGTCACAGAGCGACTTGACGCGGAGCGTGAACTGTTTCGTGAGCGTTGTATGGCCGTTGATTGGCTGAAGGATCTGATGTGGTCGGCCTGATCTACGGTGGTGCTGTCTGCGTCTGGGACGATGTCAAGGCGTTCCGGAAGCTCTATTCGGGACCTGTCGTGACGATAGCCATCAATAAAGTCGGCTGGATGGTTCCCGGCAGACTCGACCACTGGATCAGCCTGCACCCGGAAAACTTTATCAGAAAGAAATGGCTTGAGAAGCGCCCACCAGACAGCGAGAAGAACGGTGAACGGCTTGGTCTCGCGTTCCTGGCCTTTGGACAGGAGGCGGTACGCTCTGGCCGGCTGAGTGCCGGCCTCGGTTCCGTGCTTTCGCCCCACCAGAAGGAATGGTTCCGCATCCAACTAGCGGACGTCATTGAACGAGAGGGATACCAATGAAAGAGGTCTTCGAGTTTGTGTGCAAGAACGGTCACAGTACGTATCGGCTGTTCGATCCTGACGTGGTTCCCGATGAGGTGCCATGCAATGACTGTGGGGAGTCTGCCCGGCGTGTTGACCTCCTGGAGATCCCGGCAACGGACGAAGAAGACGGGCCGGTTTGGGTGGGGGTATGACCCGCACCCGGTATGATGAGAAGATTCCGGTAGAAGTGCTGGAGTCCCTGGCGCCGTTGGTCGATAAGTGGCTCTGGCTCGTACCGACATGGTGTCACGAATTGCACGTCCATTACGAGGGCGTGATTGGCGAGGAGCCCGATGCCTATGCCTCGAACAGCACGGTCCCCGAGTACCGAGGGGCCCGCATCCGGGTGGCTGGCTCTTGGCTTGAACGTGATGACCGGAACCGCGAAGAGGCCGTGGTCCACGAACTGCTACACATCCCGATAGCACCGATGCGCTGTGTTCTCTTGGACAGTGTGGCCTGTACGGACAATGTGCCCTTTAAGGAACTGGTCGAAGAGAACTGGCGGATCGCTATGGAGGGCGCGGTCTGTGACCTAGCCCATTCCCTGATGGAGAAAGCGGCATGACGCCTGACCTTTGGTGGCTCCTTGCATGGGGGTTGGTGGCTTTTGCTTTCGGGCTATTCGCGGCAGAGATTTTGAGGGAACATGACTGATGGCTAACGACCCTGCCGAGACCTACGTCCGCAACCTGCTCAATGTGCAACGTCTCCAGAATGGCGTTGTGGCGGATGCCTCTGCTCTGATCCGAGACCTGATTGATGAGATGGTGGCGCAGCTCGCGAAGATCGACCCGACAGCGCCCAAATCGAAACGCTGGCGTGATGAACGGGTCGCGAAATGGCTGAAGCTGATCAGGGCCGATTCACGCGAGGCGTTCAAGGTCATTCATCGCGAGGTCCGACAGCAACTGGCGGAAATTGGTGTACTCCAGGGAGAGTGGGCCGCCAGTTACCTACGGGATCTTTCGGGGGTCGGTGTGGCGATTGGAGCGGGTCCCACGGGCATCAATATCATGAAGTCGGTCATTGATACTGATTTCGTGCAGGGTGGGTTGTTGAAGGACTTCTGGAAAGAGCAGGGCGAAAAGGTCACGAGGCGGGCGGCCCAGCAAATTCGTATCGGCATCGCGAACGGCGAAACGATAGATGACATGATCCGCCGGGTCCGGGGACGGTATGTGAGGCGGGGCGTCTATGAGGGTGGTGTGATGCAGATATCGACCCGGGACGCTGCGAGCCTGGTCAGGACGGCGACCAGTCATGTGGTTGGTGGGGCGCATTTCCGGTGCTTCGAGGCAAACAAGGATATCCTCGATGGCTACCGCTATGATGCGACCCTCGATTCAAGGACAACGCCGATCTGTATGGCACTGGATGGGCAAGAGTTCGAGTTCGATGACCCAAACGCCAAACGCCCACCCCAGCATTGGGGCTGTAGGAGTCGGATTGTCCCCGTTGTGTCTGGCGTCGATGATTCGGGTTACGGCCAGCGGGCAACCGAGACGGGCCCCGTCAAGGCGGGTATCAACTATGAACAATGGCTGAAACAGCAATCGAAAACCAAACAGGTGGAAATCCTCGGGAAGGGCCGTGCCGAACTGTTCCGCTCTGGCAAGGTGTCCTTGCGGGATATGGTCCGCTCGGACGGCTCAACCGTCAGGGTAGAAGAATTGCGGGCGAAGGGGTAAATTGTCCTATGGCTGTGGACCCCCGAATGACGCACGCGACAGAACAACTGGCCGCACACTGTAAAGAACTCGCACCCATCTTGGTCGGGTTCTTCGAACAACTCGTCAGGCTTGGTTATCCACCAGAGCTTGCAGATAGACGAGTTGCGGATCTACAACGCCAACTTTTTGGGCCCGTCGCTGGTTTGGTTGACGACGAGAAACCTTGACCACCTGGGGGCGGTTAATTTAAGTTGAAAGAATAGGGGCCCGAGGGCTCCGCCAACAATTCAAACGGTTTCGCTGTGGGGCGATTTCTCTTCGGAGAGGTCGCCCCTTTTTTCTTTTCCGGTTTAGCGGGTCTAGGCCGCAGAAACACACGCCCTGGAGGGGCGCACATATGGATCTCGAAGTGACACTGGAATCGTTGGAGACGGTGCCGGAAGCACTACACGAGCTGTACGAAGAGCGGGACGGTGGGTTTCACCTAAGGCCCATCAAGGGGTTTGTCCCCGAAGGCGAGGTTTCCGGTCTGAAATCGGCCCTCGCCAAGGAGAAGGACAAGCGGCGGTCTGCAATGGAGCGACTGTCCTCTTTGCCCGAGGGTTTTGATCCCGAGACGGATCTTGCCGAACTCGCCGAACTCAGGAAGGAACGCGAGGAACGCGAAACCCAGAAGGCCGAAGAGAAGGGCGAATGGGAGAAGCTGCGCGAGAAGCAGCAGAAGGCGCACGAGAGCGCAATCGCGGCGGAACAAGAGAAAAACAGTTCGTTGCGACAGCAGCTCGATACCGTGCTGAGGAAGAATGCGGCGGTCACCCACCTAAACGAGGCCGATGCCTTTGTTGATGCCGCCCTGCCCCACGTCATGGGTCAGACCAAGACGATTACGGAGGGCGGCGAAGAGCGGGTGATCGTTGTCGATGAGCATGGCGAACGCCGACTGAACAAGGACGGCAACGACATGACTATGGCCGAACTGATCGAAGAGATGAGTGGTGTACCCAAGTATGCCTGCCTCTTCAAGGGTTCGGACGCGACTGGTGGCGGGTCCCCCGGTCGGAAGGGCGCTAGGGGCGCTCGGTCGAAAGCACTTAAAGACATGACCGAGGCCGAAAAGATCGCCTACACCGAAGAGCATGGTGAGGAAGCGTTTCGGAAACTGATTGCTGCCGAATACGGACAGTAGCGCCTCGGTCTCCAATCAGGAGACTGACCACAGATGGCTACCTCTACCTATGCCAACTACGTCATTGTTGACGAACAGTTCCAGGGCGGGTTCATCGAGACGCTTGCCCAGAATGTTTCCGCATTCAACGCCGCTTCCGCTGGCGCGATCACCCTGAACACCCGCTCCCTTCTCGGGCACTACGAGAAGGAGGCGATGTGGGATGAGGTGAGTGCCATCGCCAGGCGGGACATCTCCAAACAGTCCTCGGACACCGTCACTGCGACTGCACTGACGCAGGACGAGTTCATCAGTGTCAAGCTGAACCGCCGGAATGGCCCTTACGAGGTCAACATCGACGCCCAGCGCAAGAAGGGCTTCGATCCGAGGGGCTTCAGTCGTGTCATCGGTCAACAGACCGCCGTTGCGGTACCGAAAGAGATGATCGACCGGGGTCTCGCCGCCTGCGAAGCCAAGCTCGACAGCATTGCCGCACTGGAGTACGACAACACGGCGTCCACCATCACGAATGCCGCGATGATAAATGGCCTGAAAAAGGCTGGGGATTCGGCTGGCGGAGTCGTGCTCTGGGTCATGCACTCGGCTCAGTACTTCGATCTGATGGCCGCACAGTTCGCTTCGACGGCCACGATCTGGGGCTCCACCGATATCGGTGCTACGCTCTATGAGGCCAACCCCTACACCCTGAACCGGCCCACACTGGTCATCGACTCGACCTCGCTGGTTGAGACGGGTGGGGTGAGTTCGGCCCAGGACAAGTACTCGATTCTCGGCCTCCGCAAGGGAGCCATCCAGGTCGATATCTCCGAGCCGCCCATCGCGGTTATGGAGGGTCCGTTGACTGGATCGGAGAACCTGTTCTTCCGGTGGCAGGCCGAGTACGCCTACAACCTCGGGCTGCTGGGCTGTCAGTGGGACACCACGAATGGTGGAGTCAACCCGACCAACACGAACGTTGCCACGGCTACGAATTGGGACACCGTCGTAGCGGACAACAAGCTGCTGCCCGGCGTCATCGTTACGACCCGGTAGGCAATGACAGGGGCGGGGCCGCTTGGCCCTGCCCCACTCTGGAGGCTTGCCATGCTGGCACTGTTGTATTGCAGGACCAGGGAAACGGACCAGGCGTTGCGGTTGATTGGCGACTTCGATGGGCGGGTGCTGCCTAGAAATGCAGCCCGCTTTGATGGCGATTTCGAGTTCCAGGTCGGTGGTGCCGATGTGGATCTGGTCTTTGTCACAGAAGCGGCCATGAGGGTTGTTCCACCTCTCCAGGAAGCGGGTTTCAATGTCCGTATCCTGGCCGATGCGCCCCAGCCCATGCCGGGCCTTCCCAACCTGAAAGAACATCAGGACCCGACACTTCCGCCGGGTTACCGGATCGAGAAGCGTGGCACCTGGCACAGGCCCGTCTCGCCGGATGGCCGGGAGCTGAAAGCCGGCCACAAACGAGAGGCCGCCGAAAATGCGGCATGGGCGGATTACATGGAGATGACTGGTGGCAGCGACGATTGACGCAACCGTTGGGGGCGAAGATTCCAACAGCTACGGCACGTTGGTTGAGTTTGATGCTTGGCTCGATGAACGGTCGGATGCTGCTGCTGCAACCCTGGACGCGAAAGCGGATGACACGAAAAACCGGCTTTTGATTACGGCGGCGGATCGTATCGACCAGGAGAACTACAAGGCTGTCAAGAGTGATGCCGACCAGGCCATGAAGTTCCCGCGAGACGGGCTTTATGATGAGGATGGCAACTCACTCGACAATGACGTCATCCCCCAACGAATCAAGAACGCACAATTCAAGCTGGCCTTGGCTCTGGACTCTGATGATCTCCTGGTCGATACCGGCCTTGAAGGCTTCGAAAGTGTTCGGGTCGGGCCAATCAGTGTGGAGCCGCGCCACGGTCGGACTGCCGGTGAGCTTCCGGCGGAAGTCAGGCGCGACCTACGACTCTGGCTGATAACAAGCCGTTCGACCGTATCACTCGTTCGCGGCTAATGGAGATGACATGAGTAAGGGAATTACGGGCGCACCGCCCTATACCAACGAACTCACACACTCGGCCGGCGATGGTACGGGCGAAAAGGTGCTCTCCGGCTCGGAAACCCAGACGTTCAATGATGGGGCCGGTGCCGGGGTCGCCGTGTCGTTTGTCAAGATCGGCTATGCCTCAAAGGCGTGCTATATCGCCCGGACCAAAGCACTGGTTGAAGCTACACCGGACGGCGAGCAGCAAGGCCGAATCTATGTGCCCGAAGGCGCATCCGGCCAGACGTATTCGTGGGGCCACGAAGACGTGTTTTTCATGCCGTACACGAATGGTGAGACGCCGTTCCTGGCGGTTGAAGGCTACGTCTAGTGGGTCTCCTCGATGGCAAGTTGACCCGGGCCGTGAAGGCGGCGGCGAAGGTGGCCGAGGCCGATGTGTTGTTCCGTCGTCTGACGGACGGGACGTACAGCACCACGACCCAGGCGCTCACACCGTCCGAACCCGCCGGATTCCCTCACACCATGACTATGGCGTGGTGGAGTGCGACGGCGGACCAACTCAGGAACGACGGGGCGGTCCAGCCGGGAGACCGCTTCGGGATCATCGTGAATGATGGCTTGCCAGATGACCCCCGGAAGGGTGATGTCATCGAGTTTTCGACCGAGCGCGCGAATGCACAATGGAAGATTGTCGGCCTCGTAGACCACGGCACCGGCAATGAAATCGTGTCCTGGCAGGCGCACCTGAGGATTGGCGGATGACGAAGATTGTCGATTCTGCCGGATTTGAGGCGTTGGCCGACAAGTGGATCAATGACGGCGTGACAGGCGCCTACAACGACCGACTGCGGAAGGTGGTTTTCCAGCTTCTTCGAATGATAATGACCGCGAGCCCCGTTGATACCGGGCGCTTCGTTGGGTCGTGGGATGTGAGCCTCGACCATTTTTCGTCCTGGGAATTTGGTGAGGGTCCGGGAACCCGGCGGGCGGCAGAAGCACAGTCGAGAAATCGGGCCAACAATGCCATGGACGCCCTGAAGGGCGAGTTTCAGTTGATCCCCAAATACATCGGCCTATCAAACAATGTCCCCTATGCCAAGGCGCTGGAGTACGGCGTCGTGACAGGCACGAGTTCGAGGTCCGGCGGAAGTACAATGCGGGCCGGGTCGATCAAGTCTGGTACCGGCTTTGTGAGGGCGTCCGTTGAGGCCGTCAAGTCGATGCTCCGGGCCGGGAGGTTCAAGTGAGTGAGACGACGGCCCGCGCCCTCATTGAGGCTCGTGTGAACACGAACAAGCCGACGGGCTTTGACGTGCTTTGGGCGAATACAGCAACCGAGGTGCCCGATCCAGATACAGACAACGTAGACGGGTATATGGTTGTGACCTATGCCACGGCGACGGAAAGCGCGTTCCAGGCTGATGTTGGGGCCGGAACGAACCTGTACAGACACCCCGGCCTACTGATTCTGTCGCTGTTCACACTTCGCCACCTGGGGGCGGGGGCTGGAACGTCTAGGGCCGTGACGGTGGCCGCCGCGTTCCGTGGCAAACAAGAGGAGTCCGGTGCTGCGAGTGTGCAGTATCGGACGCCAACAATCCGGTCCATTGGGCCCGTGGGGAACTGGTTCCAGACCGACGTTGAGGTTCCCTACGAATATGATGAGCAGTTCACGGTAGTCTAGGAAACATAGCGAAAGAGCGCCGTGGGGCGGGCCTCCAATGTCGGAGGTGCCGCCCCTTTTTCTTCTGGGCCGTAAGAGGCCACAAAAAGGAGCAGGAACATGGCTGACAGTTCTTCTGTGGCCTTCCGGTACATCGAAGAGGTAACCAGGGGCACTACGCCCGCATCGGCCCTTCAGATTCTTCGTACCACGGGTGACGGGTTTAAGGGCACCAAGAGCACCATGAAGAGTGCCGAACTCGTTGGTGATGCCCAGCGTGGTGACATCATCGAGACTGGCTATGGTTCGGTCGGTGAGCTGCCGGGCGAGTTGAGTTTCGGCACGTATGACGAGTTCATCACGTCTGCAATTCGGTCGGCCGACTTCGGGGCCGAGACCTCGGTGACCGACACGTCGATTGCCGCAACGGCCACCGAGTTAACCGACTCGGGTAGTGGCCTCGGCTCGTTCGAGGTCGGCCAGTTCGTCAAGGTCAGCGGCTTCAGTGCGTCGAGCCTGAACCGCGTCTACTACGTCGAGGCCGCCGCCGCTGGCGCACTCGGCGTCTACCCGAATCCCGCAACGACCGAGAGTGCCGGTCAAAGTGTGACCATCTCGGGTGCTGTCGTGAAGAACGGCACAGAGACTCGGTCGTTCTCGTTCGAGCGCGAACATACCGACCTCACGAACGTCTTTTCCAACTGGCTAGGCTGCCGGTGTGGGGGGATGGACCTGTCGTTCAAGGCAAAAGACAAGGTTTCGGTCTCGTTCCCATTCATGGGCAACACCGAAAACGTTGACTCTTCAACGATTGGAACGGGGTCTCCCACGGCAGCGACCTCAACGAAGATCATGAATGCGGTCTCAAACCTAGTCATTGTGGGGGAGGGCACTACGCCCGCCGATGTCACGGTGACGGGCGCAACCATCAACATCACGAATCCGCTGCGTAGCCAGGACGTCTGTGGCTCGACTGATCCGAACGATATCGGGCTTGGCACGGTCACGGCCGAGGGCACGATCAGCCTCTATTTCGCGAACAATGACATCAAGACGAAGTGGCTGGCCCACACGCAGTCAGCACTGTTCTTCGCGTTCCAGGATACGGCGGGCAATGCCTATGGTGTCCACCTGCCCTGCATCTACTTCGCGGACGATGACACGAAGACGCCGGGCATCGACTCGGACATCATGGAAAACGTGAAGTGGGAGGCGTCGAAGGACGCGACGACCGGCTACACGGTCCACATAACGAAGATGGCTGCATAGACCAACCGGGGGCCCTTCGGGGCCCCCACTTCAGGAGGCAAACTGATGGCGGATTTGAAGGATGTTCTCAAGCGTGGTGTAGACCGCGCCAAGGGGGCAGAAGGCGTGTGGACAACGGTCCTGGTCGGTGATGTAGAGATCCCGGTCAGGATCGCCAGTGAGCGGCATTCGAAGGCGTTCAAAAACCGCGTCCTCGAACACATCAAGCCGCTTCTCCAGGAACAGGAACAGACGCTTTCAGAGGAAGAGATCGGCGAGGCGTGGGCCCGCGTCCTGGCTGGCACCGTACTGGTCGATTGGGAGTTGTCCTACGAGGCCCGCCCAATCCCGTTTTCCGAAGACGGTGCTGTGGATCTCATGCTTGAGGTTCCCGACTTCCGTGAGGCCGTCCGCAGGAAGGGGCGCGACAAGGAACTCTTCCGCTTTGATGATCTCAAGGAGGCCACGGACCGCCTGGGAAAATCATTGAGTGGCGAGTCCGATACGGCGACTTCCTCCGAAACAAAGCCATCCAAGAGCGAATCGAAGGAGGACACCGAACCGAAGGCTGGGACTACTGGCTAGATGCTGATGGCAAAGAACACCAAGGCCACCCGACACTACCGGACCATTTGACATGGCTGACCGATGCCTTTTGGGATCTGACCACCGACCGCCCGATTTCCATGGGCGGTATGGCCCCGATTCCACGGGCATCAGTCTCGGACTTCATCCAGACGGAGGGCATCACGGAGACACAGACGTTCCGCACCCTGATCCGCGCTATGGACACGGCCTATATGAAGGCTGTCCGAAGGAAGACTGAATAGATGAGTGCCCACGAAGATGCTGGCCTGAAAGTAGGCGTACATACCGGCAATGCCGAGAGCGACCTAGCGTTAATCTCGAAAGCCCTTCGTGATGTAGCCAAAGCGCAGCGCGAACAAGAGGGCGCGAACGAGACCCAAAAGAAAAGCACCAACAAGCTTACACAGGGCCTTCATTCCCTGAAGTCGGCGTATGCTGCTGTGGCCGGTGCTGCTGCCGTGGCGGGCACGATCAAGTTCACGCAGTTCGTACTTGAGACGGGTGCTGCGGTCCAGGAGACCGCCGACAAGTTCCGTATCGCCCTCGGGCCCGCCATCAAAGAGGCGGATGAGTTCTTGGGCGAGTACGCCAACAAGATGGGGCTCACGGTCACAGAAGCCCGTGAGATGATGGCCACCACGGCGGTCGTGGCGCAGGGTATGGGTGCATCGGCCAAGGCGTCGGCCGAAATGTCGGAACAGATCGTCCGGCTCGCTGGTGACGTGGCGGCATTCAACAATCTTCCCACCGAGCAGGTTCTACACGCCCTCACATCGGCACTCACGGGAGAGCGTGAGGCGCTGAAACGGCTCGGCCTGTACTACGACGAAGCAGCCCTCAAAGAGCAAGTTCTGCTCGATACCAAGAAGAACCACATCAGCGAGGTAACCCGCGAAGAGAAGGCGCTGGCCGCTGTGGCGCTGATGTACGACCGGGCCGGTGTACAGGTCGGCAACCTTGAAGAGACGCTTGACACAACGCAGGGAACCACCCGCCAACTCGGCGCGATGTTCCGCGAAGCCAAAGAGATTGTCGCCACTGAGTTTCTGCCCGTAATCGAGGAGTTCATCCCGGACGTCGATGAGGCCAGGGAGTCAATGGAAGACTTCCGGCAGACGGCAGAGAAGGCGGCCGAGGCTGCGGCCATTTTCGGCGGTATCCTCAAGACCCTCAATGCCATTGACAAGGCAATCTATGAACTAGACCCGAAGGGCGCTTTTTCTGATCTGAAAGAAACATGGTCCGACGTCTTTGAACTGGTGAGGGGCACTGGCGACGAGATGGAGGCCATCACGCTTCCGCCGACTCTTGACGAGTTCATGGAGAAATGGCGGAAGGAGCAGCAGGGTGTAAAGAAAGATGTTGAAGACACCAAGACCGCCTACGAACAACTCACGGAAGCCATCAAGGCGGCGAAAGAACAGGCCGAACAGGCATTCATCCAATCGACTGCCGACCGCTGGTCGGGTGCCGGTGGCGGTGGATTGTCCGGCATCAGTCCGTGGCTCGGGCTGGATCTCGCGCCTGTTCGTACCGAATTGGCCGGGGTGGCCGGCAGCCTAGAGTACGTCGCCGACGAAACAACTGACTGGCACGAGGGCCTCCAGGCTGTCGGCTCGGCCCTGGAAGAGGTCAACCGCACAATTGGACTGACTGCGGGTGTCGTTTGGGATGCCGCTGATGCGTGGGCAGCGGTTCGTGAGGCCGCCGAAAGCGAGGGGGGCGTAGGCTTCTCCCCCGCCCAACTCAATGCCACCGCATTCCAGGGTGCTGTTGTTCCGCTTATCGGGAGTATGGTAAGCGGCATCAGGGGCCTCTTTGAAGAGGATGCGGCCAGCCGCGCACGTCACCAGCAGATGGAGCTTGACCGCCTCGACCGAGAACGCGAGGCGACTGAGCGTTTCCAAGAATCGGTCGAACAATTCGAGGATGCCGTTGGTGGAACGCCGTCAAGCCTGACTGCGTGGTTCGAGGACCTGAATGCCCAACTAGATGCCCTGACCCGTACAGCCCAACCGCGCACCACCGATCCGCTAGAGATCGAAGCCGAACGCCTGAAACTCGAACAACTCTTGGCCGACAAGATGGCCGAGGTCACGGCGCTGTATCACGAAAGCCTGGACGTGCGGGAACTGGCGGCCCTGGGCCTGACCGAAGAGTCCGAGGCACTACGGCGCGAGATTGACAATCGCAAGGAACTGGCCGCCGCAGAGGCCGCCGGTTGGGACGTCGAAACCCGTGCCCGTCTAGCGGAGATCCAGGCACTAGAAGAGTTGGCCAGGGCCAGGGAGGAAGAGGCGAAGGCGGCCAAGGAAGCGGCACGCCTAGCGAAAGAAGCTGCAGCGATAGACCTCTCACTCGAAGATCGCCGTTCACTGATCGGCCTCCAGGGCGACGAACTGGAGATGCGCCAGAAGGAGATCGAACAACGCAACGAACTAAACAAGGCCATCGAGGATGGGTGGTCAGAGGACCAGCTTGCCGCACTCCGCGAGATCCTGGGGCTTGAATGGGATCAGTTCATTGATGGCCTGAATGAGGTTGTCGAGACGATATACGACCCGACCGCGCTTGAAGAGGACATCAGGCTACGCACACTCCAGGTGCGGGGCATGAATGAAGGCTACGAGATCCTTCAACTCCAACTCAAGCACCAAAGGGAGTTGAATGAAGCCATTGAGGATGGCGCATCAGACGATCTCGTCGAGGCACTGAAGGCGCTCCAGGAAGCCGAACTCGCAGGTCTGTTTGAGGAGATCGCCGAGGCTGCCGAACTCGCCGCTGAAGCACAGGAACGCTACCAGCTTTCGCTCATTGAGGACATTCGGGTCAGGGAACTCTATGCCGCAGGACTCGATGAAGAGGCCCGCCTACTCCAACTACAGATTCGCCAGCAACAGGCATTGAATGAGGCCATTGAAGCCGGTGTCACCGGGGGGGTCATTGAGCGGCTAAAGGAACTCCAGACCCGAGAATATCAAAACCTCTGGGACCTGCTGTATCCGCCCGACGAACCACGGTCGGCCGCAGCACCGAATGTCACAACACCTACAGGCTCAACAGTTCACCACTCGACAGCGGCGGGCCTATCTGAAACAGCCGGGATGCAGATGAATGCGATTCTGCTGTCTTCGCTTGCCGTGCTTCAGGATATCGCCGGGAGTAACCGCGCCATTGTCAGGAATACGGGTGGTGGTCTGGATGCTGGACTTGGTGGTGCGGTGGTCAAACAAGAGATCGCTGCGGGCAGGGTGTTCGTCTGATGGCGTACCATTTCGAGATTTGGGATGCGCCGGAATGTGATTCTGGCACTCGCCAATCGGTAATTGTTGGTGTGGTCGCGGGGCTCCAAAAAACATCATTGGCTGCCGATGAAACCCTTGAATTGACAGCAACCCGCTTCGATTCTGAGGGCAACGATTGGGCGTGGTACGATGACCTAGCCATTGACACCATTATCCGCATTGAGGATTCGGACACAGATGATGTCTGGGAGTGGCGGGTTTCGGGTATCAATGAGGTCAGGGCCGATAACGGCCATGCCTTTCTTTCTATTGTTGGTGACCCGCTCCTTTGGGACCTGAAAAACTTCCTGGTCGAATATCAGCCTTCTGGCGGTACAATGCGCCGGAATCTTGGGGCAATCCGGCTGACGGCGCACCAAATTATTGACACCTACGTCATAGGCAACACGAACTGTCCATCCTGGATTGTTCGCGGAACCGTGACACCTACGGACTGGGTCGAACTCGCGTGGGATGGCTATACGGCACTCGAACTACTCAGGGACCTGACGGCCAAGTTCCCCGACTACGAACTCAGGCTGCGTAGGAACGGTTCGACAGACTACCGCATTGATATTGCCGAAACAGGGTCGGGCACAACGACAGCGCCCGTTGAGTTTGGGCGCAACCTTCTGACCGTCAAGAAGGCGGTATCTACGACTGGCCTTGCGTCGGTCATCGTACCACGCGGGCGGGTGCCTTCGGGTGCCCTCGAATTTGGTGATATCGGCGACAATGCCTGGGAGATAACGGCGAAGAGCGGCGATGATCTGACCCTTGCCGATCCGCTTGGTGGCGATGGGCCAATAGGCGAAGATGACCAGTTGAATGGCTACTATCTCGAATCTGCGACAGAAACAACACGGCTAGAGATTAGTGATTCCGTTGAGTCTACACAGATTTGTACCATGGCCTCGACGCCATCAGACTTTGCGGTTGGTGACTTGGTCAGAGTCGTTCGCGATTCCAGTGGATCGTTACTCTCCGAACTCCCATCTCCGTCGGCCATCACGGCCTACAGTCGTAGGGTCGGTATCTTCGATCGGCCCGACCAGCCCACATCACGGAACTATGCTCCTGGTGGCACACTCTCCCAGTTGACAGGCTGGGGCGATGTCACAACCAGGCTAGTCGCAGCGACGGTTGATGGTGTCCATTCTTCAACCACGACGCTGAACCTGAAGGACCTACCTGTTGGCCTCGTCGTTGGCACTGATGCACTGATTCACCAAACCTCATCGGGCTATTTCAATAATGCCTCTGCCGCCGATTGGGATTTCGCGGTTTCGTCTGGTGACACTGCCGATGGTTCGGGCGATGCAACAGTAACCATTGACTCAGCCATCACGGCATCGGACGGCGAGCTGTTGTTATTGGTCACGGGCATCGACATATCGGGTGATGTTGATGGATGGCCGACGCTTGGTGGGTCGGACCTCTGCTCGCTCGGCTCTCTCGATACGGGCCAAGCTGCCGACAAATATGCCCTTGGCTATCCACTCAGTGCCGCTGATGGTTGGCCCTCCGATTTGGTGGGTACGGTAGATGGCGACCACCTCACAACCTCGGTCCGCTACATCGACATAACGGGCCTGTCCGCATCGACATACTTCCCGCCCGGGTTCAGGGTCAACTTCACCGACAATACGGCTACAGACCGCGTTAAGACGGGTGCCTGTGGCTTTGTGACAGACGGCTCGGGTGCTGCCCGGGTGCATTTCGAGAACTCGACACTGGGCAATGCTGCGAGTGATGGGAGTGCCGCGTGGCTGACCTATCCGGGCGATCCCAATACGTGGGCCGTGAGTGTGGGTGATTATGTCCTGGTTGCCCACGATCCGTTTGACAGCCAATACCTGAGTTTCCCTGGAATCGCTGTCCGGTATGTGCCGGGCAAGGCGAGTGTGTACGTGGGGGCCGGTTTCACCTTGTGGAACGACGGGAAGACCTATGCCCAGAGTTCGTCAACAACCGAGATGGCCCGCATTGAACTCGACTCCAGGGAACTCGGTTCTGCGGGTGCCTATGACACGGACACGTTCTACGCATCAGACTCCGACATTACCACGAGTGCCTACGCGGAATCTCATCACGATATCAGTGGTTCGATAACGATTGCCGAAGACAAGGAGCTGGTCTGTAAGGTTTATCCGTTCCGTGCGTCAATTGGCGGGTCAACCAAACAGATCCTTTGGACGATGGCCGAGTACCTCCAGGCTCTCCGCTATGTGTCTGTGTGGCTGGGCCCTGAGACCGAGCCACCCATCACACCCGGTTCGCTGGCCAACACGCTTTGGCAGGATGCGAACAGCCGCCTTTCCGTGGTCTCGTCTCCAGAGGTTTCGTATCAGATATCGCTACGTGACCTGACGAAGGTTCCCGGCTTTGATGCGTCCGACGAAAGACTTGTGTTGGGGGCGACAGTCCCCATTGAGGATTCTGATCTTGGCATTGATGTCGATGCGCGGATCATCGCCATTTCTTACGACTTTGCCGACCCGCTGAACACCCAGGTTGTACTTGAGAAGACGGTGCGCCTGGCCTCCAAAAAGTTGATGAACCCACGCTATACGATCCGGCGGCCAGAGTCCGACCAGACGACTGAGTTGACGGGGCCAGAGGTCAGGCCGGCCGTGCGCGAAGATGGCGCATGGCGCTCTGTCGCACCGGCCAATTCCACGGGTGGTGTGGTGACTCCAACCGAGTACTGAGCATGGCTGAATCCGAGGTGCTGTACGTTAATGATATGCCGTTGACTGACATGGATCTCCATGTCACGGGGCATCCGGGTTGGATGACGGGGCCGGGTTTCAGTGTTCCGACCCTACCGCTACCCGGCTCGATTGGTGGTGTGCCGAGTCCGGCTTTCACCGTGGGGGCGGGGTCACTTTCCGTGTCGGCGCGACTCAAGCCAACATCGCTCACCGATCGGGAATCCAAGATCAATGAAGTCGTTTGGCGGATGAAGGGACTTCTTGAACTCCGCTTTGCCGACCAACCCGACAAGGTCCTTGAGGCCATCTGTACGAATGTTTCGGCGGTCCCTGAATCGTCGGCCAACTCGTTTGTCGAGCCTGGCCTGATTGTCAATCTGAGCTTCTTGACCCCTCGCCCGTATCGCTTCGACCGCTATGGCCAGATCATCAGTTTCGATACCTCAAGGACCGAGGTTCCGCTTGGCGATCTGCCCTCCGGTGGTGTGGTCACTATCATGGGTGCGGCCACAAACCCAACACTGACCTATCGTGCTTCAAGTGGGGAGTCCAAGGAAACAATGGGCTTCACGATTGCACTGACTTCTGATGATTTCCTTGAGGTCGATTTGGATAAGCGCACTATCACGAAGTCGATTGCTGGCACACGGACCCGTGATGACTCGATACGAACTTCTGGCCAGTTCTTCACCCTCGATCCATCCCACGGAAGCCCGAGTTGGGGCGCGTGGCCGACCCTTGAAGTATCAACGAATGAGGGGACAATAGCCTACCACCGGAATTGGAGTGTCTGATGAGCCTTCCGGTAGCAATCTCAGAAGTCATCACAACGAAACTGTCAGGACTGATCTTTCATTGGCGGGCTGCTGATTTGAGTCTCGATCCACTAACCGACCAGACAGCGACGTATGCGAAGACGGGTGCGACCACGGCATGTGATGATTCGGTCGGCACATCCTACAGTGCTGTTGACCACCAGCCGACCTGGCACTGGGACGATGGCCTTGAAGTAACAACCCTGAGGATGACAACCGCCGGGGTCGAAAAGCTCAAGTGGGAAATGAATATTCTGCCGTGTGAGATGACCGTCTATCTGACTTTTGTTTGTTCGGCACTCACGGCGGCTAGTGGTGGGCCATTTCTTCAGATCGGTCACGAGACCACGTATTCGACGGCCCCGTACTTCCGTATCGACAATGGGTCGGGTTCCTATTCGGCGGCGCACAATAACGGGTCGGCGACCCGATTCGTTTCTATCAGCCTGTCGCCCGAGCCGAGTGTAGGGGATGGTGTAGAGATCCTAGCCGTCCTTGAGGCCGATGGTGGCGTCTCCCTCGAAGTTTCCATCAATGGAGGTGCGGCACAAACGGATAGTGCCGGGACCGCGAATGCACTCCAGTCGGCGTGGGCGGGAGACTATCTGCACCTCGGCAACGTGAATGGTTCCCTCCGAACGAATGCCGATTTCCGGGCACTGAAAATCGCACACGGCACACGCACACTCGCCCAGATGAGGACGGCCTTCTGATGCGCTGGCTCGCCCTCTTTTTGGTCCTCGGATGTTCATCGCCGACCGATCCCGCTTCTCTCGACGTGTGGTTCCAGGGCGTGCCCGAGGAGCGGTACTCCTACGACCCGTCAACGGACTTTGCTTTCCAGGCGCACGCCACCCAAACGCCCCCCGATTGGACGTACTGGGAGCTGAAAATGAACGGCACCCTCATTGGGGAGGGTGTGGCCGAACCGGGTGTACGTGCTGGACACCGCTGGTACATCCCGAAGGGGGTCCCAGCCCGCCTTGTTTTCACGGCGTGGGGTCAGGCTGGAAGTGCGACCACCACCCTCGATTACCCGTCTGAGTTACCCCCAATTGTGAGATGATCCGATGACCTGGTGGAAAAAGATGGACCCGCTAGCCAAAGCTATCACGGCCCTGGGGGCGGCTGTCCTTTTGGGTATGGCGCTCGGTGCGTGGATCGGCCTTCCCGCCCAGGTCAAGGAAAACACACAGCGGCTGGATGAGATGCAACCGGCCGTCGATATGCTCGAATGCTGGGCCGAGCATGAGATAAGAAACACCGACCCGGCCGAATGCCTCTTTATCAATGGTGGCCAATGAACACCCCCGCCCACGTACTCTCTGAGTCTTTGCCGGGTTGCCTCCGCCCGGGCGTGGGCGGGTTGGGGGAACAATGAAAATCACGGCCCACGTATTGGCACAACGGTTTATCGGCATTCCTGAGGTGCCGGGGTCGGGGGATAATCCCCAAATCCTGGCCATGCTCAAGCTTGATGATCCGTGGCCACAACATGACGAGGTGCCGTGGTGCAGTGCTTTTGCGAACTACGTCTGCTGGCTCCTGCGACTGCCCAGGAGCAAGCGGTTGAATGCTCGGAGCTGGTTGGACGTGGGGGCCGCTGTCGAGTTGGATGACGCGAGGCCCGGCTTCGATGTGGTGATTTTGGATCGCCCACCGAACCCGGAATCGGGGCACGTTGGCTTCTACTCGGGCCACGACGCCGATAGCGTCTTCCTCCTTGGTGGCAATCAGGGCGATACCGTGAGTGTTCGCCCATTCAGTAGGTCGAGGCTCCTGGGTGTTAGGAGACTCCGAGATGAGACGATGGCAAACGCAGCGTGAAGATGCAGACGATGGTTCAGTACTAAGCGTTCCGATGATTATTCGGAACCCGGAACCTGTTCGTCCCGAGTTGGTCTATGGGAACCACTTCCACTGTCCAGCATGTGGGACGGCCTACATGCTAACCGAAGCCGTAGACCCGAATGACCCCTATCACATTTGCGCGTTTTGTGGACAGGTCCACGACCTCCGACGGTTCGTGCGCCCGTCCGAACATCCGGGCCTAAAGCCCGTGGCATAGGAGGACGCGGTGAAAGAGATACTGATTCTCGTTGCGGGGCTGGTTGTCGGGTCGGGAGCACTCTATGTGCTACTGCCGGACCGCGAGCCCATCACCTATACGGAGTTCCGCGTTGACACCATCTACGGAGAGCCCGACACGATACGAACGTTTGTGGATCGCATTGTATATCGTGACCGGGAACCCGAAGTGGCTATCACACAGCCATCCGGCGCGACAGATGTTGTCGAAGATTTCTGCCGTCCCGATACGGTGGTTGAGGTGGTTCGGGGAGACACGGTGTGGGCTCCGGCGGATACCGTGTATCTGCTGCGGTCGGTCGTACACGATCCTGGGTGGTTTTTCCAAAGGGATAACATCACGCTTTTCGGTCCCACATCCGTGGGGGGTCTGCAAGAATTGCGTTTCCACAGTTATCCAGGATGGAGCGTCCGAACGCACCCCGACCTGATCTTCCGTGAGCCCCGTTTCGGCTGGTTCCGTGAGTTGGTCGAGGCCGGGGTCTACGTAGGACTAGGTTACCTCGGAGGAAGGATAATCCGATGAAGGACACACTCTACCTCCTGGTCATACTCATCGTGACGGCCGTAGCCATGATGTTCTCTCGCGAGTGTGACAGGCTTACGGTCGAACGTGATGTAGCCCTGGCCAAGCCGCCCGTCCTTGAGGTGGTCACACTGCCGCCCGTCACCGAGGTCGATACCGTCTACATCACACCCGCCTACTCAAAGCCAGATATGCTGCCCCTTGCCAATGAGGCGAGGAAACTCGAAGCCATGCTCTCGGGCGATGCCCTTCGGCAGCACTTTGTAGTTACGGAGATGTGGGCGAAAGCGATGGTGCGATGATGTACAAGTTGCACGTCGGTTGGTTCAGCACCTACATGCTCATCCTCATACTCTTGCTCGTGGTTGAGATGTACGCCGTTGGCGCAGGCAAGCACTGGAGCCTGACGGAAAACACCGTTGCCGTCGTCCAGCGTGCTCCGTGGGTTGGTGTACCCATCCTGTTGTTTCTGTTGTGGCTCCTTGTCCACTTCGGTTTCCGCCTTGTCCCGGTCATGCTGGGCAAGCCACCGATGAATTGGCTATGAACAAGTTCTTGTCGCGGTCGTTCTGGATTGTTCTCTACCTCGCCACACTGGCAGCGGCCCTCGACTGGTTCAAGGACAAAAACACGTTCGTCGTCGTCGCGCCGGCCCTTGTGTCTGGATGGTTCGGTATGAAGCTCGTCGAACGCTGGAACAACGGAAACACCGCATGAACACCTGCCGCCGTGCCCAGATTGTCGTACTGGTGGTTCTGTTGGCCGTTTGGGTGTTGGTCACGGTATGAGCGTTGAGGGTCTAACACCACGGCGCGTCTCTAGACGCAAGCTCATCAGTATCGCTGTCATGCTGTCGGCCCTCTGCGCTCTGCTTTTCTCATTCTGTGGGGGCTAAATGTCGAAAGTCATCGCAGTAACATCCGATACGCACTGTGGTAGTAGTGTGGGGCTCATGTCACCCAAGGGCGTCTACCATGATGATGGCCAGTGGTTGGGACCCTCAAAGGGTCAGGGCTGGCTTTGGGACTGTTGGTTGAGTTTTTGGGACATGGTGGACGGACTGAAGGGCAAGCACAGCGCAGAAGCGTGGTGGGTCAACAACGGAGACCTAACCGACGGCCCCCTCCATCACGGAACATACCAGACGTCGGCCATCACTAACGCGATGGAACGCGAGGTCGTTCGTGACGTCCTGGACACACCGCTTGATCTTGGGTTAGAGCGCATCTTCTTGATTAGGGGCACGGAATCGCATGTCGGCAAGGGCGCGGCCCAGGAAGAGGGCATAGCCAAGGCGCTATCTGATGACTGGCCGGTCGAGCCAGAGGACGAACGCCGCTTCTCTTGGTGGCACCTGATGATGGAGTGCGAGGGCGTGTTCTTGGACTTCACCCACCACGGTCGGACGGGGCTCAGGCCGTGGACTCACTGGAACGCGACCAACCTGCTCGCCGCCCAAATCGTGATGGAGCGCGTCAAGGGCGATGAGCGCATACCCGACCTCGCCATCCGTAGCCACTACCACCGCCACTCTGATTCCTACGACGCCCAACGTTGCCGGGTGATACAGACCCCGGCCTACCAGCTCGCGACGTCCTACGTCCACAAGAGGGTGCCCGAAAGCCTGGCAGATATCGGTGGTATCGCCATCGTCGTGGACGGTGACAACTACGAGGTCCACAAAGACATCCACAAGCCTTCGCGGGGGAAAGTATGGACGGCAAAATAACCGAGGCCGAACTACTCGAAGAGTTGAGGACCGCACTCGGCGATCCCGGCCCCGACGACGCCTACACAGCCAACGAGATCGCCGAACTGATGGGCTGCTCCGTCGAACTGGCCCGCAAGCGAATCAAACTGCTGATAGGCCAGGGCAAAATGAAGCCGACCCGCGCTGCCCGTCCCCGTATGGACGGCCAGGTCCAAAAGATCAGCGCCTATCAGTTTGTGGCCTAGTCACAAATCGTACAGGTGTAGACGAGTCCTATCTGCGTACCAAAGGCATTGCGTAGCGGCTGGGAACGGCACGTCCAACCCTCGGCGCGGAAGACCTCGACAAGCTGTTCCTGGACGTCCTCCATCAGACTTCCCCACTCGACCTCGATGGTTTCCGTACGCTCTGTACACTTCGGGCCCGTCGAGTCGGAGCACGCCCACAGACACGCCACCAACACTAGCCATCTCACTCGTCTTTTCTCCGTTCGGCGTTTGCCCGGAAATAGGCCAGTAGTGCCCCAAAGGCGATTGGCAAAACAATAATAGCGGCAACTGCGATAACCCACTCTCTAGTCATATCAGATGTTTCCCGTGGACCCCTTGCGGGTTACGTGTGTAGATTGTTCGAGCCCTCCCCAGGGGCATCAAAAGGAGGTGTTGTGCGAAATTGGATCGCGGTCTGGGAGGCTACCGAGGATTTCCCGGAGCTCGACATTCCTCGGGGTAGCCATTTCGTCTTTCATCGCCATCGCACCGAAGAGAGAATGGTCATCCATACGGTTTGGCTGAATGGTGAGGACTTCATCCTCGGGCCGGAACTGGATCGCTACCAGATGGCTCGGCTTCTGGGTCATCATCATCATCTTCGGTTTGTGTACTCTCGTCCTCCGAGTCCGGCTCTTTATCTGAGGGAAGCAATCCAGCGCGCCGGAGGACATCCACGGAACCAGGCTCTGCGTCTGATGGCCTAGAAATGATGTCCTGAGCCTCAGCTAGTTTCCGTTCGAGTTCCCCGAGTTTCTTCTGTGCCTCCTCGGGCGTGTCATCCATTGTGCCCTCGCCGGTCAGGAGCCAGTGCCCGGAGACGTTGAGCTTCTTGCTCATGTTGCTCAAGTGTTCGAGGCTGGGCTTCCTTCCCCCCAACCACTGGCTAATCTGATTCGGGTCCACTCCAAGTAGTTCTGCCACGACCTGTTTCTCCGGTCCTTTGGCTTCAACCACCTTCGCGAACCGCTCCGTGAACGTCGTCAAAATAAAACCCTTGCGTTAGATCTGACGGGACCGTATACTTCCTTACGTAAGTGTCAGATGTCCCACTGTCCACCAAGTATACGACGGTACCAAATGACCACTGAGACACCAAAGACGCAAGAGTCGAGGTCAGAGCGGGTGACAATCACCTGCACGCCCTCTGAGTTGGCCGAGGTCGATTTCCTGGTTGCTGTCCGGGGAACCGACCGGAGCACGCTTCTCCGGCAGAACTCGCTGGAGGACGTGTTGGCCGAGGCGCTGAGGGTCCGCGCCATCCTCAATCAGGCTGCGTAGGACGTCGGGGATGATTCGGGAGACGTGCTGCATGGTGGGGCTCTCGCTCTGTCCATGCGGGAATGAATAAGGAGGCAACACATGGGCGTCACTACCGAAAAAGGTGAAACCGGAAATGACCCTCGGAGGCGCGGTTCATATGCCCGTTCTGCCGCGAGGGTCCACAAGATGGCGGACACGCCCCAAACGGCGAAGCTCATGGGTGTTTCGGAGCGAAGGGTCCGCCAGTGGAAGTGCGATGGGTTCGGCAGCCCGCAGGACCAATACGATAGGCATTTCAGAATCTCACCCCAGAACTATTACGCAATTGCCCACCTGAAGTCGGTAGCCAAACAGGAGGAGATCCGAGTGCTCTCCGACGCCGAACTCATCGCCCGCTTCCACGAATTGCGTGAACTCGAAAAGACCATGGAGGGTGAGGATAACTGCATTGACATGAGGCGCGGGGTTTCCTGGGGCGACCGGGCCCACATGAAACGAAGAGACGCCGCGATTGACGAAGAACTCGCGGCTGTCTGTGACGAGATGGAAGCACGCGGTCTTACCGAAGAGGGGGTTTTCAAATGAAAGTGCAGGAAGTATCAGCGAACACGTTTCTCGGTTGGATCAAGAAGGCCCCAGCCCACTTCAAGTTGGTCCTCATGACGCCCGAGATGGCCCTTGCGGCCCTCACCTACAACACAGAGGGCGAAGACGGTGAGGGACAGAGGCTTCAGCGTCCATTGTCGCCGTCATGGGTTCGTGAGTTGGCCAGAAGGATGAGTAACGGTCTGTGGGCACTGCTCCCTGAGGCCATCACCTTTGACTGGAACGGGCTGTGCCAACAGGGTCAGCACAGGCTGCACGCCATCGTCGAGTCTGGTGTTTCGATTCCGATGTATGTGAAGTTCGGAGAAGACCCGGCCCTCTTCCCCAAGTACGACGGGGGAAAGAAGCGGTCGCCCGGCGACATCTTCTCGATGGAGGGAGTCGCCAACTATACCCAGGCTGCCGCCATCACCCGCCAGATCAACGTCTACCACAGCAACGGCTATCGCGGAAGCTCTTCGGGTTTCCCGACCATCAAAACCCCAGAAGAGACGTACAGATACTACCTGGAGGTCGGTCCCGATGACGTCCAAGAGGGTGTGCGCCTGTACAAGATGTTGAGCGCCAATCACCTCCCGAAGCAATCCACCATCGCCGCCCTGTATGTGGTGGCCCACCAGATGACCAATGGCCGGGCCACCGAGTTCTTTGAGGCCGTGGCTACCGGGGCCAACCTCGGTCCCCGCTCCATTGAGAAGAAGCTTCGCGACCACCTTCTGGTGAACGGCAAGGACATGAGGCCGACCAAGGTGGCGGCGGATGTGGTTAGGGCGTGGAACGCCAAACAGGCGAAGCGCCGGACGTTCTCGACCGACTCCGTGAAGACCGTTCCAGAGTTGCTGGTCGCATGAACGCGCTCATCGTCCCCGACCCCCGTCAACAGCCGGTCCCGAAGGGTTGGGCTGCAGATGTGGCCGCACCCCTGATAGAGGCCGCTACCTGGGATGAGTTGGATGAGGCCGAGGCGCAGCTAATGGGCATGGCCTCCTACATCGAATCCTTCGACGGCGATGTAGTGGAGTTCGAGAAGGCGCTTCGCATCGTGGAGTACCGCAGGGGCGTGTTGCTGGGGCCAGACGTAACGCAGGGGGAGCGAACCGACTTGTGCGAGCATGCACAGGTTGACGTTCACCCCAGGACCGCTGTGCGCTACCGGAAGATTGCCCGCCATTGGGACGAGGTGTGGCCGCACATCCTAAGGGCCGAGCATCGGTCACAGGTGCGCCAGACGCGCATCCTCAAGTTGATCGACGGTGAGCCCCCCGAGCCCCCGGCCCCATCCGGCGAAGTTCCGGACAACAAGAGCGACCGATTCGTCTGGCAGCTTCAGAACCTCTATCGGCAAGCCCCCAAGCGGGCGCAAGCGAAGTTCCGCAAGTGGCTCACGGAGGGAACATGACCCCCCTAACCGAAGCACTCCGTCTATATGACTCAAGTACGTGTAGGGCACGGGAGATTTTCTGGAGGGCCGTGCTCTGGTACGTCGCGAGGAGCATTCGATGAAACTCTATAAGTGGCTGAACACCGGGAACAAACCGGCCCACGGTGGTTCTGGCGAGTGGGGCCTACCCAAGAACGGCAAGCCCGGCAAGTGGTGGAAGGTCAAGGGCGAGTTGGTGCCATGTCGTAATGGCATCCACCTGTGCCGCGAGGAAGACCTGCCTGTTTGGATTGCCCAAGACCTCTACGAGGTCGAGCACAAGGGCAGGCTCGTTGAGAATCAAGAAAAGGTGGTTGTTCGTCAGGCGCGGTTGACCAAACACCTTGACGGTTGGAACGAACAGACGGCCCGTCTCTTTGCCTGTGACTGTGCAGAACGGGCACTTGAGGCTGTGGCCAACCCCGACCCCCGGAGCGTAAAAGCGGTTTGGGTGTCACGGGCCTATGCGTTTGGGTTAGTTGACGACGACGCCTATTCCGCCGCCCGTTCCGCCGCCTATTCCGCCGCCTATTCCGCCGCCTATTCCGCCGAACGCAAATGGCCGTGTGTCCGTCTGTTGGAGTACGCCAGGTGCGAGGTGGACCTAGACGAGATCAGGGGCCGCACAGAGGCGTGGCTAGCCCAATGAAGAACTTCCGAATCGGCCAGGGAACCGAGGTACACCGGGGAGACATCATCCCAGCGGTCCTTACACACAGGGGAGATCCGATGGCATGGACGCTTTGTGACCGGGACTGGCGTTTTGCTGGTAAACCCGAAGAAACCGACCGACCCGTAACGTGCCCTGGTTGCCTGAGGGCCATGAGTCAGGGGAAAGCGGCATGAGCGAATCCCAATTCACGCTATGGGGCATACGTGTTGGGTTGATTGTGGCCCTACTCTGTGCTCTGGGGATGATTGCTGTTGAGGTGGCACGATGACCACGCGCATCCCGATTGGTGGTTTCGTCATCAAGGCTGATACCGGCGGTGGTCGGGTCTATGGCAAACCGAAAATGTCTTTGGACAAGCGCCTTGAGAGGGACGTCGAGGGCATACCCGACCCGAAACACGCCGGAACCTTCGATCAGGCGTTGAGGGGGCTTCTCGGCCTGGTCCTGCACGAATCAGCAGCCCAATCGCTGGCAGAAATCCGGCAACTCGTCCGGGACCACCACCAAACGGTCAACGATCTGATGGAGGGAAAATGAACGAGGCGCAAGAGAAAACGCTTATCAACCTGATACACGAAGTCGCCCGCGGCGTGAAGCTGGCGAACTCGGGTGGGTACTCCATGACGCAGGAACTCCGAGAGGTGCGAGTCCTCCGCCAGCACATGATGGCCGTCACCGGGAAGAACGTGAAGATCCGGGATGCCAAAGAATTGTACGACCGGGTTTGGTAGCGATGAAAATCACAGCAGAGATGTTGGAGGCAAGTGGGGCATGTTCGGATCAGGTGGCGGTCTTCCGCAAGCACTGGCCTAACGGTGCCCGTCCACTTCTGCGCACCATCAAAAAGGCTGCCCGCCTGGGGCTTGACTTGGATTGGTTCGCTAGAAGGTTCCTGACGGCCCCGGCCTGGGCAGCCTACCTGGAAGCGACGGCCCCGGCCTGGGCAGCCTACCTGGAAGCGACGGCCCCGGCCTTGGCAGCCTACTATGAAGCGACGGCCACAGCTCTCTACACAGCCATCCGTGAGGGCGGGTTGAAATGATACCCGAGGCCCGTAGGCGCGACTTTTTGGACACCCTGAAACTCGTGCCCCATGCACCTGACATGGTACTCAGGGTCTATGTCGCGCTGGTTTGTGAAGAAATGCGCGTGCCCCGGAACGGTCAAAGGGAAGCCGAGATCCGGGCCGAATTCGAGGAGCTGATGAGCAATGGAAGCTGATGACTATTTCGATGAACCGTCCTACTGCCCGGACTGTGACTGCTCGGACGAGTGGGATGGTGCGCCGATTGGATTTGACCCGGGTTGTGGCTGGCGGTTCTGTCCGTTTCACGGAACGAGGCTCATGACCATGGCCGAACTGGACGGAAGGGCCGAGGACGCGGAAGCCGAGGCGCGGATCGGCGAACGCAATTTCGACATGGTGGCATTTGCCGGTGACATTTGCGGCATGAGGAGGGCGGGATGAGTACCGAGGTGGTAAAGACGAACGGCCAGGAAGAGGCTTCTGGCCTGGTAAAGTTGGCGCTGGAGAAGGGACACTCCGTCGAGGTGTTGGAGCGGCTGGTTGCCCTCCAGGAGCGCGTGACGGATAGGGACGCGAGAATGGCCTACGTGTCCGCGTTGTCTGCATTCCGGGCCGAGTGTCCGCCAATCAAGAAGACGCGGGAGAACACGCAGTTCCAGACAACCAGGGGTGGCGTGAAGAAACCCGTCAAGTATGCACCCCTGGAGGAAATCGACCGGGTGGCTCGCCCCGTAGCGGAGGCGCACGGCCTCATCTGGACATGGGACACTCGCGTTGAGGGCGACCTGATGCATGTCACCTGCAAAGTCCTCCACGTAGACGGCCACTCTGAGTCTGCCACGGTGTCCCTGCCGTTCGATTCCAAGGCCGGGGCGTCGCCACAACAGAAGTATGCGATTGCCCAGACCTACGGGATGCGCTACTCGCTGATCGCTGCCCTCGGAATCACAACCGCTGACGAAGATACGGACGGCGGTGGGACCGGCGAGTTGGTTGATGAAGAAGACCTGGCCAATCTGGAGGCGCTGATCTCCGAGGTCGGGGCCGATGAGGTGAAGTTCTGTGAGTGGTTGGGTGTGGCACACCTCCCCGCCATCACGAAACGCGATCTCCCCCGGGCGGTCCAAGCCCTGGAGAAGAAGCGCAAATGAAGATCCTGAACGTGGAACAGGGCTCACTCGAATGGCTCGATGCTCGGTTGGGCATCCCAACAGCCAGCCAGTTCGACCGCATCATCACACCGAAGTCGCGAAAGCCCTCCGCCTCCCGAGCGACGTACCGCGCTGAGATTCTGGCCGAGTGGTTGATGGGCCAACCGCTGGACTGGGGTACAACGGCCTACATGGACCGGGGCACAGAGTTGGAGGCGGAGGCTCGCAGGTACTACGTCTTTGAGCGGGATGTGGAGGTTGAGCAGGTAGGCTTCATCGTCCGGGCAGATGGGATGGTGGGTGGATCTCCCGATGGGTTGGTTGGGGACGACGGCATTCTGGAGATCAAGTGTCCCGGCCCCGCCCAGCATGTTCGCTACATGCTCGGAGAGGACCCGGACTACATCGGCCAGGTGCAGGGTTACATGTACCTGACGGGCCGGAAGTGGGCCGATATCCTTTCCTACCACCCCGACCTGCCGAAGGTCATCCACCGCATCGAGCGGGACGAGGAATACCTCGCTGCCCTAGTCCCCGTCCTTGATGCGTTCATCGAACAACTACAGGCCGACAAAGAGCGGCTTGCCGAACACCGGGTCCTCCGCCCGTGGAGTCCCGAAATCATCGCAGAAATGGAGGCTGCCGAATGCGTTCACTGAACAAGGTGTTCCTCATTGGGAACGCGGGCGGGGACCCTGAAATTCGTATGACACCAAGCGGCTCGAAGGTGGCGAAGTTCTCACTGGCCACGAGTCGCACGTACCAGGACCGGGCCGGGAATGACCAAGAGAAGACGGCGTGGCACCGGCTGACCTTTTTCGGTCGGCTGGCCGACATCGCGGAGCAGTGGATACACAAGGGCGACAGGCTCTATGTGGAGGGTCGGATTGAGTACTCAACCACCCAGGACGATTTCGGGGGCACAAGGTATTGGGTGGATATCGTGGTCAACGAACTCATCATGCTGGGTGGTGACGGGCGCGTGACAGCGGAGAGTGGACCCGAGCCGACACAAGACCCCGGCGAGGACTTGCCCTTCTAATGGCCAAGGACCCCCGGAAGTTCGCCTACGAATACCACTCGGAAGAGCGGGTGAAGTGGGTCCAGAACTGGACTTGCATCGTCCCCGGCTGTGAGGGCTGGCCGTGTGAGAACCACCACACCCGCGCCGGGGGCATGGGCATGAAGGCGCATTACTCGACCATCGTACCGCTCTGCTTTGTTCATCATGGCATGATTCATGGCCCGAACTGCGGGCGGAAAACCTTCGAGAAGCGGTTCGGCCTGGATCTCCGGGAAGAGGCGGCAGAAGTCGAACGCAGATGGCGCGACTACGTAAGGGCAGAAACGGACTTCCTGGAGGGTTCCGATGCAGCCTGACCTATGGGACTCCAGCTCAATGGAGGAGCGGCACGAGGACTGGATCGAGGTGGCCGTCAAGGTGGTTGAGACGGTTGCCCTTCGCCGACCGGAACTCACCACGAATGACGTGTGGGCCGGACTCCAGGACGATCCAACCGAACGCCGTGCAATTGGGCCGGTCATGCGTGTGGCCCAGAAACGTGGTCTAATCTTTGGGACCGGTCATCATATCCCGGTCGGCTCTCATGGCAGACCGCTCCGGGTATGGAAAAGCTTGATCTACAGGGATGAAGCAGCATGAGGCTAGTGGGCTGCGGCGAGTGTATGAAACCCCGAGTGACAGCGCCGTGCTTAGGCAACAGCCTGGTCACTGTCTACCAGGAGTAGCCGGGATGGGATGGTAGGTGCCCGGCCAGCCCACTAGCCAATCAACTAGAGGGACCAACTAACAACGGAGGGAAACAGACATGATTCCAGCAGTGATTACCACCAAGCATCGCGGCGTGTTCTTCGGACACCTCAAGAACGGGGTCCCCGAGACTCTGGGCGAGGGAGATTCCCTCGCTGTCTCAGGCATCCGGATGTGCGTCTACTGGTCCAAGGGGATGCGCGGGGTTCTCGGCCTCGCCTCGAAGGGCCCCGACGCCTCATGCAGGATCACTGCGAAGGTTTCCGGCGAGACCCGTCTGTATGGGGTCACCGCGGTATTCCCGGCCTCCGAGACGGCGGCCCGGAAGTGGGAGGAAGCCCCGTGGAGATGACGAGAGAACAGGTCGGCCGGGCCGTTCTGGCCGGGGCCTGTGACAACGTTGGCCCCGACCTGGTTGGTCGTGCCCTCCGGACGCTCACCTCGGGGGACCTGGGGTGGGCTGAGGCCCAGGGCATCGTCCTTGGGGAGGAGTTTGACGTAGCCTGGGCCGAGGCCGTGCGGGCTGCCGGTTTGAATGTCCGATTTTTTGGCCACCTCCCTTTGCGGTGGCTCTCCGGCTCCGGCTACGGCTCCGGCTCCGGCGACGGCTACGGCTCCGGCTTCGGCTACGGCGACGGCTACGGCTCCGGCGACGGCTCCGGCTTCGGCTACGGCGACGGCTACGGCTCCGGCGACGGCTCCGGCGACGGCTACGGCTCCGGCTACGGCGACG
>Ga0180432_10002052_pt1 | contig 30797 bp, 24 predicted proteins | sample SS_ome_10_FD_132414 | JGI IMG/M metagenome (GOLD analysis project Ga0180432, IMG submission 132414) | Hypersaline lake sediment archaeal communities from the Salton Sea, California, USA - SS_1_MS_2 metaG | ecosystem: Environmental > Aquatic > Non-marine Saline and Alkaline > Hypersaline >...
AGCTCTTCAAATACGCATCCACAGCTTCTCGTTTCGATTGTACCGTAATCACCGCTTTCTACGTTAAGCAACACCTTTGGAGCTAAAGATGTCAGAGTGGTAAAGAGAAAGGCATCAACTGACGCCTCAGCGTGGTGTGCATCACGTCTATGTTGAATTAAAGAAACAGAGTCCTTAAAGAAATGACAATCATCGGTAACAGATGGATTAAAGCAGCCCGCAGCGGTAAGCCCACACTCCAGGAAACCATAAAGCGGGTGGAGAGTGGCTCCTGTCGATTCTATCTCTCTTCGCTTCGCTTGAGTGATAGGCTCTCCACCTATTATAAATTTTGCCCCGGCGATGTCCAAACCTTTTTGCTTGGCTGCCTGGCAAATCCTTACTGCAGCGCTGGTATAAGTACGTATGCAACACCCTGCCGAGTCTTCTATCCTATCGGCAACCCAATCAGCGATCTTCCAGGCGTCATTTATTGGTATGTACTCAGGTGAAGGAAATCTCGCTCCGAAAAGTCTTCCCATGTAGACTATGTAATTAGTCCCAATCCTGTTTGTGAGTGAATATTCAGAACTTTTATGATCAATAAAGGAACCCCACTTCAGTGGAAAGTTACCACTCTTAGCCAATATAAGCAGCATAAGGGGGCCAATCCCGGGTAATACCGGGAACCAGACGATTATGGGGATGTTGGAAACGCCAAATGCCTCAAGCATGGGAACGAAGTATGCCGTCCAGGTTTCACTCACAAAATCAAAATCATATATTGACCTTGTCCCACTGCTGCGGCTGGCGCCACTCCTGATTTCAATATGCGGAGATATGAAGGGATTATTGAAGTCGGATTCACTAAAGTTGAAAGTCTTGCCGAAGCGGGCAAGTTCCTTTTTACCTTTAAATTCCTCAATACTTAAATAAATCCCCTCTTCATAGAGCCTTTTTAAAGCTGACTCAATTCCATCTGATAATACCAACCGTTCAAAATCTCCATACTCACAGCCGGATAGTCTAAGCAGCTCTAAATAAGGGCTAGATGCATTTTCGTAGATAGCGTTTTTCACTATATACAGCAGGTTACGCTCTCTATTCTCCATCCTTTGTTTAATAATTTGACGGCTTTGCTCTAAGGTCATTGGCTCCCTGAGAAATTCCCTCAAACCCCAGGCAAGACGCCAGTACTTCCTTGTTTGACCGAGCACAGTTATCAATTGCGCTTCAACTCCATAAATGGCATTCTAACTATTCCCTGAAAGAGCCGTCAAGGATGTTATTGCTGGGCTTGTTATAAATTCATTAACGATAAGTATGTAAAAAAATGTATTCGGTCGCTTATTTGACAGGTTAAGGAAGCCGGAAAGTGGGTTTTTCGTCATCTATGCCGATTTCCCCGAATAATCAGTGTTTGAAATCTCGGGATGATTTCCCTTTATCAGTCCTTCGTAGATTTCTATGTGCCTTTTTGCCACTTCCTGCCATGAGTGTGTTTGAGCGTAATTAGCCAGATTTTTCTTAATCACACCTTTATCCTCTTCACTAAGAGCATGAAAAGATAAAATAGCTTCGCGTAAACTTAAGGGATCTTCGGCTTTGAAAGTCAAGCCAAGTTTGTAAGCTTCTACCGTCCCCCCCACATCCTCCAGGTTAGAGGCAATAATTGGAATGCCATATTTTGCTGCGTCCGTGAGAACTCCACTGCCGGCTTTGAAATCTTTTCGGTAAGATAGAATTATCGCATCTGAGGCATAAAAAAAGTATCCTACTTCCTCGTAATGAATGTACCTGTCGTCTATAATTACACTTTTTAGCAAGTTATATTTTTCTGCCAGCTTCCAGGGAAGGTTTGCTTTGCTATCAAGCTCCATCCGTCCGGCGAACACGAGCTTATAATTAAAAGGAATGTCGCACATTGCTTCAAAAATGGTCTCGAAATTCTTATATATATGGTTGCATCCAAAATTTAGTAGAACAATTTCACCTGGGGACAGCCCCAGGTGCTCTCTTGCCTCGCCTTTTTCTAGAGGATGTTCATCTGGTAAGTGTGCTCCCAGAAACATTTTTGTTATCCCACTATAAAAGCGGATGTCAGGATAAGAATTTTTCGCCGTACTTGTGTAACAGATAAAGGCCAGGCGATTTCTTTTAGCACCCCTTCGGCGCAGAAAGCTCTTCAATGTTGTAGCGGGTCTTCTCCCTAGCAATAAACTCAGCCATAGTTGAATAAATACTGCAATCTGTAGTTTGGAGAAAGCATCGCTGAAGCTTGCCCTCAGATCTTGAAGCTTTGCCTCTCGATAGATACGGAAGAGGGTAAATACCAGGCGAGAATTATGAGAAACCGAGGCGAACCAGGGAAAAGTATAATCAGGCATACAGGCATCGAGTATATGAACTACATGATATTTTGCTTTACGATGCTGCCAATAAGCCAATAAGAAAGTGCAAATTGTACTGAAGATAGCATCAAATTGGCTTCGCACAAATTTTGAGGGTACAAGGTTGGATGATAATCTAATTACAGGGGCTAGAGCACCGATTTTTGACATAAAGGAAATATGTTTTAATTTACCATCGAGCCCAATTGGGCTGCCAAGAAGGCCATCAAAGGTTAAGAGGGTAATATCTACGCCTGCGTCAACAAGGGATAGTGCCAGATATTTCGTATGTGCTGCAAAATGTCCACCCATATGCCCCAACGGCTCAACAAGCAGTACTCTCATATCACTGATTATAATCTGTGATCTTAAGTTTCATATCTATTCATCCTGGGCCAAGTAGATCAGCTCGATTTGACGAGCAACATCATCCCAATCCCATATCTTAACGTCTTGCACTTTCTGGCTCATGACCCTGGCTATCAGTCCTGCAAGCAGGGCAATATCTATGGGGTAATCTATGCCGAAGCAATTTTTATTGTCCACCCATTGTTTCAGTGCGGGTATATTCGTGACAATGGAAGGGGTCTTTGATGCTAGAGCCTCAGCGACGGTAATTCCGTATGATTCATGGCGTGACAGGAGCATAAACAGGTCGGAATTAGCATACCTGTCTACCATATCTTGCCCCTGTAGATCCTGGTAGAAAGCAATTCTGTGGGCAACTCCCAACTTCTTAGCTTCTGTAATCAACTTCTCCTTGTAGGGCCCTTTTCCAACTATTTCCAGGTGGATGCTGTTATCCAGCAGGGGCAAAACCCTGATAGCATACTGTATACCTTTGAATTCCTCCAGCCTGGCAACAACTAGAATAGTCTTATCCTTCCGTTCGGTCTTTTCAAGGCCCTTAAAATGCTTTAAATTAACCCCACCCGGGATAACAGCGATTTTTCGGTCATCTATTAGAAAATCTTCCATTAGAAGGCACTTTTCGCGATTAGAGAGGGCTACTACTTTACTAGCCTCCCGAAATATTTTTTGGCCAAACGGTTTGTACATTCCAATGAGAACATTGCGCAACCTTGTAACACCGTACCTATTATAGTGAGGAGTTACTACAAATCTCTTTTTCCTGGCATATCTGGAAAGAAATAGAGGTAGGGCATGATAATTGTGCCCGTGAACAATGTCAAATTCTGATTTCTTGAGCTCGCTCAGCATATCAAAGGACATATAGTATGCGTTATTAGGGGAAAAGCACCTGAATCGCTTTATAGACACTCCATTTATTTCGTCGCTCTCAGGCATGCCATAATTTTCAGTGGTGAAGACGTACAACTCGTGTCTTGCAGCTAATCGCTCGCTTATGTTCTTTATATACTCGGTAATTCCACCCGGTTCAGGGAGATATTGATTGCTTACATGTAAAATTCTCATTTTGCGCAGGCTTTTGATCCCCGGTCAATAACAGCCGTATTAGCTGACTATTATTAACCTTTTCTGTATAGATTAACAACGTCTTCAGTCTGTGTAATACTGTTTCCAGCCTTGCCCAATCACTATTATAATCGATATCCCAGGAATGGCCACACAAATGCCAGATACCCCCGTTTCCGATAATAAAATCGAAGGTTTTAATTGCTATCTGGGCCCACTGCCTGGGGAATAATGCATTCTTCTACATTAAACGAAACTGTTTAAATTTCCTGAAGCTATAGCGTGTTTTGAGTATGGAACCTGCATATTTGACAATATTATTGGCATTACTGTCAAAGTTGTCCCATAGAGCTGTTTAAAAGCAAGCGAAACAGGAGCAGCGTAACGCAATGGGTGGACAGTTGTTTGAAGAGATATGGATAGAAGATAAGCGAGTGGTATATGAGGCTATTAGAAGGGTGTTGAACGCTGCGTCACGGGAATGAGTTGATAGTAATAAAAGATCGATACAACGAGTAATCTTGTTTACTTGTTAAAGCTAAGGCTCACAGGTAATTTTGTGCGGGACTTATTATGTGTGAAACTTGAAGTAAATTGAGGGGTAAACTCAATAGAGGAATATTTAACTGGGCTCTGATTTTCCTGAGAAGAAATTAACTTGAATCTCGTTATACACGGTCAAAGCTCATCAAGATAACTTTAAGAGGAAAACACTATATTGCTTACTATCAAAGTCGTAAAAATCCCCCACGATTACTAATCCTCCGTCGTGTGTTTGCTCAACCGCGTGACCACTATAGTCTCCGCTAATTCTAAATGTACTATCTCCAAACTTGGCATTCCACAACAATCCCCCTGAATCATCAGTTTTTAATACGAATACTTCACCAGTAAACAATTGATGGGGTCGTGTAGTTCCAGCAATTACGAAGCAACCGTCTTTTATCTCTTGAATTTCACCGCAAACTTCCGGACCGGCTGTCCCGAATGTTGTGTTCCATTGCTCATCCCCTGATGAACCTACTTTTATCATCCAGACATCGCTAGAGCCAGCTCCGAAAGATGATGTCCATCCAGCAACGACAAAACCACCGTCCGATGTCTCCTGCACCGAGCTGCCCCCATCGTCCTCGGTCCCTCCGAACGTCGCACTCCACTCCTCGTTTCCTGATTTATCTGTCTTTATCAGCCAGACATCCCGTTCGCCCGAGCCATAGGAGTATGTAGCTCCGACTACAATGAAACCACCATCCGATGTCTCCTGCACCGAGCTGCCCCAATCATCCTCAAGCCCTCCGAATGTCGCACTCCACTCCTCGTTTCCTGATTTATCTATCTTTATCAGCCAGACATCTGCGGATTCGATGCCGTAGGAGTGCGTTATACCAACGATAATAAAGCCTTGGTCGGACGTCTGTTGAAAGTCGTAGCCCCTATCATCGTCTGGCCCTCCTAGCGTAATGCTCCACTCCTCGTTGCCCAATGCATCTGTTTTTATTAAATAAACGTCATCTTCTCCAGCACCAAAAGAATCAGTGTAGCCTACAATTGCGAACCCCCCGTCAGCAATCTGTTGTACACTACGACCCCAATCACGCTTCGGGCCGCCTAATGTTGTGCTCCACTGCTCGTTACCTGAGGTATCTACCTTTACCAATAGTACCTGAACGGAACCAGGGCCGAACGAAGAAGCATATCCGGTGATGATGAAACCGCCATCCGTTGTCTGATGCACATCGTAACCTATATCTTCTTCAGATCCTCGGAACGAATTAACCCACGCCACTTGCGGAGAGCTAGAAATCGCTATAGGCGTTAGAGTGGGCTTTTGTGTAGTTGTCAGCTGCGGCGTAACACTAGCTTTGAGAGTTGGAGTTGGCGCAGACGATGTTGGTATTAGACCTAAGTCTCCGTTTCCATTTCCATCGCCGCTTCCTGTGATAATCACTATTAGCAGAATAATTACTGTCAACGACGCAGTTATCAATGAAGCTACTCCTAGTAGCCTGGGACGCCGAATCATTGACTGGACTAACGCGAACGTTGAATTGATCAGCCACTTAACCCAAGTCTCTTTAGGTGGCGGTGGAGGAGTTGGGAGTGATTCCTCCCCGCTAAGAATCCGTTGCACAAGGCTGACTAATAGTGCTATGTGTTTCTCAACTGGGGGAGTATAGGCGTCCAGCCAGTTCTTAGTGCTGAGATAATAATCCAGGGTGCCCGATGGTATTACATTTTGAATCCGGAACGGTATGATGATAAGACCCTTGGTTACTCCCTGCGCCACCTCGCTCTTCACATTCTCTGATTCATTTGCGTTAGCGGAAAATACTACTACCATAACCTTGGCAGTGCCGATTGCTTTAACGATGGCATCACCGAAGTCTCCAGCAGGTGTGTCACGCGGGGCAATCCAGCAGCGTATGCGGTGTTCTTCGAGTATTGCACACACGGCGTTGGCGATGCTTCTATCCTTGGATGAATAGCTAATGAAGACATCATGAGCCATAGCTGAACACCTCCGACATCTAGATATATCCAGTACAGAGTCTTAAAAATGTCCTTCGCTTCCCGTACAATTGACCAGGCTCCTAAAAAATGTACCGGATATGTGGATAGAGGCTAATCAGGAGCAAAGAAATAAACTGGCATTTACTGTTATTGATGATGTTATCTTAGTAAATAACAGGGTTGTAGCGGTAAAGCCGAAGGCCGAACTGCTCTCCTTTTTCAAGCTATCCTACGAAGACCACCGGCTCACTTATGGTAAGTATCAGAAGCGACCCCGATGGGATTCGAACCCACGATCTTCGGCGTGACAGGCCGATATGTTAGACCACTACACTACGGGGCCGCGAAATCAACTGAATCTCTCGCAGATTGTATCAAGTTGCCGTTCGTTTTGTCAAGCTACGTAGCTGAGTGCATAACACATCGTTGACATCAGGGACTGCTGATGCTAGAATCCCTACCGGATTACTAGGAATTATTCCTGAATATGAATCTGTCATGAGCGCTGCGTCTCCGCTCAGTACAGGCTTGTCGAACAATGAATAGCCCTTCGGCAGGCTCCCTTCGACAGGCTCAGGGCGAACGGTTAAGATATTGTTTTCGGAGGAATTACCGGTTTGAAGTTCTCAAGCAGGGCGCATTACGGTCTGCGGGCAATGGTGAGCCTGGCACGTAGTTATCCCGGCGGGCCGGTGCCACTGGCGGATATTGCCAGGACGGAGAACATCTCGTTCAGCTATTTGGAGCAGCTTATGGCCGCTCTGCGCAAGGCGGGACTGGTGGAGAGCACGCGCGGGGTATATGGAGGTTATCAGTTGGCCGCTGACCCGGCTTCGATAACCGCGGGCCAGGTGTATCGTGCTTTGGAGGGGCCCATTGCACTTGCCGAATGCGCATCGGAGGCTGGGAAGCCAGGCTCATGCAAGAGGGAAATGGAATGCCCCTCAAAGACCTTCTGGGAAACTATGCGAGATAACATTACTCATGTACTCGATGCAACCACCCTTGCGGATATTTCTCATAGCGGAGAGCTGAGCGTTCGCTAACCGCTTGTTTGGAGATGGGAAAAGTGGAACGTAGAACAATATATATGGACCATGCGGCAACAACACCCGTGCATCCCACTGTTTTGGAGATGATGCTGCCCTATTTTAGCCATAAGTATGGCAATCCATCCGGCATTTATAGCATAGGACAGGAAGCGCGCAGGGCGGTTGACGAGGCGAGGACGACCGTATCTTCGGTATTGGGATGCAGGACGGACGAAATAATTTTCACCAGCGGAGGCACTGAGTCTGACAATGCCGCGCTGAAAGGGACTGCGTTTGCGCTAAAAGAGGAAGGCAATCATATTATAACCTCGGTTATTGAGCATCATGCTGTGCTCAACACCTGTAAATACCTGGAGAAATGTGGCTTTGAGGTCACTTACCTGCCGGTAGATAAATTTGGAATGATTAGTATGGAGGACCTGGAAAGGGCAATAACCGACAAGACTGTGTTAATAAGCATTATGCTGGCCAATAACGAGATCGGGACAGTTGAGCCTGTGGCTGAGCTTGCAAGGCTGGTTAAAGCAAATGCTAAGCGGAACAGAGTTCTGTTCCATACCGATGCTGTCCAGAGTGCCGGGGCGCTTGATCTTGATGTGGGAAAACTTGGTATTGATATGCTTAGTCTTTCAGCTCACAAGTTCTATGGCCCCAAGGGAATGGGCATCCTTTACTTGAAAGAGGGGACTCCGTTTATTTCGCAGCAGATCGGCGGCGCTCAGGAGGGAAGCCGCAGGGCGGGGACGGAGAACGTCGCCGGAATCGTTGGAACGGCAACAGCCCTCAGACTGGCTGCTGAGAACAGGGAAAATAGCAGCAGACATTGCCAGAGACTGCGGGACAGGCTTATCGAGGGAATACTTACCCGGATAGAGGACACCTATTTAAACGGGCACCCGACATTGCGGCTGCCCAACAATGCAAATATATCTTTCCAGTATATTGAAGGGGAATCGATATTACTCAATCTGGAGCTGCAGGGTGTGGCTGCGTCGAGCGGCTCCGCCTGCACGGCGGGCGCCGAGGAGCCTTCCCATGTCCTCCTCGCTACAGGGCTATCTGCTGAACTGGCTCATGGCAGCTTGCGGTTTTCATTAGGTCCTGCCAATACCGATGATGAGATCGATTATGTGATTAATATACTGCCGGGTATAGCGGAGAGGTTGAGGGCGATGTCGCCACTGGTGGCGGTAAAAGAACGGAATGGGGGGAACGATGTATAGCGAAACTGTTTTGGAGCATTTTTCGAATCCCCGCAATGTTGGATCAATACCCGACGCTGACGGTGTGGGTTTGATCGGCAGCTCCATTTGCGGGGATGTTATCAAGATATTCATAAAAGTAAAGGATAAACGCATCGATGATATCAAATTCCAAACCTTCGGCTGCGGTGCGGCCATCGCCACCTCAAGCATGATCACCGAGATGGTGAAGGGCAGGTCTATAGTGGAGGCCCGCGAAGTGACCAATGAAGCAGTTGCCGAGGCGTTGGGAGGACTTCCGCTGGGAAAGATGCACTGCTCCAATCTTGCCGCTGACGCCATGCACAAGGCGCTGGATGATTATGAGGGCAAGGGCCCGCATAAGAGCAGGGACCCTTTGATTGAGAAGGGTTTTGGGGTACGGGGTGGACGTGAGATTCCCGAAGAGCAAATGGAACTGCCACCAGGCGATGAATCTCGTTGAATCACGGCTACGGGACTCCTCATAGTGGCGTAGCGCGTCTCGCTTCTCAGTATCGCTGTCCTGTAGGAGTAGGAGATAGCCAACGGACCGGTTACTTCCGTTAGATAAAATCCTCAATTGATAGCGATTTCATCTTGTTCCAGGGTTGCTCAGGCGGTGGGATTCGGTCATAATAGCGAAGTTGCCGCACGATGAATTAAAGCTCAAGAAATTAGTTTCATCCGGATACGAACGCTGTGTTTTTAAAAGGAAAGTCAGGTGCATAGTTGGAGGTTCGACAGGTGACAGAGCAGGCGCTTACTGGGCTAAAGGTAGTGGAATATGGCAGCTTCATTTCGGCACCCTATTGTACCAAGCTGATGGCTGATCTCGGTGCCGAAGTGATAAAGGTCGAGGAGCCGGGTATCGGTGACGAATCAAGGCGCTACGGGCCTTTTCCCGATGATATTCCTCATCCCGAGCGAAGCGGACTTTTCCTATATCTTAACGGCAACAAGCTGGGCACTACGCTGAACGTAAGGAAGCGGACAGGACAGAAAGTACTGAAAGAGCTTCTTAAGGATGCAGATGTTTTTGTTGAGAGTAATCCGCCTAAGCAGATGGCAGACTTGAAGCTTGACTACGCTGCATTGAGGGAGTTAAACCCCCGTCTTATAGTAACCTCGATCACACCATTCGGGCAGACCGGGCCCTACAGAGATTATAAAGGCTACGCAATCAATACGGCTGCGCTCGGCGGACAGACTATGCGTACCGGAGAACATGGCCGGGAGCCTTTAGCCCCGGCACTTTCGCAGAGTCATTACCAGAGCGGCTCCATGGGCGCCGCATCGACATTTGGCGCTTTGTTTTCACGGATGTCGACGGGGTTGGGGCAGCATGTGGATGTATCGGAAGCTGAAGTGTGGGCCACTATTCATCTTGGCCACGGTGTACATCTGGGTGTCTTTGAGGGACGAAAGAGTATCAGGGCGGGGCACCGTACGATCAGCGTGTATCCCTGGTGCATCCTGCCCTGTAAAGATGGCTATATGTGTTTGATTGCTATTCAAGGTTATCAGTGGAAGAGATTCCTGGAGGCTATGGGAAGCCTGGAATGGATGAGTGATCCAAGGTTCAGAGACAGAATCATGATGGCATTCGAACATGCGGACGAGGTCGATTCTTTAGTGGAAGCCTGGCTGATAGAACACACGAAAGAAGAGGTATTCGAAATATGTCGGCAAGGGCAGATAACATTTGCACCGGTGAGAAGTGTGGACGAGGTTGCGAATGACGCCCATTTCGAGGAACGGGACTATTTTGAGGAGATGGACCGGCGCTATACGGGTACGCTGAAATATCCGGGAGCGCCCTATAAATTTTCGGAGACCCCTTGGAAGCTGGAGCGACCGGCACCTTTACTGGGGGAGCATAATGAAGAGATTTACTGTGGTCGGTTGGGGTACTCCAATGAGGATCTGGTGAGGATGCGAAGAGGCGGGATTATCTGATATAGACGAGGGAGAAGCATTGAGATGGCAGTTTATCCTCTACAGGGTTACCGCGTAGTTGATTTCTCATGGGTATGGGCCGGCCCTTTACTGGGAATGCTCCTGGCAGATATGGGAGCTGAAGTAATCAAGGTGGAGACGAACAAGAGGCTTGACAGCGCCAGGCTGACGCCGGGCCGTTCGACAGTGGGCCCGGAGACGGACTTTGTATTTCACAGCATGAATCGTAATAAGCTGGGTATCACCGTGGACATGTCCGATCCCAGGGGGGCGGATCTGATAAAAGAACTGATTAGCATAAGCGACGTGGCGGTGGAGAACTTTTCGCCCAAGGGGTTGAGGAACCTGGGCCTTGAATACGGGGTTCTGAGTAAGGTCAATCCAAAGCTTGTCATGATATCCCTGCCGGCCGCCGGGCAGTACGGGCCTCTTTCGGATATTGTCACGTATGCTCCATCGTTGGGCGCGCTCTGCGGATACTCGAGCCTGATTGGATATCCCGGTGAAAGGGTGCTGGGGGAGCAGACACCGTATCTCGATGTTAACTCGGCAATACATGGCGCTTTCGCGGTACTCTCCGCGCTTTACTATCGTGAAAGGACGGGGAAGGGGCAGTATATAGACATGGCCCAGATAGAGGTCGGTGCTTCTACCATCGGTGAAGCGTTCATGGAGTACTTTATGAATGGCAGGGTGATGGGGACAACCGGGAACCGAAGTCCGGTAATGGCTCCTCATAACAATTACCCGTGTTCGGGGGAGGGAAGGTGGGTCTCTATCGCAGTTAAGACCGACGATGAGTGGCTGGGCTTCTGCAAGGCTATTGGAAATCCACCCTGGACCGAGGATGTAAGGTTCAGTGATAAGTTCAACAGGATGAAAAACCAGGATGAACTGGACAGGCTTGTGTCCGGCTGGACTGTCGGGCACACCGACTACGAAGTCATGAATACACTGCAAAGTGAGGGGGTGGCCGCAGCTCCCTGCCTTGACTTGATGGAGAGATTCTCCGACCACCAGTTCGAAGCAAGAGGGACTCATTTGCAGGTTGAGCATCCAGCGACCGGTGTTGATATCATCGCGGGGATAGCCTTCAAGCTCAGTGATACTCCGTGTGAAGTTCGCCGATATGCCCCTCTTCTCGGCGAGCATAATGATTACGTTTTCGGTGAACTGCTGTCAAGAACGAAAGAAGAGATCGCCCAACTCATTGAGGACAAGGTAATTTACTGAGCGGATTTTGCCGTATAAAGAAGCATACAGCAGGTACACCACCTTAGTACAAGCCCCTCTTTATAGGGGGATTTCTCCTTTTGATGGCCGGTAAAGTTCTGCACATGCTCAGTAATTGAGCCATCTTTAGCGTAAGCTTTCTTCCGTTCGCCCTGATCCTGTCGAAGGGCCGTTCATGGTTCGACAAGCTCACCACGAACGGCACATGGAATAGCTATCTTCATGATTCCTTGATAGGTGCCTCTTGTGTGGAACCGATAGAAAAAGCTGAAAGCTGATAACTTGCTGCAGCCGATACTAGCGCGGCAGTCCCAATCCCCTGGTAGCTATGACAGTGCGATTGATCTCCGACGTACCTGCGCCGATGGTGTCGCCAACGCTGAACAGGTAGACAGTCTGGATCATACCGCGGATCGGGGCTTCAGCTACAGGCCCCATCTGGCCGTAGAGGCCCATCATCCCCAGTCCGGCATTTGAAAGCCTCTGACCAAGCTCGGCGCAGAAATTCTTGCCCATTGAGGCCTGGTAGTCAGGGATGAGACCCTTGTCTTCCATGGAGGCGATGTTATAGCAAAGTAGACGCCCCACTTCGCACTCAATGGCGAATTCGGCCAGCTTATGACGGACAATGGTGTCATTGCTGAGTGTTTTATCGTTGCGCCTGGTCTCGCTGGTGTACTTAATCAGCTCGTCTACCATACGGCGGTTTCTTCCCAGGAAATCGATACCGGCGGTCCTTTCGAAAGAGAGGGCTGTCATAATGACCTTCCAGCCCTGGTTTTCCTCTCCCACGAGGGAATCGGCCGGGATATGTACGTCGTCGAAGAAGATCTCGGAATTTTCGGGGCAATCGGCAAGATTGATTAGAGGGTTAACTGTGACGCCCGGGGTTTTCATATCGACAAGAAAGACGCTGATGCCTTTGTGTCTGGGTGCGTCGGGATCGGTCATTACTCCCAGCCAGCACCAGGAAGCGCGGTGGGCGGCGCTTGTCCAGACTTTCTGTCCGTTGATAATGTACTCGTCGCCTTTATTAACGGCCCGGCATTTCAGGGCGGCGAGGTCAGAACCGGCCTCGGGCTCGCTGTAACCGGTGCACCAGTAGGTCTCGCCGGCAGAGATGCCCGACAGGTGTTTTTTCTTTTGCTCTTCGCTACCGAAGAGTATCAGGGATTGGCCTATCCAGCTTACACCGCCCACACCCATGTCGGTGCCGGGCACCAGGTTATATGCCATCTCCTCGCGATAGATAAGGTATTCAGTGTGGGTGGCAGCGAGACCGCCATACTCCCTGGGCCAGGCCATTGTGAGCCAGCCTCGCTGGGACAGTTTCTTGGAAGTCCGCTGAGCCACCTCCCAGCTATAGTCGTTGCCGTATTCTTCGGCGTATCCGCCGCCTCTCCAGTCGGGTGGCAGTTCATTTTTGGCAAAGTCCTTCAGTTCTTTCCGCAGTGTCTCCTCTTTCTCAGAGAAACCGAAATCCATGTATGCTAGCTCCTTTCGTAAGAGACGGGGAGTTTAAAAAAGCGCACTGATATGATAAAATACCTTCAGTATTTAGTCAAACCTATTAAGGGGGCTTACATGGAAAAGAAGAAGACGTTAGATATCCAGGTCGGCGTAACACTCAGAAGTGCAGCCCGGGCACCGATTGACGGCACTTACGAGTTTGTTGAGCATGTCGAACCTACCGATTGCACCCCCCCGGAAGGCCAGCGAACTGTTTATCTTTTAAGAGGAGAAGTTCTGCCTCGTTCCCCCGCATGTAATAAACGGTGCCTGTGGAAGCTTATGGATATCAGCTACGAGATAAGGCCGGATAAAGACAGCACTGAATACGCAGTTAAGGTTGTCAGGGGTGATAACCCGGATATACCTTATCCGGCAGGAGAAAAGAAGTAGGAAATCGTTTAACTCACATACATTGCAGAATGCCCCTGGCCCAGGGACAATCACCGCAGGGTAGGGAATAATCGTAGCAGTCCTTGCGGAACACGGGAGCGAGTAAAGCATAACAACCGTCAGCGTGAGGGCAGTCTCCACAGGGCGCGAAGTCAAACCTGTCTACCTGTCTGCGAAAACTGCGATAGTCCCTCGAGTTCCATATCTCCCTTAAGTCATGCTGCAGGACGTTTCCGAAGCTTACACTGGTAATGCTCTTCTCTCTATCGTTGACATAACACATATATGAATGGTAAAGATTGTTGCAGGGCCTGACGTAGCCGTCCCAACTGACAAAGGCGATTCTATCCTTAATAAAGCCGCATTCCCTCTCGGTTTTAGGTATGAGCGGCGGCAGGTCCAGGGTTATACTGTGTTCCTGCGCCTTTTCAGCAGCACGGGAAAATATCTCGGCTGCATGATTGATAAATGTGCCGTCTCTCGATATCAGGCTTTTTAAATTCAGCAGTACGTTCTGTTCTTTGGCTTTAGCCGCTATTTTCTCCAGCAGCTTGAATTGCTTCTCCATTTTCTCATCGAAGCCGGGTACGCTTGTCCATACGGGTTTTGTCAGGCGCAGTTTGTCCTTCAGCGGGGGAATTCCGAAGAGGGCGTTGGAATATGTTTCAACCTCTATGTTGTCGAGTGAGAGGTCCCAATTAAAGCTCTGGGCTTCGACTTTGGCCTCATCGAAGATTCCGATGGCCTGGTCGGAGTTGAAGTCGTAGAGAATCTGCTGGTTCATATCCTCGGTATGAGGCAGCAGGTTGGTAACTATGATGAAGCTTACGCCGTGCTGACTGGCCAGGTCGACAAGCTGCGGCAGTTCATCGATGTTTCTTTTCATAGCGACAAATTCAAATCCGATACGCGGAGTCCGGCTGTTGCTTTTCTTCTTTGACGTGTTCAACCGCTCTATGTTTGTGATTACCTGGTCAAAACTGGCATCTCTCCTGATTTCATTGAAAGTTGAGGACGTAGCGCCGTCGATGGAAACTACGAGGTCGTCCAGTCCAGAGGATACCAGATGCCCGGCTATTTCATCATCGATGAGGGTTGCGTTCGTGGTGAGACTGAAGGTGCCGTCCGGTGGAAGATGTTCCTTACCCAGACGTATCATCTCGATGATGTTCTCATTGAGAAGGGGCTCACCGATGCCTATGATGTTGACGGATTCGATTTCGCGAAATGTGGGTATTAAGGCTCTGTAGGTTTCCATGGTCATATCGCCGCTGTCTTCTTTCCAGACCTTCCTCATGCACATGATGCAGTTGAGGTTGCACCTTGTAGTAACCTCAATATTCAGCTTCCTCGGCTTGTCATCCATAATTCGAATGCTCCGATCATCAAGTAAATAGCGAATAAATCAGACTTACTTTGTGCTTCAATTGTAGCATCATTTCAGGTTTGACTCAACGAGATGAGGCGGTATTGAATGCGAAAACATGAAGCTCGCTTGCACACAAGCGAGCTTCATGTCTAACTCGTTTCATATGTTGTATGAAGCTAGCTTAAAGTCTCCTGCGCACCAGGTACGAGGCGAGGAACTTCCTGTCTACATTAGGTGTGCGGTACAACTGGAATATCAACGAATCGCGGAACATTAGCTCCAGTGGCCAGCCCTCTTCACGCTCAATACCGCGGGAGCCGAGGAACTCGATTGCCTTCATGCATGAATCGATAGCGGTTGGGAAACAATGGCGGGCAGCGAGGACGCCCCACTTGCCCTGCTTGGCCTCATCATCATTGGTGTCCCAGAGTTTGCAGGCTTTGGTGCACAGGGCGCGACCTGCCTCGGCGGCGACCCACATATCAGCTATGGGAAAATGGATGCCCTGGTACTCTATGAGCGGGTGCTCCCAGCGTATGTTGGTCTTGGTATACTCCACCGCGATTTCGATGGCGGCCTCGGCTACTCCAACCGCCTGGAATGCCTGATTGGCCATGTGCTTATTCATCCCGTCGACCAGTGCATGGATACCTTTACCTTCAGGAGCCGCCAGGTATTTCTTATGGATCTTGCAGTCCTTGAAAATGACCTCATAGCGAGCGCAGCCCCACCTCGCTCCCATTAGGTCACCCTCACGTCCACGTGTGATTCCAGGAGCGTCGTCGTTAAGGATGAACATTGAGAGACCGCTGGTGCGCTTGGTAGGGTCGGTCTTCATCAGAACAAGATGCCACTGAAGTCCGACGGGCCCCGGGGTAGTCATAGTCATAAACCATTTTGGCCCGTTGAGGACGTAGTAATCGCCTTCGAGGGTGGCAGTGCCGCGCATTCCGCCCATGTCTACACCTGACTCAGGGTCAGTGGCCATTGCAGTGCAGAAACCGCCATCGAGCGTCCGCTTAAAATATTCTTTCTTAACGTCCACATCAGGAGTCCAGTGCTCGAGAACGTGCACCCAGGGCTCGCCGTAGGCAAAGGCGTCATCGAGCCTGGGAGTGTAAGCCATTTTGGTTATCTCAGCCGAAAGCAGGCTGCAGTCTAAAAGATTCCAACCTGGCCCTCCCCATTCCTTGGGGATAGTCCTTCCATAGAAACCGGCGTTTATGATCGATTTCATCAGGCCATAGTAGACCTCCGACATCTCAGTCATCGCTAATGAACCGCCCAGGCGGTCCAGTCCCCGGCGGTTAGGTAGCCACCACTCCTCGATTATGTCCCGTGCCTTTTCCAGATACTTGTACATCTCGGGAGTCCACTCTTCGGGATGGTCATACGGGTCATAAGTATTGATCTTGAATAAGTCCTTCTCCATGTAGTTATGCCTCCTTAGCGCACCTTCAGGTTTATTTCACCGGAGTGCCGATGATTCTTGAGCCATCTTTCCCGAGGATTCAATCCCTGTTGTTACTATACAAGCCGATAAGGCCAAACCCGTAAAATTGTGAAATCAATCGAAAAAGACGACTATTTAGTTTACTGGTTTTAAGCCTTTGGTGTCAAGCTCAATCGGATGGTTCAAATATGATTCGTAGCGTTTGTCCTGCAAACGCTTCCTTTATGGACTGCTAATCCTTTGGAAATCGTTCCTGTGTTAGTGTACGATTGTTGACTTAAGAATACTGGATTGATACAATTTTATATATAGTGGAAGTAATCACGTATATAAGTTGCGTACGTTTGAAGTGAGATAAAAGTCGCAGACAATCGCGGCCGTAGCGTATAGAATTAGGCACAATTATAAAGTGAGAGTTACTCGATAATAAAGGGAGGCTTGTGATGGTTGACTTAGCGGAGAACATCCAGGAAAAGCGTCTGACTCAGATAATAGCTGACAAGGTGCGATACAGAACGATGATGGGCCAGCGGACGGGCCGTGTTGAGGAGCAGGAGAAGCTGGGTAAGATAAGCGAGATCAGACCGACGCTGAGGCTTGATCCCGAGCGGGCGCGGCATGTAACGCAAATATATAAAGCGACAGAGGGCGAACCAATCGCTATCAGAAGGGCCAAGGCGATAGCGCATCACCTGGATAACATGACTATATACATTAATGATTACGACCGGATTGCGGGCAATTCTTCGAGGTCTCCCGATCATGTAATAAGCTATCCTGAGCTGTACTCACGCTGGGTGGATAAGGCCATTGATATGGGCTACAAGGACATGCTTAGCGATGAAGAGCGGGATGAAATGCATGAGATTTTGAAGTACTGGTTTAACAAGTCGGTCCAGGGTGCTGAGCGGCAGTATCTGGCCGAGGAGGATAAACCATACTGGTCATACATGAACCAGGGCGTATTTGTCTGGGTTCACGGGGCTCACTCTGGCCAGGTGCCGAATTACGAGAAAGTATTCAAGGTAGGGTTGAAGGGAATACTGAAGGAGGCGCAGGACAAGCTCGCGGAGATAACCCGGGACAAGGACCTGATACGCGATGACCCACAGGCATTTTTAAAGAAGAAGGCATTCCTGGAGGCTGTAATCATAAGCATAGAGGCGGCGATCAGGTGGGCGCACAGGTATGCTGAGCTTGCCAGGGGCATGGCGGAGGCAGAGACGGATGGGAAAAGGAAGAAAGAGCTGGGGCTGATAGCTGAGAGCTGTTCCTGGGTGCCTGAGAATCCGCCGCGGTCGTTCCACGAAGTGCTGCAGGCGTGGTTCCTGCTGTTCCTCCTGGTAAGGGTGCTGGACATCCAGACGAGCGGCATTGGTGACAGGGTGGACTACCTTTGGTATCCGTTCTATAAGAAGGACAAGGAGGAAGGGAAGATAACCCCGGAGGAAGCGCAGGAGCTTATGGAGTACATCTGGCTGAAGTTCACCGAGCTGGCTGACTTCAATGCTCCCATAATGGGGAGCGGAGCCCACACTACGCCGAGGTATATAACCATTGGCGGCCAGGACCGTATGGGACGGGACGCGACCAACGAGTTGACGTATATCATCATGGACAGTGTAAAGGCTCTGGGTTTAGTGGAGCCAATGATGGTAGTCAGGCTACATAAGAACACTCCGGACGAATTTCTATATCGGTTCACGGATATCATGAGGGAGGATGCGGGGCACTATGGCATCTTCAACGATGAGTTCATGGTACCGTGGCTGGTGAGCAAGGGGTTGCCCGTTGAGGACGCGAGGAACTGGTGTGTAGAGGGATGCATGAGGTGGGCGGTAGTGGGCAAGCCCATGGGGCACAGGGGGATAGCCGGTGTAGGGTTTGCTCTGCCCAAGTGCCTGGAGTACGCCTTAAACCAGGGCAGGGATTATAAATTCTTCGACGGGAAGCAGATAGGGCCTGAGACCCCTGACCCTTTGACCTTCACCTCGATTGAGGATGTTATACAGGCTTACCTGGAGCAGACGAAGTTCTTCACCGAGAAGATAGTGACATTCAGCAACATAACGGATGCTGTTGAAGATATCTGGCTGCCGCAGCCGTTTAACTCGGCGTTGCTGGATGGTTGCATCGAGAATGCTATGGGTGTGAGGGATCTTCACTACTGGCATAAGACGAACATGCAGCCAGTAGGGCAGACGACGGTGGTTAATGCGCTGGTGGCGATGAAGAAGCTTATCTTTGAGGATAAGACAGTCACTATGGCGGAGCTGTTGCAGGCGCTCAAGGACAACTGGGAGGGACATGAAGAGCTGAGGCAGAAGTTCCTTGATGCGCCCAAGTTTGGCAACGACGATGACTACGTAGACCTTTTCGCCAGGGATGTGCATATAAAGACATGCCAGACGATACACAAGTTCAAGACGATATTCGGTTTCAATGTGCAGTCTGACGGAAGCGGCAGCGCGAGCTACTTCAGCTTCAGCGGGTTGACGGGAGCTACCCCTGATGGCAGGAGAGACCGTGAGGTATTCTCGGACGGAACTGTATCTCCTGCTCCGGGCACGGATAAGAAGGGGCCGACGGCGGTATTGAAATCTGTGGCCAAGATAGATCCGCAGCTGACGTTCAACCATCTGTTCAATCAGAGGTGGGTACCGGACTTCCTGGAGGGAGACAACAGGGCCAAGTTCGTGGCATACCTGAGGACATTTGTGAACCTGGGCATACACCATGTACAGGGGAACGTGATAGATGATGCGGTATTGAGGGAGGCACAGGTACATCCTGAGAACTATGAGAGTCTGGTGGTGAGGGTTGCAGGGTTCAGCGCCTATTTCACGGATATGCACAAGGAGGTGCAGGACCAGATTATCGCCAGGACAAAGCAGAGGCTATCGTAAGTTTGCGTTTTGGATTCCTGCTTCCGCGGGAATGACACGAAGAATATAATTGTTAAAGGGTAGGTTGGCCGACGTCGGCCAACCTACCCTTTTCATTGTCTCTGCGGTGCACGTAAGTGGGGCTTGGTTACCAAGCCCCTACATGTAAGAAACACGTTTAACAAAAAATGTGGCTCGCATCACCGTTCGCCCTGAGCCTGTAGAAAGGAACCCTTCGATAAACTCAGTGAATGCTCCTCGAGGGAAGTTCGTGGTTCGACAAGCCCGTCGTGCGTAGGGGCGTTTCGCGAAACGCCCCTACCGGTGAAACATCTGGCTCCCCAATACCTGCTTTAGCAGGAAAACGATCCGTTTATCGTGGGGAAATCTAAGGATTGGTGGGTTACGTTATCACTTCACCAACCCTAACGTTCCTGCTTTTTATGCTATTTCCCCTTCCAGACGGCCTTGCGTCCTTCCATGAAGGCCCTGGGGCCTTCCTTGGCGTCCTCGGTGTCGAAGATAATCCATGACTGCAGGCGCTCTATTGAGTAGGCGGCGTCGAGAGCCAGCCCTCTGATGACGGATTCCTTGATTGCCTGGACAGCGAGGGGGCCGTTTGAGCAGAGTTTCTCGGCGTAGGCCATAGCAGTAGGCATGAGTTCCTCTATGGGAACAACCTTATTAATAAGGCCGATCTCATAGGCCTCCTGGGCGGTGACCTGGTTGGCAGTGAGCAGCATCTCCATAGCGCGTGCATATGGTATCTGGCGTGGAAGTCTGACAGTAGTACCGCCGCCGGGAAAGAGGGCCCATGTGGGCTCCATTACGGCGAAGACGGCTTTTTCGGAGGCGACCCTGATGTCAGTGCCCAGGAGCATCTCCAGACCACCGCCGAAGCAGAAACCGTTGACAGCGGCAATGATGGGCTTCCAGAGGTCGAAGCCGCGGAGAACGGCGTTGAGGGGTCTGGTATCTGACTGTAGGTCTCTGAGGTCGGCCTCGGTGATTTTAGGAAGGAAGGTTTTGAGATCACCGCCTACGGAAAATGCTGTCTTGCCTGCGCCGGTGATGATAGCTGCCCATATATCTCGGTCGTCTCTGATATCCATCCAGGCATCGGAAAGCTGTTCCATCATCTCGTCGTCCATGGCGTTAAGCGCATCGCGGCGGTTCATGGTGACGATAGCTATGTGCTCTTTCTTTTCATAGATGACTGCTGGCATTTTTTCTCCTTCTCTAGATTTTACTCACCGTTAATTTATTTGGGCGCTGGCTTAAATTTGGGCAGGAGCCAGTCCTGGTCTTCCACCTTTTCGAATACAAGCTCGACGGGCATGTCGATGTAGATATCCTCGTTCTTACAGCCAATTATGTTGGTGTGTATACGTGGGCCTTCCTCCAGCTCAACAATTGCCACGTTATAGGGCGTGTCCCAGGCCGGATAGAATGCCTGGTAGGTGACCTGCCAGGAAAAAATATTGGCTTTACCGCTGGATTTAGTCCACTCATGGTTCACGCTCATGCACCTTGGGCAGAGGTTGCTTGGAGGAAAGCGGAAAAAACCACAGTCATTGCATTTCTGGAGCAGAAGCTCCTGTCTCTGGCATCCATCCCAGAAGGGCTTGGATTCTTCGCTGGGCGTCGGGAGCGGTTTGGGCAGCTTAAACTCTGCCATATGCTCACCTCCTCAAGATTAAAGAAGAGAAGCTGAAGGTCGGAGGATACTCATTAACCACACCGCCGAATCCGGTTATCAGGGTAGTCTCTGCATCCTTTACCTGTCGTTCCCCACATTCTCCTCTTAGCTGGCGAACCCCCTCGATTATGTGGCCCATGCCCATAGTATGGCCTTCTGAAAGCAGACCACCGGCTGTGTTGCAGGGTATCTCACCGCCAAGCTCTATCTTGCCGCTCTCAACGAAAGGGCCGCTCTCTCCTATTTTACAGAAGCCTGTAGCTTCCACTTGTGTAAGAAAAACGATAGTGAAAGCATCGTAAAACTGGCAGACATCGATGTCCTTTGGTGTCATACCTGCCATCTTGAATGCAGTTTCACCTGCTCTTGCCCAAGAAGCCCAATCAGAGATTTCGGGATTACGCCACGGGCGTAGGAGAGGCGCTCCGTGCGCCTGCCCCCAGCCGCTGATGTAGACGGGACGGTTCCTCAGGTCCCTTGCTCTCTCGGCAGTAGTCACTACAACGGCGCCGCCGCCGTCTGTCCAGGGGCAGCAGTCCAAAGCGCGCAGTGGCTCTGATATCCAGCGTGAATTTTCATAATCCTCAAGTGTAATCGGCTTACCGTACATCTGGGCATTCGGGTTGAGGCAGGCATGCTTCCTGCACGTGACGGCTATAGATCCCAGTTGCTTGTAGGTCGTTCCGAAATCGTGTATATGCCTGCGGGCCACCTGGGCCAGAAATGGTACCGCTGAAATTTCTCCGTAGGGTAGAGTAAACTCAAATCCGGGCGGCAATCCGAGTGGGACGTCCGCGGGGTTGTTTTGCCATCCATAGCAGCAGACCACGGTGTGGCACATCCCGGAATTAACGGCCATAGCAGCTATCTGCGTTATGGCGATCGGGGTAGAACCACCGCAGTCTACAGTAGCAGTGAAGTTTGATGAAATACCTAAAAGGTCAGCGACTCTCCCGGCAAAACCATGTCGCTCGCCTTGCTGTGACGGGTGCACAAACAAGAGACCATCGACATCATCTTTCCTAAGGCCGGCATCTTCAATGGCTCTTTTACAGCCTTCCAGAGCGAAGTCCATGGTGCTTATCCCGGCCATCTTTTTGCCGAGCCTGGTAAGACCGACGCCGACAATAGCACACTTATCTTTGAGGTTCAATGTATCACCCCCTTATTTGAGTCGCGGGAGGTTTAGGATGTTAGCCGCCTAAAGACAGGATTCGGGCGGCGTTATCGCTCAGGATTGCGGTGACCTCGGCCTCTGTGAAGTTTATCCCTTCAGGGGCGTTTTGCGGCAGCTCCCTGATCAAGTCTGCGTAGTCTTTGGTAGACATGAGAGCGGCTACAAAAGGATTGTCGGTGCCGAAGAGGACCCTATTAGGACCGAGGCGGTCGAAAGCGTGCCTCAAGACCTGACAGAACTTGAAGTAGTTGCCCCTGGCTACGTCCTGCCATGCAGATACGTCGGTTAAAATATTGTATCTAAGGCCAGCCAGATAAAATAGCTGCTCGTGCCATCCAAAAGCCATGTGACCGGCGGTAACTGTCAGATTGGGGAAGTCCTGCACGACGTCGTCGAGATATATAGGATCACCATACTTAGCGCGTAGGGGTGCCGCACCAAGCTGGCCGGTGTGACATGTTACCGGCAACTGGAGTTCGGAAGCCTTTTCGAGGACGCGGTAAGTATTGGGTTCGTTCATAAAATAACCCGTCTGGGGATAGAGGTTCAGCCCCTTAAGACCCCATTCATTGATGGCGCGTTCAAGCAGTTCAACTGCGTCCGGTCTGCGGGGATCAACCGTGGCAAATGCAATTATCCTGTCGGGGTGCCGGCTCTGGAGGTCTGCATATGCCTTGAGTTGACCTTCGAGGGACATCTTCGGTTCTCCGAAGAGAATCCAGTAGTCCATGGGCAGAAGAACCGTTTTATCAATCCCGCCGGCATCCATATCGCGTATAAGGGCTTCGCCCTCTGCGTCCCACAGGGTGGGGATCATGGTTTCTCTTATAACTTCCAATGGCATTTCCATACCTAGCTGCTTCATGCCGTTTAGATACATATTAGTTACGGCTTGCCACCAGCCCTCAGGGTACCATTCCTCAGCTACCAGGTGATAATGAGCATCGATAAGCATTACCCCTCCTTTCTACGATCACAGCCTCTTATATCTTATCAACGACTTAGGGTCTGGGCAGACCCAGGCCGGCGATTGCAATTAGGATCCTCTCGATCTCGTTGCTACCGCCGCCGACAGCCTGCATCAGGGAGAACTTATACTCCCACCCGATGTATCCGTCGTACGGAGCTCGATCCCCTCTATCCAGTGGCCCGTAGAGGCCCAGTATCTGCATTGCGGTATTGGCCAGGCGTCGCTCAAGTTCACTGGTGAAAATCTTGGTCATAGAAGCCTCGGCGAAGGGGATGGTCCCCTTGCCCAGCAGCCAGGCTACGCGATAAGCGAATAAACGCCCGATCTCCAGGTCGATTGCCAGTTGGGCCAGCCTCTGCCGTATTACAGGGTCCTCACTAAGGGGTTTCCCATTGCGGTGTGTTTCCCTGGCATACTGTACGATTTCTTCGAATAATCGCTGATGCTGAGCGACACAACCACCCATGAAGACCCTTTCGTGGTCAAGGGCAACGGTGAGATAATGCCAGCCCTGGTTGAGCTCGCCGACGACAGCGCTTTTGGGAACGCGTACATTGTCAAAGAAGACCTCATAATTGTAATAGTCCCACATGGTGTCGAGTTCACTCACCGTAATGCCCGGGGTCTTCATATCGACGATGAACATGCTGATGCCCCGGTGCTTCTTGGGGGCATCGGGATCGGTCCTGACCGTCATCCAGGCATAGTCTGCCTGCCCTGCGAAGCTGGTGAACATCTTCTGCCCGTTGATGACGTATTCATCGCCATCGAGTAAAGCTGTAGTCTGGCAGCTGGCAAGGTCGGAACCGGCGTTTGGTTCGGTATAGCCGAGGCAAAAGACGACCTCGCCTTTGAGAATTTTAGTCAGGAACTCCTTCTTTTGCTCCTCGGTTCCGACGCGGATGAGGGAGGGACCCACCATGTTTTGCGCCAGGATATGGGCCCCTGCGGGCGCTCTGGAGCGCATCATCTCTTCGCTGTAAACAAGCTGCTGTGTGTAGGGGCGTCCGAGGCCGCCGTACTCTTTTGGCCATCCCACGCCCAGCCAGCCCTTTTCCGCTAGCTTGCGGGTGAAATCGCGGCTGAACAGCTCATACGGCGTCCGTCCCTTGTGCTCGGGACCCAGCTCCTTGCGAAGAAAGTCTCGAATCTCCTGCCTGAAGGCTTCTTCCTCTGGTGTGAACCCGAAGTCCATTGCGCCTCCCTTTTGCCAACGTTCGGTTCGATAGTGGCTTAGAGTCCCATTTGCTGGGCGACTATCTCCTTGTGGTAGTCGCTATCGCCGAAAACAACATCTGCCGCCTTGGCCCTGCGGTAGTAAAGTCCTATGTCATGGTCCCTGCTGAGGCCGATCGCGCCGTGACACTGAACTGCCCGCTCCGTTACGAATTTATAAGCCTGATTGATCCACGCTTTAGCGGCTGCGATGTCTCCTGGGGTCGCCATGCCCTCAGAGAGCATCCAGGAGACCTTGTACATAAGGTTTCTGCTTGTAGCAGCGCTGGTCCACATATTAGCGCAATAGTGCTGAATCACCTGGAAGGTCCCTATTGGTCGCTTGTACTGAACGCGTTCCTTAACGTAATCAAGGGTCATATCAAGGCTTGCTTCCAGTCCACCAACTGACTCAGCGCATTTAGCCATGATAGCTTGGTCAAGGGTCTTGGCAACGATAGGCCACCCTTTATCGAGTTCGCCCAGCATGTTTGACTTGGACACGGTGACATTCTCAAAGACAACTTCGCAGAGCTTGTCCATGCCAATAGTGGGGATGACTTCATACTTGATGCCGGGGCTCTTGGCATCCACTATGAACAAGGTAATGCCCTCTTCGGGGTTAGCGGCTTCTTTGGTTCTGGTAGCGACGATTATGTAGTCTGCGATATGGGCATTCTCTACAAACAGCTTGGTCCCATTGATAATAAAGTTGTCTCCCTGAGCGACAGCCTTGGTTTCAACGCAGGCCGAGTCGTACCTAACATTAGGCTCATACAGGGCCATGGTGGCGATCATATCGCCCTTTGCTATCTTGGGCAGGAACTCCTTTTTCTGCTCATCCGTGCCCGCTGACAATATAGGCAGGCTGCCTAGGACGACAGTGCAGAAAAAAGGTCCAGGAAGGATATTGCGTCCCATCTCCTGAAGCAGAATTATAAGGTCCATATAGCCCATTTCCTGGCCGCCATATTCCTCTGGTAGTACCAGTCCCATCCAGCCCAGATCCGCCATCTTGCCCCATAACTCGGGGGAGTAGCCTTTTTCGTTCTCTTCCAGCTCTCGGACAAGGGTCTTCGGGCATTCCTTGATAAGAAAGTCCTTGGCCATCGTTTTCAGCATTTCCTGTTCTTCTGTCAGGTCGAGATTCATTTCAAACTCCTTGTTCAGATTTCAACTGAGCCAGGCGCAGTGGCCATCCCAGTACTCTTCTCTCTCCATGATAACTGCAGTTCCCTGGCCGAAGCCACCACATATGGATGCGCAGCCATATCTGGAGCCCTGCCGGTTCATCTCATGAGCCAGAGTGCCCATGACTCTCATGCCGCTCGCGCCTATGGCATGGCCGATACACAGAGAATCCCCGTTAACGTTCATCTTCTCGGGGTCTATATTGAGTTCCTTAATCAACGTGAGGGGCACTGCGGCAAAGGCTTCGTTTGTTTCCCAGAGGTCTATATCGGCAGGGTCGAGACCTGCTCTCGACAGCGCCTGCCTCGATGCCATAGTAGCGCTGTATCCCATTATAGCGGGGTCACACGCAGCCCAGGCGATGGACCGTACGGTTATCATTGGCACAAGGCCCAACTCCCTGGCTTTCTCCTTGGGCATAAACACACCTACCGCGGCTCCGTCGCTCTGTTTAGATGAGCTGGCGGCCGTGACCCTTCCATTTTCCTTGTACAATGTGGGAAGCTCGCGCAATCTCTCTATGGTCGTGTCCGGCCTGACATCCTCGTCATAGTCAACGATTTTAGAAGTGCCATCGGCTAACTTGCCTTCCATCGGTATTATCTCGTGTTTAAACTTGCCTTCCCTGTAAGCTGCTGCTGCCCTCAGGTTGCTTCTCAACGCCCATTGGTCCTGGTCTTCCCTGGTGATATCGAACTTCTCAGCCAGGTTCTCGGCTGTTATCCCCATGCCTATCATAGCTCCCTGGTCAACTACTTCCCACAGCTTTGGGTTCGGTAGCCCCCGTGAAGTTGCGCCGGTGGCTATCGCTTCCTCCATCATCTTCTCCATGTCCGTGTCGAAGGTCCAGAGTGGAATGGGGAAGTGGGAGCAGCTTTCGAAGCCGCCAGAGATAACTATATCCTCAATACCCAATTGGATAGCCATGATACCAAATTGAGCTCCTGCCATGCTGGAGGTACAGGCGCGGTCCACACTCAGCCCCCGGGTCTCGAAGGGGCATGTCATCAGGCCTACGCTTCTGCCGGGATTTGCCTGCTCACCTGACATGTTTGGCGAGCCCATTGTGACCTCGTCGATCATTGACCTGTCCAGCTTTGTACGCTTGAGCAACTCCTCGATTACCTGCGTTGCCAGGTCATCACCACGCATGTGCGAGAAGAATCCGGGTCTTTTCTGGCTACCCCTTCCGAACGGAGACCGAGCATAGTCTACCATTACTACTTCTCGTACTTCAGTCATCTAATGTTCCTCCTTGATATAATACAATTACCAGCTTCTGGGTAGGCCCAAGGCCATTGTGCAGACCAGGTTTCTCATGATTTCGGATGTGCCGCCTCCCATGTTCAGTCCCATAACGACCTGATAGTAATTAACGTATTTGCCGTAGAGAGGAGCCCATCTGGAGGTCTCCACTTGCCCGTAGAGCCCCAAGATCTCGCAAGCGGTGTAGGTCAGGCGCTGTGTTAACTCGGTGACGAGGAACTTTGCGCCCGCGGCGAGTGGAGCGGCTGTCATCAAACCTCCGGTTATCTGGTTCCACACCACTGAGTGTGAATATGCCAGACCGGCTTCGACCTCAACTTCCATCTGGGCCAGTTTGTTTCGCACCAACGGGTTCTTTGCTAAGGGTTCGCTGCCCCATTTCGTTTCGTTGCAGAATTGAACCAGGTCCTCGAGGTCTCTCTTGGCTTTTGAAAACAGGTCAATCATAGAGCGCTCGAAGTTCGACGTCATCTGGGAGGCAATCCAGCCCTGGTTCTCCTCGCCAACTCTGTTGCGCACCGGCACACGGACGTCATCTAGGAAGACCTCGTTGAACATATGCCCGCCGACCATGCTGTAGAGAGGGCGTATGGTTATGCCCGGTGATTTCATATCCACCAGGAAGAAAGAAATACCGCGGCTTCTCTTCTCCTCGGGATTGGTTCTTGCGACCATCATACCCCAGCCAGCGCGGTGGGCTCCGCTGGTCCACATCTTCTGCCCGTTGACGATGTAATCGTCGCCGTTCCTGACGGCACGGGTCGTGAGACATGCCAGGTCAGAGCCGGCATTCGGTTCGCTCCACAGTTGACACCAGTCTCGCTCGGCCCTGCCCATAGGAGGCAGGTGTTCCATCTTCTGTTCTTCGTTTGCCGTTACGAGCAGGGTTGGAGCAAGCATGCCTACGCCGATGGGGTCCACTCCCTGCGCCCTGTGGTAACCCCTGACCTCATTGAAAATAAACTGCTCGATCAGAGGGGCGTCGCGCCCGCCGTATTCCTTAGGCCAGGCCATAGCTATCCAGCCCTTTGCTGCGAGCTTCCTCCCCATCTGCTTGTGGAACTCCCAGCAGTGGTCAAATTCGAATAGCGCCTCCATAGAGGCATCAAATTCGACCGGACAGTTCTTCATCTCCTCCCTGAAAAAATCATCGAATTCCTTTCTCAACGCTTCTTGTTCAGGTGTGTAGCTAAAATCCAAAGCTAGTCTCCTTTCTGACTATGATTGCTCTTGAGTGTTTATATGCGTTAAGAGTTGTATAACAAAGGCTGGTTTTGCATTTGTATGCGCTAACAATAACGTGGTGCTCATGTATGTTGTTTTATCACTTTTAATCCTGTCGGTAGATTTTATTATAGAGGATGGCGTAAGTTGGCTTTCAAAGACTACCTGCCCTTGAAAACAGGGTCCCGTTTCTCAAGAAACGCGGCCGCAGCCTCTTGAAAGTCCTCCGTGTTCAACATCTGGTCCGTATATGCAATTTCGTGCTCCATTTGCTTAATAATGTCAGTCTCAATCATGGATTTGTTGAGAGCTTCCTTGTGAACGGCCACTGCCAGCGGAGGATTCTTAGCTATTTTAGTAGCCAATTCTTTTGCTGCGGTCATTAGTTCATCGTGAGGAACGACCCTGCTCACAATACCTATTCGTTCGGCCTCCGCAGCATCTATCATATCTCCCGTTAGAAGCAACTCCTTGGCCTTGGGTAAACCAACAACGCGAGGAAGTGTAAAGGAGGCGGCGGTGTCGGGGCCAAGCCCACGTTTAACAAATATCATACTGAATCTTGACCTGTCAGAAGCAATCCTGATATCGCATGCCAGCGCTACTGAGAAACCCAGGCCAACCGCAGCGCCATTCACTGCGGCGATTATCGGTTTGCGCATTGTTGTCATAACAGCTACGGCACCTACAACAGTTCCTTTGCCCCACGGCACATCCTCTTCTGCTTCTTGCACTCGTGATGAAGCGACTCCTTTTTCCAGTTCTTCCTTGTCTACCTCTGGCTCCGCAGAGGCGAACATTGTAAGGTCTACGCCGGTGCAGAAATACTTCCCTGCACCAGTTAAAATGATTGCTCTTACATCATCGTCATTATCGAGGTTGTCTCTAAAGACGTGGTCTATCTCCTCCATTAGACGGAAGTCGAATGAGTTGCCTGAATCGGGACGATTTAAGGTAACCGTCGCGATGTGGCCTTCTTTTTCCACGATGAGACATTTGTATTCCATTTGCTGGTTCCTCTCTATCATTTCGGCTGCTGGATGGAATATTGAACTCGGCAGCATTTATATAAATCGGCTGCCCGAATGGCACCATATCTCCATCTCACTGATTTGCAGTGGATTGATGACAGTATTAGCTTTGACTAATCGAGACCGAACTGGTTAGGGAGGAATATCAATGGGACGTCTCGAAACCGCATTGAGCACTAGACATAATACACTACGGAAACATACCTGTTAATAATTGACTATGCTACTAGAATCGCGATCTGGTAATTATCTGTGCTGAAACGGTTTTTACTAGAGGTCTGCCCCGGGCATACCAAGGTTGCCGAGCTCGTTTATTCTCTCACTAACCTCCTTGACAGTCCATCTTCTCTCAATGTCAATAGACTTTGCAAGCTGTGGCGGCAGCCACAACTCAAGTTTACCGCCTCTGATAGACAACCAGCGCCCAGTTATATTTTTAGCATGGTCGGTGCCTAGGTAAGCGACGAGGGGCGATACGTTCTCAGGTGCCATGTCATCGAACTGGCCCTCTGGCCTTTCACCGAACATCCCACCCAAGGCTGCAGTCTGGGTTGTCATTCTGGTCCTGGCCATCGGTACAATGGCGTTGGCGGTGACGTTATACTTAGCCATCTCTCTAGCCCATACCATGGTCAAGGCACCGATGCCTAACTTGGCAGAGGCGTAGTTGGGTTGGCCGGCGTTGCCGAGGAGACCGGCATGTGACATAGTGCTTATTATTCGCCCGCTGACCGGATTCCCTGCCTTGCTTTGCTCTCTCCAGTACGAACAGGCCCATCTGCCGCAATTGAAAGTGCCGGTGAGGTGGACCTGGATAACAGCATCCCACTCATCTTTAGTCATATTAAAGGTCATTTTGTCGCGCAGGAAGCCAGCATTATTGACCAGAATATCGAGCTTGCCAAAGTTATCGATAGCACAATCGATAATCTTCTTTGCTGCGTCGAAGTCCATGACGCTCTCGAAGCTGGATACCGCCTCTCCGCCAGCATCCTTGATTTCCTTAACCACATCGTCAGCAGGACCGGTAGCCTTTCCCGTACCGTCCCATTCAGATCCTATGTCATTGACAACAATCTTTGCACCTTCTTGGGCCATTAGCAAAGCGTGGCTTCTTCCGAGACCTCGTCCGGACCCTGTGATGATTGCGACCTTACCGTCTAGCATTCCCATCTTTTCTTATTTACCCCCTTTTTTGTTTTAAATAAGATGGCTTCTTATTCTAGGTGCCAGCATTTACTGTAAATATTCCCCTCTGGCTTTCCTCCTCTCACCTTAGATATAGCAAAGCCCGTTCTTCGAGTATATTACTACCTTAAGAACGGGCCTAGTATCCTTGCCGGGTCATATCCGCTGAGCGTTTCGACCTTAACCAAAGAAACTCCTAGGATATTAACGAGAGTAATGTAATAATACAACAAATCACGTCAATACGCTAGCCCAAAGTCGCATCCCAGATGAAATAAGAACTCGCTCAACCATTTTAAACGGTTATGGAAAAGTGTCAAGGCGACGAATTGACTCATAATAAAAGTTACTGAATGCATTATAGTTGCGTCATAAAGAATGTTACCGATGGAGGTGGCATGACAAGAGGCGGTATACTGGAGTACAAAGAGGCGGTACGAGGTCGA
>Ga0180432_10002053_pt1 | contig 30797 bp, 53 predicted proteins | sample SS_ome_10_FD_132414 | JGI IMG/M metagenome (GOLD analysis project Ga0180432, IMG submission 132414) | Hypersaline lake sediment archaeal communities from the Salton Sea, California, USA - SS_1_MS_2 metaG | ecosystem: Environmental > Aquatic > Non-marine Saline and Alkaline > Hypersaline >...
CAACAATTAAGGAAAAATATGTTATTGCCCCGACAAGAATAGCCCCAACAATAACTAATATCCCGACAAGGAACTGTTTTATTTTATCTAAAGTAGTCTTTGTTTTACTCATTTCTTCCCCTTCTTCAATCCTTTTATTCTTTTGTTTATCCTTGCGATTGTGTTACGGTTTATCTCTATCTTGTCGGTTTTTTCGGTTATTACTCTTGAGAAGTGCGCAACCTTCTGGTTTGCCTTGCTTATCTCCTCCTGGTAATTGCTGATGGCCTGCACATGGTCACGCCTTATTTCCTTTAGGGTTTCTATGTTGTCCTGGGTTTTAATCCAAGCTTCTATGTAGTCATTTTCCTTTTTCATTTGAAATCCTCCAAACCTTGCTCTTTTTTTTCCTTGTTGAGTTCTTCCATCAGGTCAGTAGTGATTATGATGTTCCCGCAGTCTGTGCAGGTTGCCATAAGCTCGGTGTTCAATATCCATAGGAACCAATTGCCGTTACCGCAGTTTTCGCATGAGCAGCTTTGCAGATGGGGGCGGGCAATTACTTTGTTCATACCTTGCCCCTCCTGCATATTTCTTTATAGAATTTCCAGGTAAGAATTAGGAATACTATTACAGTGCAGGCCATAGGCCCTATTACCCAAAGATTATTAGATATTGTGGTTATTGTTTCTTCTGTGGCAAATAAAACTCCTATGCCTAAAATAAAGATTAGGAAACCCCCTGCAATAGTCCCAATAAGCAGGGTAAATGCAAATACCCCTGTTCCTAACCACTTCATAAATCCTAGAATTGTCGGTTCATTCATCTAGTACCACCGCCAAAGTTAGTATTAATATAATGCCTATTGTTGCGCCCACCGCAAGCCAAGCCCTTTCTATTAACCAGGTTATGATAGGGGAAAGGGACGCTTCTGAGATTAACACTAGGATGCTTGTGCTTGTTGCCCATTCTATGGCTGCAATTACCACATAGAATAATGCGGTTAAAACTATGAAACAGACTATAATCCCTGTTATTGCTTGTGCTTCATTAGCCATAGTACCAATCCTCCTGCTTCATTCTTTGCTTTACCTCGACCAAAGGAGTATATGGTGTGCAGGGTTCTTCCAGACAGGCATTGTATGTTTTCCAACAACTTCCATTCCTGTCTAGGTTTGTCCCGCCCGCATCTCTGCATTTATAGGCTAAGTCTGCCTGGGGCCAATGGATTGTATTCATAAAGAACCAATCGCTTAGTATCGGGGCGACTATGAGGACAGCCGTTCCTACAATAGATAACGCAAATATCGCAAGTGCTATGCTTAGACCTTGTGCGACGTTCATTTTCTCACCTTCCTAGTCTTTACTGCCACAAAGGCAGGTAGTAAATCCATTCCTTTAAGCCTTAATTTCATTATGAGTTTATCTATTGCTAATTCTCTTAGTCTTGTTTCTGCCATTGAATAAGTTGGTGAATCTATTAGCAAATACGGCTTCATCAATCTAGGATTTTTTATACTTTCTTTTTTAACTGCTTCATCTATTGCTTTAACCACAATCCCATTTTCATCAGCCAATTTCTTGACATGATTTACTAGGGCTTTTCTTGCTTTTTGCATTTCTTTTTCTTCGTTCATTTATCTCGCCTCCCAATAGCAGCCTTTATACTCGCAATAGAAAGGAATTGCTTGTTCTTTTCCTTCCTTAATGGCCACACAATAATAGTGTTCAATGTCGTCTGTTAAGTATTCTTTGCAGTTATTGGCTTCGCTGAATTTCTCGGCATTTTCTCTTAGAGTATCGCAGTAGTCATTAAACTGAACAAAAGCAAAGGCACAAATAACCATTAAAATAAAAGTGCCTCCTGCCAAAAATAAATTAAGTGGTTCCATTCAGTCCACCTCCTCATCAACCGTAGCGCCCGTTAAGTCTTGGGCCTCAGCTTCTCGATTATAGAGTAGCTTGGCTATGGCGGTTATTGCCCACATCTGGCGGTAGTTAGGTTCTTGTAACTTGTCGGAAGCCTTCCTAATATCTTCCTTTATTTCCTCAAGGCTGTACCCTTGGGTAGCTTTCTTTGTGTTGGTGCGCTCTTGCTTTGTCCGTCCTTTGCTTCGGTCTACCCATTTCCTTGCTTCTTCCTTGGCGGTCATGCTTCCCCCACTCCTGCTAATTTAGGAAACCTATAAATTAGGTCGCCTGCGTTTGGTGTTGTGTCCCTTCCTTTTCCCGGGACAAATCTTACTATGCTTCTCATTTTAGAAAACCTCCTGTAGTGCTTTTTTTACGCAGCTTTCGCAGCGCTTTACTCCTTCAACAAAGGTAGTAAACTTAATCCCGCAATCTATGCAGGTTACTTCGTTGGCGGTGGTCATTCTTCCACCACCAACTCATAGCGTTCTTTATAGGTTGGTTGTTTTACACCATCGACATAAAGTAAATGGTTTTTCCAGGAGTGCGCGCCAGTAGGTGCTGCATCTTGGGTAGCCGCATTTTTTGAAAGATATCTCGCTAATGTTTTGTTTTTTGGGGTACATTCTGAAACTATTGCTGAGTATATCCCGCTTGGATGAGTATATTCCTTAACAACTTTCTTCAATGCTTCCATAGGGTTTTTTGCTTCTATGAATCCGCTATCTCTCTCCGAGAAAAATGGTGCTGCATTACTATGGACTATGTAGTGGTAGGTGGTCATTTCTTCTTACCTCTTGTGCTTGCGCCCTTAATCTGGCAAACCATAACCTTCTCCCCTGGCTTGTAGTATTCCCTATAGGTAGCGGGAATTTCTATTATCAGTCTTTCTGGTCCGAACTTTGAAACTTTTCCTACAAAATCTTTCATGTTGTCACCTTTTACAAGACTTCTCTTGTAGACATATTGTAAACCGACATCCTTTTAAAGTTATGTTTACGGTTTGTTTACTCACCGCTCCCCCCGAAAACCTTATTAGTCCCTTCAATCATAGTTATAGCATGGGTTCTAGGTTAACCATCCCAGAATATGCGAAGAGGGCTGCCAGGCAGGCCCTTGAGCTAAGGGACAGTTTGCCTAAATCCAGGCGTTTTGGTCTAACGACATATGAAGCAAGGAGGGAGGGGGTGTTTAGCGGTGTCGAGCGGGCTAAGCAAATAATATCTTCTCCTTCCTTGCCTCCTGCTGATGCCCAAAGCGTTGCCTCTTTTTACCAACGATTTAAGGGCTGCCGAACCAAGAAATGTGAGGGGGCTATCGGGTTGTGGGGTGGCAGGAAGTTCGGCAAGAAGGCGGTAGAGTTCGTAAAGAACCTATAAAGTCCGCTTTATATTAGGTTAGAAGGGTAAATATGTCAGGCAGATAGTACCCTATGGTTGCCGCCAAAAATGCGATAAATATTACTGGAACTGCGGGGAGCTTGCCCTTGGCTTTCAGGATAACCCTTGTGACTGTCTGGAATGCGATAAAGCAGACCGCTAAGGCGATTAGAAAAACGAACATCTCCGTAAAGCCGACCACGAAAAGCCCTGGAAGAATCCAGCGAATTATCTCTTTATCTCCATCGCCCCAGTTCTTCCCTAGCAGCATGGTAAAGCTTACAGCGAGTAGAATAATTGCAAGGTAAGACCAAATATTGTAGTCGTTTATGAGGACACAGCCAAGGACTAGCCCCTGCATAACATAATTCTTTCTGCTGTCCACCTTTCCTGTCTTTAAGTCCCGATAGCTCTGTAGGAAAAGGCAAAATAACCCGAAACCGAGGAATACGTCGGGGCTATTCATGGTAGTAACCTTTTACGGCAACCTTAAACAGGAATTTGTTATGACTTATTTTTTTGAAGCTTGGCAGGTTCTTGTCGTCTACCTGATAGAAGGTAATTGCGAACGTGGGGGTATCTGCTCGCAATTGCCTTTCTATCTTCTGTACCCATTTTTTGAAGGCGGGAAAAACCTTTTTTGCTAAGTCGTGGGTTAGCTGGAAGCTGTCCCTCTCCAAGTCCTCGAAGCGTACGTTTTTGGTTTCCTTATGCAACCTCTTTGTCTTTTGCAGGAAGTCAACGAAGTAGCTCCTTGGTACTTCGGCCTGCATAGTAATGGTAAACTCGTTGTTCTTTCTCGGCTTGAATTTGTACCTTATGTCCTGCTTCTTTGCGAGCTTTAAAAGAGGGGGTTTCACTTTTTCACCTTCTTTTTTTCCAGGGCGTTGTAAATCTTCTTTACGTCTTTGGCTTTCTCCGCCTTTATGTGTTGGTGCAAGTTGCAGGCATGGTATATTTCCCTTTTGTCAAAGAAACACTTCATTGAGATAAAGGTGCAAAATACGCCTGTTAAAGTAAATGCTGCCATGACTACCAATATGATTGGCTCTTCTGTTATTAGGGCAACAATTCCCGCTAAGGTTGCCATTATTAGGCATTGCCAAAACTGTGAGAAGTAACTGCCCTCTTTTATGCTAAGGAGTATTAGCTTCTGTCCCATTATAAGGGGGGTAGCATGTGTTCCGTAATCCTTTTCTAATTCTTTTATCCTTTCTAGTTCGTCAAATACGCCCATTTTTATCACCTTCATACTGGATTAACTGGCTGTGTGTTTTGCGCCAGAGCGCTGTTGCTCATTGCTCCGCCTATTGTTTCGCTAACGGCGGGCATGAACATGGCAGCTATCACTATGACAACCAGGATTATCAGCCCAAGGCCCAGGGCGACAACCCAACGGTTCTGCTCCCAGAAGCTTGTCTTTGGTCTTGTCTGCTCGACAACATGGCGGGCAAAGTCCCTTATATGCCCAGAGAGTTCTTCTGTTCTCCTTGTGAGGTAAATAACAAGGTGCTTGGCAAAGGTTTCCGTTTCCTTCTCTGAAAGGAAATCCTTGGTCAGGAAGCAATTAAGCTGGTTGTTGTATACTAATGTGGGCAATCCATCATTCATAAAGATACTCTTGGAATACTCCTTCTTTGGGAGTTTCAGGTAAACGTTTTTATCATCTTCTTCTATTGTGCCGTTTGCGAACCTTTTGGCGTACCACATGGTTGTCCTGTCGAAGGCTATTTCCTGTCCTTTGCCGAATATCTTGGATTGAACGTAAGGAGGAACGACCCTCGCCAATTGGTAGCGTATGAGGCCTGTGCTGTCTAGGGTGTTCACCATCAGCCCATCCCCTTCTATTGCCCTTATCATGGGGTGGTTAAGGAAAAAGAAATGCGCTATGACTATGCAAAGGATTGAGATGCACGTTCCTAGAATCAAGCTTAACACGAAATCCCCCGAAAACATCATAGAGAGGACAAAGGCGAGCATAGGGAACAGGGAGAGCATGAACCACGAACCGAACTTCTTGGCTTTCATCATTTTAGACATATCAGTTCCTCCTGAATAAACCCCTCTTTTCGGGTTCTGGTATGTTTGGAGCGCCGACCTGCTTGTAATCGTACTCAAAGCGCTGTGTTGTGAGGGTGTCAAATCCGACACCGCTAACGGACAGGGTAGACCTTCCTAGATAGAGGTAAACGCCGACAAGGAACTTTAAATCGTGGGTTAAGGACTTTTTTGTTCTCGCCAAATTTGTTCTTGTTTCATTGTCCACTTTTATATTTCCTTCCCTGATGTCGTCCAAGTAATCATAAAGAACGCCTGTAATGCTGATATAATCCCCTATCCAAGTGTAGAACTTCCCATTTAAGTAGCGGTCGTGTTCGTTCATGTTGAGCAATTTCTGCTCTGTTCCTGTCAGGAGGTGGGAAAGAACCTGTAAATCCTCCCTGCTGAGTTCTTTCTTTTTCACTACTTCCCTGAGAGCAGCAGCATCTTCTTTGCCCAGGGTCTTATCGACGAATGTCTTTTCGGCATTCTGCGAAAAAAGTCCCTTGCTAATCATGCTCTCTATGGAGGGGTCCATTTCAATCTAGTCCGTATTCCTGCTGCATATACGTTATTTCTTGCTTGGCTCTCATGGCGAAATACCCGCCGATAGCCATTCCAAGAATTGCGAAACCAAACCCCAAATACATGTTAAGAGGGGTCAAAAGCATTGCCAAGATGGGGCTTGCGGCCATCCCAATGTATGCGAAGAATTTCCTTGAAAGCTGCTGCATCATATAGCTTGCGGCTTCCCTCTTTGTTATTATCTGGTCAACTTTCGGCTTTCCTTTGTTATATTTTTCTAAATCAAGTTCTGGTATTTGAGGATATTCATTTTCCATTATATCCAGCCTCCTTGAGCTTTTTAAGAGCAAGCCCAAGCGCAAAGGAATTGGTTACCCTAAAGGTTGGGTTTCTGGCCTGCAATTTCCCAACGGCTTCCTTTAGCTGTGAATAAACGCTTTTCTCGATTAGAATGAGTTTTCCGTTTTTCTTTGGCTTGGGCATTATAGGTATTATATACATTGGGTTTATATTTATATTGTTTCTATCTATAACTATGGGAAATGAGAGCAGAGTATCGGAAGAGTTTGTCCGTGATTTTTACAACGATATTCAGCAGCTAATAAATTACCGCCCTGTTTATGCTTTTAGGATTAAGCTTATTGAGAGCAAACATGGCACATCTGAGGGCGACCTTGAGAAGATACCCGAGCAGGATAAGAACGACATCATTGAGGCCGCCTACAATATCAGGCATTGGGTTAGCAGGACGTATATGGAATTTGACGCTTTAAGTGAGCATGTTTCTGAGTTTGGCGAAAATAAGGAAAAGATAGCAGAGCTTTTCAAGGAAATTGATGGGGTTCTAATCCCTGATGCGATGCTGGTTACAAGGTATACAACGGAAATGATTAAGCTGTTCTCAAAGGGGTTCGGTGCGGAAGTTCTCTCCAAGGCAACCGAAAAGATGTCAAAGCTAGTAGACGATTATTCGGGTGAGGACGTTGGAGGAGAACAGCCAAAAAAATGATTTTTGTATTGACTTGTGCATTTCCATAGTCAAAAATAATGGCAAGCCTGCTATTCAATTAAGAAAGATAATTGCCAATAAGGAGGACATGCGCAAATTCATAGAAATTATCCTAACTAACGATGGGATAGTTCCCGCTAGGGTAAAAGTTATCGACCCCTTTTCGGCGACGGTTAAGCTGAAATCACTAGGTCTTATCTGATTTTCTTTTATACCAGATTATCCCCACAATCCCCGCCCCCACTATCGCCAAAGCGAAGAAGCCTGGTGCGATTGTTTCCAGGGAACCGCCCGCCTGTATCATAATCGTGCCTTCGGTTGGGGGCTGTTGGTCTACCGCAAAGGTTGATGTTGCGAAGCCGAATAATCCATTTTCATCCTGCGCCCTGCATCTCAGGTTTACTATGGGAATTACTTGCGGGCAGTTTATCATGTTCCAAAGGTAAGACCAGAAACCAGCTTGGGTTACGTTCTGGTCTGTCCAACAAGCTCCTGCGGGCGGTACCCCGAAATTGATGTCCAGCCATGCTGCCATGCTGGCATAGTTTTCGTCGTAAATCTGGCAATTCAAATCTGTCAGGGTTCCGTATATTGTTCCGCCTGTGGGGTTGGTTATGTTTACTATTGGTGGGCCCTCGCTTAATGCTAAAGGCAGGTAGTCGGTTACTCCGTTGAGCAGGTAGGGCCCTGTATCCCCTATCCCATCCCTGTTCTGGTCACGGCCTATGTAATCGCTGTAATAATTCCCCCCTACGCATCCGCTCCCCAGAATGTTGGTTAGGCCGCAGTCCTTCGTCGTGTTCCAGTCGTTTGTGCCGTTTGTATCTGCTGCGTTTACCGTATTGCCATAAAGGTAATTGTTGTAAAACAGCCCTCCTCCCCCTGTTACACCCACCAATATCCCTGTCGAGGCATTTGTCACATTGTTGTCGAAATACCTTACTTCACTTCCATAAATCGGACATTGTGCATCATGGTACATCCCATAATTTGAGCCGTCGGAGTTATTGCCCCAAATGTTGATGTCGCACTGCGAATTTCCCACGGTGTAAAAAACCCTGTTCCCTGTTGCCCAAAAATTGTTGTCATAAATCTGCCCTGTTCCCGAACCTGTGTTAATATAGATGGGTTCGGTTGTTCCCCTCGAGGTGTTGTTGAAAACGTAGAAATTATCCCCGCCATTCGGCAGTATATCGGCAACATTAACCCCGAACTCGTTGTCCCGCACTATAAGGAATGTTGCTGCCCCCCCGATATGGTTCACCCCATAATTCACATTCGTTACGTTGTTGTCGCTGAATGTGACCTTATCGCAATCAAGATTATATAGGGCATCTGTTCCGCTGTCCTTGATTGTATTCCCAATAATATTCAGGTCTTCGCTGTTGTCACAATGCACAGCCCCTGTTCCCAATTGCCCGCTTATGTTGTTGTCCTCTGCCCAAAGTGTGTCGGCATTGCTCAGGAAAATCCCTTGGGCGGTTAGCCCAACCAGGTGATTGCCTGTGAGGTTCACGTCTTCAGAACCGGAGATGAGCACCCCTACGCTTCCTGTATATATCTGGCTGTCTTTCACGGTTGTGCTGTTGCTCGCCTCCTCTATATTTATGCCCCTTGCCCCCGCTTCTATATATGCCCCATCTATCAACGTTCTTAGGGAACCCTTCCTTACCCTGATATTGTACATTGTGTTGGAGATTGTGTTCCCGCCCACCATGTTGCAGTCATCTGAATTGTAGAACGTTATCCCCATCCCGCCATTGTTGCTGAAATTGTTGTCTTGGAAAAGGCTTCCGCTTGAGTTGGTGACTAACGCCCCATCTGTGGTGTTGCCATAGGCCCAATTGCGCAATAGGGTATTTCTTCCTGAATTGTTCAGGTACGCCCCATAATTCGAGGCGGTTATGTTGTTGTCTGCCAGCAGGTTTCTGTTGGAATCATCGTTGAGGTAAACTCCGTAAGAGGCGTTGTTGTAGATGTTGTTGTCGATGATGTTGTTGTCTGTTGCGTGTTTGTTCAGGTAGATTCCATGGCTCGCATTGTCGTATATGTTGTTGTCCTGGATTAGGTTGAAGTTTGTGTCGTCGTAGATGTAGATTCCGTTTGAGTAATTCCTGATTGTACAGTTCTGTATTGTGACATTAGTATATCCTGTGTTGTATATTCCCCAGCCTGTGTCATCTCCGTTGAGGTCCATGCCTGCGCAGTCGATTGTTATATCGTTTGCCCCGATAATAATCACCCCGTCCTCGCTCGCATCAACCACATTGCAGTCAACATCTGAATATGTTGTGTTCTCTGTTAGGGTTGTGTCATCCGAGGGGCAATTTGCGAGGTTGTCCACAAGGAAATTGTTGTCCGAGGTGTTTGAGTTTACATCGCTGCCATCGCTGATGTCGATGTCGATGAAGTAATTCGAATCGGGGATGTTCTGGATATTGAAGTCGAAGGAACATTGTGTTGTCCCAACAAAGTTGGAGTCTGCACAGTAGTTGTATGTTCCGTAGTAGTGTTTCTTGATTTCTTCCGCGGTCAGGGCGCGGCTCCAGATTGCGGCCTCGTCAACCGCACCGTCGAGATATGCGCTCGGGGTGCTGTCACCACTCCTCCCCACAGAAACCCTGTCAACGCCTGCCGCATAGGCAACGCTAGTGCTGTTGGCTGAATTTACATCTGTGGCATCAACATAAAGTGTTCTTTCGGTATTGCTGTTGAAAACCGCGGCCACAAAATGCCACTTTCCGTCATTGATTGTGGTGTCGGAAATCGTAAGGTAGGTTGTTGTATTTCTGGCGGCAATCATCGCCTTGTTGTCCCTGACCGCCAAGGTGTACTGGACATTGCCTTCGCTTTTGTCGACAAGCGCAATAATCTGCTGGGATTCTGCGGTTGTATCCGTTGAGGTCTTGAACCAGGCAGAAAGCGTAAATGGGTATGCCGCAACTACCTGGGCATCCTTCTCCACATAGTCGCTCTCCCCGGAAGTGAAGAACAGGGCATCCTTGAACTTGCCATCAACAACGTCTGCCCCGTTTATGGTGCCATCATTATTGTTCGTGGTTGCGTCCTGCACTGTTGCCCCGCTTATATCCCCCCTATTGAAGTGCCAGTAAAGCTTCATGTTAGAGCTTATTTCCGCAAGGTTCAAATCCTCCGCCAAAAGGTTTTCCTTTCCGCCTGCGCCTGTCGAGTACCACAGGCTTGCGTTCAGGTCCTCTCCCCCTGAGATGACATTGAAGTCGATTGTCAAATTACTGTCCGCGGAGTAGGAGAAGGCCGGGAGGCCGCTTGCGTCTGCGTTGCCGTCGATGTGGGTTACGTTGACATCGAGAGCATAGTTGTTGAGGTGGAAGTTCTGGTCTGAAGAGTCGGAGTTTGTGTCAATGCCGCCGCCAAGGTCGATGTCGATGAAGTAGTTGCCGTCAGGGGCTGCGGAAACATTCCAGTCGAATGAACACTGTGTTGTCTCAACGAAGTTCGAATCGGCGCAGTAGTTGTATGTGCCATAATATGCCTTTTTGATTTCATCTGCGGTGAGGCCGCGGTTATAGACCGCAATCTCATCCATCATCCCGTTGAAATAACCCGCTCCTGCCTTGTTGATATACCTGTGCCTTCCAAAATAACGGTAATCCACGCCAGTTGTGTAATTCCCGGACTGGTTATTGACCGCGGAATCGACCTCGACCCCATCAATATAGAAATAGATATTTGATGAGGTTACCACTCCGGCATAATGGTGCCATTCATTGTCAGGTTTTGCGGTTGCGGTCAGGCTCTGTGCAGCTCCGCTGCTGCTCCTTATGGTAAATGTTGCGTCCCCACCCGCCCCACTCTCAGCATTAAGGTTTACCGCAACCTTGTTATCTCCGATATCGGCATCTCTCTGCGAAAGTATCATGTTCTGGGTTGAAGTGCCTCCTCCGTTACCCTGCATATACGCCCACGCCATTACAGTGAACTCAGTTGTTGTAATAATATTTGAGGTGCAGCCGATGTAATCGTTGTCTCCCTCGAAATCCAGCGCTCCTTTGAACTTTCCGTATGAGCGATAATCAATGGTGTTGTTCAATACACACTGAATGTTGTTTGTTGTGGCATTTTTAATCCAGCGGGTTGAGTTAATGTCCTCCATGTTAAAGTGCCAATAGGCGACCATGTTGACATCTATCTCCGCAAGGTTCAGATCCTCGACAAGGAGAGTTGTCTTTGCGCCAGGTGTTTTTGAAAAATAAATCCATACGTTCAGGTCATCGTTGTCCAAATCTATGACATTGAAATCTATTGTCAAATTCTTGTCTGCAGCGTAGGTGAACAAGGGCAGCCCCAAATCATCGCGGTTGCCATCTATGTGGGTGATGTTTACATCAGGGCCGTAATTGAGGTTGTTTGTCAAAGGGAGGAAGTCTGTTCCGTTGCCGTCAGCAACCGAGAATGATACCTCTCCTATACCATCGCCGTCAGAATCCGCACCAGCATAATCGCCCCAGTAGTTCCCTCCCTTGATGTGATTATGGTGAACGTTGTGCGCCCCTGTGGCGGTTGTGCCTATCCTTACCCCGGAAGAATAGTCCAGGATATTGTTGTCGTGAATGTCGGCGTAGTCCGCTGCCCCTGAGAGGAAAACCCCTGTTGCGCCATTATGGAATATGCTGTCCCATATCGAAAGCTTGTTGGTATTTTGGGCACGGCAACCTGTCGGATTATCCTTGGAATAGTTGCCTTCAACATTCACATCATTCCCCCCGAGAAAATAAATGCCATAACCGTCATTGTTTATCTGGTTGCAGTCCTCGATGAGGGTGTTCCCTCCAATAGGGTATCCCATAATCCCATTTCCGTATTCTCTGGTCGAGCAATTCTTTAGGGTTAGATTGGTTGCGTTGTCAATGTATATCCCATACCCTGTGCCATCGCCATTCAAATCCAGTCCGTTGCAGTCTATCGTTATGTTGTTTGCACCTGCTTGAATTACCCCATCTGCTCCTGCATCAATTACGTTGCAGTCTAGGTCCATGAAACTGCTGTCTTCGGTTATTGTCAAACCGTCAGTTGGGCAGCTTTCATAGAATGCTGCAGAAGCTCCCGTAGCAAAGAGCAAAGAGAGAATAAGCAACGTCCCAACTATCAAGAAAAGAGTTGTTATCGCGCCTGCAAACCTAAACAGTGCCTCTTCTCGACAAATAACACATGCAGGATTATTGCTATCAGATAAGTTGTTCATTCAGGAACCACTCTCCCTTCTAGTGCTACCAAAGGACAACCTTCTTCCTTGAACTTCTCCGCAACAACATCAACGAATTGCCTACACTCCTCTTCAGACAAGTTCTCTAGCTGCCTTTGCAGAATCAAAGAAGAATAGTCGAAAGAGATGCCTATGTTGTCGTAGCCATAAACGCTGTTTGTTCTACATCTAACTGCATCAGAGGAGGGGATAAACTCCCAAGATTTGCATTCAATGTGAGGTTGTCCACCTAATGAAGGAGTAATCAGATAAGGCTGCATGTTATCCTGATAAGCCGCATAAAACACGATACTGCCAAAAGCAAGTAAAAGTAACAAACTTATCAGAACTCCTGCCACAACTCCTACAAAAAAGTCCTTAAGCGGTTTGCTCACTTCCCCACCTTCCCAATATTTTCAGACTTAATCTCTGGCTCTTTGGGCAGTTCAGGAATTGGTTCTGGCTTGGGGCTTATAACATTCTCATGGCTGCTGTCTCCTGTCTTTCCCGCTGAAACATAATCTTCTTTGCAGTCTATTGAGCAAGTGTAGCTGCAACTGCTGGTTATTGTCTTGTTCAATGAAAACAAGGTATTCTTTACTAGTATCTGCTTGCTCCTATTCAGCTTTACAAAACTGTTCTCAATCTTTCCGTCTTTTGCCTCAGGCCCTAACTTAATTCCAATGTAACCATTGTGTGTCACTTCCGCAGGAGACAAATCCCAAAGCGAGCTTTTCCCCCAGCCTTTTATCCCATAAACGCTATTGCTGCTAAACCTCCCGCCCTCTATCTTCAAGCCAACCGCATCCAGTCCGAGAAATCCTGTGTCGTAGTTTTCTATTATACAATCCTTTATCCTCACATTGGAATAGCCATTAACCAGAATCCCAAAACCCTGGCCGTCCCCGTTCAAGGTAGAGCCTGCACAATCAATAATCGCCTTATCTGCGTTCACAGTTATCGCTCCTTGCCCATTCACATCAGGCAAAAAGCAGTTCATGTCCTTGCTGAACTGTACGCTATCGGTTACTGTTATCGGTTCCTTTGGGCAGTCCAGAAATTTTACCGCAAAACACGCATTTGCCAGAAGAATCAGGAACACAAAAAGAATTATTTTTCTCATACACATCTTACCCTCCTAGGCAAGTTATGTAATATATGTAAATACTTAAAAAAAGATTGTTTGGGGGAGTTACGCCCCCCCTCCAAACAATTACATTGCACCTGCACCCAGTCCACCACGTCCGCCGATATTCCCAGTATAAAGCAGCCCAAGTATGAGCGCCAATACCATAGTTATAATGACAGCTAGCACAACAATAGGCATATACTCGCCTGTGTTTTCAAGTGCATCGAATGAGCTTTCTACTGCATTGAACACACTTATCCTTGTTGAGCTAACGGTTGCGTTGACATGGCGATTGTAGTCAATTTCGTCCTCAAGTACATGGTATGTTTGTCCTGCCATAGCAGAGATAAACGTCAGTACCAGAACGGCAATTCCTACACCAATAACTAGGGTGATTAGCATTCCAGCGCTTTCCTGTATGAAGCCTTCCTTCTCCATCATGGTATCACCCCGATAGGGTGGCGGGGATTAACCCCACCAACTCGAAGCTCTTTACAGAGCGCCTCCACCGAAGCCTCTTCCGCCTCCGCCAATCTGGCCGATGGCGAGCAGTCCGAGAATCAGAGAGAGTACGATGGTTATGATTATCGCAAGTACGACAATCGGCATGTAGTCGCCTGTATTCTCAAGGGCCTCAAAGGAGCTTTCTATCGAGTTTGTTACGCTGGTCCTTATGTTTGCGTTATTAATGTCGTTAATATCCGCTTCCACAAGGTTGTACGTCTGTCCACCGAGCGCACCAACGAAAATGAGTATCAAAGCTGCAACACCGACACCCACGATAAGCGTAATTATTCCGTTGACGCTCTCCTGGATAAAGCCTTCCTTCTCCATCATGGTATCAACCTCCCAAAGTATTTGATGGTTGTATTGTTTAGGGGTTGACTGCCCTTTTATACGTCCCATAATGGCTACTGTCATTAATTCAGGTTGCCCTTTGGCGTTCTGTTTCCTTTCTTCCCCGCATCCCTATTGTTTTGGGGATTAGCATAACCATTTCCATGAAGGTTAGGAATGCCACGATTATGAACAGGCCTGTCCCCATCTGGAAGTATGTTACTGCCGACAGAGCTCCGTAGTTATCCTGTGCAACTATATGGTATTCCCCTGCGGGGTCTTGCACCTGGTACGTTGCCTCGTAAGCCAGGTTGTTTGAGAAGCTCACGAACAGGAAAAACCACATTATTGCGCCTATTGCGAAAAGGACAAAGATAATTTCCTTTGGGTAAATCTCGCTTCCCTGTGTGTTCTTTATTACGTTTATTACCTTCCCCGAGAAAATCGCAATCAAAGCGATTATTGAGAGATAGGTAAAGAATGGGTCTATCATACGTATGCGCCTCCTTGTTTCTTAGCGTAAGTTAGGTAAATGCTAAGTGCAATCAATATCATTAAAGAAAGTGCCGTCATAAGTATCTTTTCTACACTTAATCCCACTAGGGCAAACCAGATGAAAACAGCCATGAATATCACGAAGTTAACTATAACTCCCTTCCTGAAATCCTCCGCAAACCAGATTATCCCTGCGGTCAACAGCAGGAAAAGCACGATGTCGGTTATGTCCCCCACTCCTAGATTAGAAGTGAAGAGGTCAAATAAGTCCGCTATCATACTATTTGCCTCCCTGTCCTGAGCGAAACTAGCAATAGCACCAATGCGAAGATATACATAAGCCCTATCAATATGAATGTAAACATTTTAAGGTTGTTTAAAAGGAATGGGTCAACGTTTACCAACATCCCTATGTAGGTAATCAGCAGCACAAACATTGCGGGGACAGCTATCAGGAAGTTTACAAATAACGATATTAGCAGGTTTCCAGAGTAGAGCGCAAGGCCCCCAACGTCCTCGCTCGGCATACTCTGCTGTTTCTCCATCAAGTCCTCCATATCGTCGGACATTGCGTTTATGTCGACGTTTGATTGGCTTTCAGATAAAGGGTTAAGAAATTCAGAGTATTGGTCTGGTAAATAATGCCCTAAAATAGTTATAAAAATAAAGAAAACTAATTGAATCATAAGAATAGTTTTAAATAAATCAACAATTGAAGCCATTACGCATACCTCGCTGTTTCTTCTTTAAATACCAATATCATGCCTAGCATGGAAATAACGAATATTCCCTGCAATAGTCCTGTGTACCATGTTGGAACTGAAAAGGTCAGGATTATTATGGAAATCAAGGTTGTCATTATCCCGAACCATCCTAGGCCTAGCCTTGCAGACACAACCGTAAAGCCCATTATGAAAAAGATAACCGCCAGAATTGCGGCTAACGGCGCTGGCAATATCCCGCTTTCCCCAAGCAAAGTGAAGAACTGCTGGATTGTTTCAATGTCGCCGTCGTTTCTGGTAGCTATGACCTGAACCTTTAGCACGTTGTTGTCTATTGAGATTGTGGTGTAATCGAAATAAACAACCAGGTCGTTTGGGGATATTGTTTCATGGTGGGAGAATATTTCCGTTGAACCGTCCCATACGGAAACTGTTATCTCTGAGTTCTCGTTTCTTATGTTCTTGTATCGTATCTCTAGGGTGCTGTTAAAGTCGGGGTTTTTGTAAACCGAAAGGTAATCCTTGTTCAGGGTTGCGGGGATAATGTCCTGCTTGTATTCGAGAACATCGAGGTTTATTATGCTCGCCGTCGCTCCGTCAATCAAAGAGAGTATTATCCTGTTTCCCCTGCTCCATGTGTAAAGTGTGTAAGGCAGGTCTATGGTGTAGCCTTTGTTAATCAATGAATCGCTGTAGGCGAATTTGGTATAATCCGCCATTATGTAGCAAGCTGCATGGTTGCTGAATATGGCTGCCCCTTTCCTTGTCCCGCTCATTACAATCTGTTCGTAGAATGTCTGGTATTTCGTCCCGCAGATATTTATGTCTGTCAGGTCGGCAATTAGGGCTGTGTTGAAATTCCTTTTTATTTCCTGGTCTGTTCCGTAGGTGAATATGAAGGTGAAGTTGTCGTCAACGCTCGATACAAACCATACGTCCGTTGTTCCTTCTGTCTTGAAATTATACTGGTAATTTGTATCGTAGGAAATCACCATCAGGCCGTTAACATCGTTCAGGTTGAAGCTTGCCCCTGTTTCCTCGTCGATTATGAAGAAGTGCTTGGTGTAGTAGGTATATCTCCTGCTTGCGTTCGCTGTGTTGCCCACCAAGTCACGGCATTGGAGGGAAAGGTTGTTGTCCCCGCTTATCAGGTTGGCATCCGCCCTTAGAACGTTGTTGTCTGAGGAATTGGCATCAAGAATATTGAAATCATTAAAGGTTATTGTGAAATACTGCAAGGGGCTGTTAAGGTCTTGACACCATAGGAATACGTTGGCATCCATCTCAAAGCCCTGGGTAGAAACTATGTTGTAGTCCCTGATTATGGGGGCGTTTGTGTCCGAGAAGAAGTTTTCATCGCCAAATACGTTGTTATCGTTAGAATCCCCCGCAGTTAATGAGAAATTAATGTCAAACTCCCCTGTTGGGGTGTAAACGTAGGTGTCCAGTATGTTCCTGTTGGTGTTGTCACAAGTTAGCGGGAAATTAGCCACGCTTGCGGCCTGTACGATGGTGTTAATGTCTGCGCTTCCTGTTGTTATCCCGCAACGGTAGTTTATATCGTAGTTCAGGGTGTTAACGTACTTCATTCCGTTGTAATCTACATAATTGGAGTATGCGGAATTGTAGTCGTAGAGGTTCAGGTCGATTAGGGATAAATCGTAAGCTGTGTTAAGGCTGTTGGTATCACAATTGACATCTACCCTTATGTATTGGCTCTCCTGTGTTGGGTTCAGGTTCAGGCTGAACGTTGTGTAGCCTGCGTTTGCATCCGTTCCGCTTGCTAGAATGAAAGTTCCGTCTGAATTGGTGTCCAGAACGTTGTAATCGTAATTGGCGCAGTTTCCAAGTATCTCGAAATTCATGTCTATGGAGTTTGTCTGTTGCGACCCTGTGGGTTCGTGTATCTTTACGGTGCTTATTCCTTGGGCGTAAGTAACTTCGTCCAAATAGGAGTTATGGTTTCCCCATCCATGAATCCTTACCCTGTCTATGTTTCCTATTCCCCCTCCGCCGTAAGCCTGATTGACTTCGCTTTCCAGAAGTACACCGTCGGCATCGTAAAGGTGTGCGTTGAAATCCGCTGCGCCTATTTCCAAGTCCCAACGGTACCATTTATTTGAATCCATAGTTGTAGCGAAGTTTGTGGTACCCGAGCCTATTGCTGAGAGAGTTCCTAGATTAAGCTGTATGGATGCGATGTTTGCGGGGGCATTTGTGTAAAGCCCATATCTTAGGGGTTGTGGTTTTGCGGTGTTCCAGCAATAAACCCATACTTGGTAAAGGCCCACTCCGCTAGTTGTTGTGGTGTAAATGTAAGCATCGGCGGCTGCGTAATTATATCTTAGCGAACGGCTTCCCACCTTGGCTATGTCGGTTGAGGCTTCCCAATGCCTTTCAGAATTAGCGCCTATCTCAATCCAGTTATGCTGGTTGACATCCCCATTCTCAAAACCGTCATTGAGGGGGTAAGCATGCGCACCACTACAAAAAATGGCAATGGATAGCAGAAACACTATCAGAAGTTTTCTGTAATTGATGCGCATAGCTCAACCTGCCTCACTTCTTTTTCCCTTTTTTCCTTTTTGTCGTCTTTCGCTTCTTTGTTGTTTTCTTCTTTCTGGTTGTTCTCTTCTTCGCCATTTTTTTACCTCCCTTGCACGGCATTTTTTTCACTTCCAAATCTTTGCCTCACCAGCATCCTTCCTTCCTTTCTGGCTTTTGCCTTTAGAAGTCTTTCGTATTCTTTCTGGTAAGCCTGCTCCCGATATTTCATATATCTTTGTTCCGCCTCTCGCCTCTGCTTCTTTAGTTCCCTCGCTCTCTCAGCATTCGCTTTCTTGGTTTCTTTTAAGAAACCCATTTCCTCGCCTAGCATTTCCTTAAATTGTTTGGCAAAAAAGGATTTTTTTTTAGGTTTTTCATCAAACATAAACGCTTCCTCCTCCGCCTCTCCTGCTCTCCACTAATTGCCTTGCGGCTAGGAACACAGGAATCATGGCTATAAATATCACCAATGCCCAACTATACTGGAAGAACAACGAAAGGATGTCGTTGCTTGTGGTTACGCTGTCCACCTGCGCCTGAAATGAGTTCTGTAAGGCTGTCTTTACGGCTGTATTGTTCAGGTCGTTGGCTGTTTCGTTTGCATCCACCAGTAAATCCTCTGCGGCTTCGTACATCTTTGTGTTCATGTTCTGGGTAAATGGAATCATAAGGACAAACACGGTTATGGCAATCATAGCCGAAACCAGAAACATTATGTATAATGACATATTCCCTTTTTGGTTCATTTCTTCTTACCTCGCTTTTTTGTTGGTTTTCTGGCTCGTCTGCCTGAGAAAAACGCCAATGCGTTCCCTATCTCGTTAAAGTATTTCAATTGTCCTTTTTTTAGGTTTCCTGCCTCTTCCTCCAATCCGAAGCCTGGCAGGGGTCCAAACGGCATGAATGGCTTAACTACTCCGCCTCTGGGGAGAGGTACGCCTGCGGGTGGCTTTTCTGGGGTTTTTGTCGGGGTTGGAACTGCGGGAGCGGTTGCCTGTTTGGTTCTTTGCGCCTGTCTTGCCCGAACTGCGCCCATGTCACCAAATCCGAATCCCGCCAGTTCTAGCCCCCTCTGCCTCTGCGCAATACCTAACTCCATCCTTGGAAGTGCGATAGTGGGGAGTTTTCCCCTCGCGGCTGGCAATTCAGCCCTCTTTGTGGTTGGAACCTTTCCTGTGAATTGCTGCTTAACTGATGCGAATATTCCGCTAAGTATTCCTGTTCTTGTTTTCGGGGCTGCTGGTTTCAGGAATCCCCTTACGGCTGCCTGCTGCTCGGCAATTGCGCCCTGTTGCGCCAGGAAAATATCTTCCTCTAGGAATTGTCGCTGTCTTGCTCTTTGTATTTGTGCCATCCCTGTTCTGTCAAAACCTGGTGTTGGTTCTGGGGCTTTTTTCTTTGGTTTTGCTTTTGGGGTTGGTTTGGGCTTTTCTGGGATAAGTTCCCTTAGCCTTTCCCTTTGTGCCTCGTACAAATCCTCAGCTATTGGTTTGGCAGTTGGCTTTCCTTTCGGAGCAATAGCCTTAGCGTATGCCCTTTGCCTCTGCTTAATCAAATCAAAGGGGCTTTCTGCCTTAACCTGTATAGGTCGCTCAAAGAGGGGCGATTTTACCTTTATCTTTGAATCTATCCTACCTACCCCTTTCTCCAATTGCCCTGTTATGTTATCCCTTACAATTTCCATTCTCTGCCTGAATGTTCCGTAATAGTCTGGGCCTGCAACCCTTCCAGGGAAATCAACCTTTGCCCTTATCTCTTTTGGGGTTTCAGTTACCTCTACCTTGGGGGCTTTTCTTGCCCCTATTACAAGCTCCTCCTTAACTGGCTCTCTCCTTTTTGTTATTCCTGCCCTTCTAAGCTCACCCTCAACGCTTATCTTTCTCGTACTCAGGAGGTTTCTTATCTGCCCGTATTCGTCAGCAGAAACCAGGGTATAACCTCTGGTTCTCAGGAAATTAAGTTCTCCTGGGGGCATTCCTTTGGGAACAACCGCAATCCTAGGTTTTCCTTCCGCTATTCCCCTAACCAGATTGGCTGCGCCTTCGGGAGTTATCTCTGGTGCTTTGAAGGGAGTTACCCCAAATCTTTCGGCTAGGAATTGTCCTTGTCGGGGTGTGAATTTTGGAGATAGTTCTCTTACCTCGTAGAGCTCTACCTTTCCCCTTATGTCCTCGGCAGAGATTTTCTGCACTCCCCCAAACTCCCTTTTGGCAATCGCAAACCTGATGCTATCTATGTTTTTCTGTACGCCCCCCCTTATCCCTTCGGGGTATTTTACCGTTGGTCGCCTCAAGGCGGCCCTTAGTTCAATATCGCCTGCGGTGGCTGCAAACCTTCCCTTTTCAGGGCCAAGAAGCATAAACGGCTCTCTGCGCTTTATTTCTATTGTTGGTTGGTAGGGTCTGGTTATTCTTCTTGTTATTGGAGCTTTTGCTGCCCTTGCAGCGCCCGCTCCCGCCTTTGCGAACAATCCTCCCCCCGCAACCTCTGCGGCGAAGCCCGCAACCTGTGCCTGTGTCATTTCAAAAGGTCCTAGCTGAACAGGCTTTGTTAATCCTGCCTTTTTCGCTTCCCTTTCGGTGACTTCCCCCGCAACCGCACCGCCTGCAGTAAATAGGGCAGCAGAAGGCAAAGCGCCAACCCCTCCTGTGACAACACCAACAGGAACAGCAACCGTTCCTATCCTGAATGCCCTTCTCCCTATTGCGCTTGGGAGAGGCTCCTGCCCTATCCCTGCTTTCCTTTTCTGCTCTGCGGTCAGAACAGCAGCGCCTTTTGGGGCGGTTGGCAAAGGCTGCCCGAATATACCTCGCTCTGCCAATTCCGCACCCCTGAAATAAAGAGGAGCCTGTTTCATGGCCTGGGCAGCAGGGCTAAAAGCGAAAATAGACGGCTGGTAAGCCCTTGTGTAATCCTGCAAAAATTCATCGAAAACTTTTTGCTCCCTCGCCCTTACCGCTTCCGCTTCCTTTGTCGGGACGTACTCCCCTATCTTAGGTCTGGCCGCACCTGTATATTTTGCCGACAATTGCCCATAGAGTTCTTTTTTCTCTTTGTTCAAGCCCCTAACCGCTTTATTGACCCTTTCAGCCTGTATGTTGTAGCCTTCCAATTCGTTCTGCAATTGGTAGAGCCTCATGGTATCGGGGTCTGAGTAATAGTTATCAACCTGTATGTTCAGGGTTCTTTCCATCGCTTTCAGTCTGTCGTACTGTTTTGCGACATCTTCCTGCCTTTTTAGGAAAGGATTAAGGTTGCCTGTTTCAACAATCTCCCCGCTCTGCAATTGCACGGTAAAGCCCCCTTGCGCTCCCCTGATTATGCTCCTTGGGGCATTGGCTGCCGCTGTTTCGTATGCTTTCAGGTCTTTCTCAAATTGGCGCTTGTTTGCATCTATTGCCGCCAATTCTATTTTTTTGGTTGCTGAAATCTCATTTAGCTCGTTCTGTAGCTGTCTTGTCTGCCTAAAATCCTGTGTGAGCCTGGCGGTTTCCCTCGCCAAGAAATCTGGGTTGTTTGCATCGTAAAGGACAGAACGGAAGGGGGCGGGGGAAACTAGCCCCATTTCCTCCGCTTCTGTTCTCTTTACGAATTTCGTGGGAATGCCTTTCTCAGACACCTTTGTAGGAACTAAGCCAGCCTTTGCCAATAATTGAGCTTGGGCTAACTCCTGCATTTCTTTCTTTGTTGTTTTCGCTGTGACTGTAAAGGGAGTTGGGGTTTTCAATTCCTGTATTTTCTGGCGAGTAATTGCCTTCTTCTCCTCTTCCTTTATTTTTTCCTGTGTCGTTTTGGTGACTTCCTTGTATTGCCCTGTTTCTCTTAAATATAGCTCAAAATCTTCTAGAAATTCTGCGGGCCTTCCTTTCCTTGCCTGCAATTCCTGCCATTTGGAATAACTCGGAACACGTTTCCCGTCAACTGAAATATATCCTTTTTGCCCTTTTGTTTCCCGAAATAAAATGCCCATTGCCTTATCTTGCTCTTCCTGCTTCCTTTTCGCCTCTTGGGATTTCCTGAATGCGGTTGTCCCAGGTATTTGTGAGGGGGGAAGTTTTCCAGCTCGAATTAGTTCCTTTTGTGTTCTTACGGGGCCTGTTACCTTAACAGTCTGTTTTCCTGTGGTTATGAATGTTTCGTAAGCCACTACCCTTCACCCCTTTTAGGCAATAAGACTGTTTCAAGGGGTTTTCCTTCTTTGTCCTCAATAACTACAAAGGTGTTGTATTTTCCAGAATGCTCTACTAAGTGCGTTGTTTCCCCTGTTTCTATGAAAACAGAATAAGCGGTTACGCATGCTGCCAAAAACAAGCAAAAAACAATCAAGGCAACTATTTCCTTCCTCATTTTATCCACGTCCCAACAATTGCTTTAGGGGGTCTTTCTGGCTATCTCGGAATTTCCGTTCTGCCAGTTTTATGAAATCATTGGCGGACATCAGGCCCTTCCTTCTTTTTTCGTTGGCTTCCTTGAGCGCTTTCATGCTCTGGTGTGACTGTACCCAAGCCAACACTTTCGGGTCTAATATCTGCGTCCCCTTTCTTGGCATGTTTATCTTATCTCCCTTCTCATATTTATATGTCCCATAATGTCATTACATCACTAGGGGTGCTGTCTTTGCAGAATCGGGGAATATTTCCCTCGCAATTACCTTCATTTTCAGATTTGCGATGCGGCAGCGTTTGACATCCTCTTCCTGTGCATCCAGTTCTGTTTTTGCCTTGGCTATTTCCTTTTCCAGGTCAATCTTAAACTGTTCCTCATCCACCATTTCCCTCGCCTCTGAGAACCTTTGTAGCATGTCAACCATCAGGCAGTAAGTTGTCATTCCTGCTTGTAGGCTGGCGGCCATGTCCCTAGCTTCGCTTTCCAGGGCTTTTGGTATTGCCTGTATCGCTGTAACCATCATAAGGTCTATGTATCTCTCTGGGAGCAACCTTCCGTCGCCTATATCTTCCAAATTGGTTTTATAATTTTTCTTCTCCTGTTTCTTTCCCATCTTCAACCACTCCCTGTTTTTTTAGATGCTCCTTAAACTTGCCTTCAAACATTTTGGCTTCCTCGGTGGTAAAGCCCGCAACTTTCCTTAAATCCTCGGTGTACCTAACCCCCCCGCCCCTTTTCTTTTTCAGGATGAGGCTTTGCGCCTCTGGGTGCTTGGAGAAGTATTCAACAGCCTGGTCTACCCTCTTGAAGGTATCTTCCTTTTGCCTTTCAAGGCCCTGTAATAGTTTTTCTAGTTTTTGTCTGATTATCCCAACCTTCGCCGATTTTTGCATAACCTCGTATTTTTCCCGTATGTTTTTCCTTCCTATTCTGAACTTGAACTGCGGGAAGAACATAAACGTTTTTCCGTTGGGTTTCCTTACTAGCCCACGAACCAGCCTTTTTCTCAGTTTTGGGCTTTCCAAATCCGAATCGTCAATATAGAGCTTCTGCATGGTAAAATTAACTGGCTTGTCCATCGGGCGCTGGCATTTGCAGTAATAGGTCAAGGTGAGCCTAACGGCCTTGTCTATGTCTGTTGGGGATTGTGAAACGATGAATACCACCAAAGGCTTAACTCCTCTTGAGGTTGCGTTAATGTCAGCTATTGCCCTGTTGATGAAGCTCTGCCAGCTTTTCGCATCTATGACCTCCCTGGCTTCGTCGAGCATGATAAAGGGAATATGTTTCAGGCTCTTGTCAAATAGTAGTTTCTTTATCTTTGTGCCATAATCATAGGGGGTGTAAACTATAATGTCGTCCATGTGTTCGTAGAAGTCTATCCCCATCATTTTGAGCAATCTGTCTATTATGTTGAGTACGGTGTAGCTCTTCCCTTCCCCGCTCTGGCCCACAACATATATGATTGTTGGCTTGTTTGCCTTTACCCTGTTGAGGATTAAATGGAATAGTACCTGCTGTGCTAGTTCTTCGGCATTTGCCTTAAAATCCACTACAAAATCAATGAACGGCATATCTAACGACGTAAAGCTTAGTAACCATACTTATTATATATTGTTCGGCTAATATAAGTCTTTGTGCAAGGGATTTAGCAAAGCTATCCTTTTGCTAAAGGCGAAGGTTGGCAGGGCTATTTCCTTTCGGAAAAACCAAAACGTGAGAAGGTGAAATGAATGGTAAAGACACAAAACGAAAGACCTTCCCTAGAGGTAAACTTCGCTGGAATCTTTATGTTATTCCTTGGGGTTTTGCTTGTGGTATGGGTAGGTTTATCAGCCTGGGCAATTGTTCCTGCGGGCCACGTCGGTGTTGCAGATACCTTTGGGCAGGTTGAAGATGTTGAAAGACAGGCAGGATTTCATTTTAAGCTGCCGATAACAGCTATAATTCCAATGAGCTATAAGACACAGGAGTTGACCGAGAATGCTTCTGTTCCTTCTAAAGAGGGGCTTATAGTTACTTTGGACACAACTTTGCTGTATAGCATAAACCCTGAAAAGGCATCGGACATCTACAAGAAGATAGGAACTAATTATGTGGATGTTGTAATTAGGCCACAGTTCCGCTCTGCGGTAAGGGAGATAACCGCTAAGTACGAAGCCAAGTCCCTTTACACAGAAGGAAGGGAAACAATCTCGACAGACATCTATACTTGGCTTGCACCTAAGCTGCAAGAAAGGGGGGTTGTCTTAGAGAAGGTTCTTCTCCGTGAGCTAACACTTCCTGCAAAAGTCACTACTGCGATTGAGGTAAAGCTTGAGGCGGAGCAGCAGGCTGAACAGATGGAATTTGTTTTGCAGAAGGAGGAGCAGGAGAAGAACAGAAAGATAATCGAGGCTGAGGGAATCGCATCTGCGAATGAGATAATTGCAGACAGCCTCAGTAGCGAATACCTAACCTGGTATTGGATAGACAACCTTAATGCGCATGAATCGGTAATCTATGTCCCTTTGGGGGAGATGGGAATGCCGATATTCAAGGATGTCGACAGCTACAAGAAAGCGGAGGTGTCCAAGGCCCCTGTGCAGTAACAGGGGCAGCCGAAGCAGAAAGGGCGACAGGTTTGCTATTACACCTGGCTTGGAACGCTTAACAGCGTTTTTGCCCCTGCAATTTCGGCAAGCCGAAGCAGAAAGGGCGGGGAATGCATCACTCCTATTATGTTGCTATTTTTCGCCCCTGCAATTTCGGCAAACAATAAGGAGAAGATTTAGAAATGGTAAGAAATTTATGTAAGAGGTGTGAGAATCCTATTATTACAAGCATAGAACATAAATGTCCAGAGATTTTCATACATAAGATGTCTGAAAAGGAGATAACAATAAGGGGCGATAAAATAACTTTGCGTTGGCTTGGGAAGCATATTCTCATATCTCCGCAAGATTAAGCACCGTTAGAGAGGAATTAACATGGCAACAGAACGAAGGAAGTTGGAAAGAGCAGAAACCGAGCCACGAAGTTTCGCCGTAATATTTCCTGTGATGCACCATGCAGGGCGAAGCAGGTTGGAGAACGAAACGGACACTCGGCTGCATTTCTTTCCAGATTATAACACACCCCTTGCGAGGGGTTTCGGCTCTGATGAGCCTCAAGGAGGAATTTGAGGATGATAGCGGGAAAAGGAGTTAGATGCGGAAGGAATTGCGAGAATGTTGGGAGAGGTGCCTGCGGTAATTGCATCCATAATTTAGATAGAATTAAGGCAACGGATAATTATGTGCCTGCTTCACCCCCGAAAGAGTATGTTTTTAGGGAGCAAGATAAACCACAAGGAGGAGTTTGAGGATGGCAAAAGAACGAAGGGAGTTGGAAAGGGAATGGCGACTAAATCAGCGTTGTTCTGTTTCTTCTTGTAAGAATTGCAGGTATTACCTTTCTTGTGATGACTGCGGTAAAAGGTTTTGTGCTGAACAGCATGAATGGCATTTGGAGTTCTCAGATGCAGTTTGTTCTGAATGTAAAGTTATACGAGTTAGGGAGAAGAACAAAGGAGAAATTTGAGGATGATAGAATACCTTTTGAAAGTAGAGGTTGTTTCTTTCAAGAGTAGTGCAAAGCAGAAGGAGATAGAGAAGAAGATTATCCGTGCAATTGCAGATATGAATTATGTGGGAGGATGCAGATTGTTTCGGTTCAGCGAAGGAGAGGAGAACATAAAGCCAAGATACCGTGTGCCAAGCAGAAAGAATTTGCCTGCGGTTTACGAGGAGCAAGATAAAGCATCTTCGGAGAGGAATTAACATGGCAACAGAACGAAGGGAAGTAGCAGAAAGGAAGAAGGATAGCAGTTGGTGTTGTAACCATCTTCGATGGTCAGCCAACAGCGAAAAGGGCTTTGCCTATTCCTTTTTCCCTGTCAATACCCCACAAGCATGTGGGGTTTCGTTTCGCCCCTCCCATAGGTCGGGCGAAACTCAAGGAGGGATTTGAGGATGGAAAAGATAAGAGAAAGGATTAAACCGAAAGAAGTAGTTTTGATAAATGAGCCATATCCTATGGTTGTTATCCACCTCACTGACAGAGTTAGTTTTTCTTTCTTAGTGAGTGAAGATAAAATTGAGAGTGCTATGCGATTAATAAAGTTGGAGCAAGACAAAGCATAACATGGGTTATATTGAGGTGAGAGAATGAGAATAGTCATTGAGGATATATCGGGGAAAGAGCTTGTGGTTCTTATGGAATTGCTTAGACGTTTTGATTTCGGAAACAAAGAGGAGTTGCTATCCAAGTATGATGATTTTGTGGCAAATGGAGGATGATATTATGACAGACCATTATCAAAAATGCAAGATTTGTGGGGCGGTGATTTGTAACCCTTATTCAGAAGGTCGCCAATCACACTTCGAGCAAGTACATCCTAGCGAAGCTAATGTTGTTTTGAAACAGAAGGTTGCATTTGATTGCGAGTATGAGAGATTAAAGGAGAAATATCCTAAGGCACTTCGTGGTTTCATGGAGGACTTCGAGGGTGTAGACAAGTATAGCCTAACTGCCACACAGAAGAGAGATATTAAGGCCAGTAAGTTTCTTGGTTTCAAGATAAGGACAGGAGATTAAGCATAATCGTGTTTATATGGAGAAAAAGGAGGCTTCACGATGAACGATAAGGAGATACTAAAGAAAAAGGCAAGGGGTATTTTGCTTAGCCCTTATGATATTGACATGAGCATACCCCACGAAGATAAAGAAGGGTTAGTCCACAAAGAAGCATGGGTTCACAAAAAGGATGCCCTTTTGCTTATGGCAGAAGCTCGCCAAGACGAGGCAGAAAGGATGCTTAAGAAGATTGAAGAAATAGCTAACCTTGATTGTGAGGCAAATCTAGTTATTCTGCGAGATGAGTGGGAAAAGTATAAGAAGGAGGCTTCACGATGAACGATGAGGAGATAATTGCAGAGGTAGAGGGCATAGAAGTTCCATCTTTGTCAGGGAGTGGGATATTTACGCTAACCCCACGGCAGAGGTTAGTCGAGGCAATTCGCTTAGCACGCCAAGACGAGAGGGAGAAAATCGAAAAAGAAATACTGGAAGCTTTTGAGGAGAAGATTCCTTTGGGTGAAACAACCGTTTTAATGCCTGCCTGGAGATTTGAGGAGAATAACGAGAAGATACGCACCAAAGTGTTTAATGATGTTATTGGCTTTCTCAAGAACTGGGAAAGTATGTATCACCAGAAAGTAAGTTGGGGTACAGTAGTTCGTAGAGTTGAGGAATTTAGAGATAAAGAGCTAACCGCCATGAAGGTGAAACCATGAAAAAGCTAACCAATATCCCTCCTGAAAAGGTGTTTTATTTTAATTCCAAGTACGCCTATTTTAATCAAAATGGAAAAGTTTACCGAGGCAAACGGAGGATAACCAAACGCCTTAGAGAGTTTTCCCTTTATGATATTGAGCCAGTAAAGTATTTCAGGGCGAGCAATACTGTCAGGTCTGTTGAGGCCCTGAAAGCCAGAGGTATTCCTGTAATTGCCCACAGGGATATTGAGAGTTTAGCTTATGGCAAGGGTAGGCGATAAAATGCAGTTGCTAAACATAATCGGGTTTGTAGTATTCTGCTTTTTGATGTATCTCCTTTGGTGGTGCTATAAAGAAGAAAAAGAGGTCAAACAAAATGCCGAAAATAAAGAATAAGGAATATCTTAACTTTCTAAAAAAGGGAGAGATAAATACAATTGATTCTGATGAGTTTGGCAAAATGCTTGACCTTGTTGAGCATAGGTTTAGGGCTGATGCACGTTCATTCGCCATACTTCTTTTTACCACAGGCAGACGGCCTTCTGAATTGCTATCCTTGCGGGCGAAGGACTTCAAGAAAGTAAGGAGAACTTTGCATATTCAGGTTCCTACAAGGAAGGGGGGAATAACCTCAACTGTTTTGCTGCCCTGGAATGATTTTACGCAGGAGGTCTGGGACTTTGTTTCCAAGCCGATGTTTCCCGAAACATTTGTTTTCAATAAGCTAAGGCAATATCCTCCTGTTAAAAATATTGTCCGTTGGAAGGGAAGGGATGGGGAACTTAAAACAAAGATATATGAGAGGGTTGAGGGGCGGCTGTATTATAACCTCAATAAGTGGTTTGGGGTTCCGCCTTACTTTTTCAGGCACAATAGGTTTACCCTGGCTGCGGAGAAGGGCGCTTCCGAGTTTCAGATTATGCTTATGAAGGGTGCGAAAACCAGGGATAGTGTCGCCCCTTATATGCACAAGAGTATCAAGGAAGCCACGAAATTGAAGAAGTTTTATAAATGAGGTTGGGCATATAGTTATCGGTAGGCCTGTTAAGTTCTGTCCATGCTCTTGACACGCTGGGGGTTCAAATCCCCCACTTGTGTTTAAAAAGTTCCATTGAAATCAACAAAGCGGAACTGCCCATTTTCGTAAAGGACTTCTTCCTGGATTGTGTTGTTCGGCGGGGTTGCGTAGTCTATTTCTATCCCGCAGTATATGCCGTCCTTGTCGAAATAGCCATCGTCGAAATTGTTGTCTTGGCAGAACTTTTGTAATTCTATTAGGGTTTCCCTTTCATAGGGTAGGGCAAGGTCGCCCCCAGGTATCAGAAACAGGATAAACACAGGGGTTGTTAATAGAACGCCTGTTATAATAGCACGTATCGCATCCCAATTGCGTTTTTTCCTTTCTTCCCTTCGCTTTTTTGCCTCTTCTATTGTCGGGAGTTTCATAGCAACACACTCAGCAATATTAGTGTTATGCAACTCCCCATATTGAAAAACCACAGGAATATTGCCCAGTTTTCTTTCAAAAATTTTATTTCAGCTTCCATTATTGTTTGCCTCCTTTTCCACCTTCTTCATAACCTCGACAATAAGATTTACTATGAGCTTTATTCCCTCGCCCTCCCGCATGTCCTCCAATCTCCTAAACTCCTTGTAAATTAGTTTTCCTATTTTCTCGGCTGTCTTTTTTTGTGTCCCCATTATTCTCAGGCAGTTCTTGCAGGTTACTTTCTTCCCTGTTGTAAAGTCGGTTTTGTTCGGGTTGGCAGGTATGGCTAGGTTGCACAGGTACGAACGGTAAAACGCTTTATGGATTATGGGGGGTTCCCTAACCAGAAAACTAACTCTCCCTCTTGATGTCTTGAAGCTTATTCTTTTTCGTTTGGCGATGTTATGGCCTCCTTTTCAAGCTGCGTAATCTCAACTTTATCAATCAGAGAAACCAGCTTTTTTAACTCACTTGCCGCAGGGTTGTTTTCCCCAAGTTTCTTTATCCTTAATTCGCAGTATGACTTTACATAGTTTCTATTCCTGAACTTGACCTGCCCAAAGCGGACTTTGGTTGTTTCGTCCCTGATTGTTTGCAGCTTCGCCCGAAGGTTGTGGCATTTCTTTATCGGGAAGGTGCATTTATCGAGGTGGTGGGCGCACCTGTACCAGGTAATCAATAGGGTTGCCTCGTGGGGCGATATTGTTATGCTCATCCTAAATCAAACTCCGATATTGGCAGCACTCTCTGAACGTCGCCCTTGTTCTCCCATCGGTGGCCCTCAACAAGCCATTTTTCTGGGGTTGTTTCGTAGCGAATCAAATCCTTTTCATCTGGTAAAAACAGGACTATGCAGAGTTTCTTGCCTAGCTTTATCATTTCTCTCAGCCTGTGTTCCGAGCATCCAAAACCATTATACATTTTTAGCAGGTGCTTTTGGGTTTTCATAACGACGAAGAGGTTTCCTGCATACCAACCGTAGGTCTGTTCAGGGGTCAATTCCATTTTCAGACCTCCATTTTCCCAGTTTTTCCTCGTGCAGCTCCCTTGGGTCTTTTTTCTTCTCTATCGGGTTCTGGTTTGCTATCAGGTCTATTGCCTGCTGCCTTAGTTTTTCATCGGTGTAGTAGTTGTTTAGGTTCATTATTTCCATTCGGTTGCATGAACAACAACGAAGGTGTATGTTTGGGGTTACCAGATGTTGCCTTATTTCCCATGAATTTGCTTTGCACGTCCTGCATCTTCTGAAATAATACTTACTTGTTATGTTTATCCCTCCCTTCAAACTTGTAACATGCCCTGTCGTCCGTTAATCGCATTCCCCGCCTGAATTGGCATAGGCCTGTCGGAACCTTGTGGTACTTGTATTTCTTGTATTTGTAGCGGTTGAGGCGGAAGAATTTGCATTCGCCACAGGTTTCGTTGGTTATCATGCGTTTTTACACCCCGCCTTATGTCCGCTTTCCTTTGGTCTGCTGTTCTTCCCAAAAGGGTAGTTCCTTCTTATCTTGTTCTTGCACAATTTGCATGTTTTCAATCCAATCCCTCCTTCTTTTCAAACATCCAAGAAATAATTGCCCTAACTAATCCATATGCTGCGTGGAGAATTATTACCGCGGCTACAATAGAGAATAAAATTGCAGAAATAATTTGAAGTAAATCTAGGCTCATTTAGATTCCTCCTTGAGGCTCATCAGAGCCGAAACCCCTAACAAGGGGTGATTTGTCTTGCTCCAACTTTATTAATCGCATAGCACTCTCAATTTTATCTTCACTCACTAAGAAAGAAAAACTAACTCTGTCAGTGAGGTGGATAACAACCATAGGA